>Ga0265297_10002968_pt1 | contig 32270 bp, 29 predicted proteins | sample Munlanlwell13791_FD_192502 | JGI IMG/M metagenome (GOLD analysis project Ga0265297, IMG submission 192502) | Leachate microbial communities from a municipal landfill in Southern Ontario, Canada - Leachate well 137-91 | ecosystem: Engineered > Solid waste > Landfill > Unclassified | place...
AATCCCAGATTTTTTCAGTGACTGGTTTTAATCCGGTATCTAAAATTAGATTCTTTACTCCCAAAGCATTGAGTTCTTTGGTAAGCCGGGAAAGAATATCAAAATCCCGGCCGAGCACAACCAAAGGCAATTCATATTCCTTGGCGATTAAACCAACTTCTTTATAGTTGGCTTCATTTGCGCAATAAATAAGCGGAGCCCGGCCTTTAGAGATTGCTGCCGCCCCTTTTAGTGCCGTTAGATCTTCGGAAATTAAGGCTATCTGTTTTTTTGTATAGGCTAAAACTATACCTACGGCTTCAATAAATCTTTTTGGATCCTTATTTTGTTTTAAGGCAATCAGGTTGACATTGAGCGTCTGGCCAACTCGGACAAACTCGAGTTGCTCGATTTTATCAACCTTTGATTTTATCTGGGCATCTGTCAGGTTATCATCAATAATAAAACCAATACCGGGGGGATTACGGAATTTTTCCTCGTGCCTGAACATGACCGTTTCATTGCCAATTTCTAATTTTGTTTCATTTGCTCCCAGCACAATCGGTCTTATCGGGGGCAAGGCCTGAGATTCTAAAATAGCCTTGGCTGCTTCCGAAATAAACGGACATTTCTCTATCGGCACCGCTTTTTTAGCCAGCTGCATGGCAAAAGCAAGGCAAGTCGGAAAGCCGCATTGCCGGCAGTTTGATTTTTGCAGTAATTTATAAATGTCTAAACCGGATAACGCCATAGTTAGCTCCTGTTAATTAAATTAGCGAAATATCCCGCGCCAAAGCCGTTATCAATATTTACTACGGTTACCCCGGGCGAACAACCGTTAAGCATAGTCAACAAAGCAGCTAGGCCTTGGAAACTTGAACCGTATCCGCAGCTTGTGGGAACGGCAACGATCGGCGCCTTAACTAAACCGCTAACCAGGCTCGGCAGTGCCCCTTCCATCCCTGCTACTACAATAATCACTTTGGCTTTTTTTAGTCTAGCTATATTATTCATCAGGCGATGAACGCCGGCAACGCCTACATCGTATAACTTTTCAACCCGATTACCCATAACTTCCAGGGTCTGGACCGCCTCCTCGGCTATCGGCACATCGCTTGTGCCTGCGCAGATAACTAAAACCATCCCCTTCGATAAGGATTTCGGCTCAGCTAAATGATATCCGATTTTTGCCAAGGGGTTGTATTTTAATACAGGAATTATTTTCTTAAGCGAAGAGTAAGTGGCCTTATCTAATTTGGTCAGCAAAAGGTCTTCTTTTAACTTAAAGGCCTTTTTTATAATTATTTTAAGGTGCCCCAGGTCTTTACCCGGACAATAAATCACCTCGGTAAAACCTTTACGCTTTTTTCTGTCGGTATCAAATTTAGCAAAACCGAGGTCGCAGAATCCCAGTCCCGGTGACATTTCTACAAACCCCGGATCAGTAAATAACCCAATATTATTATCAGGGTAATGGAAAAAATGTAAAAATCATTAAAATAGAAAAAATCATGGATTCTGCTTTTTACTCCAGCGGGCTGTTCTTTGACAGCTTTGGGATGCAGATGGCCGTGATTCTTTTTATACTGGTCAACCTGTTCTTTTTTAAACCTTAAGTATACGCCGCCTACTTTATAACCGGGGATTGCACCCGCTTCGGCCAGATCCAAAACGTCTTTTTCAGAAACGCCAAGCAAACTGGCAACATCTCTTACGGTAAGCATTTTTTCTTCGATCATAATTTTTTATTTAGCTATTTTTCCGGAAGCGACCCAGGCGTCAATCGCCTTTCGCTCAAACTTCCATTCGTTATTCTCTTTATTCGCCGGTACTTTACCGGAACTAGCCCATTCCATTATTGAGCTTAATTCCACTTCTAAATATTTTGCCAACTGCTCTGAGTTTAAAAAATCATGAAGCATTGTGCATTGTCCTTGAAAAACCGCACCTTCCGCCACATTAAGCTTAGCAGGATAGATATGCCCTTCAACAACGGCCTGGGGTAAAAGCGTAAGGCGTTCTTTGGCTGTAACCTTGCCTCTGACCCGGCCTCCGATAATAATATTATCACCCATGATATCGGCATTAATTATTGCCGTCGACCCAATAGTCAGGTTACCGCGAATATCAAGATTTCCTTCAAATTTTCCATTAATACGGAGGTTAACCGGATCTTTAAAACTTAAAGTTCCCTGCATTGCGGCATCCACATCAATGACTTTTTCTTCTAAATTCTTTTTAAATGCCATTTTTACCCTCCTTTGTAATTGCCCCCTCTGCATGGCGAAAAACACCTAAAACAATCAACACTAAAATGGTGGCATAAACGGCCACTTTATTAAAACCTACTCCAACGGCAAGGCCGATTGCTGCTGCCACCCAAAGGCTTGCAGCTGTGGTCAAGCCCCTTACGCCGTCGGAAGAACGGATAATGGTCCCTGCTCCTAAAAATCCGATTCCGGTAACCACCCCGGAAGCTATCCGGACCGGATCCAGCGAAACCACATCTTTATATATATCAAAAACATATAGAGATGTCAACATGATAAGAGCCGAACCCAAAGCCACTAAAATATGCGTGCGCAAACCGGCATCCCTTTTATGAACCTGACGCTCTAGGCCGATTAAACCGCTTAAGAATAAGGTGAGTAATAATCGCTTGATTATTTCAAGATCGGTTGGCATTGGTCCTCCTTTTAATTGGAAACTATGTTCAAATCTAAATTGCTCCTCCTGCCCTTTTTATAAAGATATCCGCCTAAGGCAGCTACCATTGCAGCATTATCCATACATAAATTAATATCCGGATAGTAACAATTAATCCCTGAAGCTTTTGCCTGCGCCGAAATTCTTTCTCTTAAGTATCTGTTTGCGACCACCCCTCCTCCGATTAAAAGGCTGGATACTTTTTTCTTTTTACAGGCAGCAAGCGATTTATTCACTAACGTATTAACTACGCTTTCCTGAAAAGATGCCGATAAATCCCGCTTTAAACCGGAACTATGTTTTTTATCTCTTAAATAATACAATACCGCAGTCTTAATACCGCTAAAGCTAAAATCCAGTTCGTTATCCGTACCCGAACAGGAAAATTTAACCCTGTTTTTATAACCGTTTAGTGCCAATTTTTCTATCAAAGGTCCTCCCGGATAACCCAAACCCATAATTTTAGCCACTTTATCAAATGCTTCCCCGCAGGCATCATCGCAAGTTTTACCTAGAACCCGGTAATCCGAAAAATCTTTTATATAAAAAAGCGAAGTATGGCCTCCGGAAACTACCAGGGCAACCGCCGGAAGCTTGATATTTTTGTGGCTAATCAGGTTGGCGTAAACATGGCTATAAATGTGATTGACCCCGATCAGGGGTTTATTTAGGCTAAGCGAAAGCCCCTTAGCAAAAGATAACCCTACAAGCAGCGAGCCGGGTAAACCCGGGCCATGGGTAACGCTGATTAAATCGATTTCTTTTGGCCCAATTTTTGCCTTTTCCAAAGCCTCTTTAAATACCGGAGCGATACTTTCAAGCTGGATACGGGAAGCGATCTCGGGTATTACCCCTCCATGTTTGCTGTGTATTTTTAAGCTGGTGGCTATTACATTAGATAAAATTCTAAGGTTTTTAAGCACTGCAACTGATGTTTCATCGCAGGAACTTTCTACTCCTAATGTTATCATCTGACCACCTCGGATATAAAAACAAATTTATAGCCCTGGCTTTCTAATTGAGGGAGTATTTCTTTTAATACGGTTAAAGTACTTTTACGGTCATGCCCTATACCTATAGCTGTACCGTATTTTTTGCTTAAATCCCTTAACTGTGTCAACTGCCCTTTTATATACTCAGGGTCGCTATTATTATCCAAAAACACATCCCTCTTAGCCAGCCGTAATCTTATTTCTTTGGCTATCTGGGAACAGACGGAATTAACGGTCACATAGCTATCTAAAAAGTATAGGTTGTGTTTTTTTACTTCAGACATAACCAAAAGACTTGATTTACGGTTTTCGGTAATCGCCGAACCCATATGATTAGAAACCCCCTTAGCATAAATAACCGACGCTAAGTCCCTGTCGATAATTTCTTTTATTTTTTTTCCGTTCATACCTAAGGTAATTGTATTTTTTTCTAAATTATATTTCTCTTTGGGCTGCATCGGAAGGTGAAGGATAACCTCCAAACCAAAACTGTGCAATTTTTCTGCCACCGTTTTAGAATTTTTAAGGTTAGGCAAGACAGCGCAGGTCAGCGGTTGTTTTATGCTTTTTACGACTACCAGGTTATCCAGGCGATATCCCCAATCGTCAATTACTATAGCGATCCTTCCTTTATAAACCGGCGCTGCTTTTTTAGCTTTGGGTAAAACTTTCGGCTTTTTATGATACGGGGAAATAATCAGGGCAATAAATACCAAAAAAAGCAGGACCAGAGAAACAAAGATCAAAAAATTATTGTCTTTGGTTACCTTTACTACCCGCTTCCGTTTGGTCTTTGGCATAAATTATTTCTATCAGATCTTATCGGTTTGCTTATAAAATATAATTGCTTCCAGAACGTTTAAAGCGCGGACAATCTGTTCGTCTTGCTTATAATCAAAACTTTTTTCTTCCGGTTTCGGGAAAGGCTTTTTTTCTTCGGCCTCACTATCTTTTTCGTCCTTCTCTTTTAAGATAACCTCAATATCAGGAATGACTCCTTTTCCGTGTATAATTTTTCCGGAAGGAGTAAAATAATGGCTGGTGGTAAGACGTAATGCCGAACCGTCGCTTAAAGGAATTACCGTTTGCACAGAACCTTTACCAAAAGATTTTGTCCCGATTATTATCGCCCGCTTGTAATCCTGCAAGGCACCAGCCACAATTTCGCTGCCGCTGGCAGAACCTTCATTTATTAATACTGCCAAAGGTATGTCAAGTATCGGATTTCTTGAATCAGCATAAAATTTTAGGTCCCTATCTTTTTGCCTTCCTTGGGTGTAGGCCACAAGTTTATTACGCTCAAGGAACCTGCTGGTTACCTTTACCGCTTCATCAAGCAGGCCTCCCGGGTTATTTCTTAAGTCAATTATTAAAGCTTTTATCCCTTGTTTAGAAAGACTACTCAAGGCATTATTTAATTCCTGCGTCGAATTTTCACGAAATTCGGTAAGGCGGATATAGCCGACTCCGTTTTCCAGGATCATCGCATATTTTATATCTTTTATCTTGATTATATCCCTGATAATCTTAAATTCTAGAAGCTTTTTTTCATTCTCCCGTAAAACCGTAATATTTACCGGATCCAGAGGTTTACCGCGCAGCCTCTTAACAGCATCAGTAAGGGTCATATCGCGGGTCAATTCGTCATTAATCTTTACTATATTATCATTAGCTTTTATTCCTGCCTTCCAGGCCGGAGTGTCTTCAATGGGCGTAATTACGGTTAAAATCCCGTTTTTGAGCGTAATTTCGATTCCGATTCCACCAAACTTTCCCTGCGTATCCACCTTTAACTCATTGTAAGTATCCGGGTCCATAAACTGGCTGTGCGGATCAAGCGATGAAAGCATACCTTTGAGCGAACCATAAATCAAATCTTTGACTTTTGTTTCATCTACGTATTCCTTCTGAATGACAGCCAAAGTATCGCTAAAAAGTTCGACCAGCTTATATAACTGGTCATTACTTTTACTTTTATTTTCCGTAAAACCGAACCTTAAACCCAAAGACAGAATTATGATAAGTAAAAAAGCGATAAATATATTTTTACGCATTGCTTAACCTCCGCCTCAATAAATCTCCTGCAATTTTTGGATTGGCTTTACCTGAGCTTTTTTTCATAACCTGGCCGACTAAAAACATCAGCGCATTTGATTTTCCCGCCTTAAAGTCGTCTACGGATTTTGCATTTAGAGCGATAACACTTTCGATAATTTTATTTAAATCATCAAGGTTAGAAACTTGCAACAAATTACCTTCTTTAATTAATGCTTCTGCTGATTTACCAGTATTGATCATTTGGTTTAAGACTGTTTTAGCCGATAAACCGGATATCTCCTGCCTTTGAACAAAACCAACCAAATTCACTAACTCTTTTTTTTCTATTTTTAATTCGGAAATTCCGGCTTTCCTAACCTTAGCCTCCTGCAATAAAGGGCCGATCAGCCAGTTGACTAAAGGCTTTTTATCTTTTTCGGAGTAAATCTTGATGCATTCCTCTGCGAATTGCGAATCCCTTTTTGAACTAACCAGAATTTTGGCGTCATATTCAGACAATAAATAATTCTTCATAAACCGGCGCATTTTATCTAAAGGCAACTCGGGCAATCTGCTTCTTATTTCTTCAACAAAAGTTTTATTAATATTAAAAAGAGTTAAATCAGGATCGGGAAAATAGCGGTAATCCTTTGCCCCTTCCTTGCTGCGCATTGAAACAGTCCGGCTTTTTTCAGCATCCCAAAGCCTTGTCTCCTGGACCAGCTGCTGATTATTCAAAAGAAGTTCAGCCTGGCGCTCTACTTCAAACTGTAACGCGTCCTTAACCCCTTTAAAAGAATTCATATTTTTTAATTCGGTTTTAACGCCAAGTTGTGACGAACCTTCGGGGCGAAGCGATATATTAGCGTCACAGCGCAGTGAACCTTTCTCCATATCGCAATCCGATACATCCAAATATTCAATCATGCTTTTTAACCCGGCCAAATAATCAAAAGCTTCCTGCGGACTGTTTAAATCAGGCTCGCTTACAATTTCAATTAAGGGTATGCCTGTCCGGTTAAAATCGACCAAGCTATTAGCCTCTTCATGGACCAGTTTACCCGCATCTTCTTCCAAATGTATCCGGGTGATCCCGATACGCTTTGGTTTATTTTCTGTATAAATATACATATGGCCGTTGCGCGATAAAGGCAGGTCGTATTGAGAAATCTGGTAGTTTTTCGGCAAGTCCGGGTAAAAATAATTTTTGCGGTCGAATTTCGTATGTTCTTGGATCTGGCAATTAAAAGCCAAAGCTACTTTAATCGCCGAGTTCAACGCCTCTTTATTATACACGGGAAGCGTTCCCGGCAGCCCTAAGCATATAGGGCAAACGCAGGAATTAGGCGCCTTACCAAAGTCGATAGCGCATCCACAAAATGCCTTGGTCCTGGTGCTTAACTGCAAATGGACTTCCAGCCCGATAACTGTTTGATATCTCATATAATTATTTTCGATCAACTATGGTCTAATAATCGGTTTCAACTTGTGCCAATCAGTATTCTGTTCGAATGTATGGCCGACTTTAAAAATCGTTTCTTCATTGAATGCGCCGGCCATAATTTGCAAGCCCACAGGAAGCTTATTTCTAGTGAAACCGCAAGGTATAGACATAGCCGGAATCCCGGCCAGATTTACCGAGATAGTATAGATATCGGAAAGATACATCTTTAAAGGATCACTTGTCCTTTCTCCGATCTTAAATGCTGCGCTGGGTGAAGTGGGGGCGACAATACAGTCAAATTCGCTGAATACTTTGTCAAAATCCTGCTTGATCAGTGTCCGGACTTTTAACGCCCGTAGATAGTATGCATCATAATAACCGTGGGATAAAGCAAAAGTCCCCAGCATGATCCTGCGCTTAGCTTCATCGCCAAACCCTTCAGCCCGGGTTTTTTTATACATTTCAATTAAATTATCGGATTTAGCCCGGTATCCATATTGAACTCCATCAAACCTTGCCAAATTCGAGCTGGCTTCGGCGGTTGCAATTATATAATAAACAGGAACAGCATATTCTGTGTGCGCTAAAGTTACCTGCTTAATAACTGCGCCTAATTCCTTTAATTTATTAACCGCCTCATCAACAACAGCTTTAACCTCCGGATCCATCCCTTCTACAAAATACTCTTTGGGGATGGCGATTTTTAAACCCTTAATATCTTTGGTCAGGCTTTTGGTATAATCAGGCACCTTTTGATTTATCGAAGTAGAGTCATTCGGGTCGTAGCCGGCGATAATCCGGGTTAAAATAGCCGCATCTTCAACATCCTTAGTTATCGGCCCGATTTGATCAAGACTTGAGGCAAATGCGATCAGCCCGAAACGGGAAACCCTGCCGTAAGTAGGTTTTAATCCGACCACACCGCAAAAAGATGCCGGCTGGCGGATCGAACCTCCGGTATCCGAACCTAAAGCCCAAATAGCTTCATCCGCCGCTACAGCCGCAGCAGATCCGCCCGAAGAACCTCCGGGCACACAATCTAAATTCCAGGGATTGTGGGTCGAGCCAAAATATGAATTTTCGGTAGAAGAACCAAAAGCAAATTCATCCATATTTGCTTTAAGCTCAAATATCCCGGCGCCGGATCTTTTTAAATTGCTGATTACTGTCGCATCATACGGCGGGCGGAAACCTTGCAGTATTTTTGAGCAGCATTCGGTATTTAAACCTTCAGTGCAAATATTATCTTTGATTGTAATGGGTAAACCTAAAAGGTCGGCCTGATTACCTGATTTTTCCCCGCTTTTTTCTAAATTACCTCGTCTGACATAAGCCTTAACTTTGTCATCAACCTTATCTAACCGCTGATAAAGCGAGTCAAAGATTGCCTGGACAGCTATTGAGCCGTTTTTAAGTTTAGCTAATAATTCGTGGGCGGTTAATTGGTTTAATTCCATATTATTCGATTATTTTTGGCACACTGAAAAAATTTCCTTTTTTTTCGGGGGCGTTTTCGAGCGCTTTTTCCGGAGTTAATGAAACATGCGGATTATCTTCGCGAAGCACATTGCTGATGGGTAGAATGTGGCTTGCCGGCGCGATTTTTTCTACATCAAGCTTGCTTATCTTATCAATAAAACCGATTATATCATGCAGCTGGCTTGACAGTTTTTCTAACTCATTTTGCTGCAAGTCGATACGCGCTAAATGAGCTACATGTTTGATTGTTTCATTATCTATAGCCATTACCCCTCCAATTTTTTTATATTAACATTTTTTATTCTAAAAGTCAACATTACAGCATATCGAAATAAAATGGGTACCGCTTGCTTTGGTTTTGGGTGAGGAGAGCTGGTTTGTCCCTGCGAGATAAGCTGCGCTCGGGTTTCGGCCTGACTCTACCAGGCTTAGCAGATAGCCGGGCAGCCCTGCCCGCTCCCTCCCGAGGACCCAAAACAAGCCTCCTTCGATAATATTATTATAGTTGAATTGATGAGATTGACAAAAGCGGGAAAATAGGTACAATACTTATAATTAACTTAAGTCACTAAATATGGACATTAAAGAAATAAAACCTAAATATCACCTGAACAAGCAAGGCGAATTTGTTATTGAGAATTATAACTATGCCAAGCCTTTCGCCAACTTCTTTCCGGGAATTGCCGGAAAATACGGCATTCCGATGTGGGTCTTCTACGTCAACCGCGGCCAATGTATTGCCAGCTTTGGAACCAAAGACAAGGACCAGGCAATTTTAGAGTTTTTTCCCGCCAACAAATCCTGGCAGTTTGCATCAAACCAGGGGTTCCGTACATTTATTAAAATCAAATCCCAAAAAGAAACAATATTCTACGAGCCATTCCATAACGGCTACCTAAATTCAAAATATAAGATAACTAACTCTATGCGCATAGATTCCGCTAAACTGGTGATAGAAGAAGAAAATTTTACCTTAGCCATTAAAACCAAGATTGAGTATTTTACTATTCCCGATGATTCGATTGCCGGATTAAGCCGGACAGTCACTATCGAAAATACCGCTAAAAAAACCAGGTCAATAGAAGTCTTAGACGGCCTGCCCCAGATAGTTCCCTATGGGGTAAATGATTTTTTCTTAAAAAAAATGGGGCGGACTATCGAAGCCTGGATGAATATCGATAACCTGGATAAAGAAGTCCCTTTTTACAAGTTATCCGTTGACCCTTCTGACAGGCCTGAAGTGGTCCATATCGATGCCGGGAACTTTTATCTCGGTTTTCATTTTCAAGGCGCTAAATCAAAAATAATCCGGCCGGTTGTCGATCCGCAGGCCGTTTTCGGCCGGGTAACCGATTTCTCTTATCCGTTTAATTTTTTAGCCAAAGAAAAATTTTCAATCCCGGCCTGGCAGATGACTAAAAGCCAAACTCCCTGCGCTTTTCTGTTCCTAAATTTTGAGCTAAAGCCAAACGGACAAAAAACCTTTTATGCGGTATCCGGACAGGCCCGCGACACTAAAACACTCAACGCAGCGGTCAATAAGATCATTAAGTGTGGGTATATAGAAAATAAATCCGTCCGAAACTCAGAAATAATAAAAGAATTAAAAGACGATATTCTGACTGAAAGCAGTTCGCCGGCTTTTGACTTCTATGCCGGACAGACTTATCTGGACAATATCATGCGCGGAGGCTATCCGGAAATATTTAAATCCGGGGTTATTTTCTATCTTTATTCTAGAAAACACGGCGACCTGGAACGGGACTATAACAGTTTTCAGCTTCAAACGACACATTATTCTCAGGGTAACGGAAATTACCGCGATACCAACCAAAACCGCCGTAATGACCTCTGGTTTAACCCCGAAATCCGGGATGAAAACATTATTTCCTTCATGAATTTAATCCAGACAGACGGTTTTAACCCTTTAATAATCAAAGGTGAAAGCTTCCTGCTTAAAGAAACCTTAGACCTGTCAAAGTTATTAACCCCCTATGTCAAAACGCAAGATTTAGATAAGCTAAAATGTTTTTTTAAAAAAACGTTTACCCCCGGAGAACTTATATTTTATATCGAAAAAAACGGGATCAGGCTTAAATCAGATTATGATAAATTTTTAGACTTTATTCTTCTTTCGGCTTCGAAAATCCAGGAAGCTGAACACGGGGAAGGTTTTTGGACCGACCATTGGACTTATAACCTCGACCTAATCGATAGCTATCTGGGGCTTTATCCGGAGAAGTTTAATGAATTATTTTTCGGCAAAAAAGTTTTTTCTTATTTTGACAACGCGGAAGTAGTCAAGCCCAGGCATGAAAGATACGTCCTCTACAACGGTTTACCCAGGCAGCTTCATTCGATTACCATGGATCCCGCCAAAAAAGAATTGATTGCAAAGCGCCTGCATAACCCCCATCTTTTAAGAAAGCAAAACGGAGATGGAGAAATCCACTATACTAATTTAATCGAAAAACTCCTTTGTCTTTCGGCCAACAAAATCGCTTCTCTTGACCCCTTTGGCATAGGGATCGAAATGGAAGCTAATAAACCTAATTGGTTCGATTCATTAAACGGCTTGCCTGCCCTTTTTGGCTCATCAATCTGCGAAACCTTTGAATTAAAACGCCTATTACAAATTATCAAGGATGCATTGGTAAAATCGAGCCTGGATTCTATTGAGATACCCGAAGAGATTGCTGATTTTATTACAAAGCTTGGCGATATTTTCAAAAACGATGAATTAACTTATTGGGATAAAAGCAATACGATCAAAGAAGAGTACCGGAAAAATACCAGGCTTGGTTTATCAGGCAAGTTATCGCAATTTTCTGTGGTCAAATTGGTTTCTTTTACAGATGCCGCCTTAGAAAAAGTTGGGCAGGGCTTAAATAAAGCCTTGAATAAACAGTCCACCTATAATTCATATTTCATTAATGAAGTCAGCGAATACGAAAAAACTTCCGCTCACCATATAAGGCCTAAAAAATTTTTACAAAAACCACTCCCCCTCTTCCTTGAAGGCCAAATGCATGCTTTAAGGACCAGCGATGAAAAAAATATTTTAAACCTCCACAAGGCTATTAAAAAAAGCCCGCTTTTTGATAAAAAATTAAAAATGTACAAAGTGACTGCCTCCCTGGCCAGTATGCCGGCTGAAATAGGGCGCTGCCAGATATTTACTCCCGGGTGGCTGGAAAACGAATCGATTTGGCTGCATATGGAATATAAGTATATCCTTGAGCTGCTTAAAAGAGGGATGGTTGCTGAATTTTACGAGGAATTTAGAAACGTCCTTATTCCTTTTCAGGACCCCCAGATTTACGGGCGAAGCATACTGGAAAATTCATCTTTTATAGCCAGCAGCGCTTTTACCGATAAAAGATTGCACGGTAACGGCTTTGTCGCCAGGCTCTCCGGCTCCACCGCAGAATTTCTGCAGATTTGGCTTATAATGAACATAGGTAGGCAGCCATTTTCTCTGGATAAAAATGGCCGGCTCTGCCTTACTTTTGCCCCTAAACTGGCAGGTTGGCTATTCGATAAAAAAGGCAGGTATTCTTTTAATTTCTTAGGTAAAATACCATTAACTTACCATAATCCCAAAAAGAAAGATACTTTTGGTGAAAAGGGAGCAAAAATAAAAAAGATAATAATCAAGGAAAGGGGCGCTTCAGAAGAGATAGACTCCGCCACTCTAAGCCAGCCTTATGCTCAAAAAATAAGGTCACGCCAAATTGAAAAAATCGACATTTATCTGGAATAAATAATTAGCCTATCTGTTCGCTTAATCTTTCGGAGGCAGTTAGCCTGACCTTCAAGGTATGAATGAAAGTAACCAGCAGGATTTGACCTTTGTTTACGGCAATAATACTCCCTTTGATTTTGCAGAAAAAACGCTCTTTTTTTTCTTTGGTATTTATCTCTTTTAAAACATATAGGTAAGGTTTAGGCCTTTCTACCGAAGCATCATCCACCTGCTTTACAATATAAGCAAAATGCCGGTGGACTACGCTGTGGATTCCCTCCTTATCCGATGTTTCCGAGGTAGCGATGATCTTACGTCCCCTGTCAAGTGAAGTCAAATTTTTATAAAGTAAATTACGCATTTTTCATCCTTATATAGGCCGGATTGCCTTATTTAGGCAACCCGGCTTCCCCTTTTCCTAAGTAGCTGGTGGGGAGATTATTGCAAGCTAAGTATGCAGCCAAAAAAAGGCCAAATCAATAGGATTTGGCCTTAAAAAGTAAACGTTTGCTTATGATTAATTATTAGGTTTTTTTCTAAAATAAAGGCGGGATTCCTGGCCTTTGGCTATTCTTAGGATGTTTGCCTTATGGCGGATAACGACAAAAGCGCTTAGCAGCAAACTTAAGGCTATAACCGATCCGGATTGCTTGAATAAAATACAGAAAGCAGGAAGAGAGATAGCCGCAAAAATTGATGCCAGAGATACCATTCTTGAAAATAAAAAAACAATAAACCAGGTAAAAATTACGTATACCAGTACAATGTTTAAACCGGCTATTTTGGCGGCCAGCGCAATCAATACACCAAAAGAAGCGGCAATACCCTTGCCTCCTTTAAATTGTAAAAAAATAGTCCAGTTATGTCCGCAAATACAGCTTATCCCCATCAGAATAAGTAAACTTTCTGATGGAAATAAAACAGGCTTATTTATAAAATAACTTCCCAAAAACATTACAGCGATAAAACCTTTTAAAATGTCTAAAAGCAGAACGCTGAGTCCGGGCCCTTTACCTAAAATGCGCAGAGCATTAGTCGCCCCGACATTACCGGAACCTACCTTGCGGATGTCGACGCCTTTAAGGATTTTTCCAAAAAGGTAGGCTGTGGGAATACTGCCAAGCAGATAGCTAACTAATAATGCGGCGATTGTCCAGGCCATATAAAATTTTAAACCCCCTCTTTACATAGTCTACTCCGGAAATAACCGTGAAAATTACAGCCGGCCACCAGATAAACGAAGACAGGTTCCATTGCAAAAGTACGGATATTACCGAAAGCATCTGAAATATTGTAGTAAGTTTCCCCCATTTTGTAGGATGTACATCTATAGCCTGCTTAACCATATAAATCACTATTGCGCCGATAATTATAATTACATCCCTCGAAATCACAATGAAAGTAACCCATAACGGAAATTCAAGTTCCAGCCTGCTTATGGGTGATAAGAATATAAAAGAACTCATCAATAAAAGTTTGTCTCCTAAAGGATCAAGAATTAAACCGGCTTTAGATTGTAATTTAGCCTTCCTGGCAATAAATCCGTCTAAACCATCCGAAATCACCCCTAAAATGAATATAACCAGAGCGGCAATCCTGAGGTATTCGGCCTGAGGAGAATAATATAAAAGGCAGGCAATAAAAAAGGGTACGCTCAAGATCCGAAAGGTAGAAATCTTATTTGCTATATTCATCCTTTAAAGCCCCCCCATTTTTTAGTTAAAATTAGATTATATGGCTTATTTAATTATCCTTATCCGAGGTATCGGCCAATAAATAATCATTGCCTGGCCGAGCAGGTCATCTTTAGTAACAAAACCCCAAAAACGGCTGTCTTTTGAAGAAGCGGAATTATCTCCTAAAACAAAATAGCTGTCCTTTGGCACAATTATTTTTTGCCCAGCAAGGGCCAGTTCCCCTTTATTAAAATAATAGATCTGATTGAAAATCGGTTCGGTTACAGGCCTGTCATTTATATAAATTGACCCGCCTTTTATTTCTACTGTCTCGCCCGGAAGCCCGACTAACCTTTTGATGAAATCTTTTTTTCTATCTTCAGGGTAGATAAATACAATCACATCTCCCCTTTTAGGTTCCCTGACAGCAGGCAGGCGTAGCTTGGTAAAGGGAACTTTCGGGCCATAAATAAATTTGTTTACAAGTATGAGGTCGCCTTCGATTAAGGTCATCCTCATCGAACCGGTAGGGATCTTAAAAGCTTGCACTACAAAAGAGCGGATAACCATAGCTAAAAAAAAGGCGACTATGATTGATTCGATCCAGTCGCGAGAAGCAAACCGATTATGTAATCTGCTATAAACGTAACTCCATTTTTCAAACAATGATGCCAGGCCCGGCCGGTCATTATTATTGCCTAAAATTAATTCAATTAAGGTTATAATTTTGTGTGATTTCTTAAATAAGAGTTTTACCTTTTTTTGACCGACAAAAACTGTCCTGTTTAACCGTCCGGATTCTTTGTAATCTTTCGAAAAAGCACTGGAAAGGTCTAGAAATTCTTTCCTGGAAGAAGTATTATATTCTGTTTCCGGCAAACTATTTAAAACGTTGGCCGTTTCTTTTGTAAAAGTCCTGATTAACTCATCCAGGCTTAATTTACTATACTGACGGTGCAATTCATTTAATTTATTACTTTTTATCATATTTTTAAAACCTCCAGAAACGCCTCCTGCGGAATTTCCACTTTTCCGAATTGCTTTAATCGCCTCTTTCCTTTTTTCTGGGTTTCCCAAAGCTTACGTTTACGAGTAATATCTCCTCCCGAGCATTTGCTGGTAGTATGTTTTCCCACCGGCCGAACCTTTTCAGAAGCCAGAATCTGGTTACCTACTGTGGCTTGGATAGAAACTTCAAATAACTGGCGGGGGATTAACTCTTTTAACTTTGAAACAAGGGCATGAGCCCTGGACATAGCTTTATCCTTAAACATCAGCGAGGAAAAAGCATCGCAAATCTGGCTGTTTATAAGTATATCGAGTTTGACTAACTTTGTGGGAAGGTAATCCTTTACCTCGTAATCCATGGAGCCATAGCCGCGGGTAATTGATTTCATCCGGTCATAAAAATCGACTATAATTTCCGACAGAGGAACCTGAAAAACTACCTTTACCCGGTCTTCGCCTAGATATTCGTTGGCAATAAAAATTCCCCTGCGGGATTTAGTAAAATCACAAACCGCTTCTATTGAATCAACGGGCACTATCATCAACAGGCTGGCAAACGGTTCTTGAGCCTCTTCGATATCCTGAGGCGGGCAAAGTTTGGCCGGCGTATCGACTTCAATCAGCTCTCCCGATTTAGTCTTTATACGATAAACGACATTAGGAACTGTAAGGATTAGATTAAGGTTATATTCCCGCTCTAACCGTTCCTGAACAATTTCCATATGAAGAAGCCCTAAAAAACCACAGCGAAAACCTGTACCGAAAGATTGCGAATTTTCCGGCTCAAAAACAAAAGAGGCATCGGATAGTTTTAACTTATCCATTGCATCCCTTAATTCAGGAAAATCGGCTGGATTTACCGGATAGATCCCGCAAAAAACCAAGGGTTTTAATTTTCGGTAACCCGGTAAAGCCTGGGCGCAGGGGTTTTTCGGGTCAGTGATAGTATCGCCGATAACCACCTCGCGGGGATCCCGCATGTTAGCCGTAAAGTATCCAACTTCGCCGCAAGTAAGCGTATCCACAGGAAAGTATTTTAGGTCTTTAAAAACACCTAATTCTTCTATTTTATAAATTTTACCGCTGTGAAACATTTTTAATTGCGTTTTAGGCGTAATTTCTCCGTCTATAATTTTAAGAAAGACCACCACCCCTTTAAAAGCATCAAAACGGCAATCAAAAATCAAAGCTTTGAGCGGGCCTTCGGCTTGCCCTTCCGGAGCAGGAATAGTCTCAACAATCCTGTCTAAAATCTCAATTACCCCTCTTCCTTCTTTTGCCGAAGCTAAAATAATCTCCTCGTCTTTAAAACCCAATACAGTTTCTACCTGTGTTTTAACTCTAGGTACATCAGCGGAAATCAGGTCAACTTTATTGATTACCGGAATAACATGAAGATTGTTTTCTAAAGCCAGATAATAATTTCCTACAGTTTGAGCTTCAATTCCCTGCCCGGCATCGACTACTAAAACTGCTCCTTCACAGGCAGCTAGTGATTTGGATACTTCATACGTAAAATCAACATGCCCGGGCGTATCGATTAAATTTAAAATATATTCTTTATTAAACTTTTTCGAAAAATAATTAAGCCTGACCATCGAGGCCTTAATAGTGATGCCTCTTTCTTTCTCAAGATCCATATCATCAAGCAACTGGTCGCCTTTATGCCGGGAATCGACCGCGCCGGTAATTTCCAGGATCCTATCAGCCAAAGTAGATTTACCATGGTCAATATGGGCTATAATCGAAAAATTCCTGAGTAAATTCCTGTCCATTATTTAATATTTTCCAGCATTTTATCTACTACCTGCTCAATGCCAAGATTAGTCGTATCTATATATACTGCATCATCTGCCTGACGCAAGGGGGAAGCTTCCCTGGTGGAATCGATTCTATCTCTATTAGTCAAATCTTTAGCAACATCTTCTTCGGACACTTCCTGTTTTAAGCCTTTTAATTCTTTAAAACGGCGGGTTGTCCTTTCTTTAGCCGAGGCATCGATAAAAAATTTCTTTTCTGCTTTTGGAAATACTACGGTGCCGATGTCTCTTCCGTCAAGGATGCAATCCCCCCTATTCCCCATTTCCCTCTGCATTTGAACTAAAATCTCGCGGACTTGCTTAATTTTGGCTATATCTGAAACAAATCTTGTAATTTGGCCCGTACGAATATCCAAAGATACATCTCTGCCGTCTAAAGTAACATTTAGGGAGCCATCTGGATTATTTTTTAAATCAATTTTCACCTTTTGGGCGAGCTTGATTATCCCTTGTTCGTCCTCTATAGGAATACTATTTTCTAATACTTTTAAAGTAAGCGCTCTGTACATTGCCCCCGTATCTATATAAAGATAACCCAAACGTTTAGCCAAAATCCTGGCAACCGTACTTTTTCCAGCTCCGGCCGGACCGTCAACAGCTATAATCATCCTAGTTTCTCTCTTTGCTTGTTAGCTTTTTTAATGATTCCTGTCAAAAGCTTTGTGTTATTTTTTTTCAAGGCGAGCTTTAAAGCGGAAATTTTCTTTTGAAAAGTATTTATTGCAGTTAAAAGCTTCTGCTTGTTGCTTAGAAATATCTGAACCCAAAGTTCAGAGTCAGAACCTGAAATTCTTGTAACGTCTTTTAAGCCTTTCGAACTTAAACTTAAAAAATTATCGGGAATAGAGCTAATTAAGGAAAATGCAATAGCATGAGGCAAATGGCTGGTAAAAGCCAGGGCCCGGTCATGTTTTTCCGGGGTCAGCAGAACTACCTTGGCTCCCAGTTTTTGCCAAAAAACCCTGATTTTATTTAAAGCTTTAAGATTAGTCAAAGGTGTAGGTGTCAAGATGCAAATTGAATCTTTAAAAATATCGTTTCCTAAATTAGCGGCGCCTCTTTTTTCTGAACCCGCCAATGGGTGACAGCCGACAAAATTAGAAATAATCGGCTCTAATCTGGCAACTATTACTTGCTTGGTACTGCCGACGTCAATTACTATGCAATTTTTATTAATTTTATCCTTGATCCTGGATGAAATTTCAATTATCGATTTAACGGGAGTAGCGAGTATGATTAAATCAGCATCTTTTACTATTCCTAAGTTTTTACCTATACAATCAATTGCTCCCCTCTTTTTGGCTAATCTTGCATTTTCCAGGTGACGGCTAAAACCAACTATAGTTCCTGCCAATTTTTTCTTTTTCATAGCCAGGCCTAAAGACCCGCCGATTAAGCCTGTACCTATAATTATTGCTTTTTTAAACATTTTAGGGGAGGTTCCTTCCTAAAGCCTGAGCTATTGCCCTCATTTCACCCATTAAAGAAGAAAAATTTTCCGGGATTAATGACTGCGCTCCGTCAGAAACTGCTTCCTCCGGATGGTTATGGACCTCAATAATAAGCCCGTCGCAGCCCGCTGCGACCCCCGCTTTAGCCAATGCAGGCACCAATCCCCATTTTCCGGCAGCGTGCGAAGGATCCACTACTATCGGTAAATGGGAAAGCTGCTTTGCCACCGGAACCGCACTTATATCCAGGGTATTACGCGTAGAATCTTCAAACGTACGAATTCCTCGTTCGCAGAGTATAACGGAAAAATTACCGCCGCTTAGTATATATTCGGCCGACATAAGCATATCTTTTACCGTAGAAGCCATGCCCCGTTTTAAAAGCACCGGTTTTTTGGTAGCCCCTACTTCTTTTAATAGGTTAAAATTCTGCATATTGCGGCAACCAATCTGTAAAACATCGACGTAATCGGCAACTAAACTGACATCCCGGCTATCCATTACTTCGCTTATCGTAACCATTCCCAATTCAGTGCCTACTTCCCTTAACATCTGCAGGCCTTCTTTGCCTAATCCCTGAAAGCTATACGGAGAAGTCCGAGGTTTAAATGCCCCGCCACGCAAGACAGCCGCACCGGCATTTTTAACTTCTTTGGCAATCTCATATAAACTATCTATGTTTTCGATTGTGCAGGGGCCGGCCATAACTACTATTTCTTTACCGCCAATTTTTACGCCTTTACCCAGGTCGATCACGGAATTTTCTTTTCTAAACTCCCTAGATACCAATCTAAACGGAGAAAGAACAGGAATAACATTTTCTACTCCAGGAAAAACCTCAAGAGGAGTAACCCTAAGGATATCCTCGGGGCCGATAACACCGATGATCGTCCTTTCCGAACCTTTAGAAACATGCGGAGTTAATCCCAATGCCTTTACTTTATCGATTATATGATTGACTTGCGCTTCTGTTGCTTCTGGCCTCAGAACAATAATCATTTATTCTCTCCTTATTCTAACCCTTAGGAATTAAGGACCTTCCTTAAAACACGCATGCTTCTCTTGTTTTCTTTTTGGGTGCCTATGGTCAAACGGATATAATTATCCAGACCGTATTGCTTCATATCGCGCACAATTACCCCGAACTTAAGCATAGCCTTAAAAACATCCCTGCTTTCTTTTTCGACATCGATTAATACAAAGTTCGCCACTGAAGGCACATAACTTAAACCCATCTGGGACAGTTCATCATAAATAAACTTTTTACCGTTTAGAACTAACCGGCGGGTTTTTTTAAGAAAATCCTTGTCATCTAAAGCGGCAATTCCTGCTTCCTGGGCCAGAATATTAACGTTAAATGGCTGCCTGACCCTTTCCATATAAGCTGCCATTTCCGGCTGGCAAATTGCATAACCTAAGCGTAATCCGGCTAAACCGTAGGCCTTGGAAAAAGTCTTAAGGATAATAACGTTCTTTCTCTTCCGCAGGTAGCTTAAAGAGTTCGGATAATCATCGACATCGATAAATGTGTCGTAAGCCTCGTCAAAAACAACTATCACCTGGGAAGGCAGGGCGCTTAAAAAATCGGCTACCTCATACTTAGTAACATAGGTTCCCGTCGGATTATTGGGATTGGCAATAAATATGAGTTTTGTTCTTTTATCTACTAATTTTAAAATCGCACCTAAATCATATTTGAAATACCGCAGCGCAGCTTTCCTGACTTTCCGGTCATTAACCTGAGCTATGATTTCATATTCAAGAAAAGTGGTATCGGCAGTCAAAATATTTTCATCGGCTTCGACAAAAGTTTTGATTACAACATCAATAAGCTCATCAGAGCCGTTTCCTAAGACAAAATTTTCTGCGGACAAACCAGTAAATTTGGCCAGGCGTTTTTTTAGATTAAATCCCAGCGAATCAGGATAACGAAAAACACCGGATAAATTTTTTCTCATAGCGCTTAAAGCTTTGGGAGAAGCGCCCAGGGAATTTTCATTGGAAGCCAGCTTGATTACTTCTTTAAGCCCCAGCTGTCTTTTGGTTTCTTCTATCGGTTTCCCGGGAATATACGGTTTTATACCTAATACGCTTTTACGGACCAATTCCTTCATTAATATCATTCTCCTACAGGGTAAGAACCCAGCACCTTAAGAGATTTGCTCTTTGACTCCAGCTCTTTTAATGCCTTTTTAATCTTTTCGTCTTCGCTGTGCCCGGCGATATCAAGAAAGAAATAATAATCCCAGGCTTTCTTCTTGGAAGGGCGCGATTCAATCTTAGTCAGGTTAATTCCGTATTTACGAAAAGGGGAAAGCAGCTCATATAATGCCCCTACATGGTCTTTTATTGACAGCAACAGCGAAGTCTTGTCATTACCGGTTTTATTTACCGCATTCCTTCCGATAACCAGGAAACGGGTAATATTATGCAAAGAATCCTGAATATCGCTAGCCAAAACCTTTAATCCGTAGATCTTGGAAGCAAGCAATGAAGCGATTGCAGCGCTGTTTCTCTCTTTATTGGCAATCTCGGCGGCCCGGGTGGTACTAGAAACGTCGACTAAACGCGCATTGGGCAAATTTTTCTGTAACCAAATTCTGCATTGGCCGAAAACATAGGGATTTGAATACACGGTTGTAATCTTATTCTTGGGGCAATTGGCAAGCAAGTTATGGGTGATTTCCAGAATTATCTGTGAACAAATTTTTAGCTCCGAATCAACAAAAACGTCCAAGGTATGGCTTACCGCGCCTTCAATCGAATTTTCTATCGGTACAACACCGTAGTCTGAACTTCCCTTTTCTACTTCCATAAAAACTTCGGCAATGCTATTACAATTAACATATTCAACCTGAGAACCAAATTTTTTAATCGCGGCCAGGTTTGAAAAACTAGCCGCGGGTCCAAGGTAAGCTATTTTTAAAGGCTTTTCCAGCGCCAGGCTGGCTGACATTACTTCGCGATAAATAGCCTCAATCGCCGACTTTTTCAGGGGCCCCTTATTATATTTGGATATTTTGCTTAAAACTTCAACCTCTCTTTCCGGCGCATAAATGCTCTTTCCGGTTCTAATTTTTATTTTACCGATTTTTTTGGTTTCCGCGGCGCGCAAATTTAACAAATTAATCAATTTGCGGTCAAGTAGGTCGATTTTTTTACGCAACCTGTTTAAGCTCATTCTCTCCCTCCCCCGGTTCTGTTTGGGCAAGCGATTCAATATCATTATTATTTTCCTTGGCTTCGGCCATCGTGGTAAATTCTTCCATCTTGGGCAGATCCTGAAGCGATTTCAACCCGAAATGTTCTAGGAATTCACGGGTTGTGCCGAAAACAAACGGCCTTCCCGGTATTTTTTTTCTTCCGCAGATGCGAATTAAGTTTTTATCAAGCAGGCTTTTCATTACGCCGTCAACGTTGACATTCCTTAAGGACTCTATTTCGGCCTTAGTCAACGGTTGTTTATAGGCGATTATTGCCAGGCTTTCTAACGCCTGCTTAGACAATTTTTCGCCGTTGCGATTTTTAAAAAGTTTTTTCAGAAAAGAAGAAAAATTAGTGCAGGCAATCATCTGGAAACCGCCGGCGATTTCTATAATCCGCATGCCCCGATTTGATGTTTCATAGTCATTCTTTAGCTCTTCGATAATTTTTTTGATGGCAGATAGGTCTATATCGCCTAAAACTTTTTTTATTTGTTCAAGCGTGATCGGTTTTTCGGATACGAAAATCAAGGCTTCAACTGCTGATTTTAAATTATTCTCTGCCATTATTTTTTCACCAGTTTTTGTTTATATACCAAATTTAATAATTCTTCTGTCGTATTTATCTCTGCGTTTGTTTCCAAAGCCTTTTTAATCATGCTTAAAGCTTCGGGTTTTTTGTATTGAAGCTGAAGCAATACATCCAAGGCTTCTTCGGTTATATCCTTGGCAGCTGCCTTTTTCCCGGTATCACGGTCCTGGATTAAGCCGAATTTACCCACTTTATTCTGCAGTTTGGCTACTATCTCTTTTGCCCTTTGCTCTCCTATGCCCGGTAATGACCTTAAAAATGATAAGTCCCCTTCATCAATTGCTTTGGCTATCTGGGAAATCGGCTTATTTAAAGCCCTAAGCGCAGCTCTGGGCCCGATCCCTGATACTGTAATAAATATTTCAAAGAAATCTTTTTCTACTTGGTTTAAAAATCCTATTAAGACCGGGATACTTTTGGCCTGATCCACCTGGTAATAATGGTAAGTTAAAAGCGAAATCTTTTCGTCAGCCTGCGGGGAATTGTCGATATTCTGCATAACGCAGGCCGGTATCAACACTTCGTAACTCAATAAACCAAGGTCTAAAACAAGATAGTTTAAACCTTTTTCCGAAATTTTCCCGGCAATCCTAGAAATCATATTTTTGAATTTTTAATATAACTGTGGCCTAAAGCCAAAGCCAATGCGTCCGTTACATCGAGGTACTTGGGCATCGATTTTATTGCCAGGGTGTGAGCGACCATTTTCTGTACCTGGACCTTAGAAGCCAACCCTTTTCCAATTATGGCTTTTTTTATGCGGGTAGCCCCATATTCAAAAAGCGCAACTCCACAGGTCGATGCCGCCAGACAAATCACTCCCCTAGCCTGGCCTAATATACAAGCAGTAGCCGGATGCTTATAATGTGAATATATCTTTTCGAGCACCAGGCAATCCGCTTTAGCATCAGTAATCAACTTTGTTATCCCGTTATATAAACTAGCTAATCTTTTTGGCAAAGACTCCTTTGGCTTAGTCTGGATTATTCCGGCTTCAATTAATACCCGCGTTGAACCCTTCACCTGGATAACTCCATAACCTGTAATAGCCAGGGCAGGATCAATACCAAGAATAATCATTCTGCGCCAGATACCTCATTTAATATTTCATCGGGAATATCAAAATTCGCGTAAACCTGCTGGACATCATCGTGCTCTTCTAATGCTTCGATTAAACCCAGAACCTGCTTTGCTTCGTTGCCTATAACTTTAATTGTCGACGAAGGGACCATAGTTAATTCTGCGTCATCCCATTTGATTCCTTTTTCCGTGAGCGCGGATTTAACTTTTTCTAGATCGGCAATCGATGTATAGATTTCGTAGCTATTATCTTCATGCCTCATGTCTTCGGCTCCGGCATCTAAAACTATATTCATTAGTTCATCTTCTTTAACTTTATCTTTAGATATCGAAATATAGCCTTTCTGGGTAAACATCCAGCTGACCGCGCCTGCCCCCGCCATGTTTCCACCCCTCTTTGACATGATGTTGCGTAATTCGGCTGTGGTGCGGTTTTTATTATCAGTCAGAGAATCAACCATCAGGGCAACTCCGCCCGGGCCATAGGCTTCGTACATCACTGCTTCATAAACAACTCCGGGAAGCTCTCCGGTCCCCCGCTTAATCGCCATTTTTACATTATCCGAAGGCATATTTGCTTCTTTTGCCTTTTGCATTATCGCGCGTAAACGCGGATTTGAATCCGGATTGCCTCCACCGTCGCGGGCGACTACAACCAGCTCTTTAATAATTTTGGTGAAAGTAGCCCCGCGCTTGGCATCGGCTATGCCTTTTTTACCCTTATTTGTCTTCCATTTAGAATGACCCGACATTTTATTACCCCCTTAATTAAACATTATTTCTTTTATTTGATATCTAATCGCAAAAAATTTAAGAAGAAAGCAGGTTAAGCCGGGTTCTGTCTTGATACGAGTTTTCGCATCGATTAGTGACTATTTCTCTCAATCCCACCGTCACCGGTAGAACTTTAGCGGCTTACCCGGGATTAATCCTGCCAAATAACTTAGCAAAACGCGCCGGATCAGCGCTCATCCCCTATTCCACCTTGCTCCACGTAGAGATTACCTCGTTTCACCCCCGCTCTAGAAATTGTTTACAATTTCTAGAGCGGGGCTCGTCTCTGTGGCTCTCCCGCTAAAAAATATAGCAGGTCCGCTTAAAACGGAAATCCTCTGCATATTTAAATATGCAGGACGGGAATTACCCGTTACGTTACCCTCTGGAGCCCGGACTTTCCTCCCGCCGATAAAATCGGCGGGCAGCCACATCCTGCTTTCTTCTTTACTGCCCCTGACGCTAATTTATCAGCCAGAATATTGTTTTCGCGAGGAATATGGTTAATCAAAATTTTTTTGAAACCGGTTGAAAGATGCACCGCCCTGTTATATAGATTTACTATCCCGGCATTCCTTACTTTATAAATTTTATTAAGCTGCCTGGCTAAAAGCTGGCTATCCGTATTAATATTTACAGAGTCAGCTTTTAGTAATAATGCCTCTTCAAGGGCATAAATTAGAGCGGTATATTCTGCTACATTATTAGTGGCTAACCCGATGTAGTTTGAAATTTCTTTGATTAGCCGGTCATTGTGATAGATTGCAACACCGATTCCGCTTTTACCCGGATTGCCTTTTGAAGCCCCATCGATATAAATTTCTAAATGGATCATTCTTTAAGACAAAGAATACGGTTGCATACTTCACAGGTAATTATTTTATCATACATCTTGATCAAATTTATCACCTGCGGAGGAAGAAGCATGTGACAGCCACCGCAGGAATTGTCTTTAACTTCAGCTATAGCCAAGCCTGCCCGGCTATGTAAAATTTTTTCGTATTCCTTCAAAAGCTTTTCATCAATACCTGGGATTGTCTGCTTTCTTAAAACATCCAGTTGGCTTAAACGGCTGTCGATTTCTTTTATCCGTTCATCGACTTTATTTTTTTGACCAATAAAAATCTTTTCTTCTTCTTTAAGTTTTAAATTTTCCTGGTCGATATGTGATTTAATTTTATCTGATTCATCGTATGAAAGCAGAATGGCCTCTTCGATAACCGAGCCGTCAGCTTTGGTATCGGCGATCTGCTGCTGCATGGTCTGGAATTCTTTATTAGTTTTCAAAGAATACAGCTGCCCCTGTAATTTCTTTACCGCTTCCGCGTTAGTTGCCAGCTCAAGCTCTTTTTCCTTGCGCTGTTTTACTATTTCAAGCGATTTACTCTGCAGATTAGCTAAATTTTGTTTCTTTGACTCAAACGACTCTTCGATCGCTTTTATTTCCAGAGGCTTTGCCGCTTTTTCATTATTAAGAACGTAGATCTCACTGTCTAATCTTTGCAGTTTTATTAATCCGTCTAATTGCGCTTTTAAATTATTTATTGCCAATTCCCCTCCCCGCTATTCTATCCACCCATTATTTAAATGGGCGATAGAGGATTCGAACCCCTGACTTCCACAATGTGAATGTGGCGCTCTAACCAACTGAGCCAATCGCCCTGAAATCTTTAAGCTTAACTGAGTTGCGAAATCCCATTAAAAAACTGGGCCCACAGGGACTCGAACCCCGGACCAGCGCTCCTGGCTAAAGCCAGTCGCTTCCAAAGGGGCTCTTGCCCCTATGGCGCTCCTCATTTCCATTCGTCGCTGTTACCCCGAATACGCGGGGAATTTTCCCCGCACCCCTTTTGGTCCGGGCATAACAAATGAACATTTTAAATTTAAAACTGGGCCCACAGGGACTCGAACCCCGGACCAATTGATTATGAGTCAACTGCTCTAACCGACTGAGCTATGGGCCCCAAACGAATCTAATAAGGCCGAAACGTTGGATTCTACCGTTAGAATCAACACCGATATACCTGAAAAGTAATACTATATGATACTATTTTTAGTGTTTTTTGGCAAGAATTTTGTTTTAAATAATTGGGGCTTAAGGATTAAACTTCCTTTTCGATAATCTTTAAGAAGATGTTGGCTATGCGGGGGTCAAATTGGGTTCCTGAAGCACTCTTAATAATATCGATTGCCTGTTGTTTCGTAAAAGCCTTATGATATGGCCGGTCGCTGATTAAAGCCTGGTAGACATCGGCAATAGCAATCACCCTTGCGCCAAGTGGAATATCTTCCCCTTTAATCCCACTCGGGTACCCTTTACCATCCCAGCGCTCATGATGATAAAAAATAAAGGGAATCAAGCCGTGTAAAAACTGAATAGGCCTAATAATATCAGCCCCAATCTGAGGATGCTTTTTGATTTCATAAAACTCCTTTTTAGTTAATTTTCCTTTTTTAAGCAGGATGTTTTCACTAATACCGATTTTACCTAAATCATGCAGCATCGCTGCCTGTTTAATCAATTCAATTTCTTCATTAGGTAAATTTAGCCCTTTAGCGATTTCGGTAGCAAAATGCACCGTATTCTCAACATGTTCGCCCGTATAGTGATCCTTTAATTCCAGGGTTTTAGCAAATGCAAAAATAGATTCGTTTAAACCCTGTTTCGATTGTTTATTCAGCTTATCTATGGTCTTTTTCAAACTTCTTACGCCAACCACCTTAGACAGTTTTTCTATTCTCTTTTTAAGGGTGCTTTTGATGTCCGGAGCGGAATAAACACGGTTTCCTCCGCTTTCTTTTACTTTATTAAGCACCTTGTTGGCCAGATTCACTAAATCCATACCATTTTTGGCTCTATCTTCAGGAAAAGAAACTACAGATATGCTAATTTTCAATTTAACCAGATGCTTCTTATTGCCGAAATTGATAAAATTAAGGGATTCAAGAAGCCTCTGAGCCATGTTAAAAGCCGCTACCCGGTCTAATCTAGGCGAAATAATAATAAATTCTTCTCCGCTGTAACGAATAAGGACGTCGTAGCGCCTGACCATGCGCTTAAGTTCTTTGGATAACTGTTTAAGAACCAGATCGCCGAAAGCAATCCCGTAAACATCATTTATCGATTTGAAATAATCGATATCCAGCATAATAATCGCCAGATTCTGAGCATACCTTCTTGATTGATGAAACTCGGCTTCAATAACTTCTTGCAGGTAGCGGTAATTATATAAGCCGGTATGCGGATCGATTAATGAAACGCTTTTTAATCTTTCATTAATTTTAATCAGTTCGATATTTAACTTGCTTTTTTCCAGTTCCGAATTCTTATAGCGGACTGTTTCCTGTAAAAGTTCCTGGGTTCTTTCGGCAACCAGCTGTTCTAAGTGGTCACGGTAGCGTTGTAATTCTTCATCGATTTTTTTCTTTTGAGTAATATCAACGTTTATTTCGGCGACTAACCACTCGCCTTTCTCGTTCTGGAAGGGTATTGTCGTAACCTGAATAGGCCGGTTTCCTTCTTTTTGCAAGACTTCTTCGCTGACTACCGTTTTTTTAGTCCTAAAGGCTTCATCTATTGCGCAACCGGGACAGGGAGCTTTACGGCCCATAAAATATTCAAAACATTTCTTGCTTTTCCATTCTCCGTATATGCTTGCCCAGACTGGGTCTATATAGCGTATATTATAATCTTGATCGATTATATCTAAGCCTGTTTTAGTAGCCCCTAAAATAAACTCAATCTGCTTATTCAGGGAACTTGCCTTTTGTTCAGCTTCCTTTCTTATTTCAATTTCTGTTTCCAGGCTCTTGGTGCGGTCCTCAACCAATGATTCTAATTTATCCCGATAAAGTTTCAGCTCTACTTCATTTTCTTTTTTTTCGGTAATATCGCGATTGCTTGCCCTGCGCCCGATAAGTTTACCTTCTGAATTAAAAATAGCAACGCACACATGGCTTATCCAGTGGAATTTTCCTTGCTTATCAATAATCCTGAACTCAATTTCCAGCTTGGAATTGTTCTTGAGCGCTTTTTTAACCTCTCCCCTCACAAAATCGGCATCATCCGGGTGAATAATCTTTTCAATTAAAGAAAAGTCATTAATGAATTCTTCGTGGGAAAATCCGGTAATCCTTTGGCAGGAAGGAGACATGTAAATCATATGATTGTCTGTTCCCTGCCAATATTCCCAATCATAAGTAAATTCCGCTATTGTCCGGAATTTTTCTTCATTAATCCGTAATTTTTCCTGGGCCAGCTTAAAATCGGTGACGTCCCTGAAGCTCCAAACTCTCCCCACAACAACACCTTCGATCTTTTGCGGCTGCGAATACCTTTCCATTATCCGGCCGTCTTTAAATTGAAAGGTATCAAAAGATGTTTCCTCCAAATGTTCATATAAATACTGTATCTTACTTATAAACTCCCTGTGGTTATCTACTTGTTTTGCGGAGAATTCAAGCCATTCCTTATCAATTTTTCCTTCTATTAACTTATCCGGAAACTTCCATAGATCCAGGAATTTCTGGTTGTAGCTAGTCACCCTGCCTTTAAGATCAACTACCAATATGCCGTCATAAGTCGATTCCAGGGTAGCATTTTGCAGCGAAACCAGCTGCCTAATGTTTTTATCGGCTTCCATCCGCTTAGTAATATCTTTAAAGTTTCCAATGAGGCATAATTTTCCGTCGATATTAAGTAAAGAGACGGTTATGTCAGCGTAAAAAATAGACCCATCTTTTTTCTTAACCGGCACATTTTCTGAAACCGCTATCTTTTTTTTCACCAGCTGGTCAAACTGCTCCAAAGTCCAGGGCAAAACTTCAGAAGGGTGGATATCTTTCATGCTGAAATGCTGCATTTCCTTGGGAGAATAACCTAACATGTTGCAAAAAGTCTTATTAAATAAGAGAAATTTTTTTGTATCTATATCGATAATGACCAGCCCTTCGGAGATATCTTCAAAAAGCATCCTAAATTTAGCTTCCGATTCTTTTAACCCCGCTTCAACCAACCTTCTTTCGGCTATCTCTTTTAGCAATTCTTCATTTAGGCTGGTTAACTCAGCCGTCCTAACCTTAACCCTTAATTCAAGCTCAGCCCTGATATCCTTGATCCTTTCGTCTTCTTTCTTCCTAAGAGTAATATCCCTGGCAATACCGGTTGTGCCGATTACATTGCCTTGATCATCGAAAATAGGCGTTTTAATTGTTTCGATCCATTGAATCTTGCCTTCACTGTCGGCCATTCTTTCTTCAACAATCTTTCGTTTTTTACTCTTGACTACCTCCATATCATCTGCGATATAGCTCTCCGCCAAATCCTTGGGCCAGATATCCAGATCGGTTTTTCCGATTATTTCTTCAGGCTTATAACCACAACTTCTGGCAAACCGATCATTTACCATAATAAATCTACTCTGCTTATCCTTAAGCCAGGCTATGTCTGGGATATTATCCAGCATTGCCTTTTGCTGTAGCTCGATATTACGCAGCTCTGAAGGTTTTTTAATTTTATTTTCGTTTTCAAACATAGCTTAAAAATAGAAAAAGGCAGCCGCTCGGGCCACGCGGATACCTTTTCATTTTATTTTCAGAATAGTAAATTGCAAGCTTCTAAGCCCATAATCTTAGTATTCCCTTTGGTGCGCCAAAGTCATATCCATAAAAGTCCGTAAACGCCGCGAACGGGAAGGATGCCTGAGCTTTTTTAAAGCTTTGGCTTCAATCTGCCTTACCCTTTCCCGGGTAACCTTAAAAACATTTCCGACTTCTTCCAGCGTGCGGGCAGAACCATCAAGGATACCAAACCTTAAAACCAGGATTTTTTTCTCCCTTTCGGTCAAGGTGCTCAAAGCAGAATTCATCTCTTCTTTTAACATTGAGCGGACAGTTTCATTCGCCGGAGAAACTGCTTTCTTGTCCTGGATAAAATCACCGAAATGAGTATCTCCTTCATCGCCTATAGGCATTTGCAAAGAAATGGGTTCCTGAGCTATCTTTAATATTGATTTTATCTTACCCTGAGGAAAACGCATTTTATGAGCTATCTCTTCAGGGGTAGGTTCTCTGCCGTTTTTTTGGACAAATACCCTTGAAAAACGGATTATCTTGTTGATAGTTTCAGTCATATGCACGGGGATCCTGATGGTGCGCGCCTGATCGGCAATAGAACGCGTAATCGCCTGGCGGATCCACCAGGTAGCATAGGTCGAAAATTTATAGCCTCTCTTATATTCGAACTTTTCAACAGCCCGCATTAAACCGATATTACCCTCCTGAATCAAATCCAAAAAAGATAACCCGCGATTGGTATATTTCTTGGCGATACTCACCACCAGCCTCAAATTTGCTTCGACTAATTTTTTCTTTGTACGGTTGAATTTAAGGTGGGCGGATTTAATTAGTTTTATCTGTTCCCTAATCTTCTTGTACGGCTCGGCAATTTCTTTTAAAATCTGGCGTTTACGCAGCGTATTACTTTTAGCAGAGCGCTTAAGATAATCTAGTTCCCGAATCAAAAGGCTTAACTTACGCACCGCAGCCTCGATCACCGAAGTAGTGAAATTAAGCTGTAATATTAAATTGATAGCCACTGAATCGCTGCGGGTCTTTTTGATTTTTATAATAATCCGTTTAAACCTGCCTAAAACACTGGTCTTTTTTATCCGAATATCTTCTTTTACCACCTCTTCCATGTTGATCTTATCTTCGAGGATATTATCAGCTACTACCATAACCTCATTTCTGGCAAATTTTGTTACCAGGACGGCCCTTTTAAATTTATCTTCTGCTTCTTCGATTTTTTTAGCCAATTCGATTTCATTTTCGCGGCTTAAAAGCGAAATGGAACCCATTTGCTTCAGGTACATTTTGACAGGGTCATCCAAGGGCATAAAACGCTCTTCACTTTTCAAATGGTCTGCTAGCATTTCTTCGCGCTGAGGGGCTAGGTTCTGTTTTTCTGCCTGAGCCCTATTTGCGGAAAGCCCGGCATCCTCTTCGCCTTCGACTACCTGTATATCTTCATTGCCTAATAATTCAAAAAGGTGGTCTATCGCCACCGTACTGGAAAGGTCATCAGGCAAAAGGTCGTTCACTTCATCATAAGTTAAAAAACCTTTTTGCTTTCCAAGGGCAATCAACTTTTCCATATCTTTACTGGTTTGCTGCTCTTTCTTCTTCATACTAATCGCCTTTCTTTATTAAGTTATGAAATTCCTTAATAAGACTCTTCAACTTTTCTTCATCGCCCAAGATTTGGGCGTTATTAATCTCTTTATGTAAATGTTCCCTCTGTGATTTTAACCTATCTACTTTTATGCGGTTAATGCAGTCATTAACCGCTTTCTCTCTATCCTGGCCGTCTAAATCGGGCATAAATATTGTTTCGCAAACAAACTGAGTCGCTTCTTCTTCACTGAAATAGTTCATTAGAAAATTAGGCTGGATATTTTTACCCTTAACGGCCATTTCCTGGATAGCCGAGACAACTTGTGCAGTGCGCGCATCCTGAAAATCAGAAAGCGAAAGCTCCTTCATGATTTTTTCGATCAGGTCTTTTTCCTCCAGCATAAACTTAACCAAAAGCTTTTCGGCAGGATTGATTTCAACTTTCTTTTTCTTAAAAACAGGGTCCGCTGCTTCGGAATTTTGTAAAGGCTTGATCTTATTAAGTTCCTCTACGATGTGCCGCTCGGGAATTTTTATTGCTTCGCCTAGTTTTTTTGTATATTCGCATTTGAGTATAGCGTTATCGAATTTATTAATTGTAGAAAGCATTTCCGCTGCAATTTTACTTTTGCCCTGCGCATCATTGATATCGTGCCGGCTTTTTAAAAGCGCGAGTTTATAATCAAAAAAACTTAAAGATTGACCGATTTTTGTTTTTAAACCTTCTGGGCCCGACTTCCTTACCAAAACATCCGGATCCATACCCTTTGGTAGCGGCGCTACTCTAACATTTATTCCTTCATCAATAAGGATATCCAGGCTTCTTAAGGTCGCTATTTCTCCCGCCTGATCACCGTCAAAGATCATGACCACATTATTAGTATAACGTTTTAATAATTTGATCTGCTCGACTGTCAGAGCCGTACCCTGCGAAGCGACAATATTTTTTACTCCTTCCTGGTAAGGAATTATAAAATCGAGATAGCCCTCGACGATGACAGCACAATCAGAATCGCGGATGAAATCTTTAGATAAATTAAGCCCAAATAAATTTTTACCCTTGGTATAAACCGGTGTTTCCGGCGAATTTACGTATTTTGGCAAAGAGTCA
>Ga0265297_10002969_pt1 | contig 32243 bp, 38 predicted proteins | sample Munlanlwell13791_FD_192502 | JGI IMG/M metagenome (GOLD analysis project Ga0265297, IMG submission 192502) | Leachate microbial communities from a municipal landfill in Southern Ontario, Canada - Leachate well 137-91 | ecosystem: Engineered > Solid waste > Landfill > Unclassified | place...
AAGCCAAGCATATTTGGCCCCATCGTCTAGTGGTCTAGGACGCCGGGCTTTCATCCCGGAAATCGTGGGTTCGATCCCCACTGGGGTCACCCTCATTGCGGAGTCGTCTAATGGTAGGACGCAGCCCTTTGGAGGCTGTTATTTTGGTTCGAATCCAAGCTCCGCAGCAAGACTGGACACTAAGCGACCGTAAGCCCTAAAAAAGCCCGATCCTGCTTGCTAAGTGTCTATTTTATTATTGGAGTTTCGGACCGTACCCTTGTTATTCAGCGGTCTTTTTTACCCTCGAAGATACGACCTTTCGGTCGTGAAGATACAACTGTTCATTGAAAAGCTGAATTAGTTGTCGTTTTCTCTCCACATCTCCATTACTTAAGACGTGCCTTGCGTAGTCCCTTACGTCCATTGTCTTCTCGTCTGGGTTGATATCCTGCCTTAGGAGGACATCATCCCGAACCTTCTTATACTCGTTTATTCCTTCCCGAATCTCTGGAGTTAAATTAATGATCTGAGGGTGAGCCATGTAGGTAAAGTTAATAAATCTGAAGAATGCTTTTGCTAGCCCCTCCTCACTTATGTAGTCCTCAGGGCAGTCGTAGTCTATTTGACGAGTGCAGTGATAATAGACGTGATAAACCGGATCTCTAAATTTTCTTTGTCTGTATTTATCTTCACCTACCAGACTTGATCCGCATGAAGCACATTTGAATAATCCTTTGAAAGTAAATGTTTTACTGCCCCATTTTGACTTTGGTGGGACATAGAGTTGTTTTTGAACTTTATCGAAAATATCTTTAGTAATCAGTGGCTGATATGAGCCTTTATACCAATTACCTCCACCGATTGGGTATTCAAACTCTCCATAATAGAATGGATTTTTTAGCATCAGATAAATTTGACTTAAGCTTACAGCCGAACCAGATCTATTGGTAAATCCCTTTTCGATTAACCACTTTTTCAAAGCTCTCCCGGAAGTTCCACTGTCAGCTACTTTTTGGAATGCTTCAGTCACTATTGGTCCTCGCTCCGGATCGATAATCACGTCCTTTATTCCATTGAAGGCTCGATTGAAATATCCAAGCGGTGCCATACCCGGTCTAAAACCCATCTCACATTTTGCTCTAATTCCTCGTTTGACGTTTAATCCCTTTTGGTCGTTCTCTAGTTTTGCCTGACTACAAAGGATCATTAATAGAAATTTTTCATTGGGGTTATTGGAAAATACCTGAGAGAATGTCCTGATTTGCACCAGTTTCCCTTGGTCCATTAAATCCACCAGCATTCCAAGGTCTCCGGCATTCCTACTTAACCTGTCCGGAGCCCATGTAAGTAACCCTGTAAATCTACCTTCTCGAAGATCGTTTAGTAGGCCCATGAACACTGGTCTTTTACCAGATATCTTGGCGGAATGACTTTCTTTTCTTACTTCCTTAATAAGGATTCCATCTTTTGTCGCTAAATCAGTCATTTCCTTGATTTGAGAGTCAATCGACATGGCCTGCCGTTCGTCGTCTTCAGAAGATTTACGCGCATAAAGGCAATATTCAATTTTTGGAGCTTCACTATTTGTAGGGGTAGTACCCATATCAGGGTACAAGGTACCGCAAATACGGTGGAAGTCTAGTCGGGAAATACTATATTCGAAAAAACTTATGGTCGCTTGCTGTTAATTTCAAATAGGTGGTCAATTTCGGCTATCACTTCTTTAGGGAGGTCATTTGATTCCTTTATGACTGGTGTAATCGATAATCTATTCTCATACCTCTTATGATTGTGGCTTAACCAGTATTTAACAGCGTTGAAATCTCCTTCTATTATCTTTTGGACGAGCTTAGATATCGCCAAATCATTTATGAGGTTTCTACCTTCTTCTAATGCTTCATCAGCCTTGGAAGCAAAGTCATAATCATCCTTCCTCCAACGATAGTATGTAGTTCTTCCTATTCCGGATTTGTCACAAGCAACCTGCACAACAGGAGATTTTCTAAATTGCTCTATTAGAGTCGCCTTGTCCTTTTCAATTCTTTGATCGACTGTGTTCTGTTGTTCATTATCAGTCATATAACTTAATTGCCTTTAAACCTGTTAACTTTTCCCATCTATGACGGATTACTTCTGCATAGACAGGTGACTTTTCCATCATGAAACATCTTCTTTTAAGTTTTTCTGCGGCAATTAATGTACTTCCAGAACCTCCAAACGGCTCAATTATCAAGTCTCCACGCGTGGTTAACACCTTTATGTAGGGAATTAAAATTTCAATGGGTTTTGTTCCAAAAATTACGCCCTGACCTGAATGTTTTTCATCAGAGGCGTTAAATTCAATAAAGTCTGTTGGTTGGTTCTTTTTACCATGTTCGTAACCTTCCCAGTGAGGTTTACCTGAGATGGCATATAGGGCTGTTTCATACTCTTCTTGCAACCCATCAACTTCTTCTTCCAGATTAAAAGGAATGTCTTTATCTGGTGATGCTCCTACCATAGCAATGTCGTGTTTTGAGAAAAACTTATACTTTGAAGAAAATCCTTGATGTCTGTTGGGAAGATGCCAAACAATCATGTTTTTTACTTTCCAGTATTTTTCCATCTCTCCCCATATTGTTCTTAAATTCTTCCAGTTTTCATAAATAATGATGCTGAAGTGTTCGTTTTGAACCTTTGCAATATTGGCTATCCATTTTTCTGAAAAATCCGGGGGAAGTACGTCGGTTTCTAAATATTTTCTATCTCTTTTATAACCGAATCCCTCGGTTGGTTTACCATGTTTTTGTTTTCCGTGAAGATAGTCGAGAATATATGGTGGGTCGGTAAAGCACATATTTACTTTCTCATCACCCACCAACTTGAGGATCTCACTTTCTATGGTGGAGTCCCCACACATTAATCGATGTTCACCCAACTGCCATACCTGTCCTTTTTGGAATTGAATGGTATTGATATTTAGCTTCTCTAGTTCTTTCTCAAGGTCAAAAACTTCCGGTTCAAGTTCAAGATCAAAAACTTTATCTATATCCTCACTCGAGAAACCAGCATCGGCGAGTACAGTTTCATTAAATTTAGCTAATAAATCCCAGTCCCAGTCTCCAGTATTTTTATTTAAGCGTAAATTTAACTCTTTTTCTTTCTCTTGATCAGGAATATTTATGTATACGACAGGCATTTCCGTAAAACCAAGGTCTTTGGCTACTTTTAGTCTGAAATGGCCACCAATAACAATATTTTCTCTGTTGGGGGCAGAGTTGACGATAATGGGATCTACTAACCCAAATCTTTTAATACTTTCCGATAAATTGGAAATGGCAGCTTCATCCCACTTTCTGGGGTTGTAATCTGCTGGCTTAAGCAGATCGGTGTTTACATAGACTACTTTAAGTTCGTTTTTCATAGGTTTGCCATCAAAAAAGGCCTCCTTATAACTAATAACATCCTGATTCCGATTCTATTCTGATGCTATTCTGTTATAAGCAGGCCTCTTAGGCGACAAACCCAAAAGCTGTCTTGTAATTTAATATTACTAAATCAAATTCCTCTTGTAAAGGGCTTTTATATGACTACTTTTTTCGATTCCATTGATGTATGATAATAGTATCAAATGTTAGGTAGACAATTATGACCAAAGACACTGAAATTCCAGAACTAATTACACTTAAAGAAGCTTGCGAGATATTGAAGGTCCACCCAAACACGCTTAGACAGTGGGACAATAAAGGAATCCTTAAAGCGGTGCGATTAGGCGTTAAAGGGGTAAGAAAATATAGGAAAATAGATATAGAAAACTTTATTGGTAATAAAAAGAAATAATATGGCATTAATCGATAATAAAAATCAAACTCTACAAAACGCTCTCAAAAATGCTTTGGTGACCGCCGACAGAATAGATATAGCAGTCGGCTTTTTTTATTTCTCCGGCTTTGAAGCTTTGGCTAATGAGTTAAAGGATAAAAAAGTGCGTATTTTGGTCGGTCTTGAAGTAGATCCAAAACTTGTTTCAGAGATATCCCAAAAAGCTAAGGATGGAGATGTCGATTTATCCAAATATCAAACCCGAGATTCGATCAACTCCAGAACAGTTAAAAAACTAAATTACGTTGACGCTTTCGTAGGTTTTATGAATGACAGTGATGTTTTCGACTCAGACAAAGCAAATGAACTTTATGAACTTTATATTCAAAAAATTAATGACGGTTCACTTGAAATTAGAAAAACTGTTGATGATTACCATGGTAAATATTATGTAGTTCATAACAAAAAGGAGACATCTCAGAGTGGCGATTTCCCTGGCACGGTATTTTTTGGTTCTAGTAACTTGTCATATAGAGGGTTAAGTGGACAAGGTGAACTAAATCGTTCAAGTCGGGAAAAGAATGAGTTTGAAGAATTTGTTGGTCAGTTTGAAGAAATGTGGAGTGATTCAAAATCAATTTCGATAGCAGATGCAAATACTAAAGATCAATTTATCGAAGCAATTAAGCCTCGTATTTGGAAGTACAGCACACCTTTGCCTTACTATATTTACATCCGTGTCCTTCATGAATTGTTTCATCAACAGGAAATTAACACTCTCAAAACCCCGAAGGTAATTACAAACGGTCTGTATATCGATTTGGAATATCAAATTGATGCCATAAAAATGGTTATAGATAAACTGAACAAGTATGATGGGGCCATTCTTGCCGATGTGGTAGGACTAGGGAAAAGCATTATTGCTTCTGCAGTAGCCAGAAATATGGACGTGAAGACGGTAATAATTGCCCCTCCTCACCTTATGTCTCAATGGGAAGAATATAAAGAACAATTTGGTATTAGAGGGTCTAAAGTATATAGCTCAGGAAAAATTCAAGAAGTTTACGATCGATATCATGAAGTCCGAGAGCCAATACTATTCGTTCTTGATGAGGCCCATAGATACAGAAATGAAGATACGAATGACTATAAATTACTACATCAGGTTTGCCGAAGTCATCCGGAAAATAAGATACTTCTTTTAACGGCGACTCCTTTTAACAACGACCCGAAAGATGTTTTTGCACTTATTAAGCTATTCCAAACTCCAGGTCAGTCAACAATCCGTTCAGTCGACAACTTAAGCCTTCGTTATCGTGATTTAATCCAGCGCTATAAAAAATTGCGCCGGGATATGACGAAAGGAGTTGATCAGGAAGCGGTTGATAAAGAATCCTCAGAAATTGCAGCCGAGCAAAGAAGATTAATCGAAACAATAATTATCCGAAGGTCTCGTCTTGATCTCAATTACATCACTCGTTACCGAGAAGATCTCCAACGTCAGAATATATCGTTTGCTGAAGTCAGAGGCCCTGACCCACTTGAGTACGATTTAGGAGAGCTTTTTGGACCTTACATGAAGACGTTAGATCTAATTATCAAGCCAGATGATGAAGGGTTTATAGGAGCTAGATACAAACCTACCTCTGAAACCTATATGGATGATGAAAATCGCAAGAAGTTTATTGAAAAATACAAAAGCGAATTTGACGATATTGAAGACATTAGAATTGCTCAAACTAACTTGGCAAAGTTTATGAGGCGACTTCTAGTTATGCGCTTCGAGAGTTCTAAAGATGCTTTTCGTTCAACTCTCGAAAAGATGATTGAATCCAATAAACTTATCGAGAATTGGTGGAATGAGCTTGGGATAGTACCAATTATGAAAAAGGGACAGCTTCCAGATCCACAAGATTACGATACTGAAGATGGCGAGTCCGATTCTCTTGCTGAAGATTTAGAACTATTACGAACCAAAAAGGGATTTTTAGAAATTGGTAAGGACATGCTGAGTCCTAAGTTTATTGAAGATGTACGACATGACACGCAATTATTACAGACCATACATGATGATTGGTATTCAAATCCTAAATATGCTGACCTTGATCCAAAATTAGATAACGTTATAGAAAAAATCAAGGAATTGTTATCTGAAAACAAGGATAGAAAGATTGTAATCTTCTCGAGTTACAAAGACACCGTTGATTATCTTTATAAAATGATGGATAAACGTGGATTTGTTAGAGTAACCAGATACACTGCCTCAGAAGGAACTGATGCGTATAAAAAGATTATTCGTCAGAACTTTGACGCTTCAATTCAAGAGTCGCAACAAACGAACGATTTTGATGTTCTAATCGCTACCGATGCTCTTAGCGAGGGCTTTAACCTTCATCGAGCCGGGATCGTGATTAACTATGATATCCCCTATAACCCCACAAGAGTTATTCAAAGAGTTGGCCGTATAAATCGTATTAATAAGAAGGTCTTTGAATTCCTAAATATTTACAACTGTTTCCCCACCGCAATAGGAGAAGAAACAACTCGACTAAAAACAATTTCCACTCTCAAAATGAAATTGATAAATGCTGTTGTTGGGAGTGATACAAAAACATTAACCCAGGATGAGGAGTTAGTAACCTACTTTAAAGATGAATTTGATAAAGCCAGAAGAGAGGATGAAAAATTATCTTGGGATACAAAGCATAGAGAAAACTTTGAAAATGCTTCAAAAGATGATGAATTAATGAAAAAAGTTCTGAATCTGCCTAGAAGAAGTCGTATTAAAAGAAACACCGGAAAAGATTTTGGAACAATTGTCTTTGGCAAAAAAGGGCAGAATACTATTTTTACTTTTGGTCTCACAGCCGAAGATATTAAAGTTACTTCCGCCGAAGAATCACTACCAATTTTTGATGCCAAGCCAGATGAGAAGGGCGAGATTGTAGATAAAGACTTTACCAGTATCTTTAATCTGGCAAAAGAAAAACTTTTTGCTAAACATGAATTACCTCAAATCAAAGGCAGAAGAGCAACTGCTATTAATGTATTGAAAGTTATAGCTGATAAGTTACCAATTTCCAGAGACTACTGTGAAGATATTATTTCTATTATTAAAACCCTTGATGATATTAGTGACGGGTCACTCAAAGACATTTCTCAATTGGACGCAAACAAGGTCGAGGAATCTTATAAAGAGCTGTTAGATATTATTCCAGAAGTATATGTCCGTAATATCTTAAATCGATCTAAACATACTGACGAAGCACAAGAGTTATTGTTATTTGCGGAACAATTGACATGATGCAACTAAATGATGATTACCAACGTGATGATTTTCTTAAGTTTCTTGAAGAAGATTTTTTAATAGACTTCAAGCGAGATATTCGGCCAGTTAATACAAGCACTTTATCATGTATTCAAAAGGCCCAATACTTAGGAGAAAGTCGCGGACTTGACCTTCAAGTTTTTGAATTTGTATTCGATGGATCATCAAATAAAAGAGTTGCCTTAACCAAAGATGCGTTTTCAGTAATGAGATCGAGTGCAATTTACAACGCTTTGGCTGTTTTTCATTCACCCGATAACAATGATTGGAGGTTTTCCTTATTAACAGCCACTCCAGAACCTACTGAAAAAGGTAAAGTTTCATTAACTTACTCCAATCCCAAACGTTTATCTTTTTTCTTAGGACAAAACGCAAAAATTAATACTCCAACCAAATTTCTCATCAGCAAAGGGAAGGTAACTGATTTCGATGACTTAAAAAGTAGGTTCTCAATTGAGGTTGTAAACAAAGAGTTTTATAAGGAAATTTCTCAGGCATTCACAAAACTTGTATCCGGACAACTGAAACTCCCCTCAACACAAGATAAGAGTAAAACAAACCTAGAATTTGCAGTACGTTTGATAGGAAGAATAATTTTCTGTTGGTTTTTGAGAGAAAAGAAAAGTGAGGCTGGTTTATCTCTTATGCCTAAAGATCTCTTGTCAATAAGCGCTGTTCAAGAAAATAAAGATTATTATCATAAAATCCTCGAGCCTATCTTTTTTGAAGTATTGAATAAACAAGTCAAATCAAGACGTGAAGATTTTGCACAAGAACCTTTTTCTCCTGTTCCATATCTAAACGGAGGACTATTTTCACCGCAAGAGGACGACTTCTACAAGCGAATGAATGGTGATCTTCAATCACAATTCCATAACACTTTAATTATTCCCGACTCTTGGCTAAATGATTTTTTTGAAATCCTAGAAACATACAACTTCACTATTGATGAAAATACCAGTTATGACGAGGAGCTTTCAATTGACCCGGAAATGCTTGGGCGTATTTTTGAAAATCTTTTAGCAGAGATTAATCCTGAAACTGGAGAATCAGCCAGAAAAAGCACGGGCAGTTACTACACACCAAGAACAATCGTAAATTACATGGTTGATGAGAGTTTACTTCTCTATCTCAAAGAGCAAACTGGAATTAATGAAGAAAAACTTAGAGCAATAATTAGCTACGATTTAAGTGACGATTCGGAGAACTCCGTAACTCTTGAAGAAAAAGAGAGGATAATTGGAGCGCTTGAGAAAGTCAAAATACTCGACCCCGCCTGTGGTTCTGGTGCATTTCCAATTGGCGCACTACAGAAAATTGTATTTATCCTTCAACAAATTGATCCAGAGGGTCAATTGTGGTTCAAGAAACAAATTAGAAATACATCTCCGGAAGTAAAAAGAGTGATTGAAAGAGAACTTGAAAATAAAAATTTTGACTATATCCGAAAGCTAGGAATTATTCGAGAAAACATTTACGGAGTTGATATCCAATCCATTGCGACAGAAATATCTAGGCTTAGATGCTTTCTCACATTAATAGTTGATGAACGTATAGAAGACAAGCATGAAAATCGTGGTATAGAGCCACTACCAAACCTAGACTTTAAGTTTGTTACAGCAAATAGTTTAATTGGACTTCCCAAGATAGATTTATCACAGCAGTCGATGTTTGACGATTATCAAAAAATTGACGACCTAAAGAATATTCGTGATCAATACTTTAACGCTTCTGGGATTGAAAGAGAGCAATTAAAAACGGAGTTTGTTACTCAACAAAAACGATTGGTTGACCAATTAATTAAAGAGCACGGATTTATGGGCATGGCAAAAGCTGAGTTAACTCAAAAGCTCACAGATTGGGAACCATTCACTCATAAATCTACATCATGGTTTGATCCGGAATGGATGTTTGGAATTAAAGATGGGTTTGATATTGTAATAGCTAACCCACCATATATTCAACTTTCGAAAACAGATATTCCCTTGAGTTATCGGAAATATTTGATTTCTAGATATGGTACTACCAGCGGTAGATTAAATACTTTTGGCTATTTTATACTTCAAGGTTTAAGTCTTGTAACAGAAAATGGATTACTTACTTACATCATTCCCAATACCATTCTAAGTCAAGAATATTATCAGTTTATAAGGAAGCAGATTCTGGAAAAATCTTTTGTAGAAGAAATCGTTAATTATGACGAAATGATATTCGAGACAGCTGTAGTTGAAAACATTACTCTTTTTTTGCACAAATCAAAAAATATTACAAATGATCACAAAGTTAAAATATCAAAACAAACCATTGATAAGGTCGAGGTTTTAAAAAAACTTTCACAATCAGTTTTTTTAACAACATATAAAAATTCATTTGATATCAAAGGAGATGGTATTACCTCAAAATTAGATGCGCTTACAGATGCGCCGCCACTTAATGATATATGTGATATCAATCAGGCTATTGCTCTTAAGGGTGATAGAAAAGCTAGTATTGTGAGAGAAGAGAGCAGTAAAAAGGAAACTTACAAACTTCTGGACGGACGTAACATACAAAAATACTTAATAAACTGGTCAGGTGATTATATTGATTACGATGTAAATAAAATCCACAGCTGTAAAACTAAAGACATATTTTTAACAAAGGAAAAACTTTTTTTCAGGAGAGTATCGAGCAATTTAATATTTGCCTATGACAATAGTCAGTATTTTGCATTAAACACATTAGTGGTTGTAAACCTTAAGAGAGAATATGAAGACAAACTATCCATTAAATACTTGTGTTCATTGCTAAATTCAAAATTGTTGAATTATTACTATTTCCACAAATACAAATCCACAAAAAACGTATTTTCTGAAATTCAGGCCAGATCGGTAGGTCTTTTAAAAATAGTTCTACCAAGTGCTGCACAACAAAGATACCTAGTCGATCTTGTGGATAAAATATTAGCTATCACTATGGTTGATGGGTATTTAAGTCAAAGTGATTCAAAATCAGTAGTTAGTCAATACGAAAATCAAATTGATAAGATTGTTTATGGACTTTATGGTTTATCTTTAGAAGAAATTGCGATTGTAGAGGGAAATCAAAATGAAACTACAAAAAATAGGGACAATAACTAAGTACAAATCATTTAAGGACTATTCATGGCCCAGATTCCTTAATGCTGAACAATTCCATCAAAAGATAAACATTATTTACGGCGAAAATGGAAGTGGCAAAACCTCTATTAGTAATATCCTTAAAAGTGTTTCGCAAGAAAAGGATTTTTACCGATATTTCCCTGAAGAAGCTAAGGTTAAAATCGATAACAAAGACTATGTTTTTGCAAATAGAGCTTGGCAGGATAACGTAGACAGAGGAGCATTTCTCTTTTTTGATCGAGAATTCGTCGATGACAATGTCCACCTTGGGAGATCTCGAGGTTCGCAACAAGGCGAACAAGAGCAAAAATCTGCGAAGCTAATCATTGAATTTGATGCTGGTGCCATCGATCTAAGAAAACAACGAGATGAACTATTAAAAATAAAAGAAGATAAGAAAAACTTGCTAGATCAGTATCACATTGACAATCAGGCGATATTAAACTTTATGTTAACCGAAGAGGAATTGCAGTATTTCAAAAAATATAAAAATTTAGGAAAGAAGAGAGTATCAACCAAGAGAAAATCACTCGATGAGAGAAGATTAGAACTGGAGGGCGTAATAAAATCCGATTCTAATCTCCAGCAAAAAGCCTCAGACATACAACAAATATCAGATTTGGACGAAATCGCTTCGGATGTATATTTGTCACCCAAATCAACGTTTCAGACCGTTTTCAGTTTCAATCTAAAAGAGAAACGAAATATTAAGGTGGACAAAGATATTATCAATAAAATCGCCGGACACAAAAGTTTCTTTGAAGAGGGATTTGTAATTAGGGAAGAACACGAAAAACAATGCCCATTTTGCCAAGCTGTGAATCGTGAGAAAGAAATTAAAGAGTTAATCAAGATTTATGAAGACATGTATGACGAATCCTACGAAGAACAGCTAGGACTATTTGAACAAAAAAAACAAGAATTAATAAACGAGCTTAATAATATTACGGAGGTTTATCGTAATGCTGATATAGCCCAACTATTCATAAAACTAAAGCGATTCTCAGAGCAATATTCTATTAAAAAGATTTACTCTGTTGACGAAGAGGAAGAATTTACAAAGAGGTTAACATTTCAAAAACTAGATAGTTTCAGACAAAATATTGAAAAGCTGGACAAGCCCAACAAAACCAATGTTTCAAGTATATACGCAGATGTAAAAAGAGAGTTTAGTGATGTAAAAAATCTACTAATCAAACTAGACAGACTAATCGTAAGAAAAAACAAGCTAATCAATACATTCCGACAAGAACATACCGACGAAAAAATAAAGGAAAGGGTTGAACGCAACCAATTACTGTTAGGCCAAGTTTCATCGGAATTAGATTTTCTAAGGACTAGTAAAATCGATAACGAGAAGCTAAAAAGAAAAAGATTACAAAAATTAAACCAATTACAAGATATTTTTGATAAGGCTAAGGAAAACTATAGACTGACCCGGGAGGAATACCAAAACTATTGCTCTACAGATGCATTTTCTAAAACATTAGAGAAGATACAGTCATATTTCCAATATTTTAACTTCGACTTCAAATTATCTCTAGATACACAAAATCGGCATACCGCCACTATGACGGACTTGCCATTTGCTTTTAAGGTGATTGATGGGGAAAATAACGAGCGTGACTTAAGAGAGGGCTTATCCGAGGGTGAAGTTCAGGTCTTATCTATATGTTTTTTCTTGGCTTTTCTGGAAATTCAAAACGATAAGGACAAAAAAATATTGGTGTTTGACGATCCTATCACTAGTCTTGATGATAGTAACTTAAGTAATCTTGTTGACTTGGTGGCCAAAGAATCCAGGAGCTTCTCGCAAATTTTTATTCTTACCCACCATCGAACATTTTTTAAATTCCTACGTAAGAAATTTGGTAAGAAGCAGTATAACGAATATCTAATTTTAAGAAACAAAAAACAGCTGGGTGGTAGTTTTATTTGTAAGAGTAAAGAGGAGAGATTTATTCCAAAACTTAACGACTTTGAAACCCATCTTTCTACAATATCTAAGGACCCCGACGGTTTTGATATAGAACTAAAGACAGTTGAGTATGGACAATATCTACGGTATGAAATAGAACATTTTATCAAATGTAAACTGTTGTATTGGGACAAATCTGACAACTTCGCCGATGTTGTGGATGGTATTAAACAAAATAAGAAGGTTAATGACGACGATTTAGATAAAATCAAACAAATTTACTCATTTTGTAACTGGACAACGTCTCATGTAGACGTTGGTGACGATCACGGATTGACACAATTGAAAGATAAAACAAAATTATTTGTTGAAATATACGGTCGGTATAAAAACGCAAACTAAATATGTCTCAATACTACAACCCAAACAGAACAAGAAATATTTATGATCCAAACTCTATTGAATTGTTTCGTCTGAGTCGGGGAAAAATAGACAATTTTATTACTTGTCCACGTTGTTTTTATCTAGATCGTCGTCTTGGTGTAGCACAACCACCAGGTTATCCATTCTCGCTTAATTCCGCTGTAGATAAACTCCTAAAAAATGAATTTGATATTCACAGAGCTAAAGGAACAAGGCATCCATTAATGGAAACGTACGGTATTGATGCCGTTCCACTTGCTCACGACAAAATTGACGAATGGAGAGATTCCCTGCGGGGTGGTATTACCGTACGAGTTGATGACACTAACGTAGTTATTACTGGTGGCGTGGATGACATGTGGGTTTCTCCCTCTGGGGAATATATCGTTGTGGATTATAAAGCTACTTCAAAGGAAGAAGAGGTGACTCTTGATGCAGAATGGCAAGATGGGTATAAGCGACAAATGGAAATTTACCAGTGGTTATTTCAGAAGAACGGATACAAAGTTTCTGATACGGGATATTTCGTCTATTGCAATGGTAACGCCGATAAAGAAGCCTTCGATGCAAAGCTAGAATTTGATATTAAACTTATCCCCTATAGAGGAAATACAGATTGGGTTGAGGGAACTGTCAAAAATGCCATTGAGTGTTTAAAAGGAGATGAAATACCCGAATCAGGAAAAGATTGTGATTATTGTAAATATAGAAATGCTGTAAAAGTATTTGAAAAATAAACATGGATATTTTTGGGAAAATTGCAATTAAAATCACCACTCATTGGAAAAACGTCGTGACGTCGTTAAAAAAATACTTTAAAAAACTGCTTTTCCCTTTTTATCTCTTTCCCATAAAACTTGTTACTTACAGTACTTTTTATCTGATTAAATTCATTTTTAAGCTTATTCTAGCGATCATAGGACTAATTATTGATTGTATTGTTTATCCATTTAAAAGTTTGAAGAATTTACTTAAATCTATCGTTTTTGTAATCATCGCTATCTATTTATGTCTTACTTTTTTTGTTATCGCCGATTACTTAAAAAGAGAATATGGAGGTCTGGAAAAGACTTTGTGTGCGTTTGGATACCCTGTTAATAAGAAGCTCCAAGATTCAGTCGTCAGAATTGTTGGAGGATATTCCGAAGGATCCGGTTTTTTTGTGTCGAACAATCAAGTGCTAACCAACTTCCATGTAATTGCTGACGAACCAAGTCCTAAGATTATCTTCCCGGACGGAAAGTTTGTAACTCCGGTAAAAATATTAGGGAACAAAGATGTGGATTTAGCCATCTTGTTCACAGAAAACCGATATGAGAACTTAGTGATGTCATTACCTGACCGCATTGAGTTTCGTGAAGAAGAACCACTTGTTGCCGGTGGATATCCTCTTGGAACTGATTTAACGGGCAAGGCAACAGTACTAAAAGGTAGATTCATAGACTTCAGAAAATCAAAACAAATGCCTATTGGCTATATCCAAACCGATATTAGTTTGGTTAAAGGCATGAGTGGTGGACCTTTAGTCGATCAATGCGGAAGTGTTGTTGGGATAAACACTATTAGCCTTGCAGGATTATCCTTATTTATAAACGGAGATTGGGCAAAAACGATTATTCCTGATTTTACCGATCAAGCTATAACTAAAATCGAAGTTGACCCATCAGCGTCTCCAGAAGAGGCAGTACGAGCCTTCTACACCTATCTAAAAGCCCGAAGAATGGAAGAAGGTTTCAAGCTATTAAGTACAGAATATCTTCAAAAAACGAACTTTGACGAATGGACTAATAGATTCACGGACATTTTAGATGTTGACGTTATTAAGTCTGAAAGGTTTGAAAATAGTAAGGATACTGCGTTTGTGAAGTTTTCAACCAAAAACTGGGTAGATGGCGAAGCTGAGATGCACTACTACGAGGGAACTTGGCAAACAATACTTGAAGATGGAGTTTATAAAATGCGTAAAAGTAAAATCTTAGAAGTAGACAATCCCGGATGGGATTGGTTTTATGAATAGTTAAAAAGAACTATGGATATTCAACTTAAGTTAAAAACCAGTACAAGGCTGCCGAGACGGGTATTGATAATAGCTGATAGCCTTCTTCTTTATCAAAAAAATCGACACCTTATCTACAAAGGTAAACCGTTTTCGGAAAAAGTTATCATGTTTCCATTTGATACGGCCTATTATGTTTTTGCCAAAGTATACCTATTTTTGCTGACAGTCTATGTTTATTTTTGCGTAAAAATTCTCCAGCTCCCCGATGAGAAAATATATCCGCCATATAAAGGAGGAAAACCATAGTGATAAAATTGCCTCAAAAGAAAATGACCTCAGATAATAAGGAGGGTGTAGAAATGAGTAAATCACTCCGTAAAATGATGAAAAAGAGTAACGATAAGTTTGTAACGGATTTATACTTTAATCCCAAAAGAAGAAAAGAGCTGAGAAAAACGTTTGCCGAAGGTCGAGACAGTTTTTTGGAGATACTTGCTGAACCGATGAAACCAAATCCCACTGTAGCCGAAGCCCAGAATAGAGCTTGGGCGGACACATTTGCTGACCAAATGGAAAGAATGGTTGATACCATAGATAACGTGGTACCGAAAAATTTGAAAAGCTATGAACTATCCGATACACACTTTAAATTATTCAAAAAACCAAACAATAAATTCCTAGCAATTGAATGTCGATATAAAAAAGGTATTCCGAAAAAACGCTATACAACCTGTCTACTAATTCCTTCAGGGTTCCCTACAAAGCAACAGCGGACCAGGGTTCAGATGATACGGGGTTTATATGATCTGAAGGGATTTGAAGTTCAGGATGAGGGAACTTTTACTCAAAAATTCCTAAGTTTTGTTAAGGTTCGTCAAACTTTTAAGGGTAAAAATGGAACCGTTAAGTTCGAACTTACTCAAAGAGGAAAAATTAAAGACAATAATTGGCTAAGGATTATCTAAAACATGCTATCTGACAAATTAGTCCAGGAATACAAAGAAATCTTCAAAAAGGAGTACGGTCAGGATCTGACCGATTCGGAAGCGCGCGATCAAGCTCAACGGTTAACAGGTTTCTTTGAAATTCTCTACGACCAAGCAGTTATTGAACACCGTAGGAAGTTAAAGCTTAAAAAAGAAAGGGTAAGGGGTTTTTACCTAGAACCAACTGAGGGACCATACACCTGTGGTATTTGTGGAGATAATTACCAAGGCAATGATATCTGGTGGAATACGAAAGGACTCAGATGCCGGGATTGCTGGAACAATATCAAGAAAAAGGTTATTCCGACTCTTACTTACGATAGTGACAATAAGATTTGGATTAAAGAGTGGCAACTACAGTACGATTACAACCTTCATCCGGCAACTTGTAACAAACTGAGAAGACAAGGATTACTACATGGTCGAGATTTGAAAAGAGATGATGGCTCTATCTACTGCACAGTATATCTCGTAAAAGAAAACGTAGAGTTCCTCAAAAAATATCCTAAACAATCGAAATTGCAGGTAAAATTCATAAACTCGAATACAAACAAATGACAACACATCAAATAAATACAGAGCTAACTTCAATTCAGTTGATAAAGGAGAATATTAATCTTGCGAGAAGGTTAATAGAAAACTCGCAGAAAAATGTTATTCCATTTGATCCAAATAATACGCTCTCTTTTTATAAAGGTAGAGCAAAACATCTTCAAACAATGGCGATTTTGGGGATAACAATGGAACACTTGTTGAAACTGATTGTTTCTAAACGTGGTTACTCGATTTTGGAAATTGATTATGTAAAAAATAATACAGAAGTTAAATACGCAGAGAAAACTATTTCTTATGAGAAATCAGCCGCCTTATTTAAGAAGTCAAACCCAGCGAATTACTATAAAAAGACCAAGGTTTACGAGTTCAATACCCACAACATAGATTATCAGTATTCTTATTTAGGATACAAACGAATTGATCCTGAAACCTGCGTTACGTTGATACAAAAAATCAGGAATAATTATCTTCATAAGGTTGACTCTCATGGAGAATGGAACGGAATAATTTGGTACGTTTATAACTTTATTGTTTGGCTGGCAAAAAAGGAGTTTAAAGATAGCTTTTCAAGATTTCGACTTATTGGAAACGCTGAAATTAAAAATCTTTTCCAGTAATTAACTCATAAGTTTGTCTGGAAGTAGACCATCCTTTTTCCATATTCCTCCGTAGAAGGCTGAATTATTCTCAGTAATTCTTGTAATATCTCTATTGCCGTTCTTGTCTTTGGTTTCTTCAAAACGTTTTATGCCAAACTCAATTGCTATAATCTCAGCATTTTTAGCCGTATTTGACCAACCTTTTTTAAGGAGTTCGTTTGAATCAATCCATGTGTAATATTCATGTAGATTATGGTTAGGTCCGAAAGTGTTGGTCAACCAAATATTATTTTCTTTGGACTTAAATTGGAGAATCACTCTCCATGACAAATTTTTTATTGTTACGGGGTGTGTTGCGTGTGCTTCAACTCTTAATCCGGGAGTCAGTGTTTTGCCATATTTCCCTTCCCACCATTCCGGGTTTTGTACTTCTCGAAAACGACCATTCTCAAATTCAAAAGTAAATACATCGCCATCTGCTATCAGATTCTTATCGATATACTCCTTTATTTTTTCGATCGGAAGATTATCTAAATCGTCTTTCATTCCGGTTCTGGCAAAAAGACTCATTCCTGATACTGCAAAAGCAAATCCTATCCAAGAATTTTCGGTTTCAGCTGTCACCTTGCCAATCACGCCAAAATTTCCTGTCATACTTATATATCCTTCGCTATACCATGCGATAGAGTAGCCCTTGTGCTTAACAATTTGGCCGTATTGGACGAGTTTGGGATTTACTTTAACAAACTCAAGAATATCTGCTTCTCTATAACGTCTATCACCACGGTCATTAACCTTGATTGCAACCAGCTTCCCTTCGCGATCCCAACGCCTGAGAGTTTCTGGGTTTACCTTTATGAGGCTTGCAGCTTCGTTGATATCAATGAGTTTGTCCATAATTATATTATCTTACACTATCTTATACATTCTTGCAAGTCTTATTTTTCCTTTTTATGTGTTCCATTTGTTCCATTTGGCCTTGATGTGAGACAATCAGTTATAAGGATGAAAGGGTCCTAGACCGGCCCGCTCAGCCCAGATTCTAACGACATGACCGAGGTGCCTCGAAAAGCCCGAAAACACCTCCAAAACAGATGGTCGCTGAGTCGAGTATTCGTACCACACCTTCGTAGTCCAGTAAAAAGCCTCGAAATAGGCATTTTAGTGAGTTGTAAGGATAAATTCCTATTAAATTTTGTTCTGGAGGGCGAGACTGACGTTCGGAACTATTTTGCCCAGTTAGTACGGTCTAGAACCAAATGATCCGATAATTGTATAATTGGGTTGTGAATAAAAAGCTTATCCTTCCTCTAGGAATCGTTGTTGTTGCTTTTGCCTCCATTTATCTCCTTTTTCTTTCAAAGCCTCCTACAGATAGCTTCAAGGCTCCTGGGAATGATTATAATTCTCCTAAGAAGGTTGAAAACTACTTCATTGATACCTTAAGAATGACTCCCGAAGAAGCCAAAAAGTTCGCAGATATTGGAGTCTCATTTTATGTGACCAAAAACACAACACTTGACGGAATTATCGGTAATCTAGCCTATTACGGCTTAGTTAGAGATGAGAAAACTTTAAGATATGCTTTGGAAAATACAAAAGACACTACTCCAGGCAAGGATGGTGCTATCAAAGTTGGTCGAAGCGGAACAATAGATTTAGGGTATTATGATCTTTCCAGAAATATGGATACCTGGCAAATTGCAAATGCCTTGTTAAATAACCCTCGCCCAATCGGAGTTGAATACAATTATCTTTTTATGCCTAGTGATCCAAATGCTTATTACGGCCCCAGACCTCAGGAATAGTGAAATATACTAAGGGTCTATAAAGATTCAATCTGATGTATCTAAAACTTGACTTTTGGACAATACTATGAGATACTATTGAGGTTAGTTTGAGGCTAGCACTAAAGCTGTGCCATGCCTGAGTTAGCACTTTAAAAGATGGTTGGTTTTGGGAGCAGGAAGATTTTATTCAACCTCGTTGAATCAATCAACTGTTCCCAAACTCTCAAAAGTCCTAAAGGAGGACAAAATGTCTAAGCGATTCGCATTCGTGTTCGGTCTTTTGCTGGTGATGAGCATTATCACTACCGCTTGCGGGTCTTCACCTGTGAGCGCAGAAAAACCCTCTCTCGGCTCATGCCCTGTTCCCGTGCGTGTAAATCTATACGCTCGGACTCCACATGGTGGCGGTTGGGAAGGCGGAAACTGGATGGGTTATCAGCTCTTAGAGGTAGGAACTACTGAGTTCACCTCGAGAGGGTATGATGACACACCAGAAAACTACAACGGCGGGGCACCGAACTGGCGATTCGATTCAGCTGAACAGGACAAGTACGACCAGTATTTCGTCACAGATGTGGAACCCACAACAGCAAAGTTCAATAGCAACATTGCGAAAGTCTTTGCAGGTTTCAACACCTTCCATGTGGCTGAATTCATTCAGCGAGACGCAATCTATGACACATGGATCGGTGGTCACATAGTTGGCTATGACGAAACCTGTCCTGAAGGCGGTTTTCCATATGAAATCTCGCTGTACATCAAGGATGCGTCGCTTGAGCAAACAGATATCGCAGACGGCAAGGTGTATTTTCGTTACACAACGACTGCAGGTAGCACCTTCAACTTTTGGTTGTCTGAAAAGACGTTTGTGGCTATCCTCACGGAGGGCTACACCGGACACAATCCTGTGTCTATGACAACAAGCGAAGTTGAACCTTATCTGTACTCTGGCGAAATCACCCGCAGGCTCATGTCTGATGGTGCAGTCGAAATGGGGTCCTACTCCATCGTACCAGAAGACAGCCAGGGACGCGCTGAGATTTATGCACTTGTGCAAAAAGTCCTGCGATATGCTACCAACGACGTTGTCGTCTTGAACACCTTCGATACCGAGGGCGAACAAAACAGCAAACTGTTGGGCAGTATTATCACCGTTCCGTAACGCCAACCATCCATCACCGCTTCCGAGAGCAAACCCCTAAAAAGGAAAACTCTCGGAAGTAATCTTGAGCATATAAAGAAATTTGTGTGTTGAAGAATACTAAATCTTGTTTCTATAATGGTCTGTAATAATTTTAGTCCCCAAGTCTACCAACTCCTGGTGTCCTCGATTTGCCTGCGGATTGTTCCCAACGTCAGTCAAATGATGATCGTCAAATCCTAATAATTGTCCCTCAGTTTTTGATGTATCCGCGCCACCAATTCCATTTTTCTGTTGGAATTCATAAATAGCATCTGTTGGGCTTCCATCGTAATAGATTACGTGGCTTGGCCTTAAATTTGGATTTTTTGCAAAAAACCCTTCCCAATATTCTTTTGCGGTGATGGTATTTTTCGCTTTTTTATACTTTGCGCTTGATCCATCAACCATGTCTATAAGCCTATCTCTCGGAACATCTTCACTCAATATAATATTTTGGCTTAGCATTGGAAGAAAACCATTAATTGAAGCCCTGTCAAACCCCAAGGCTTGGAGTTCTTTTCTGCATGCATCATCAAATTCGTAGCCAATTGAACGTTGTCTATCATAATTTCTTTCATCGCGCAGTTCACGCGCCTTCTTTATTACTGGTGACTCCTCAGTTAACCCATTTACCCATTCTGTAAACTTACCAACTAGTTCGGTATTTTCAACCATAACCTTTTTTTCTTTTCCGTCTACAATTTTTGTTTCAGAAGCGTATTTTGAACCCGTATTTGGATCAACTGGAGTTTTTTCAGGTAGAAAAACAACTCCTGAATCAACTGATATTCCCGGATCTTCTAAGCTGTTTGGCCACACAAAAACATCGTTCCATTTTCTTTCGCTTTGTGGGTGAGTAAAATCTTTTTCCCAGCCGTTGAAAGTAAAATTGTGTTGAGAAGCTAAAACATCTGAAGGAAAAGCAAAAAAGACTTCATTCTCGTTTTCTCCGCCATAATAATCATTAGCTACAACTTGTGCTGCAAAATGAACAGCTGTTTGGTCGGGATACTTTGGAGCGGAGGCTAGAGAAAAATGTAAAAGATTGTCAAACCTCTTTTTTGCTTCATCTTCATTTTCTGCTTGCAAAACCCAGCTACTTAAAAATACCTGAACAGAAGTTTCATCGCGGCTTTTTAATCCCTCTAAAGCTAGTGGTGGCCTTAGTTGTTTTTCGTCATTTACAACATTTAGAAAACCATTATGAAATTCCTGCAAACCCGCGGAATGATAAAACATTGCATTATGATCCCTGAAACCTTGTCTGGTTACGTGTGACAGAAAATAAGGATTAAGTCTTTTCCAAAGTGCTACGTATTCATCTGTTGAAAGTTGAGCCAACACTTCGGGTTTTAACAAATCCCTTTTTTCTTGATTGGTTAGAGGAATTTCAGAAGTCTTTTCATAGTATGCCTCAATCATTTTTTTAGGATCAGGCAGTCCATCTTGTTTCGTACGTTGTTCGAGCAGTTGCTCTTCTAACTCTATCTTTTGTTTGTCGGGTATATGAAGTTTATCTTTAATTTTTACAAGAGTGGCTTCTTGTTTTTCATCTAATTTCACCTCAGTCTTTTTAATTTCATTTCTTAATACTCTTGACTCTCGAATTTCAGAAGCTAACTTATCTCTTCCTTCTTGATCAATGTTTTTGGAGATTGTTCTAGGATCTAATAAATCCTTTTTTATTTGAGAAACTGAAACTTCCGTTTGAACTCCAACGGTAAAATCAGTTGCAACTCCAGCAGGGGTTTCGCTCATAAGTAAATTATTACACTTTTGTTTTATAAAGGCTATTACATTTTTAATATAGAGAATATCTCTATTAAATTATTCGGCGTGCTCTAAGTGAAGTTATATTGCTGTTTTGTATAAATAATGGAGATTTGAAGAGGTTAAACAACTCCCTCTTTTCTTCTGTGTTTTTGTTTGTAAGTACATATCGTGCATAATCCCTTATATCCCAGACTTTTGAATTTGGATTGATATCCTGCTGGAGAAAAAGTGCTTCTCGCATTTTCTTAAATTCTTCTATTCCTTCCTGGATTTTATCTGTCAGCACCAGCTCTTGTGGATGAGCCATGTACATAAAGCCGATAAATTTGAGAAGGCTTCTTTCCAGACCTTCCTCTGAAACATAGGGCTCCTTGCAATTGTGGTCTATCTGGCGACTGCAGTGGTAATAAATATGGTATCTTGGCTCTCTATTTAATCTTTCTCTGCAAGAATGGCTGAAATTTCAGCAAAAGGCTTCCAGGAGACAGATGAAGAATTTAAAAGTGGGAATAAGGGAGAAGAAGAAGCCAAAGCTGCAGAAGACAGGCTTATTGCTCTAGGAGCCCTTGTTAACTCCATCATCTCCATTAAGAACCTGGAAATACCTCAGAAGAAACAGGTTGCCCCCATCATGACAAAAGCCCCAAACTTTCTCACTGACATATAAACATCAGGAACAGACTTGTTTCTCCAATAAAATACACCCCCTCTTTGGGTAGTGTTATATTCCAAATATGTAGGTTCCCCTGCTCCACTAGTCATAAGTCCTGTGATTTTGATTGGGGTTTTTGTCTGTGTTACACTTTGGCTGTCTTGTACCTTAATACAGCAGCGGAATTAATTTTGAAGTCTTCATTTGTTGGATCACCAACTGAAAGTTATGTACTCACAAGCGTGGAGAATTTTATTTCGTGTTTTAACCTAAACAGAAAGGAAAGGTAACAGTGAATAAAGTCTTAGTTTGGCCAGAGAACCCATCCAAACCCGACAAGCCTCACCAGGTAAAAAAACGTGTGAAGAAAAATCCAATTAGGGTTTACCCAACGAGCCGTGAAGAGTGGGAACGAGGACTCAAACACCCGGTAATAATAAAACCTCTTGCTAAATACCCACCAATAATAAGTTAAAAAAGGAGGTTAAAATGTCACGATATTTTTGGAGAGGGACTCCAAATTACGCTCTCCTTTTCATGATCGCGGCAACCGACAATCCGGTCCCTTCTTTTCCTGTAAGAAGGATTCGTAAAGGAAAGAGGAGAAAAGTTTCAAAATCAAGAAGAAAACACCGCTGATCATTTGTACAAGACAACCCTGGGGGCAGTAAAATCGCTTTTTTAGACGATTACCCCAGGTTTTTTTGTAGACTGGTTTTCCCCCAATAAGACACACCCCTCTTTCGGTAGAATATCTACTTACTTAAGGGGTGTACTTTTTTGATTTCAAACCAGAAATTAGTTTCTTGGTCCTCTATCTTCCATAGGACGAGCCTCATTTACAATGATTTTGCGTCCTCCCATGTCTGTTCCGTTTAGTGCTGCAATAGCTGCATCACCTGCTTCATCAGTCTCGTATTCTACGAATCCGAAACCTTTTGAGCGACCGGAATATTTATCAGTAATAATCTTGACAGACACTACTGCTCCATGAGCTGTGAAGATGTCTTTAAGTTCATCCTCGGTTGTTGCCCAAGGAAGTCCTCCTACGAATAATCTTTTAGCCATTTATTTTCACCACCCTTCTCATACTTAAACTAGAAGCTTCTGTTGGTGGTGAGGTGAAGAACCTTTTTGGGGAAATTCAGCACTCCCTTACCGAACAAACGAAACTTAAGTTAAGAAACTGTCCGTATTATAGCACAATAGGCAAAATAATGGAAAATAGGATGTGCCCTCTACCCAAAGTACTTTTTGATCACTCTTTTCACCTCAGCAGGATCACTTCCCTTTCTGTAGGCTACATATCTTAAAAGCGAATCTGGAGCCTTCTTTTTAAGGAGGTTCATAATAATCTCCATTATCTCGGCGGTAGTAATTTCCCGCTTTTTCCTGGCCAGGATTAACCTCTCTACTCTATCAGTAATTTCTTGAGCCTCAACACTAGTTTGTCCCCGATCCACATTCTTCTTATCCAGGAAGGAGTGATAGATACTGGTATATATTTTTGCCCTGTTATACCGCTGTCTTCTTCCTGATTTTTTGACCACAACCAGAAACGAAAGACTGATACCTTCATAGGTAGTATAAAGACCCCCACACTTAAGGCACTTCCTCCTTCTCCATACCTGAGTCCCTTTGGATATCACCCGGGAATTAATCACCATTACCTGGCTACTACCACAAAATGGACATAACATGACAATATTTTGTCATATATTTTCACCATTCTCAATAAACCAAGGCCTATCTATATCTTTATCTTTACACAAGGCTAAACAAATACTTCCTTGCTGTTATATCAATCTTTATGGCTTTACTTAAGAATGTAGTTAATGCAGAAACCTAAAAAATATCCTCACTTGAAAAGTGTAGGGATTCTAACTGCCGTAAAACAAATGCTTGGCTATTCTAAATTAAACACTTCAAATTACTGCCCAGGAAAGGAGGTGAGGAATAATGGAGGAAAGAAACTCTATCCAACAGGACTCTTTTGGGAGAAATCTTGAAATGATCAGTAGCAGATTGCGCAAAGGTCTTTCCCCTCTTGAGCTGGAAAGTATTAGCAGCCTTCCCGTATCAAGAGACTGGAACGTCAGGGATTTAATTGAGGCTAACCTAAGATCTGGATATATAAAACTGATCGAGGGTAGGCTAACTACCACCTCGGCAACTTTTAAAATAAACCTTTCGGAAGAGGAAGAAGACGTAGTTAACCAAAAGGCAATTGAGTATGGACTCTCGGCCGAAGAGTTGATAAGAAAAATAATCGGGATGGGGTTAGTACAAATTTGAGCCCCTTCCAAGCTGAAATCCGCTATAATATCAGCTATGGATAAACTCAAAGCCAGGGAGTTAAGGCGTACCACCCCCAGTGAGGAAAACTACGACAAAGTAAAAAGAAACCCCATTTACTTGATCTTAGATAACGTGATTGACACCTACAACATTGGTTCTCTCTTTAGATTAGCTGACGCTGTTGCTGCCGAAAAAATCTACATTTGTGGCAGTAGTGAGTATCCTCCTTCTTCCCGAATCCATAAAGCTGCAGTAGGAACTGAAGCTTGGGTACCATGGGTTAAGAAAGATACTACTATTGAAGCCATAAACGAACTGCAAAGGAAAAACGTTCAGATTATCGCTGTTGAACAATCCCCCCACTCCACTCCTATTTCAGACCTAAAACCTTCTTTCCCCTGTGCGATTGTTGTTGGCCACGAAACTGATGGTGTTTCAAAAGAGGTCCTTAAACTAGCAGATATTATTGTCGAGCTTCCAATGTTCGGAATTAATCACTCCTTTAATGTTTGGGGGTCTGCAGCGGTCGTTGCTTATAAAGTTCTGGAGTCAATAACTACTTAAGAGCGGCGTCTACTGCTGACTGCATGTCTTTATAACCATAGGCTCCATAAAAAGGTGTTTCGTTAAGGAAGAAGCCTGGTGTTCCGGTTATTCCTAGGGATGAAGCCAGCTGGATATCAGAATTTATTCTTGAATCGTACTTCCCACCATCCAAACATGCTTTCATTTTTGTAGCGTCAGTTGCACTCTTTAGAAACTCGGCCAACTCTCCCGACTTGGCCTTGTCATTTTTAACCGTCTCGTTAAGAAGAGCATACCCCTGAGCACTCATTAAAAGATCATGTACCTCCCAGAATTTGCCCTCGTCGAAAGCACAGTAAAGGGCCTTAGCTCCCATCTCACCGTTACCATGACCTGAGGTATAAAGATAAATAAAGGAGGCTTTTCCGTCATCGACAAGCTTTTTAAGCTCTGGAACAGGAGCGACATATGTTCCACCATCAGCTACCAACTTGAACTGTTCCCCAGCCTGTTTATTTAGAGCCGCATTCTTACCTGAGGCAATGCTGCAGTAGGGACAACTGGGATCAGAAACCTCAACGATTAGAAGCTTTCTCTTGGCATCCCCCAATTTAATAACATCTTTATCGAAAAGACCTTTAATAGTCTCTATAGATACTTTTGCTTTGGCTTGACCGGAGGCAGTTGCTTCGGTGCCTGCGACTTTACCTTTACCCCCCTCGAGGTTAGACACTTTCTGCCATAAAACCCCGACTGCAAAAGCTAAGGCGACGGAAACAACAAGAAGGATGGGTACAAACTTTTCTAGAAGACCACTTTTTAGAGCTTTCCCCTCTGACATGAAAGTCATTCTCCTAGATATCTCTTTCAAAGTCAATATCTAAATCTCTAAGCATACCAAGAAGGGTCTATTTAAGGCTATCGAGGTATTCCAAAGCCTCCATGGCTGCCGCACACCCTGATCCTGCGGCCGTTATGGCCTGTTTGTAATGCGCGTCCATCACGTCTCCGGCTACGAATACTCCCGGAGTGCTGGTTTTACTGTGTGACCCGGTTACACTAATAAAACCTTTCTCGTCTGCCTTAATCTGACCTACAAAAATCTCACTTTGGGGTTTGTGGCCTATGGCAATAAACACTCCATCAAAAGGTATTTCTTGACTGCTTCCATCCTGGTTATTTTTAATAACCAGACTTTCAAGTTTTTCTTTCCCCCTTGCCTCCACTACCTCACTATTCCACAAGATTTTTATTTTGGGATTGGCTTTAACTTTCTCTTGCATCGCAGCTGAAGCGCGGAAGGCGTCACGTCTATGAATGATGGTTACTTCCGAGGCGTATTTCGTCAGGTACAGGGCCTCTTCCATGGCAGAATCCCCTCCTCCAACCACCGCCACTTTTTTATCTTTGTAAAAGGGAGCGTCGCATGGCGCACAAGAAGCAACCCCACGGCCGATCAGTTCTTTAATTCCTGGGGCGTCAAGCCAAACAATAGAAGCACCCGTAGAAACAATGACACTTTTTGCTAGGTATTTCTCTTCATGAGAATAAACTTCTAAAGGTATCTTTGAAAAATCCACTTTGGTTACGTCGGAAGCTTTAAACTCAGCCCCGCAGCGCACCGCCTGATCCCTCATTTTGGTCATTAGGTCAGGCCCCAAAATCCCTTCCGGAAAACCTGGGAAATTGTCAACCTCTGAAGTCAGCATCAACTGCCCTCCCCAAGAGGTACCTGCAAGAATCAGAGTTGAAGCGGCCCCACGCGCAGTGTAGATCGCGGCAGTAAGCCCCGCAGGACCACTACCAATAATTATCGTGTCGTAAATCTTTTCTTCCATAAAACTTTCTTAAACAGCCAATCAAGTCGGTTAACAATTAACCAACTTGATTAACTTTCACAAAGACATCTCCTAGACAACGTTGGTTGTTTGAGGAGGTACCGTCTGGCCTAGTGGTGCCGGCTCTTCTGCTTTTGGCATCTCTGGCTCAGGAGTAGGTGTCTCTGTAACCGGAACTTGTGGTGTTACCGGAGGAACTGTTGTTGGAGCGGGTGCTCCCATCGGGTCGACTTCTGGTGCTTGAACAGGTGTCTGTGTGGGCACTCCTCCTGGCTGTTGTTGATTCTGGTCTTGTACTGGATCCATTAATATCACCACCTTTCTAACTTACTTTTTTCAATAATTCTTCAAATCCTTCTTTTCCTGAAAAACCTGTTTGTCTTCCTATTTCTTTGCCTTCCTTAAATAGTATAGTCGTAGGGATACTCATCACTGCAAATTTCTGCGCCAAGTTTTGATTCTTATCAACATCCACTTTAACAAAAGAAATTTTCCCGGTATTTGCTTCGGAAAGCTCTTCCAGGGTAGGTTCGGCCATTTTGCACGGCCCACACCAAACCGCGTAGAAATCAACTAACACCGGAGTTTGGCACTTCAGGACTTTTTCTTCAAAGTTCACTTCTGTAATGTCTTCAATTGCCATGGCAACACTATAGCCGCAGAAACAACAAAGTGTCAAGAACTAAACCATCAAATTATTCTTCAAAACGTATGGCGCGTCCTAAAATTAATGCCGAAGCAATTTTTTTGTGAGCAGAAGCAAGAATCCTCGCGAAAGTAGATTGGGATACACCCATTTTCCTCGAAGCTCTAATCTGATCAAGTCCATCAACGTCATGCAGATTGAGGGCTTCTACTTCATCCCTTGCCAAAACCACCTCTTCAAGACGACACAAAGGAACACCTCTAGGTTTAAAATATCGAACATCTGGTTTAAATTGCAAACAGCGCGGAATTTTATGTCTTGGCATATTTACTCGTCCTTTATCAGTTCTTTTACTTCTTTCTTAACATCCTCCAACTCTTCTTCAAGGGCATTCTGGTATTCCAAAAGTGCCTTTTGTATGTCTTTTCTATTTTGAGGGTAACTCCACTGACCAAAATATCTCCCCATACCGCGACCCATTCCGTATCGTCTGCGCCAACCTAAACCCAAACCACAAGGGCCGTACCCTTTCCCGGTCCCTGGACCCATTCCCAGTGGTCCTCTTCCATCATAATCAGGCATTTTCTTCACCTCCTTCCCTATTGCATTTTGCATATATATTCATTATATTATTATTGTCAAGTTAGTCCAACTCAGCTATTATCAGTAGTTATGAAGAAAGTTCTCAGATATTCAAGCGTATTACCATTACTTCTTTTGTGCCTGCCTACAAAAGTCTCTGCTTTTTGCCCACTTTGCACTGTGGCAGTCGCTGGAGGGTTAGGTTTGTCACGCTGGCTGGGAATAGACGATACAATTTCTGGGGTTTGGATCGGGGGGATAATTATCTCTTCCTCTTTGTGGTTTATTAATTGGCTGAGTGCCAAAAAACCCAAATGGAAGGTGGATGACTACCAACTGGCCATCGTTCTGGCTTTTTACATCCTGGTTTTAGGACCTCTTTACTACTACGACATCATTGGACACCCCTTTAATACTATCTTTGGGGTGGATAAACTTATCTTCGGAACGGCTCTTGGATCACTTGGATTTTTAGGTGGAGGCTGGATTGACAAACAGGTCCGCAAAGCCAAGGGTAAACAACTCTTTAACTACCAGAAGGTTGTTTTCCCGGTAGGAACCTTAACCTTACTAAGTCTGGGTCTTTATTATTTTCTTCCTTACCTGGCCGCCATTTCTTTCTAATGGCTAAAACAAGCAAAAAGGAAAAAGATGTATTAAAATACGGCTATGCCAACAATTAAGAACTACAAGGATTTACTTTCTAAGGTTGAAAAAGTAGCTGTGCAGAAGGATCTGGATCTCTCCTCTGGTGAAGATCTTTCAGTGGGGATCATGAACCTTATTGCCATCGAAGAACACCTTTTCTACACCTCACAAAAGACAAAAAACAAAAAATACCTGGACCTTCTAAATGAGGTCAGAGTCTTAAGAACCGAACTCTTGCGGGAAATCATCAAGGATTATGAAGGAGAAGTGTGGTGTATTTCCAAACACTTACTCTCCTCTTCCATGCGTCTAATGGAGGTTGGAACCAAGGAGTTGAAGAAAGGAAATAAAGCTAAAGCATGGGACCTATTTGGAAAATCGTACAAGCTTTATACTCTCTTTTGGGGACTAAATCTTTCCTCAGCCAAGGGCTTGAAGCTCAAAGCAGGTAATAACGATCAACTTAATTTCATCAACGAGGTCGGTGAGGAAAAAGGAAACGCTTCGGTCTTTACTAAACTAGGAGACATGGTCAACAGAGTTCTTGATTGCTGCCGGGAATAGCTCCTTAATCTAAACGGTAAATCCAATAAATAAGGTTGCCACCAAGACCACTATCCAGTAGGCTCTGGCTTTTTCCTTCGGAAGAGAAATTGCCCCCAAGAAAGAATTTTCCCCAAACCAGTTATCAAGACTTTCCCGTTTTGTTAGATCATCCAACTGGTCAATGAGAAGATGTGCCGAGGCTGCTAGAACTATCCCCCTACCAAACCAGCTTCCAGAAGACGTCGCCACCAGAAAGGTTAAAACCAAAAAGATAATTTGAAAGTAAGCCGTGTGGAAAATCATTTTTGTGCGTTCATGTCTAGTGTCATATAAAAGAAATACCGCACCCTTGAAACTACGCTGTTTAACCAAGCTCGCTACCCTCTGGGAAGTCAGCTCGTAAGGTCTTAGAAGATAAACATAAATCACGTGATCAATCGCCGGGAGAAATATTCCCACCAAGCCCCCTAACCATAACGGCCAGTGATAAATCTCAAACCATCCTCTGGCAAGAGAGATAAACACAAAAAAAGCAAAAACGAACAGAAAATAGATGGCAGTTTGTCTCTTCATACTTACTAAAAACATTATTACATAAATCTGCCTTAAGAAGAAGGTGCCCAGAAGTACTTGGGATCAACATACATCTCACTCTTAAAACCCACTCCTTCACTAAGGAGCCTTAGCTTCTGTTCTTTCCAACCGTTAAAGGCAAAGTTTGGAGCCAGGCGACCTTCTTTATTTACCACCCTGTGACAGGGAACTTTCGAGTCGTGATTTATATGCAGAGCCCAACCCACCTTCCTTGCATCTTTGGTCCCTAAAAGCTCGGCTATTTGACCGTAGGTAGCCACCTTACCACAAGGAATCTTTTTGACCACTTGGTAAATTCTTTGATAGAAACCTTTCATTAGCCTTACCTGATAAAGATCTGGACAAACATTTTCCCGTAAACACCGTTGTCCACTACCCCAATCCCTACCCCTGAAAAATCTGTGTTTAAAATATTTTCTCTGTGTCCTTTCGAGTTCATCAGCCCTGTGTGGGCAATTGAGACAGAAGGAGCCAGAGCAATATTTTCCCCAACTATTCCATAATCAACTTTCGCCTCATCAAGAAAATCTCCTGCGTTTTTCCCCTCAGGAGTGACGTGGCCAAAATATTTTCTCTCCCACATGTCTTTGGCCCTGCTTCTGGCAACAGGTACAGCATCTGACTCCAGGACCAGTTCTTTAAACCCACTCTTTTTCCTCTCTTCATTTATCAGTCTGAACATCTCGTTTTCCGAAGATTCATCTACCTTAAGCTCCCCTACCTTAATGTTTAGAACTATCTGTTTATCACTTCCCGGCTCAATAGTCAGGTAAGTAATGGTCTCTTCAATTACCCCACCGAAGACCTCATTGGTCATGCCTCCTAACCCCTGCGTTTTTCGCACAACCTCTCCTGCGATTAACGAATGGACAAGATCATCCTTAATGACAGGCGAGACAGGAAAGGCCAGAAAGAGGGTAGAAATAAAAGCGGTTATCACTAAAGCTTCCCCAATAGCCGGAAGGACCGACAGCATCTTTGACCAAAAATTCTTGTGAATGTTCTTAGGAAGAAAAAGGGTCAGGCGACCAAGGACAAAGCCCAGAACAAATTCGGTCAGGATAGCTAGAGTTAAAAAACCCAAGGCCTTCGAGACAGAATCAGAGGGGGAGAAAACAGACACAAAAAACCAAGAAATACTTTTATAAAACTTTAAGGCAATAAGAAGCGAGCCCAAAAAAGCAATAAAATCGACAAATACCACAAAAAACCCATGATGCACTCCCTCCCAAATAAAAAAGGCGGTGATAAAAATAATTATTAAATCGATATAATTGATCGAAGACAACATTGGATACTACTGCTTCCTGCTTTTCTTCAACTTTTCTGCCCGCTCACTTTTAAGTTGGGCAAGCTTCCACATAAATAGTCGAGCCTTAGAACGAGCATTAGAAGCGTCTTTGACAAAGCTTCTGGCAGATTCCAGAAGCCCTCGGGGGGTATCTTTAGCAAGCTTGATATAGAGGGATTTACACTTTAAATCTCCCAACTCTTCAGCCAGGTCACAACCATACTGTTGGAACTCCCGGGAAATATATTTGTCTTCGTCTACTCTGTACTTATCCAAAACATCGGTAATTTTAGATAGTCCTTTAGTCATCATGCGATTATTTTTCTTAACTCCTCAACAACTTTGTTAATCACAGTGTCACGCACTTTAATCTCATCTTCATTGAAGTTTTTTAGAACGTATTCCTCACCTGAAATTTGTGGACCCTCTTCCCTATTTCGGTTTTCTATCCCCACCCTCACTCTCCAAAAATCTTTGGTTCCTAGTTTGGCCTCAATTGAATTAACCCCGTTATGCACTTTTGGTCCCACACCAAACTGCATCTTATATTCTCCTAAAGGGATATCTAGGTCATCATGAATTGCATAGGTGTCAGTCGAAGGAACTTTAAAGAAAGAAGAAAGGAGAGATACCGCCTCACCGGAATCATTCATGAAGGTTGTAGGCTTTGCCACGACAGCTCGTTCACCTTTAATAAGCTCAGCCTTTAACTTGCCGCTATTCTCAAAAGCAGCTGTTACCAACCGGTCCACAACCATAAAACCTACATTGTGTCTATTATTTTTGTACTGGCTGCCTGGATTACCAAGGCCAACTATTAATTTCATACCGTAATTGTAGCATCTGGCCGACAAAGAATTATATTGAAGACTACGCCAATATCCCAGGAAGGTAGACACACAAAGAGCCGAGCCAAAAACCTGACTCGACTCCAAACAAAAATATTGTCTACCTCAAAACCTCATTATACCTTCTTCACAAACTGCCTTGCGAACTTACCCAAGAAGGGAACTTCCCACTCTTCTCCCTGCCAGGCTTTGTAAATAAGAAGTAGCCAGAGGATAAAACCAACCGGTCCAGCAATGATTGCCACAAATGGAATCCAATTTATAACAAAAAGAGCCATAAAAACTACTATGGACTGCA
>Ga0265297_10002970_pt1 | contig 32237 bp, 33 predicted proteins | sample Munlanlwell13791_FD_192502 | JGI IMG/M metagenome (GOLD analysis project Ga0265297, IMG submission 192502) | Leachate microbial communities from a municipal landfill in Southern Ontario, Canada - Leachate well 137-91 | ecosystem: Engineered > Solid waste > Landfill > Unclassified | place...
TAAACTATTACAACAGTATAAGAATTCACACGGCAATCAAAATGTCACCTTATCAGTTTAAATTAAAAGTTTCAGAAAGTGGTCTTGAAAAACGGGGTACTTGACAGAAGATTATATCAATAATAATTCCAAAGCTGATTTCGACATTATCATTCTTGACAGAGACTGCAAATTAAATGGATCTTTTCATAACCTTAATTTCGAAAGGTTCGGGGCAGATAAGGTCATCAGCATTTCTTCCGTATCCGAATATAATGAGGATGCCAGGAAGAGAGGAGCTACAAAGGTAGTGCTAAAAGATATCTGGAATTATGATAAATTTGCCAAAGATGTAACGAAGATAGTTGGGGAGATGATTAGATAGTCAACACGACCTCGGGGGTCTGATGGATTGCAGAGACAAGCTAAATAACCTCGCAGGTTAAATAATAGTTTTATAAAGGATATTTTGTTCCAGTCACTTCCCGTCTGAGTACTTTTGCTTGTGCTCTATATCCTAGGTTGGTCACACACAAAGCATTTTCTCCATCATCAGCAGCTCCTTCAAAATTAAGACCTCTTAAATCTTTAATGTATTTTGCCAATCTTTTAGTAGCTAATTTTGCTTCACCTGGGTCACACTGCCAAAATTTTACTTGAAAGTTTTTGTAGGATAAACGAACCCCTCTCCTTGAAGGATATGGAGCAACCAAGTTATCGTATTCTCCGGTAACTGATACTGATGGTCTTCCATCGGTTGCGGTTTGTGCCGGTCCATGATAAATAATTGGATTTGATGAGGCAGCATCGATAATATGCAGGTTTTCCTGGAAATCATTGTTTCCTTCTTTAGTTACTGAGCCACAGACTATATAGACTATCTCATCACCTTGACATAGGTATTCGATGCGACTTAGACCGGACAAGTCTGATCGTGCAAAAACAGACACTTTTCGATTATAAGGTTTTGCCGGCTTAACTCCATTTCCGATCTCTAAACCGTCGTTTTTATCGAGATTATCAATCACGGCTACTGTTCCAACTATTATTTTTTCCCCCAGCCATTTTACATAAATGTCTTTCTCTCCTTGTTGAACTGCCCAGGTATAAAGATTTTTAGCAGCTGACATAAACACTTCCTGATTAGAGACAGTCTCATTTCCTAACCTCTCAGCAATGGCATCGTTCATAATGATAATTCTACTATAGAATTTAAATAATAGTTATTTCGTTGTTAATAAATAACATCAGGGTTTGGTGGAGCAGAGGAACAAACTAAACACTCTCGCAGGTTAAATGATGGTTATTTTATTAACAAATTAGTGCACATCCATTCTTCAACTTGATCAACTTGCTGATAAAATCTATCGGTGGTCTCACCGGACACTCTTGCTAAAGCTTCAGCATCGACCATAAATAATTTGTCCATCTCTGGTTGATAAACTAAATTGTTCGGTACAACATTTCCTATAAAGAGATCACCATGAACGAGCCCGTATTTTTCTGAAAATTGGGCATGACCCAGTCTCAGCACAGAAGCTAAATGTTTTATTTGCGATGCTGTAAATCCCTTAACTAAGACATCTTTCTCATCTATATAACCTAACTCCCATAAATCCAAGACTTTGCCAAGTCTTGTTAGATCTATGCCCAGATATGGCATTTTTATTGCCATGTATGATGATTTGTTTAATGAATCAAATCTGACGTCTGGCCAGTGAGATCCTAAGAACCGTTCTGATGCTAATAATAACTGCAGTTTTTTTACTTCAGTTAAACCTTCGTCATCATAAGGTCTAATCTTAACTACATGACATCCTGATTGCTCATTGCTCCTTACCCTTAACACTCTTCTATTAGGAAAATATCCAGGAAATACTTCAATTATTTCATCTGGTTTAATTGGATATCCAATTCTTGTCAAAAATTCTGATGTTTCCGAGATGTTAGTAACCACCATTTCTGCCATGTTCCAATTATATAGTGTATTTATTTTTTAGAACTGTAATTTAGATTGAATTAATTCGTACTGGACTTAATTGAGCTATGGAAAATCAATAATAAACAACCTCGCAGGTTAAATGGTGTATTTAGGAAATGAATATTTAAGAATATTTTGGCGGTTTATATTTGAAAATATTTGTTAACTTAACATTTTTTCCATCTTTTCTGACAACCACATCTCCATATTTTAAATCTGGTTCTATGGCTTTGAAAACCACATATCTTCCCGACGAGGGTAAGAGTGGCTTTGAAATGAAAGGTTTATCACTTGATCCAAAAGGTAATAGTTGATCTTTACTGTGATCTTGTTTGGCTCTTCTAATAGCTTCTTTAGCCTTTATCACTCCAACTTTACAACAGAAGAAAAAACAAGAAAAGGGACTAAAAGGTATCTCTCCATGTCCGTATAAAATGCCAGTAGCATAACAAGGATTCCCTTTCATTTCACAGACTTTTTGTTGATAACATTTACTGCAAGGATCACACTCAGTCTTTCCCATATGACAATCTTATCATACTATTTAACACCCCCGAGCTGAAATAGAAGATCATGACAATCTGAGAAATAATTAATCGACCTCGCAGGTTAAGTAATAATTAATTTATTTAAACAACTTCAGAATAAGTACTCTTGACGGATTGTACAATATATTGTACAATAATAAAATTATGAACAATTTAATTGCAATCTCTGATGTAAGGGCCAGGCTACCTGAGCTGGTAAACAAAATCAATGAAAAACTTGACCGGACTGTTATTACTGTTAACGGGCAACCTAAAGCAGTTATGCTCAGCATTGAAGAACTTGAGTCGCTTGAAGAAACAGCCGAAGTTCTGGCGATCCCTCATATTAAAAAAGATATTAAAAAGAGCATAGAACAAATTAAAAGAGGTCAGTTTACAACTTTGGCGGATTTAAAGTGATTTAGAATATGGATCTTATTCTTTCGAAAAACGCCGTAAAACAATACAAACATCTTCCAATATCAGATCAAAAAAAAATCCATAAAAAACTATTGATTTTACAGCAAAATCCTTATGCGGGAAAAAAACTTTCAGGAGAGCTGGAAGGAATTCTATCATTACGTGTTTGGCCATTCCGCATTATTTATGAAATAAATAAGAAAAAAAAGATAATTGCAATTCACAAAATAGCCCACAGGCAAGGAGTATACAAATAATTAATATATAAAATTTATTCAGCCTTTATTTCTATAAATGAACAAATGTTTACAGTGTGGCATCTGCTGCCGGCTGTTTTTAGTGAACCTGACTGAAAAAGAATACCGGTCAGGCAAGTATCAGACACAGTTTGCGGAATTCGGTTTGATGGATGATTTCCTAGAAGCAAGTGAGTGTGGGGTCAATACTCTCAAGCAAAAACATGACGGCAGTTGCATTTATCTTCAGGGAAATCAATGTTCGGTTCATAAGTCAAGACCCCAATCCTGCCGGAATTTTTTCTGCAGTTCAAAATCAAAAAAATTCCGGCAGATGATCAGGGAGATTGAAAGAATCCGGTATAGTAAAATAAGGTAATTATGATTAAGGATTTATTAAACACATGGCAGTTTAATCTCTCCGGTTATATCTTCTGCGTTGTTCTTTTTAATCAGTTCTATAAACTAGCTGTTCATAAAGCAAAAAATGATGGAGCAGTTACAGTTGTTTTACAGACTATTGCCGGTTTAAGCGCTTTGCTGCTTTTACCTTTATTCCCAATTAAATTCCCGACTGACTGGAAAATCTATATTCTGCTTGTCTTAGCGTGTATTTTTTATGCCATTAATGACAGGATTCAAACTACCGTACGCAAACACATGGAAGTGTCTATTTATACGATTATTAATCAACTAACCTCCGTTTTTCTCATTATCTACGGTTTCACTATATTCCGCGAACCTTTTTCATTGACAAAAATTATTGGTGGAGGATTAATCTTATTAGCCAATATTCTCCTGCGTTATTCCGGTGGGAAGATTCAGTTTAACAAATATATCTGGCTGGCTTTTTTTGCGAATCTGGCATTAGCAACAGCATTGTCCATTGATGTTGGAATTTCAAAAAACTTTAATTTACCAATATATATTATGTTTACTTTAATCATTCCAACTGTAATGATTAAAACAGTAGAAAAAATACCAACTAATGAAATTAGATCAGAATACAATCAAGGAAATAAAAAATATTTTTTCTTGACAGGAATATTATGGTTTTTATTGATATTTTTTATGATTAGGGCTTATCAATTCGGCAGTTTTACCTTAATTACTCCATTATCTTCAACTTCGGTGATAATAAATGTTCTTGTGGCGACATTGATATTCAACGAAAAGAAAAATACTGTAAAAAAAATACTGGCTGCTTTACTGGTTGTTGCAGGTGTATATTTAACGGTATTGGCTTAATATTGATTCTTACGATAATATAATTACGAAAGTAGGTGATTTATATGGATGATAAAACAAAAAATCAGCAGTCCCAGGTAGTTGTCGATGTCAACCTGGATACGACACCGATTTTATTTACCGATAATATTTTTATGTCGACCAATGAATACGGAGTCGTGCTTGATGTGATGCAGAGAATCGGACCTTCGAATAAAATGCGCATCGTTTCCAGAATCGGCATGAGCAGGGAACACGCGAAAAAATTCATGCAGGAATTCGGGAAATTATTAGTGATGACTGAAGGCCAGATAAAAACAGGAAAAAACTGATTTAAGTCCCTGTGGTAAAATTGGGAATCCGCCTCCGCAGTATTTTACGGTGGATTTAGCCCGTGGGGAAGGGAGCGGAAATACCGCTTCGGCGGGATTTTTATTTTCGACGAGGCGAATTAATAAATTCCCCGAGCGTAAGTTCGTGGGTTGTTTAATATGACCGACCAAAAAGTAAAATCAACCGGATGTTGTGAACCTTTTAATCCTAATCCCTGGGATGAAAAACAGTTAATTTGGAAAGATAAATTATTCGTCAAGGATCACGTAACGAGTCTCCTGCATATTCCATTAAACATGGGGAAAAAGATAGTTAAAAACATGGGGTTAATCGAAAAAGCCAATGCCAAAGCTGCCTATCAGCTGATGTTGACTGATGAAAAATCCTCATGGGGGTCGGATATTTATATTGATGTTGCAAGAAAAGTTCCCGGTGCACAGATGGCTACTCTTTCCGGTACATTTCTTACCAAAGTATTTGAGGGGCCGTATCAGAATGTCGGTAAGTGGGCAGAGGAAATGAAATCATATGTAGAAAAAAAAGGTAAAGAGTTAAAAAAGATATATTTTTCTTACACTACTTGTCCGGGATGCGCCAAAGCCTATGGTAAGAATTATGTGGTTCTTTTTGCGCAGATTGATTAATGAATGTGACATCAGTATTATGTTTCTTTAATAACCGTAGTATTCAGATTAACTCCGTCATATACGAACTTAATACTAACAGGTTTGTCAAAGATGTTTTTGATATAGAGATTCTGCATTAAGGAAGCCTGAGTTGGTTCTCCCTGGGTCAGGATGGAAACTCCGTATTCTTTAGGAACCTCGGGAATATTGGCAAAATTATGATTAACAGGTGAAACGACATAAAGTCCGGCATCCCTGGCTACCCAGTTGATAAGCGAGGCCAGATGGCAGACGCCGTCACCGTATAAGTAACCGTCAGACTTGAATCCTTCATTAGGGCCGAAATGGGCATTAGTGGTTTTGCTTACATAATCCTTAAACTCAGGCAGCACAGCATCATGAAAGGCAAAGACCTTGCCCGGAGGGACTGAAACCTCAAAACTATAGGGTTTATTAATTTCCTGCCAGTCAGGCTGATCGCCTTTTTTGATACTATTGTTCAGATAGTGAAGGGTCAAGAGAATATTGTCCTTAAAAACGTCATTAACGAAGTTATCCTGATAACGTTTATTGAGTGACATTGAGCGTGTAGCCAGAGTTTGAGCCTGTTTTTTGGCAGATATTGGCAGGCCGGACTGTACCAGCAGCGACACTGATAATACCAGGGTTGGCAGGACTTGATTGATATTCATATAAGTTTTATAGTATATCATACTATAGGATGTATTTCAACCGCTATACTGTCCTGTTTTATCCCTGTCATTGGTCCTCAAAACACTCCTTTTTCAGTGTAAAATTAGATGTTGGCAGTTAAATGAATTTAAATGAACAAATATCACCAAAGAAAAGGCTATCTTTATCAAAAAGGAGCTGAAAAGCCCTTTAATATCAGCCGGTCAAAAATCGATCTTTTTCTGCAATGCCCGAGATGTTTTTACCTTGACCGCAGACTGGGATTAGGCAGACCAGGCATGCCTGGTTTTGCTCTTAACTCGGCAGTTGACGCGCTTTTAAAAAACGAATTTGATCTGCTGCGGAAAAACGGCCAGCGCCATGAACTGATGGTTAAGTACGGTATTGATGCCGTACCTTTCAGCCATCCGGATTTGCCAATCTGGCGTGATGATGTTTATAAATACGTCGGTGCCTGTGTCTTGCATAAACCAACCAATCTTAATATCTGCGGGATTATTGATGATCTGTGGGTGAATAAGCAGGAAGAGTTAATCGTAGTGGACTATAAATCTACCAGCACCTCGGCGGTAATTTCCTTGGACGACGAATATAAGCAGGGTTACAAAAAACAGATGGAAGTATATCAGTGGATATTCCGCGAGAAAGGTTTCCGGGTGAACGAAACCGGATATTTCGTCTATGCCAACGCAGGCAAAAACAGGGAAAAATTCGATGCCCGGCTCGAGTTCGAACTCCAGATCATTGCCTATAAAGCCAATGCCGACTGGGTGGAACCGGCCATCAGAGAGATAAAAAAATGTCTTGATGCGGACACAATTCCCGATTCTCATCCCAACTGTGAATATTGCCATTACCGGAAGCTGATCAATGTTTACGAAAAAGGAACAGATCCGGTTTTGTTATAATTTCCCCATGAAAAAGGAACCTCCGGTCAGATATCCTCATTTGGATTTTTTGCGGACCTGCGGGATTCTGGTCATCATTCTTACCCATACGCTTTCTTACTATCTTTCCCATAGGATTATTTTTACTATTTGGAACTATATTCATTTTGTCGTGGTCCTGCTGGTTTTTTGTTCGGGATATTTAATGATTGCTCAGAATAAAAATTCATTCACTAAACCAAGAGAGATTTTTTCCTGGTACAAAAAAAGATTGATAAGATTAATTATTCCTTTCTACACATACTTATTAATTCATTATTTTTTATGGTTTTTTCTGCCGCGGTTTTTCAACGGTTTAAATCTGAAAAAAAACTTTGACTTTATTCTGCAATCGGTTTTATTTACCGGCGGGGTAGACTTTAACTGGTTTGTTCTGCTTTTTATTCAGTTGACCGTATTGTTTCCGCTGGTTATCTGCAGTTTCCGAAAAAAAATATATTTCCTGTTATTTATATCATTGATGCTGATATCAGCTATTTTTTTTACCCTGATTAATTTTCCCGGTCCAACTTATCGTTTTGTGATGTGGGCCGGTTGGTTAAACATCATTTTCTTATCCGTATTTATCTATCAACAGGAAACAAAAGATACTGTATTGTTTGAAACGTTGAAAAGATATTTTTTCATCGGACTGACAGCCGGTATATTTTTTTTATTAATGAGAGTTGGGTTAATTGGCTTTAGGGGTAAGGATCTGGTGCTTACCAAACACAAATATCCGCCGGATGCATTATATCTCAGTTACGGAATAGCTGTCAGCTGTATTTTCCTCATCATCAGCCGGATCAAACAGCTTTCCAGCGGTATTCTGGGGAGAATCTTCCAGTTTATCGGCAGACGGACATACCAGTTATTTTTTATCCACTACATCGTACTCGATTTCAGTCTGAAGACTACTAAAAATTATTTATTTTGGTCTCAACCTTTAATCTTATCTTTATTGGTAATTATTTTAAGCTTGGTTATTGCCTATTTAATTGCCAATTTTAAAAAGTATTTACTAGCAATCATAATTATCATCCTGGTTTTGGTCTCAACCGGGAACAGCTTGAACTGTAAATCAATTGATAAAAATCCAATTGCCAAATCATCAATACTGGAATGGCTGCAAAAACCGGCAGCAGTCAGGTACGTTGGCAGATATGACCGGACTTATATCTCCTGGATTGAACAGAGCGGAAAAGTACAGCTAAGGTATTATGACCATAAGAAAAAATCTTTTTCAAAAATCATTACCATTGACGATCTTTATCCTGATTACGGTATTGAGTCTCAGGATGATCACAACGCTCCTTGTTTGCTGATTCTTCCGGACGGACAGCTACTTATTTTTTATACTGTTCATGATGTAAATAATGCTTTTTTTATGAAAAAAAGCCTGAACAGTGAGGATCCTTTTTTCTGGACCGGCCGGTTAAATATCAGTCATTCAGACACGGGCGCACAGTATAATTATCCGCAGGCAAAAAGACTGGATAATGGTAATTTGATTCTTTTTTACCGCCGGGGCGTCCATTACAATTCCGACGAATACTTCAAAATATCCAAAGACAACGGCAGCACCTGGGGCAGGGGGACAAAGCTGATTGATTTTGGCGAAGACGGAGTCTATATTTTTGTGCATACGAAAAATAATCAGATTCATATCGCCTGGAACAAATCGATCGCGGAAAATCCTAAAAAAAATGTTTATTATGCATACAGCCCGGACGGAGGCAATAGTTGGAAAAAAAAAGACAATAAGTTATTAGATCTGCCAATTACTAAAGCAAAAGCAGATTTGGTTTTTAACTCCGGCAACCAGTCCGACTATGTCTGGGATATTATTACCGATGACAAAAACAATCCTTTTATTGTCTACGCATATAGGGATGATCCTGAACATGAATTTCGTTTTGCCCAATGGGATGGGGCAGCATGGATCAATTCGACGATTACCAACTCCTCTTTAATCTATAATTCAGGACATTTTTTTTCCGGAGGAATTGTGATTGACCCGCTTAATGTTTACCAGGTTTATCTGAGCAAAAAGCAAAATAAACTGGAGATTGAAAAATGGAGTTCAATTGATTTTGGCAAAACCTGGAAACAGACAGAAGCAATCACTAAAAACTCAGCTGTTGATAATTTCCGTCCGCAGATCGTACAAAATTATGCAAAAGAATTACGGCTTATCTGGTCAAGCGGTAATTATGAAGGATTGATTGATTCGCAGTGGAGCGGATTTTCAAAAGTCAATATTCAGTCGGAAATAACCAAAGCATCTATCCCGTCAACAGATAAATGTGAGAATTAAGATTTTTCTTCAGCTAATATGCCGGGAAATAAATCCTTAACACCTTGAATCATTGCTGATGGGATATTACGTTCCGGGCTGTCATCACCGCCAAAAAACCATCCGCAGCTTGTTAGTCCAACCATTATCTCAATTTTTGCCAGATAGAGTTTGGCTTGTTCTTCATTGTCTCCATGACTTTGAATTGTTTCGAAGAGTAAGGGCCCAAAATTGCCACCGATAAAAATGTCATCAGCAAATCTTACAAACAAGCGGGAAAACCCTTTTCTCCAATTGAAAGATACGTTATCAAGCGCGCTATTAACAGAGTTATTCATGGTCATGAGACTGGTATAAAATTCTTTTTTTATGCGCAGGGCAGATTCTGATGGGTTATCGCAACCGCAGTTTCCGGTCCATCTGCCTAAATTATGCGGACAGCTCCAGCTTGAGTTATCAATCACATCAACATAAGTTGCTTCCTTGCCTTGTTTGAATGTCTTGAGTATCTGGCGCATGTTGAGCGGAGAAAAACCATATTTTTCCTGTATTTTTAATGCTCGATTCAGGAATTGGTCCGCACCGACTTGATGGTGACCAAAAAGTTCCAAGTCCATCATCATCAAAGCATTCAATCCGTGCGCTTGTTCAATTTCCCTTCTGCCTTCCATAAATCTTTCGGCATTATGTGTAGACCAGGGAGTGTAGGAAACAAATCCGCTTAACCCCGAGTTGCCCAATAATAAGGCAATTTCTTCATCATCGCCTGTTTTTACCATACAAACATTATGCCTTGCGTCAAGATCAATGCCCGGAGGAATATTTGTGACCTGGCTATCGCGAAGAGGGACAAATTCATAACCTGCAAGAAATGCATTATGTAACACTTCTTTTGATACTGCAGTTTCAGGAAGCCAGAGTCCTTTGGGTGCAAAACCAAAGTCGCGTATAAAAGCAGTTTTCCCAGCTTCAAGGAGCATGCGCTGATCTTCCGGTGGGAGAAAAGGTAATATTAGATGAACCAGCGGATTTCCCAGAACACAGTATTCCCGGTCAGGTGTATTTCTGACTGCTTCTTGTATGTGTACAAATAACTCAGGTTTGTTTTTCTTTAAATAAGACCGTAGCGGTGCGTAAATGGAAGTAATAAGACCGGGAGGTAGATGTTCAACCTCAGAGAGGATTGGTTCATATACTTGATGGGTTATTACCTGATTGATTCCGGGAACAACAGAAAAACCAGTATGGTAGGGTTTACCTGCAAGATCCAGATTGATCATGCAAACTCTTCCGGGTTGATATGCATGGGTTATTAATGCGAATGACGGTCCATCTGAAGTTTGTGCAGCCTGAGGGCTTATGTATTCAGAACCCATATTTTTTTCATCCTCAGTCTAGACGGCTATTTATTCAAAGTCAATACGTCATTGTGTTTAATGTAAGTAGACAATACAAAAAAGACAATTCCAAATAATTTATGATAAAATATGGCTATGAAAAATATAACCAAGTTTTCTTTAACCCTTTCCTTATGTTTAATATTTACTCTGATCGCCTTGTTTGCCAAGAGTATTTCAGCTCAGTCGTCTGCTTCGGAAAATCAATATATTGTTGTACTTAAGGAGACGGAAAAAGATCCTCCGGGGATTGCCAAGAAAATGAGTGCTGATTATAGTATCAAAACAAAACATGTATACAAACAGGTGATCAAAGGTTTTTCCGCAATCATCCCCAGCGACAAACTTGAAAAAGTCCGCTCTGATAAAAGAGTAAAGTATGTAGCTGAGGATCGTTTGGTAGAGATTAATGCCAAAAAAGTCAAACCGACAAGAATTCCAACTCCGACAAATACTCCGACAACATCTCCTTTATCGATCCGGGTTGTTACACCAAACGGCGGTGAAGTATTGGAACGCGGACAGACATATCGGATCACCTGGGAGGCGCCAGCGCAGATAGACATGGTTACTTTGGGTTATAAAGCCTGTGATAGTTGTCTTGATTGGATAGTCAACAATATTGCCAATACGGGATATTATGACTGGACAGTGAACGTTGGTAATACGACCAATACTTTATTTAAGATATATATCATCGGATATGATACAGGTGTTGGTTCAGTTACCGACACATCGGATAATAGTTTTACCGTATTGCAACCAACACCAACACCATCAATTTGGCTGCAGGTTAAAACACCTAACGGTGGGGAAGCTCTTCATGTTGGTCAAACATATGGTATTACCTGGAATTCAGATCCGCGGATCGATAAGGTTACCATTGGTTATAAAGCCTGTGAAAGCTGCCTTGACTGGATTGCCTACAATGTAGCTAATACCGGATGGTATACGTGGAATGTTAATACCGCGAGTACAATCAGTACTCAGTATCTGATTGACATCACCGGATATTGGACGGGGTATGGTTCGGTAAATGATAAAAGCGATAATTACTTTAACGTTATTCAACCAACGCTCATGCCAACGATTGTTCCAACTGTTAATCCAACTTCTATTCCCACTGCTACTCCGATTCCGACCGGTCAGATTATTCCTTTAGGAATAAAACGTATTGACGCAATAACATCAGGGACAAGCTATTTTTCGGTGGCTGTCCTTGATACTGGAGTTGATCTTGACCATCCGGATCTAAAAGAAAATATTTTAATTGCTGTTGACTGCACTTCAGGCACCTGTATTGCCGGTGGAGATGACGATCATGGTCATGGAACACATGTTACCGGAACCATTGCAGCCCGGAATAATAATATTGGTGTAGTTGGCGTTGAACCAATGGCAAGAATCGTTTCCATAAAAATATTAGATAAAAACGGGTCCGGTTACTGGTCACAGATAATTGCCGGGATTGATTGGCTGACGGCAAATGCCTCAAAATATCATATTAAGGTAGTTAATATGAGTTTAGGCGGTAGTGGAATCAGTGATAACAACTGCGGGTATTCAAATAATGATCCTTTTCATCAGGCAATTTGCACATCAGTTGCCACCGGTATTACTTATGTGGTTGCTGCCGGAAATGATGCGACGGATGTTTCTTCAAAAGTTCCAGCAGGATATAATGACACTGTAATTACTGTATCGGCGTTAGTTGATACTGATGGTCTTCCCGGAGGTCTTGGGGCAGGTAACGGATATGGAGCTGATGATACTTTTGCTTCATTTAGCAATTATGGTTTGGTCGTGGATTTGGGCGCTCCCGGAGTTAATGTTTACTCTACAGTAAAAGACGGATTATATGGTTATAAATCAGGAACCAGCATGGCTTCACCTCATGTTGCCGGAGCTGCCTTACGTTATCTCATGAATAATCCCGGTAGTTCCTGGCAGCAAGTTCTCAGCGGTCTTAAAGCCATAGCAGAACAATTGAACAACGGTCATACCGACCCTTCGGGTAAGCATCCGGAACCGGTAGTAATGGTTACGGGTCTCTGAATGTTGACAATCTATGGTGAAAGATTTATATTATAAACAGCGTATGGGAAAGATTATTGACTGGATAAAAAATCATAAACTGCTATGTGTTCTCATAATAATAATCTTTTATCTTGTTACAAAAGATTCTTTATTAGCCTCCCGTTCAACTCCTTATTCCCGTTCATATCAGGCGACTGACATGATGCCTATTAGTTCAAAAAATAGCGCAGCATCATTAGGAGTAGGGGGAGGAGAAATGAATTATAGCCCGATGAGCGAAAGCCCACCAATTGCCAGTGTTAAAGACCGTTTGGTAATTCAAGATTCGTATCTTTCGCTGCAAGTGACAAAAGTCGTAGATGTCCAGAAAAAAATCATTAATAAAGCGGAAGAAATCGGCGGTTATATGGTTAACTCATCGGTGAGTAACCCGAATAATGTTGCTTCGGCAACAGTAATTGTCAGAGTTCCGGCAAAAGAATTGGAAAATGTTTTAGAATATTATCGTTCATTATCATTGAAAGTAGTATCCGAGAATTTACAGGGACAGGATGTCACCGATCAATATGTTGATCTTGAAGCACAACTCCAAACTTACATAAAAACAAAAACAAAATTCGAAGAAATATTTGATAAGGCTGTGCTTATTCAGGATATTCTCCAGATCCAGCGGGAAATTATTAATATCCAGGCGTCGATTGATTCGATCAAAGGACAGCAGGATTATTTTGTGAAAAATGCCGAGTTGGCCAAGATAACTTTATATTTGTCAACTGACGAACTGGCTCTTCCTTATGCGCCAACAGAAGTATGGAGGCCTGAGGTTATCTTTAAAAAAGCAGTGCGTTCGGTTTTTGGAACACTGCAGCTGATCGGGTCTTTAATTATCTGGCTGGCAGTTTACGCAATCGTATGGGCGCCGATTCTTTTAATTATTCTTTTTATTAGAAAACGGAAGAAAGCTCCTGCGGTTTAGATAAGAGATAATGATTACCTTACAAAGGTATAATTTGTATTATTATTTTGCTAAAATACCATCTATGTTTAAAATAGTATTGCTGGTTCTATTGGGACTGTTCGTTACCATTAAAAACACCCAGGCATATCTTGATCCCGGTACGGGAAGCTATATCACTCAGCTGATTATCGGATTTTCGATAGGCGGTATCTACCTAATAAAAATTTATTGGTCCAAAATAAAATCACGGATAAAGTCAATCTTTAAATCAAAACAGAAACATGATAAAAAAAACGAGGACTGATAATAGAGATTGCAGTTCATTTAGAGATCCAAACGGTTTTGTTTTTTATAAAGACGGTCGTGTTTACAGACAGATAAATAAAAGCTACGAAAAAAACTTTGATCTTTTTAATAAATCAGGACTTTATCAGGAACTTACCAATAATAATTTAATTTTAGGATATAAAACTTGCCTGAAAAATACCGGTTTATCAGCTGTTGCCTACAGGGTAGTGGAGACTGAAACAATACCTTTTATTTCCTATCCATATGAATGGTGTTTCAGTCAGTTAAAAGACGCCGCCCTTTTGACTTTGTTAATCCAAAAAAAATCGCTGGAGCACAATTTATCTTTGAAGGATGCCAGCGCTTATAATATCCAATTTTTAAACGGTAAACCAATTCACATTGACTTGCTTTCTTATGAAGAGTACGTAGAAGGAAATCCCTGGATTGCTTATCGTCAGTTTTGCCAACATTTTTTGGCACCATTGCTTTTAATGAGCTATGTTGATGTCAGACTCAGTCAGTTATTAAGAATATATATCGATGGTATTCCGCTTGATCTGGCGAGCAAGCTTCTGCCAAAAACGTCTTTTTTTAATTTTCCGATACTGTCCCATATTCACCTCCAAGCCAAAAATCAATTAGAACTGGGAGACCTTAACAAAACTGATTTGACAAATAATTATCCAAAAAAAATCAAACTAAGCAAATACGCCTTATTGGCGATCGTTGACAATCTTGAGTCAGTCATAAAGAATCTCAAACTTAAAAAAACAAAAACAGAATGGGGAGAGTATTATTCTTTTACCAACTATGCGAAAAAATCTTTCGAACAAAAGAAAGATCTCGTGAAAAAATATATTGAAACGGTAAAACCAAAAATTGTTTGGGATCTGGGTGCGAATACCGGAGAGTTCAGCAGAATTACCGGTGATAAAAATATTTTGACAGTTTCCTTTGACGTGGATTATCTTGCAGTTGAAAAAAACTACCTTAAGGTCAAAGAAAACAACGAAACAAGGATTCTGCCTCTGATACTTGATCTTGTTAATCCGACTCCGGCTATCGGTTGGTTAAACCAAGAAAGAAAGTCAATCATTAACCGGGGACCATGTGATTTAGTAATGGCTTTGGCTTTGATTCATCATCTGGCGATATCAAATAATATTCCTTTGGAATATATCGCTGACTTCTTCAGTAAAATTGGCAGATATCTTATGATTGAATTTATTCCGAAAGAAGACTCCCAGATGAAAAAGTTATTAAGCCGAAGAGAAGACATTTTTTCTAAGTATGATCAACTAAATTTTGAAAAAGTTTTCTTAAATCATTTTAAGATAATTTCCAGTCATAAAATAATCAACAGTGAACGCACTTTGTATTTAATGAAAAAAATCCATGACTAAAGCAAATTATTTTATTCATCCGGTATTGCTGAGTATCTTTCCCACTCTGGCTCTTTATGCTCATAACATTAATGAATCGTGGCCAATCATTACCTTATTTCCGATTATATACTCATTGGTTCTGGCATTGTTAAGCTGGTTGTTTTTTTACCTTTTACTTAAGAACATTGAGAAAACCAGCATTATGACTTCGATTTGGCTGATATTATTTTTTTCTTTCGGACATGTTTATCTGTATATCAGTGAATTAAATTTTATTAAAAAATTGCCATTAAGTTCAAATAAGATTTTATTAACAACTTACTTATTCACTATTGCGTTTTCTTTTATAATTTTGTTGAGAAGAAAAAAAAGATTAAACACCGTCTCGAAATTTCTCAATGTTATTGCGATAGCGATTGTTTTGACGAATTTAATAAGCATAATTCCCTTTGAATACAGAAGATTTGTTTCCTTAATAAAATTATTGCAGTATAAAAATGAAAACAAACTGCAGTTAACAGCGACTAATAAAAATATCAATTCGTATCCAGATATTTACTATTTAATTTTTGACAGATACGGCAATAATCATATCCTGAAAAAATATCTTGACTATGATAATAAACAGTTCTTATCTTTCCTGGAAGAAAAAAATTTTTATATAGCCGATAGGAGCTACGCCAATTATCCGTTTACTTTTTTATCGCTTAGTTCATCATTAAACATGGAATATCTGGATTATCTTTATGATATTTTCGGCAGGAACAATATGGATCAGGCTGCGCTTTATTCGGTCCTGCTTGAAAATAATAATACGATTAGTTTCTTAAAAAAAAGCGGTTACCGTTATCTGCATTTTGGTGACCGGTGGACAGGGACAAAAATTAACAGATTGGCAGATGAAAATTACAATAAATATATTAAATTTGATCTTTTTGAGTTATTCCTTTACGAAAGCACTCTTCTCAATACGGTTTACGGGAAAATTTTTTCCAAACAGGTTTTTTCCGGTACGGCCAACTTAAGCAAAATACCGGAAAATCTTGATTATAAAATTGAGAAGCTTAAAGAAATAATTCCTTCAGCCGGTCCGAAATTTGTTTTCGGCCATTTTCTTTTGCCGCACCGGCCGTTCCTGGTTTCAAAAGAATGTCAGCCTCTTGACCTTGAAATTGTCAGAAGAAGATCTAATGAGGAGGCATATATTGAGCAGCTGAAATGTGCCAATAAGGAAATGAAAATGTTAGTCGAAGAGATCAGAGCGAAGTCAAAAAGACCAACCGTTATCATCTTACAGTCGGATGAAGGTCCTTATGTTCCGGAAATTTATTTTGAGAAAGAAAATTTTCCTAAAAAAACTAACAACGAATCGTATAATATTCATGCCCGTATACTTAATGCGTTTTATTTACCAGAAACACAAAATAAAGGAACGGTTGATTACCGAAAACTTAATATCAACACCGCGATTACACCTGTTAATACATTCAGGATGATTTTTAATCATTATTTTGGTACAAATTTAAAGATTCTTGAAAACAAAAGCTATATTTTTAAAGAAAGAAAAAATCCATATGAATTAATCGACATTACCGATAAGCTAAATTGATATATGCTTACTTTCTTTTCCCTATCATTAAGGTAACTTCATCATCGATCATCATTCCTCCGTTTGGGATAATTCGTCTATCAATACTCAGTCCCGAAGTGCTAATAATATTGGCGATATCCGTTCTAAAATGCTTTCGTGGAGTTGTTGGTGATTGGATCCAAACCTCATTGCCGGTTCTTTGTCTGATTGCCTTTGCAGCCGGGTCTCTTTCAAAGTTAACCGGATCAACAGTAATGAAGGCTTTACCGGATGGTTTTAAAATATGACAGAGTTGACGAGCCTGGGAGTATATTTCGTTTTCATTCTCCGCATACATAAAAAGACAGCAAACACTCCAGAGCATATTAACAGAACCCTCAAGGAAAAAAGCATCTGTAAAATCACCCTCAAGATATCTGACACTGGGATATCTTTTGACAGGCAAATGTCGATCCAATGCGTAGAATATTATTCCCAGCTTGCTTAGTTCTCTGGCTGCTTGATGGTCGGCTATTCCGTCACCGCAACCGCAGTTAAGCAAAGTATTATGCGCTACCAGTTGAGAGCCGACCATTTCGAGCAAATCCTTGGCATGTTGAAATCCGAAGATCAAAGCATAGTCTCTCAGGTCGCGTCTTCTTTCCATGCTGACCAATTCTTGACGACCGATCCGTGAAGCAATATTTTCAGTCATAATTTACCGGATCAATCCCTTTGCCTTAGAGTATTAGTGCTTGAGTCATAACATTCGGGAATAAGAGTGTTCGGGAAATCCGGATATGGCAAGAGACTGGAACATTCGATAGTGCCGTTACCATCAGCTACGATTTCCCAATGATCGCCGACTTTAGCCGCAAAAAAATAACCTCCACCAGCTTCGGCATTTTTATCTTTAACACCGCCGCTGGCATATTTTCCATCATTTTTGGAGACAGTGATAATCATTTCGTCAATATTCCAATTATATTTTTTTACAAATGCTTGTTCAATAAGTTTGAGGTCATCAGGAGTTGGTTCTGCAGAACAAGGTTCTTCCCATGTGCGCAGACATTTTTTTTTAACTTCACACCACGTATATCCGGCTGAGCCAATGCAGCCATGTTCGTCACGGTCATTGCCAACAACCTCGTTTGGCGTTGTTTCTAAAGTGGGGGATAAGACCTGAGTTAAGATTGGACTCGGATGATTTTTATTATCCGGTGATAACGAATTTCTGCCATACTGATAAGAGAAAAAACCAATAACACCGATAACCAGAACCGTTAAAACACCAAAAAAAAAGTTTTTCATATAAGCTAATTATACAACCTTCGCGAAAATCTCCGCAATATAATTGCGGAGATGAAGCGAAGTAAACCGTAGGCTCAGTAACAACAAGGTTTTCGATACGGCGTATTTTTTATCCTCCGTAGTTTTAACGGAGGGGGACAACTATTTACCTTGTAAAAACTGCGGACTATAGGTCCGCAGAGTTTCATACATAAATTACATATGTTATAATGTTTTTATATGAAAAAAAATAATTTGTTTACTCAACAAAATCTTTTAAAGGCGTACGCGGGCGAAAGTATTGCACGCAATAAATATACGATGTTTGCCAAAGTAGCCAGAAAAGAAGGTTATGAGTGGATCGCCCAGGTATTTGAGGAAACTGCAGGTAATGAAAGAGCACACGCTGAAGAGCTCTATGAACAAATAGCCGGCGATCTTGTTTTTGAAAGCACTTTGGAGATAAAACCCTACAAAAAAACGCTGGACAATCTTAAGCTGGCCGCTGAAGGAGAGAAGTACGAATGGACGACAATGTATCCTGATTTTGAAGACATAGCCCGTTCGGAAAAACAAGCTGAGGCCGCCAGACTTTTTGGCGAGTTAAAAGAAGTCGAGGAAAAGCACGAGGAAAGATATCTGATTATTGCCCGTAAACTTGATAAAAAAACCCTTTATGATTCAAATACAGTTTTGGAATGGAAATGCCTTAATTGCGGATATATTCATAAAGGTAAAACTCCTCCTTCCAAATGTCCTGTATGCATGAAACCGTTTGCTTGGTATATGCCGCTAGGATTGGTGAGATGAAACTAAATTTAATCAAAAAAAACCGATTTTGGCATTAGAATTCCTTCACGGCTTTTTTCCTCTTTCATCCATTGGCGGATACTCTCTTTATTCATAAACATAAACTGTGCCAAATGAACAATTTCCATTAATAAAAAATTAGTTTCATCAGGGAGAATTGCAATTCTCTCAGAACAAAAGCCACTATTAGGATCAGTTTCCGGAGTAATGATGTAAAAACCAGGTAATTCGCCAATATCACTTTCAACATCCGTTTCGGGAGAAATCACCACTGATTTTGTTGTCGGATAAACTTCCGGATCATTTAATCTTAATTCTCTATGTAAGTATTTTAAGCCTAGTGACATAAGCAATACTTGCATTTTAAAGACTGGGTCTTCCTTTCTATATCCTCCGGATTTGAAATCGTAAACTACCTGATGTCTGGCAAAACGGGATTTTTGTTTTGGATTAACCACATTGGCAGCAACAACATCAAAACGCATCGGTACTTGTAAACCATGAACCCCAGCTCCAAAATTTAAGTTAAATATTGCCATAACTTCTGAAAAAGCATGGAATCTTCTTGGGTCCAATATTGGTCGGGATCTTTCCTGTGCAATTTTCCAGTTTTCGATAATCTGCACACCCTTTGTTTCTATTGATTTATCAGTCCACAATTGTTTGGCTATTTTATTATTACCATTATCATAGATAACAGTGTTACGATACTCTCTCCAGGCTTCATAAATTCTTTCGAAAGGATCACTGATCCGGGATTGCAGAACATTAAACCAAGTGGCAATTCTTTCTCTTTGACTTTCTTTTTCACCTTCCCGGGGGTATTCCATAGAGGTTGGATAAATATTTCTGAGGAATCTTTTATCCCAGACTGTATCAGGATATCTCATCATAGCTAATGACAGCGACATTAATGTATGGAGTTGGATACCGGAATATACAGCGAGTATTTCATCAGGCGAACATGGTTTATCACGATGGTCAGGAAATCTATTATCTTTATTTTCTGGATCACTTACATGTTGGTAAATCGACGTAATAGTTTCAAGATCGGAGATGGATACTCGTGAAGAGTTAGGAACTTCCTTTTTACGTCTTCTTCTAAGGCGAACTGGTGATTCTGCTGTAGACACGCACAAATGATAGCATAAATAAGTTAAAATTATTAGTTATGTTGATTCCGATATTAATTGCCTTTAGTCTTAATTTCGATACCTTTTCGGTAGCGATAGTTGAGGGTGCGAGCGACAATAAACATACATTACAGAAATCAGTAATGATTGCACTGATTTTTGGATTGACGCAGGCTTTGTTGACATTGGCAGGTTTTTTCTTGGGTGCGAATTTAAGATCTTATATTGAGAACATTGATCATTGGATTGCTTTTTTTCTGCTTCTGTTAATCGGAGGCAAAATCATCATTGAGTCCTTTCAACAAAAAAATAAAGAAAAATTCCGCACTCGGTCAGCCAACTGGATATCAATAATTTTATTATCGATCGCTACAAGCATTGATGCCCTGGCAGTCGGTATTAGTTTGGCATTTATCAAAATAGGAATTTCCGACGTTGTTGTTATTGTCGGAGTTGCCAGTTTTATTACAGCTTTTATCGGTTACAATACCGGGAAAAAATTACAGACGATCTTCAAGAATAAGATTAAAATTATCGGTGGGATAATCTTAATTTTAATTGGTATCAAAATACTTGCCGAACACTTGTTTTTTTAAAATCTATTGTTGGGGTGGGGGATTATTACTGCCATCAAGTTTTTCCCTTAAATTACTCATAGGATTAAGCTGTATATTTTGCGCCGTAACGCTTCCATCGGAATTCTCAGATCCGAAAACAGCGACTGTTTCTCCGAGTTTTAAATCACCTGCAGTTGCCTGACTGGCTTTATTAATTACGGTTTTATCTGAAAGAACAACAATTTTACTGCTACCGTCCTGGAGTTTGACAGTAATTGATTTACTATCAGAGGCGATAATATCTCCTGAGACCGGCCGGAATCCAGACAGGTTACGTCGTGTTTGGTTTGTCATACCCGTTGTCCCCATTCTGCCTTGCAGACCCTGGAAGTTTCCGCTGCCTTGAAAGCTGCTACCAAACTGTCTCATGAAGTTTGGTGTTTTACTTTCCTGATACTTCATTCCTCCAAAAAATGCCAAGCCGCAAATAATAACTGTTCCGAAAATATAAAAAACAATATTTTGTTTTTTCATAAAAAATAAATAATTAATAATCGCTGATTTTTCTTTTTAAACCTTTAGAACTTTTCGAACTTTTATTGTTCTCGACAAGCTCGAACAATATATTCTTCGAGCGACCCGATATTTATCGGGGGAGTCGAGAAGTTACCTTTGAAATTTGTCACTTTTAGAACTTTTCGAACTTTTTGAACTTTATTCATATCTAAGGGCCTCGATCGGTTGTAAATTGGCGGCTTTGCGGGCCGGATACCAGCCAAAAACGATTCCTATTCCCGCGGATACAACAAATGCCAATATAATTGATGAAAAAGAAATTATAAACGGAACGCTGATTAAATTCGCAATAAAATAAGAGGCAGTGATTCCTATTATAGCTCCGATCACTCCACCGCTAAAAGTCAAAATAATCGCCTCGGTCAGAAACTGGGTGATAATTATTTTTTTCTTTGCACCCAATGCTTTTCTCAGTCCGATTTCCCTGGTTCTCTCGGTTACCGTAACCAGCATAATATTCATGATGCCGATTCCGCCAACAAGCAGTGATATAGCGGCAATACCCGAGAGCAGGGCAGTGAATGTCCCGGTTACTGACGATACGGTATTTAAGATATCCTGTTGGGACATAATGGAGAAATCTGCCTTAGACGGATCGCTCAACCTGTGACGGTTAAGCAGAAAGTAACCGACTTCGTCTTGGGCAGCTGTCATAATATCGGAACTTTTAGCTTCAAGAGCAATCGAGCTCAGGTAATTAATACCAAACAGTTGTTTTTGCGCAGTCGTCAAAGGGACATAAATAATATCATCCTGATTCATGAATCCGGTGCCTCCTTTTGATTCAGTGACTCCGATTACCATTAATATTTGTCCGTTAATCCTGATATTTTGACCGATCGGATTCGCTCCGTCACCGAAAAGATCAGTAACTACCTGCGGTCCGAGCACTGCCACTTTAGCCATACTGTCAACATTCCCTTGAGTAATAAAATTCCCGGAAGCGACTGTAATTTTATGCACATCGGCATAGACATCGGTGATGCCGACAATCTGACTGTTGGTGTTATTGCCCCCGGCAATTATTTGAGCTCTATTGGAAGATTCAGGGGAGACTTTGTTGATGGTTGTAATTTGAGGGGATGAAGCGATGGCTTTGGCATCATCAAGAGTAAGAGTGGTTCTGCCACCCATAGCTCCTCTTACAGCTCCTGTTCTTTGAGAACCCGGCTGGACAGTCAGTAAATTTGATCCAAGCGATTGGATTTGAGATTGAATTGATTGCTGGCTTGCTTGGCCAAGCGAAATCAAAGCAATCACGCTTCCGATGCCGATAACAATACCCAGTATTGCCAGACCGGTCCGGGTTTTGTTTAAGGTTAACATTCCCAAGCTTTCTAAAAACAGTTCTACAAAGTCCATACGGTTAGAAAAAAACTAATTTATTAATTTCGATTTTTTATTATTATTCTGGTCATTAATTATCTTTCCGTCCCTGATATGAATAATTCTTTTTGCGTGACGGGCAATGTCCGGTTCATGAGTTATCATGACAATCGTGTGTCCTTCATTATTCAGTTTTTCAAAAATCGCCATGATTTCCTCCGCTTGAATTGATGCGATATTTCCGGTCGGTTCATCAGCCAGGAGAATCGTTGGGTTCATTGCCAGCGCTCTGGCGATAGCAACACGCTGCTGTTGGCCTCCGGATAATTGGTTAGAAGTGTGGAAAAATCTGTCTTTCAGGCCGACCATTTCCAGATATTTTTTGGCTTTTGTTAATCTTTCTTCTCTGGGAATACCGGCATAGATCATTGGCAGAGTAACATTTTTCAGTGCCGTAGTTCTTGGTAGCAAATTATAAGCTTGAAAAATAAAACCGATTTTTTTGTTCCTGATGTCAGCCAGTTCATCATCCGCCAGTTTTTCGACATTTTTCCCGTCAAGGGTATACTCGCCGCTGGTAGGTAAATCCAAAGCTCCCAATATGTGCATTAATGTCGATTTGCCGCTGCCTGATGGACCCATAATTGCGACAAACTCACCTCTTTTTATGGTTATGGAAACATCATCAAGCGCAGTTGTTTTAACCGCCTCTGTTTTGTAGATTTTTGTCAGATGGCTCGTTTTGATAATTAACCGGGAATCCATAATAATGAACGAATTTATTTTTTATCTCATTCTTACGCCTCCACCCATACCTCCGAAGACAGAATTTGATTGATTATTTTTCTGCTGGCCGTTTGATAATGAGGCAGTCGAATTGGTTATTACTTTGTCTCCTTCTGATAATCCGGAGATTATCTCAACTTCGGTAGTTGAAGAAAGTCCAATCTCAACCGTTACCTGGACAGGTTGATTGTTTTTTAACACTTGTACGTATGAACCTCCATCAGTCTGTTTTTTTACAGCAGCAATCGGTACGAGAAGAGCAGCATTTTTGACATCGGTAATAATGCTGGCCGAAGCAGCCATATTAGGAAGTATGGAGTTTGATTCGGAATCAAGCCTGATGACGGTGGGGTAAGTAGCTACATTGGAGCTGACAGATCCGGCCGTATCAATACTGACGACTTTACCGGTGAAAGTTTTATCTGTCAAAGCATCAAGGGTAATGGTTGCCTTATCGCCGAGTTTGACTTTCGGAACATCAATTTCCGTTAAATTCACAGAAACCATCGGTAAGGCCTTAGTCTTAATGTTGGCGATTTTAGTTGCGCTTTGAGCGCTATTACTGGTATTGGTCGATTCGACAATAACCGAACCTTCCTGTAATGACAGTCCTGAAATAATACCCGATATGGGAGCGTAAATTACCGGCGATGTTTTTTGATAAGACAACCAGGCAGAATTAAGGGATGTTTGAGCCTGACTGATAACGTTTTGCTGATTTTTGTACTTAGCTTCCGATGCCAGCCAGTCATCCTCAATAATATGATATTCCGGTAAAGCCCGGTTAATATAGTTCGGACTGCCGTCGGAATTCTGATAAGTCGAATTGGTTGACAGTTCAAAATGTTCATCCCATTGGGTAAACATATCGGACTGGAGAGTGTAAAGGCTGGTTTGAGCGCTATCCAGACTGTTTTTTGCACTTTGGTAACTTGACCAGGCAGAGGCGGCGCGCTGTTGTCCTGACAGATCCAATTCAACCTCGGCAATTTTATCACCGGTTTTTACTTCATCACCATCTTTAACATAAATTTTTGAAACTACACCTGTAGCCAGGGTGGAAACAGTTCCGTTATTGGCTGTCGACACCTGGCCGGATCCGGTTACAGTAACTATAAGGGTATTTTTTTCAGCAGGCGATGTTTGGTATTGAATACTATTCTTTTTTCCGCTGCTGATTTTAGAAATAAACAACCAAACTAAAATAATAATAACGACGGCAAAAACAATCTTAATAAACAGCGGTTTTTTTAAAAACCAATTCTTTATTTTCCCCATATTAATAAATAATAAAAACTAATACTGAAAACTAACTGAAAAAAGGCAGACTTATATAAACTGTCGTCCCCTTATTTATTTTACTGTTAATCCTTATTGTGCCATTATGAAAATCAACAATTTCTTTGGCAATGGGAAGGCCGAGTCCATATCCGCCAATATTATTTTTTACCCTGGCTCGATCAGAACGATAAAAGCGGTTGAAAATATACGGAATGTCTTTTTTATCAATACCAATTCCCTGATCGATGATCTCAACATTAACCATCCGGTTGAATTTATAATTTTTAATTATTACTGTTTTCGATTGGGGACTGTATTTAACGGCATTATCAAAAAGAGTAACAAATAAATCTACCAGGCTATAGAAATTTCCTTTAACGTAATAATCCTTAAGATCTGTTTTAATCGTAATATCTTTATTTTTTGCCAGAGGTGAAATTTTTCTTATAGCTTCTTTAATAACCCCTGACAACGGGGTTTTGTTTAACTGAATATTGGTATTTGATTTTTCATATTGAGCAAGCTGTAATAACTGGTCTGATAATAATTGCAAACAGTTAACATCCTGTATACCTTCTTTTACCATTTTCTTAGCATCAGCGACAGTTGATTTTTTATCCCTGAGAAAAACTTCCAACGAAGTTTTCAATGATGTCAAAGGAGTACGGAACTCGTGAGAAGCATCGCCGATAAAGCGGTTTTGTTCGTTAACCATTTCTTTTATCGGCCGCAATGTTTTACCGGCAAGCAGAAACCCCAGCGCTCCGGATAGTACCGCAACAGAAAAGTTTACCATTATTAACCTGGATAAAATACGTTCCTTGGTTTCTTTAATCAGTTCTGGACTGGCAATAATATTCGGAATCGGTAAATGAAAATCTTCCCGATCAAGATAAAAACTATTTTCGTTTAGGCCTCTTTCTATCCGGAATCTTTGCACACGTTCAAACCGTTCGATTTCACCAGTTAACATCTTATAGATAACCGCACTAAAAGTAATGCTGACCATCATAATGATTAGCAAATACCAAGATGTCAATTTTATCCGGGCAGAATTAAACATAAATCATTAACTAATTTTATATCCGAAACCTCTAATAGTGTTAATTAACGGTTTTTCATTTTTGAAGGGCGCATCGATTTTATTTCTTAAATTCCTGATGTAGACTTCAACAGTATTAGGTAAGATGTTAGCGTCATAATCCCAGACATGGTTGATAATCTGATCTTTGGTAACGATCTTGTCTGCGTTTCTCATTAAATATTCGAGCAGGGCAAACTCTTTGCTTGACAAATGAATACTGACATTATTGCGTTTAACTTGAAATAGTTTAACATCAAGACTTAAATCTCTTATATTAAGGATTTGATTCAATGCAATTTTTGGTCTTCTGAAAAGCGCCCTCATCCTTGCCAGTAATTCTTCAAAGGAAAATGGTTTTGTCAGATAATCATCGGCTCCAGTATCCAGCCCGGCGATTTTATCGCTGATTTGTCCTTTGGCAGTAAGTATTAATATCGGTGTATGAATTTTTTGACTGCGGAGTTTTCTGCAGATAGTAATACCGTCCATTTCCGGCAGCATGAGATCAAGAATAATCAGATCGTAATCTTCGGTTGCAGCCAGATCATAACCTTCATTGCCGGTGTAAGCAACATCGACCGCATATTTTTCCTGTTCAAGACCTTTTTTTATTGAGTTGGCAATCCTGTGCTCATCTTCAACGATTAAAATACGCATACAGATATTATAGACTACTATCTGAAAATCAGCTGAAAATTATGTTAAGGTATAATTATGTTTAGTAGCTTATTATTAATTATTAATATCAGGTATGAAAAAAATAATACCCGTGATAATTATTCTCGCTGTTGTTTTAGTAACACTGGCAGTTATTTTAAAACAACGTCAACCGTTAAATGATCAATCTTCAACCGGTAATCAAAATACAATTAATGAGTCAACAGGGAACAGAGAATTGAATATCGGTAATGATGTTTGCGCTGAATTTCCAAAAGAATTTGTTTCGAATGCCTTAGGAAAATCAATAGTAAAAACCACCAAGAATGATTCTCAGACAACCCATGTTTGCCAATACTATGTCGATGATAATAACTTCGTCACTTTACGCTTGAACGGTTCAAGCGTTGAGAATCAGAAGAAAGGCCAAATTGCCCTTGGTCGTACAATCACCACGAATGATAAAATCAAAATGGAGCATTTTGTAGTTATGCATGAGGATGGTTTGATCAACGAAGTTGTCCTGGTTATTAATCCCAATCTGTTTATTGCTGTTGACAGAACATCAACCAAAGCAGCCAACGAGACAGAAATTATTGATTTTGCAGCCAAAGTAAGCGAGAGAATTGTCCAAGGTGAGAATATTATTGTTAATCAACCGGTTGTTACCAATAAAGCAATAGTGCCTTTACCTCAAGAAGAGGATATTGTCAGATCTTTTTTTAATATTATTGATGAAGGCAGAGCCTCTGATGCAGTCTTAATGCTTAACCCAAACAATATTAGCGATGACAGTATAAAGCAAGCTTGGGGGGTGCAGTTTAATGCCTTTGAGTCAATAAAAATTGATAAGATCGAACCTTCAAATCAGGCAGACTGGTCAGAGAGCAAACATATTTATCGAGTCAGCCTTAATGTCAAAATGAAGCCCGAAGCTGCCAATATTCAACCGATACCTAACTATGGTTATGATAATGGAGCAAACATCCGTTGGGTTGAGATGGAAAAAGTCGGGAATCTTTGGAAGATAAATGGGATTGCTACGGGTCCCTAATCAAGTAAAAGTAAAAAATAAAAAACCGAGGGTTTTTGCCCTCGGTTTTTTTAGATTCTTAATTAGGATTTAAACTGTTTCTTTTGGTTTTGATAATTTTACAACCAGGAAAACCAATCCGATTACCAGGATTACTAAAATTACAATTATCGGAAGAATTTTTATCAATGGACTGATAGATTCACCGCCGGAAACCACTGGAGTAATATTTTGGTTAGACTGGTCATTGGCTACCTCATTACCAGAAGCGTTGATCTGGTTAAAAGGATTAATTTTTGGTTGAACAATAACGCTTTGATTAACTTGAGTTAACAGGTTAACACTCTTTTCCTTTAAGTACTTATCATTGTTACTCGTAAATCTTGATGTGGTGCTGACAACCAGTTCTTTAGTATTCGGATTGAGGTATACAATCTCGTAGCTGAACGATGGCAAATATCGGCTTGGTATCTTAAAAAAGCCGGTATCATCAGCTAAAGTAACAAAACTTACCTTAGAGGTATTAACTTGTCTTACGCCGATCGAAGCAAGCGGAATTATCTGATTGTTATTATCGTAGGCATATCCTTCGATAGAATTAAGGATAGGTTCTGCCGTTAAAGTATCAGTGCTTGCTTCGGCCTCTTCAATCGATTTGGTTAAATCTACTTTTTTATAAGCTATGACGATTCTGTCAAGAGAGCCGTCGGCCTTTTTTGGATACCTGGCATTATTTAGAGTGATTCTCCAATAGCCAAGCTTGTCGGCGGCAGTACTGATTACGGTCTGGTTTGATTCCTCAGCTTTTAAAAGTACTTTTGACAGAGGATGGGATATTTTTCCCGAGTAAACTGTTTCCTGACCCGAAGAAGTACGATAAAAACCATAATCAACGGTTTTTACCTCACTTTTAAAGGGAGGATTGGTTCCCGGATCAAGCGGGACATCACAGTGAACCAGTTTGTTTTGTTCATTAATGGCGTATTGCTTATTGTAAAGGGCAACGGATTTGTTATTTTCATCTTTCACCTGGGAGTCACAGAAATAAGCCTTTACATAATTGCTGTTAACCGTTGTTATTTCAATCGGCCAGCTGTGACTGCTGGGAATCTTTTGGAAGTTTAAATAATAAACTCCGTTGGGAACAAAGAAATTAAACTCGCCGTTAACTTTAACCATCAACGGATTGGTTACGCCTTCGCGTTGCATCAGTGTTTTTTGCTGATTGAGCAGAGTTACCTCACCGTTAGGAATCGGCTCAAGACTTTGAGCATCAAAAAGTCTGCCTCTTGGATCAAAATTGTCCATATTTCTAACATTTGGAAATCCAGTTGGCCATGGCCGCCGAGTTGGTCGTGCCATACCTGATGGTTGAGCTGTTGGCGCTCCGCTTACGGAACTAAAGGTACCAAGTTTTAAAGACTCATCGTCGCTTGACCCAACCGGTATTGGAGTGTTTTGAACTGATTGGACTATATAGTAGGCGTTAAAATAATGAGAGGTGAGTTGCTGAGTAAAACTGCGGACAATTACTCCTTCAAGAACACCGTCAGCATCGGTTTTTTTTGGGTTTTCCAACGCTTTAAACTCATAGCTTGGATCAGGATTCATCTGATCGCCCCCGGGAATATTGTTTAACATGCTGTCCAGACTGGCGTCTCCGGTTGTGCAACGGGCACCCTGAGTTGTATTAATGCAACCGACAATGTAAATATCAGTATTTTGGGGCAGATTGTTAGTTACCAGTCCCAGTTCGTGATCAAGTTTTGTTGGATCAGGATGATTGGCAACTGCAGCAGGGTAAGGTATACAAAGAGGCGGATCGGTTCGATCAGGATCTTCACATGGCTGGTAAGCATTAATGACGCTTAATTCAATGGTTTCGCTTTTAGCTTGTGGCAGGTTAGCATCCTGTGCATAAGCTTTTGGCGCTCTCGAATTAAGGCGCAGGAAAGAAAAAAATAATACAAACGAAAACAATAGAAAAAAGGCAAACTTATTAAAGTTTTTCATAGTAATTTTATACTAGATAAATTTCTAGCATTAGTCAAGTAGATCTTATAAGAATATAAAATATTGATATAATTTTATCCGTGAATAAAAAAATTACTATATTATGGAAAGTAATTAAGCCCCTTTTGAAAAAAGCCAAAAGGAAGGATTTTGTTCTGCACACCAGAATGGTTTATAAGGCAATGACGGCAATTATCTCAAAAGAAGGCGGAGACAGTGATATTCTTATTCCGGCAGCCCTTTTGCACGATGTTGGCTGGTCAGAAGTACCGCTGAATTTACAGATGGCAAATGACAAAAAACTATCTCACCAGGCATTAGTGCTTCATATTAAAAAAGCTCCGGCAATAATAACGAGAATCCTGGAAAAACACGATTATAAAACTGAGAGAATAGAGAAAATAGTCAGGGTAGTCGAAGCCCATAAGTTTACTGATCCAGACGAAAAAGACAAACAACTTCTTATTGACGCAGATGCTTTGGCCGATGTTTACAAACAATCTTTTTACAGTGATATAAAAGCATACGGGACAATGCCGGAAGACCATCTTAATTTTAGAAGCAAGAATACTTTTTATACGAAAACCGCAAGAAACATATTTGAACGTCTACTAAAAAAAAGAGAAAAAGAAATTATTTTTTACAATTGCCATAGCAATTAAGTTCCTCGATATTATATATCGAAACTTTTTTGTCATTCCCTCGAAGGAGGGAATCCAGTCTAGAATTGAATAATATTATCAATAATTATTATTCATCCCCGACTTGATCGGGGATCTAAAGTATTTTTTAGTCTGGATCCCCGCCTACGCGGGGATGACATTGGGACACCTTCGGGTGTAGTTAATTTTTAATAATTAATATATTAAAATTATTATATGAACTGGTTGATTTATGCAGTTTTATCAGCAGTATTCGCGGCGTTAACTGCAATTCTGGCAAAAATAGGAATTAAAAACGTTAATACAAATTTGGCAACAGCCATAAGAACGGTTGTGATTTTGATCTTCGCCTGGGGAATCGTAATTTTTCAGGGTAATATCCATGAGATAAACTCAATATCGCGTTTTTCCTTGCTTTTTTTAGTGTTGTCAGGCATAGCCACCGGACTGTCATGGATATTTTATTTTCATGCCCTACAAATCGGTAAGGCATCACAGGTTGTTCCAATTGATAAAATGAGTCTCGTCTTGACAATTATTTTAGCCGCTTTAATACTTAAAGAAAAAGTATCGTTCTTAACGATTATAGGAGCTGTTCTGATGACGATAGGGACAATTATTATCAGTTTTGCGAAATGATATTTGTTTTTACAAATAAATAGTACGGAGACATTTTTTTCATGAATAATTTTCTGACGAATTCTTTCAGAAAAATAATATTGATCCAGTCTTCAATATTCACGATGTAGTGGAAGATAATTTTTATCGGTAAGCAATAAAAACCATAGATTCTTTTAAATCCCAAGTCATTGACTATTTTCCAAATCCGGTAATTAGGACTGCCGATATAGATATTTTTGTGAAGGTGATCACTAACAATTCTTGCCAATAACTTTTTACCGTAACCCTTGCCCTGATATTTGTCCAATATCACAATCGGGCCGAGTTTTACCCAATTTTTCAAATCGATGATTGCACAAGCACCGGCAATTTTTTTATTGTATTCAATTACATAGATACAGCGATAACTTTGCCAACATCTGTGGCTAACAAAAGTTAATGTGGTAAATTTCTTGATATTGGAAATTAACTGTTTGATTTCAGAAGAGGTTAATTGTCTTCTGGTTATCCTGATCATTTTTATATAATAAACCAAGCATGAAAAAAATTCCAATCGAAAAAGCCGTTAAAAAAAGGTATCCGGAAGGAGTAGCTCTTATTGTTTGCCAAAACAAACAAGGCAGGATAAATGTAACCCCGGTTGATTGGTTCATGATATGTAACCTTAAGCCCCGTTACTGGGCAGTGTCTTTATACAACAAGCACTATTCCTACAAAATAATTTCAGAACAAAAAGAATTTGTCTTATGTATTCCTTCATATTCACAGAAAAAAGACCTTTTGTATTGCGGAAAAGTTTCGGGCTGGAAAACTGATAAAATGAAGAACTGTCAATTTGCCACAATTCCGGCAAAAAAAATAAAACCGCCGCTTATTCAAGATTCCATTGCTTGTTTTGAATGTGTACTGACAAATAAACATCGGGTAATTGACCATACTATTTTCATTGGTAAAATAGTTGCGGCTTATGTCTCCGATAGAACGGATAAGATTTATAACCGTGGGGAAGAAGAGTTGTTTTTATGGAAACTTGACAGGTTTTTATACAAAATTTAGTATTTTATTAGAAATGAGGTCAATCAGAATATTTAAGATGGCGTGAAAAATCCTTAAATCCTTCACCCTTAACTCTTAATTATTAATTGTTTACCTGCACCACTCCTCAGGAGCCTCAAAGGTAATACTAATATTCCCTGCTGGAAGATCTTCTTTCATAAAATTGACAAGGTTGGTGTTTGACTGAAATGCAAGTCCTTCAAGAGTATTACTGGGTTTAGTTATAGTCTTTAATGTCTTTTTAATATCACAGGTTGGTGGATTTGCACATTCATCTATCTCCATACCGATGTAAAGATTGGAGAACCAATGGGATAAAGTGGCATCAAGAGTATGGTTTATGGTTGGATTAGTTTTAAACTCTCCATCGTATAATGGATACTCTGATAATGGTAATGGTCCATATGGCCAGATAGCATAAAGCAGTCTGGTTTTACCCGATGCTAGTGGAGTCTTACCGTTACGGCACT
>Ga0265297_10002971_pt1 | contig 32230 bp, 23 predicted proteins | sample Munlanlwell13791_FD_192502 | JGI IMG/M metagenome (GOLD analysis project Ga0265297, IMG submission 192502) | Leachate microbial communities from a municipal landfill in Southern Ontario, Canada - Leachate well 137-91 | ecosystem: Engineered > Solid waste > Landfill > Unclassified | place...
TAATTCCACGGATAAAAGCTCTCCGGTAAATTCAACTTCATCTTGGATTTTCAGTCCGGTAGTATTCTCGTAAACCTGCATCTCGGCAACATTGGCGCGGATGCGGATTACTTCGGCTTTGAGGCGCTGGTTAGCGACAAGGATATAGCCTACTTCATTCTGCATACTAAAGGTAGAAAATTCTGCCCTGACCATATTCCCGTTTATCCCGATAATACGGCCGATTCTTTTTTGCATCTTTTACCCTTTTAATTTTTACTTAAAACTTCTTCAATGAGTTTACGGCTATCGCTAGAATTAACTCTTTCCCATTTTTCTAAAATCAATAATTTGTAGGCATAGATGACCAGATAATCCAGATCAAAATAATGCCCGAAGGTTATCTCCTCCAAAAAATCCCATCTTGCCTTATCCAGGATTCTTTCTGCCTCCAGGGGGCGAGGATTACGGAATGCGACAGTGGCATTATGGGTGATTTCCGGCTGTGCTAAAAAATCAGGACGCAAGAATTTTGTCGGGCCAATATGCAGATGCGCTGCCCTTAACTTTACTAATTCATTTCTTAAGATTGTATCAAAGCGCTGCCATTTTTGAACGGTTTGATGAACTTGCCCCTTCCATTCCGGTTGAAGGCTTACTTCCTGTAATACCTTGCAATCCTCTTCACTGGCAAACTGTCGGCAGAGACTGATGAAATTTGCAAAAGAAAGAGGGGGCTTATTTTCAAAATGCAATGCAGGCAACGAGGCAATTAAATAAGTATAAAATCCGGACATTTATTCTGCTTGGCTTATGTTATTTAAGAGTTCCGAAAGTTTCGGCTTCAGGTATTTAGTGATATATTCTGCAAGCGCCTGGTCAGTAAAATCGAAATGGGATTTTCCTCCGTCAAAACTAATCATAAAACCGGCGCGTATTTCTTCAGAGGGGCGCAAGACAATGCCTTTTTTAGCTTCCTCTTTTAGGCCCGAGAAAAAATGCTTTTGCAGGGTTTCGGCATCTTCCTTTTTTAAGGAGATGATTATTTCTTGGGTGGGCTTTTCTTTTTGCTCTCTTATAATGGTTGTCAGGATTTTTGCCAGCTCCTCAGGATTTAAAGCACGGCTTACCTGCTCCAAAACAACTTTATCCAGCATACTCAGGATTTGTTTTCTTAAGCTGATTAAAAGATCCCTGCCTGCCTGTTGCAGGTTGCTCTTTGCTGCAAGCTCATCCTTTTTGGCCTTCTCCCCTGCCTTAGAAATCAAGCTTTCGGACTGTTTCTTTGCCTCGGCGATTATCTGTTCTGCTTTTTTGGCTGCCTCTTGTTCAATTTCCCTGGCTTTTTTTTCTGCAGCTTCAATCCCCTCTTGCCTGATTTTTTCTATTAATCCCTTAATCTCTTCAGCCATAACTTTTTCTCCCTAAAAAATTAATCTCATAATTATATGTTATTTGCCTTGGCAATTCAACTCTTTTACGACTAAGAGCGGATTAGGCGCTTCTAAAATAGGCCTGCCCACGACGATAAAATCTGCTCCGCAAGCAACAGCCTGGCCTGCTGTGGCAATTCTTGACTGGTCATCTTGTTTATATCCCTGCGGCCTTATGCCGGGCGTAATGATGAGAAAATTCTTACCTAAATATTCCCTTATCATCCTAGCTTCCTGCACAGAGCAAACCAGGCCATCCAGGCCATTTCTTTTTGCCATCGCGCCAAGATAAAGAACTTCCCGGGAAAGGGCTCTTTTGACCCCTAAGTCTTTCAAAAAATGCGGGCATATACTTGTTAATATCGTAACGCCTATAACCTTAGTCCTGCTTTTGCGGCAAACACGAGCTACTTCTTTAAGTGCCGTGGGTCCGGATAGCGTATGCACGGTAAACATCGCTACCCCTAATTTAACGGCCTCTGTGGCTGCGCATGCCATAGTGTTAGGAATATCATTAAATTTTAAATCCAGAAAAACTTGCGCGCCGGTTTTGCGGATATCTTTAATAATCTGAGGGCCGCAGGCAGTATAAAGCTGTAGCCCGACTTTAAATATCCTCACCTTCGGATAAAGTAAATTTACCCAGCGCATTGCCTGCTTATGGGTATTTAGGTCTAAGGCAAGAATTAGTTGTGGTTTGTGGTTCATATTTTTAGCGAGCCTACAATCGAATTTATATCCTTGATTTTATTTCGGATTAGATATTCTTTTAACCCTTTGATGATTTCTATTGTTGCCCTGGGGTTAATAAAATTCGCTGTGCCTACGCTTATTGCGGTTGCTCCGGCAAGGAAAAATTCTAGGGCGCTTGAGGTATCCATTATACCACCCATTCCGATTATGGGGATATTAACTTTTTGATAAGCCTCCCAGACCATGCGCACTGCTACCGGCCTTATGCCTGGGCCGCTTAATCCACCGGTTATTGCAGCTATCTTCGGCCTATGGTTTTCAACATCTATGCTCATGCCGGTTAAGGTATTAATCAGGGACACGGCATCGCTACCGGCAGATTCTGCTGCTTGAGCAATCTCTACAATATCAGTAACGTTGGGAGAAAGTTTAGTAATTAAAGTCTTATGGGTAACTTTACGTACAGACTTCACAATTTCATAAGTAGATTTTGGGTCTTGAGCTATCAGTTTTGCGATATGCGATATGCGATATGCGATATGCGACTTTATATTGGGGCAGGAAATATTTAATTCGATAGCTGCAACTGATTTTATTTTATCCAGCTGCCTGGCAAGTATTATAAAATCTTGCGGGCCTGATTCCGAAGCAATGCTGACAATTACCGGTACGCCGGTCTTTACTAAAAATGGCAGCTTTTCACTGATAAACACCTCTAAGCCAGGATTCTCAAGGCCGATAGAGTTCAGCATTCCTGCAGGGGTCTCGCAGGTACGCGGCGCAGGATTACCTTGGCGGGGATTTAAAGTAATAGTTTTAGTAACAATTGCTCCTAATTCTCTTAAATCTATAAAATCGCTGAACTCTTGCGCATAGCCAAATGTTCCGGAAGCAACTAGAACCGGATTTTTTAACTTTAACTTACCTATATATGTGTTCAAGTTCAGCATACTTCACATCCCCTATTTTTCTATTTCCCCAAAATCATATTGACAGAGACAATGAATAAAAATACGCCAAATAATTTCTTAAGCAAAGGCTCGGGTAAAGAGTGAACCAGATTTGCGCCGAGTAAGCCGCCGATAAAAAACCCTAAACAGATAAATCCGGCCATGTTTAGTTTCACATTACCGCTATAGTAATAGCGTAGTGCCGCCAAGAGCCCAATCGGAGGAACCAAAATAGCCAAGGTTGTACCCTGTGCCTGATGTTGAGTAAGCCCGAAAAGGTATACAAGCGCAGGAATCAAAATTATGCCTCCGCCAATACCAAACATGCCGCCGCATACTCCGGCAACTATACCTAAAATGGTATACAGTAATTGATTCATTTTTGCCTCCGTCACTGTTTTCTAAAAACTCGGCTCAATACAGAGTATTTTATATTTCTTGAAATCCTTCAACCCTCCCTGAATAAAACTCAAATTAGTCAGGTATTTCATCTTACACCAGGTAAAAAATTTGTTCTTCGGCTCCATCCCAAAATTCCATTTTACATATTGATAGGCAAAATAAAGCATGAACAAAAATGATGTAATTGTAAAAAGCCTTACTCCCCATCCGGACAAAAAGAAAGTTAAGGCTAATCCTATTATAAAAAGAAGAACAAAGAGATGCAAGAGATGGAAATTTCCTATATATACAAAACCGCGCAAAGGAAACGGCAGAACAAACGAAGGGTTGCCTTTTAGGGTTTGAAAGATAATCTCAAGGCCGTTTTTCCTGACATATTTATCGATCAAAGGCAGGTGTGCCTGTCCATAGGTTACCCAGACCTTTCTTAAAGACTTTAAATCCGCGCGGTGCATATGGTCAACCTTTGCCTTAGGTGCAAAATAAAATTTCCATCCCCTGGAGCGGTGTTGATAGCTTAAATCCATATCTTCTCCGGTAGGCCTTTCCCAAAACCTTGCGCCAATCTCCTGCATAGCACTCCTTCGATAAGCAACATTGCAAGTGCCAAAAAAATATGCCTTGTGCCCTCCGATATCAGAAGGCCTGGGCTCTTTATAAAAATCCGGATAATAACCTTCTTTGATAAACCCGTAACGGGGAGAGACCATATTGAAACGGAAATGCTGGCACCATGCCTCTACCATATTATTCGGGTCTACCTTGAGCGTAAAAACTTCTCCTCCTACAGCAGCAATTTTTGGGTCACGCTCAAAAATTTTAAGCATTTCACTAAGCCAATCTTTGGCGGGAGCACAATCCGCATCCGTAAAAAAGAGAAACTCCCCCCTGACTGCCTCCAGGGCCTTGTTGCGTGCGAATCCAGGAGAGGGGCAATTTGGAATTTCTACTAATTTAATAAACGGGTACTTCTTCTGCCAGCTTTTAATAATCTCTATGGTTTTATCATTGGAGCCGCCATCTGCAATTACCCATTCCCAGGAGTCGCGCGGATAGTCTACGTTGAGCAGGTATTCAAAGGTTTTCTCAATGGTGCGCTCAAAATTTTTTACCGGGATAATAATCGAAACAAAAGGCATTTTGGACATCATTGTCCTCCTCTTTAATGAGTGAGATAACTTATGGAGTCCGTCAAAATATTCCGGCATACGACATAAGTTATAGCGAAGCGTCTGCGCCTGCCTGCCGGCAGGCAGGAATTAATCCCGCCTCTTGCATCATACAAGAATGCGGCGGGACAACTTTAAATAATTTTTGTTTACCAGATTATCTCTTCGCTGCCGAATACCGGGCCTTCTTTGCAGACCCTTTGAAAACCTTTCTTTGTATTTATTACGCAACCTAAACACGCCCCGATTCCGCAAGCCATATGTTCTTCAAGCGAAACCTGCGCAGGAATATGATGCTGCTTAGAGATAGCGGCGATTTCTCTTAACATAGGCTTAGGGCCACAGGCATAAATGCAGCCCGTGAGCAATATTCTTTCTAATAGTTGTGTAACTTTCCCTTTGAGTCCTCTTGAGCCGTCGTCAGTAGCGATTTTAACCTCGCAACCCAAATCACTAAATTCTTTTGCGCATAATACTTCATTCCTCGTTTTTGCCCCGATTAAAACTATGAGCTTCGAACTATTAACTTTGCGCTTCGCTAATTTCTCTGCAAGAAAGGTTAGCGGCGCTACACCCATCCCGCCTGCTACTAAAATAGATGCTTGAGTTGCAACTGTCAGATCAAATCCATTTCCCACGGGCCCGATAATATCTAAATACTCCCCTGGTTTTCTCTGTGATAAAATACTGGTTCCTTCTCCAACCACTTTAAAAAGAACCTCAAATGACTTCGGGCCTACCCGGTGAATTCCCAATGGCCTGCGCAGAAGCGGGGCAGTCTTATCCGAGATTCTGATTTGTACAAACTGTCCTGGTTTTGCTGTGGCTGGTATCCGCGTAGAGGACAGGCTAAGCTTAAAGTAATCTTTAGCCATCCTTGCATTTGAAATAACCTTACTTTTCTCCTGAAACACTTTTTTTCGCATAAGCCAATAAAACAACCAGAAAAAATATGCCTGCCGGTAAAATAATTTCGAATATTTTTGCTCTATAATTAATGTAGCCTAAAAGTTTGATGTCCTGCCAGATTTGTACGCCCACAATAAATATAAAGGTAATAATTAAAGAGGGGAGTTCTTTTTTAATCCAAACAAATTTAAAACAGAGGCCATTACCGCAAGAGGGTCGAAATAAATTTGCAATACTGGGGAAAAATTTAGGCGTATTTTTGCAATAATCTTTAAATGCGCCGGGAAAGCGGTTGGCTAATATCCCTTCCTCACGATTAATTTGAGGCAGGTATATGCATAAATAAATAATCAGGAAGATAACGCTTACCCACCACCTGAAAAGGACCAGTATTATTCCCAAACCAATCAACAGTGTCCCGAAATACATGGGGTTACGCATAACGGCATACGGGCCTTTAGTAATTAAGGTCTTTCCGTCGGGATTCAGCTGTGCCTTATAGCCCCTGGCTGTAATTCTCAAAAAGAAACCGAATAGCGCTAATATAAATCCCAGCGCATTCAAAAGGTTAACCAGGGCATTCTCCTGAGGAGTACGTAATAAATACCGCGAATAAAAAATCAATGCCAGCACTGCCAAGAAAATAATAAAACCCTGGAATTTTATGCGTTTTTTCATGTTATTTCTGGCACTTTGGGCAAAAATATGTACCGCGGCCGCCAAGGGAAATTCTTTTTATCGCAGTTGCACAAACTAAGCAAGGCTTGCCTTCCCTGTCATAGGCCTTATGATACTTTACATAATCGCCTGGTTTGCCTGTCAATTGCACATACTGGTCTACGGAGGAGCCCTTGTAACGTATTGCCTCGGATAAAGTATCCTTTATCTCTTTAAAAAGCAGGTCTTTTTCTTTGTCGTTAAGTGTAGATGCCGGCCTCATTGGGTTAATCTTTGCCCGAAACAGTACCTCTGCTGCGTAGAGATTCCCCACGCCGGAAATAAAGGTCTGGTCCATTAACAACGGCTTGATTTTGGTCTTTTTCCTGGCAAGCATCTCCTTAAAATTCTTTGCGCTGATTTCAAATGGCTCCGGGCCTAAGCTCTGAATAAATTTTAAATTGCGCCAGTCATCTATTAAGCGCAGTTCAGCAAATAGCCTGCGGTCGTTAAAATCGAGCAGCTTTCCGTCGGATAGCTTAAAACTAACCCTACTCGTTTTGCCGTTCCCCGGGTAAACCAATTGTCCTGTCATTTTTAGGTGTATTGCCAGGGATTTACCGCAAGATAATTCTAAAATCAAAAGCTTCCCCTTCCTTAAGATATTTTTTATCATAGCATTTCTTAATCCTTTGACAAAATCTTCTTGTTTCGGCTCTCTGATAACTTTAGGGTTATTCACAATCACATCAGTTATCTTTTTTCCTACAACCACCTGCTCTAATTCTCTCTTGATAGTTTCAACTTCCGGTAATTCAGGCATTTTTAATTATCTTAACCCACACTTCTCTTGAGCGCGGGCCGTCTCCTTCACAGAAATATATCCCCTGCCAGGTGCCGAAAGCCAATTGTCCACCCTCAATAAAAATCGTCAGGGAAGAACCAAACATTGAAGATTTGATATGGCTGTCTGCATTGCCTTCAGTATGCGCATAACCTGCATTTTCCGGGACCAGCTTATTTAATGAATTTATTATATCGCGCCTCACTGAAGGGTCAGCGTTTTCATTGATAGTCAGGCCGGCAGTCGTGTGGGGTGAGAAAATAAAACATATGCCCTCATCAACTCCCGACTTCAAGACAATCTTGGCAATAGCGTCAGTAATATCGATTAGCTCAATACGTTTACCTGTCTTTAGGCTTATTTTTTCCATATTTGTCTATCCCTTTGCTGCTTATGATAAAGCTGTAAAGGTTTTACTCCTAAAACATGTTTCATCAATGCTTCCACTCCCTTGACGCAGGCCTGCGCCCCGGGAAGGGTAGTGACTACCGGAATCCCAAAAGCCACACTGGAAGAACGAATTCTGACTTCGTCCTGGCGGGGAATTTTTCCGGAAGCGGTATTGATAATCAAATCAACCTGTCTTTGGCTGATTAAATCCAATAGATTGGGACGGCCCTGGCTGACACGCTGGATACTGCGCACATAAACTTTATGCTCTTCTAAAAACTTTGCTGTTCCCATAGTTGAGATGATTTTAAACCCCAATTCTGTCAGGCGGCGGGCTACCTTCACGACTATGGGCTTCTTGTCGCTATCTTTTACGCTGATAAAAACCGTTCCCTTGACGGGTAGATTTTGATAGGCAGCCAGTTGGCTCTTTGCATATGCCTTACTGTAATCCGCATCGATACCCATAACCTCGCCGGTAGATTTCATCTCCGGCCCTAAAGTAATATCAACCCCGGAAAATTTAATGAATGGGAGCACAGATTCTTTGACGCAGATATACCGAGGTATAATTTCTCTGGTAAACCCCAGGTCCTTTAATTTTTTTCCCACCATGACTTTGGCAGCCAGTTTTGCCAATGGGACTCCGATAGCCTTGGAGACAAAAGGCACAGTACGGCTTGCCCTGGGGTTGACTTCCAAAATGTAAACCGTTGCGTTTTTCACCGCATACTGCACGTTCATCAGGCCCACAATCTTTAATTCCCGCGCCAGCTCATATGTGATTTTGCGGATTTCTTCCAGGATTTCTTGAGAAAGCGTATGCGCCGGAAGCACCATTGCGGCATCCCCTGAATGGACTCCTGCTTCTTCAATATGCTCCAATATCCCTCCGATGCAGAAAGTCTCTCCATCGCCAACCATATCCACGTCTACTTCAATTGCATCCTCGATAAATTTATCTACCAGTACCGGCCGCTCCGGAGATGCCCAAATAGCATTACGCATATAATATTCCAGGGTCTTGTCATCATAAACAATCTCCATTGCCCTGCCGCCTAAAACATAAGAAGGCCTCACTAAAACCGGGTAACCGATTGTACGGGCTATTTTTTTCGCCTCCTCCACAGTTACTGCGGTGCCGCCTGGCGGCTGAGCCAGTTTCAATTTATCCACTAATCCCGAAAAGCGTTTTCTATCTTCTGCACGGTCAATCGCATCCGAAGATGTGCCTATAATATTTACCCCGGCTTTCTCCAGGCCAAGAGCCAGGTTTAAAGGAGTTTGCCCTCCTAATTGCACGATTACACCAAGTGGCTTTTCTTTATCAATGATATTCAAAACATCTTCCTTGGTCAGCGGCTCGAAATATAATTTATCCGAAGTATCATAATCTGTGGATACTGTTTCGGGGTTAGAATTGACCATGATGGTTTCGTAACCAAGCTCTTTTAGGGCAAATGCAGCGTGAACACAGCAGTAATCAAACTCGATACCCTGGCCAATGCGGTTTGGTCCGCCGCCTAAGATGACAATTTTCTTTTTGGCATCCTTTCTAATCTCATCATCTACAGTTGCTTTGCCTTTACTGGAATAAGGCGTTTCATACGTGGAATAGTAATAAGGGGTAAAGGCCTCAAATTCCGCGGCACAGGTGTCTACTAATTTATAAACCGGCTCAATGCCTTCCTTTTTTCGCAAACCCCTGATTTTATCTTCATCGGATTTAGTGGCTTTGGCAATCTGGCTGTCGCTAAACCCAAGTTGCTTTGCCTCTAGCAGGTTATCAAGGGAAAGTTTATTTTCAAATTCAACTATCTCTTTAAGATTCTCTAAAAACCATGGGTCAATTTTGGTTAATTCGTATAATTTATCTACGGAATATTTTTCTTTGATTGCCTCGTATAGATAAAATAACCGCTCTGCACTGGGAATACGTAATTTATCCTCAAGCTCTGTTTTTTCCTTATATTTTATCCCTTCAAAGCCGGCCCTTTTTATCTCTAACCCGCGTATTCCTTTTTGTAGGGCCTCTTTAAAGGTGCGGCCGATAGCCATCACTTCACCGACGGACTTCATCTGGATGGTAAGCGTCGGATCAGCAGCAGGAAATTTTTCAAAAGCAAAACGCGGTATTTTTACCACACAGTAATCAATCGTCGGCTCAAATGAAGCAGGGGTCTCTTTGGTAATGTCATTGGGTATCTCGTCCAGGGTATAGCCGACAGCTAGTTTTGCCGCAATCTTGGCAATGGGAAAACCTGTGGCTTTGGAAGCAAGGGCTGATGAGCGCGAAACCCTGGGATTCATCTCAATTATTACCATCCTGCCGTTATCCGGATTTATGGCGAATTGGATATTTGAACCGCCGGTCTCTACCCCGATTTCTCTTATACAGGCGATTGCAGCGTCGCGCATCCTGTGGTATTCCACATCCGTCAATGTCTGGGCAGGAGCAACCGTAATTGAATCTCCGGTGTGAATCCCCATGGGGTCAAAATTTTCAATGGAACAGATGATGACCACATTGTCTTTCTTATCGCGCATAACCTCCAGCTCAAATTCCTTCCAGCCAATGACTGATTCTTCGATAAGTATTTCGGAAATCATGCTTGATTCTAACCCGCGTAAGGCCAATGTTTCAAATTGCTCTGCATTGTAAGCTGTAGCTCCTCCGGTCCCGCCCAGAGTAAAAGAGGGCCGGATAATAACCGGGAAGCCGATCTGACGGCTGATTTTTCTTGCCTCTTTTATATTGTAAGCCAGGCCGCTTTTTGGTAAGTCCAGGCCAATCTTACGCATTGATTTTTTAAATAGCCTGCGATCCTCGGCCTTTTTAATTGCCTTGCGGTCAGCACCTATCATCTGCACTTTATATTTATTTAAAATGCCTTTCTGCGCAAGCTGGATGCTCACATTTAATCCGGTCTGCCCGCCTAAAGTAGGAAGCAAGGCATCCGGCCGTTCTTTAGCAATGATTTTTTCCAGAATCTCCGGTATAATCGGCTCAATATAAGTGCGGTCAGCCATTTCCGGGTCAGTCATGATGGTTGCCGGGTTGGAATTGACCAAAATAACCTTAAATCCCTCCTCCTTAAGCGCCTTGCAGGCCTGGGTCCCCGAATAATCAAATTCGCATGCCTGGCCGATAATAATCGGGCCTGAGCCGATGATTAAAATCTTTTTTATATCTGTGCGCTTAGGCATTAGGTTCTTTTCCTTCTTGTCTCCATTAATTTTATAAATTTATCAAATAAATAACCCGCATCGTGGGGTCCGGGCCCTGCTTCCGGATGGTATTGCACGCTAAAGAACATTAATTTTTTATTCTCCATCCCTTCCGGCGTGTTATCGTATAAATTTATGTGTGTCATCTCGGTATTTTTTGCAGGTATGCTTTCTATATCCACGCAAAAGCCGTGGTTTTGAGCAGTGATGGCTACTTGACCGGTTTTTAAATCCTTGACCGGGTGATTTGCTCCGTGATGCCCGAATTTTAATTTGTAAGTTTCACCGCCCAAGGCAAGCCCCAGCATTTGATGGCCAAGGCAAATCCCGAAAATCGGCACCCTGCCGATTAATTTACTTACGGTTTTGATAACATAAGTGACTGCTGCCGGGTCTCCTGGCCCGTTAGATAATAATACACCGTGAGGCTTGGCTTTAAGAATTTCTTCAGGCGAAGTGTCTGCCGGCATAACGCGCACTTTGCAACCGGCTAGCGCTAGATTACGCAGGATATTGAATTTAATCCCGCAGTCCAAGGCAACTACGTTAAACCTGGATTTCTTTTTGGGCCGCAGTGCATCCTTCCAATCATATGGCGCGTTACAAGTAACTTCTTTTACCAAATCCACGCCTACCAATTTAGGCGCTAGCTGCAATTTCTTCAGCAGGCTTGCCGAGTCAAAATCTTTTGTGGAAATTACGCCTTGCATTGCTCCTTGTAGACGGATATGCCGCGTGAGTGCTCGCGTATCAATGCCCTGAATACCAACTATATTCTTCTTCTTCAAATATTCATCCAGGCTCATAGTGGAGCGCCAGTTTGAACGGATTGCGCTTAACTCTTTAACCACAAAGCCTTCTACCCAGGGTTTATGCGATTCCACATCTTCTGTATTGACACCGTAATTGCCAATTAACGGGTAAGTCATGGTCACAATCTGCCCCTTGTAAGAAGGGTCGGTAATAATCTCCTGGTATCCTGTAATAGAGGTATTAAAAACCGTCTCGCCAAAAGCCTCTCCGGGGCTACCAAAATTTTTACCCGTAAAAACTGTCTCATCTTCTAAGAGGAGTATTGCTTTCATTGTAAAAGCTCTTTTACTTTAGCTACGGCCTCATCCACGCTTTTGACTTTAATCACTCCACGTATATCCCATGAATTTAAGCTGATTACCGGTATCCCAAACTGCAGACAATAGGCAATTTCGGAAAGTGTTCCTGCTTCACCTGGAAGCGCAACCACCACATCCGCTGCTTTGACTACCAAAACATTCCTCGCTAAACCCAAACCCGTTGGTATTACCATATCTACAAATTCATTTGCTTCATTTTTATCGTAATTAGGTGTAATTCCTATAGTTAGACCGCCCCCAGCCTTAAAACCTTGAGAAACCGCCTTCATCACTCCACTTAGCCCACCAGAAACGAGGATTTCTACCACTTTAGCCAGTTTTTGACCTAATTCTTGGGCTATCTGCCCCACTTCCTTTGAGCAATCATGCCCACCTATGACACTCACAATTTTCTTTCGCATATTTTATAATTGTGCCTGACATCCCGCCTGATATTAAATAGCTTGGTGGGACCTGCAGCATCGCCCCGACCATACTATTTTGGTGCGCCTGACAGGAGTCGGACCTGTACACCTGGCTCCGGAGGCCAGTGCGCTATCCATTGCGCTACAGGCGCGTTACTTTACATATCTGCGCCGTGTCCCCGGAGGGGGCAGGCGCGTTACTTTACATATCTGCGCCGTGTCCCCGGAGGGGACAGGCGCATTACTTTAATCTTCTACTATAAGGAATCTATTTCTTTAATCCTTGAAAGGACGAATTCTTTATCTTTAACCTTAAACTGCTGGATAGAAAATTGTTTAAATTGCTTAGCGCCTTTTTTGGACAAAATATTCCGCATATAATTTAGGCAGCGTTGATTACCTGCGCCGCTGCCATAGGTCGTAAACAAAATTATATCTTTGCTCTCAATCCCAGAACATTCATCCAGATATGTATTCATTGCCGGTGCAGGACCGAAAGCCCAAACCGGACTCCCCAGGCAAATCAGATCATAATCAGACAGGTTAAATTTAGCCGGTTCGATTCTTGCTTTTATATGCCTAAGCGCCCTGTTACTCTGGCCAAAAAAACTATTGCTCTCATCCAGGGCCTGTAAAGAGATTAACTCTGCTTCGCCTTTATCTTTCAAATATCCGGCAAGCACTTCGGCCACTTTTTTAGTATTGCCGCTATAAGAATAATAGGCGATTATACTTTTCATTTGACCCTCCAGAAGAAGAATTACAAAAATAATTAATACGCGCTTTCAGCGTATATGTCGCATTGGGTGATTGAATTTGCTATTTTGGAATACTCTAAATCGCCAATTGGTTTCTCAAAACTCCTGGTCTGGCCGCTTAAAAAACCATTAATGGTTACAACCTCGCTTCCAACCGGAGTGTTCTTCACAAATAAAACCACCCGAAAAACTACGGAATTATAATTTCTCCCTGACCTGTTTACAATGTCACCGCCTACTACCAGCGACTCACTGACCCCATGCCTCTTAAAGGTAATATTTTCGTAAGTAAAAAATCTCGCCATAATTTTTAGAACAAGCTTAGCTGTTGTTCGTTCTTCTCTTGTTTATCCTCCCCCGTGAATATGGAAATAATTCCATATTCACCGTCAAAGCCCGGATTAATATTCACCTTGCCTGCGCGTACTCTTAAGACACCCTCTGCCACGCGAGGAGGTAACCCTTTAAGTAAATCCTCCTTTGATGCCTTCAGCAAAATCTCAAACTCATTGCCGAATTTAGCGAGGAACGAGCGATATTCCCTCTCCACGGCCACTGCTGTCTTGTTCATGCCTTTTGCCTCAGCTATAATTTCATCAAAAGGTATAAGGTTTTTATAGGGTATTGCGCTTGACGGCACATAACCTTGCGGCCTGTCCGCAAGTTGCTCAACACGGTTCATTACTCCGACGGTCAAGGGCCTTGCGCACTTAGGGCAACGCCCGTTATTCGCTTTAGTTTCTGCCGGGGAGAATCTTATTCCGCAGGCGCGGTGGCCATCAAAATGATACTTTCCCTCTTCGGGGAAAAATTCAATGGTATATAAAAACCGCTTTTTATCTTTTGTCCTTAAAACCTCTCTGATAGTTTTGTAGTCTAATTCACAATCAAAGACATTGGCCTCGCGGCCGATTTTTTGCGGGCTATGGCTGTCAGAGTTACTGATTAAAGAAAATTTGTCTAATGCAGAGAGCCGCCAGTTCATCCCCGGATCGCTTGAGAGCCCGGTTTCCAAGGCAAATATCTTCGGCGTCTGTTCTTCAAAACAATCTTGGATTCTATCAAATCCGGACATTGAGCCAAACAAACTAAACCAAGGAGTCCAGATATGTCCAGGCACAATCATGCAGTTCTCATCAATATCAAAAATAATACGCGCAAGCTCTGCCGCATCCAGGCCTAAAATCGGCCGGCCGTCGCTGGCAAGGTTTCCTATGCGGCTAAGCCTCTCATTTATTTTATCCGTGGTTTTAAAGGAGGGGCTAAAAATCATATTGTGTATGCGGTATGTCTTATTCCTCTTGGAATAAATACTGCTAATTTCTGTGGTTAAAATAAAGTGCGTGTCCTGATATTTAAATAAACCGTTACCTGTATCCTCTAAATGATGCTTTAGTTCCTCCAGCCACAGATGGTGTGTGAAATCCCCTGTACCCATCAGGTTAATACCTTTTAATTTTGCCCACTCCGCAAGGCATTTAATCTCCATGTTCCTGCTTGTGGCGCGCGAGTATTTAGAATGGATATGAAAATCAGCTATGAATTCCATTTTTTCCTATTCCTTCTAAGGCCTTCTCGATATTTCCCCAGTGCGTCCCGGGCCAATAAATACGATTACATTTGGGGCAAATAACAAAATGCTCCTGGGTTTCAAATACATATGCCGGGACCCTCAGTTTTACTTCTTTTTTGTCGATATCCTTTAGCTCTACATTACAGATAATGCAACGGCTAAACATTGCTTGGCGCTCTAAAGGAATCTTTAATGTGTTTAACAGCTCCTGAAGTTGCTCCTTTAAATTTTCTTTCCTTATCAAGACAATCTGTACTCCTGCGGATTTGGGCAGCCGTTGGTTTCGGGTAATAATTATGCGGCCGTCTCTTAAGGCCTCAATAATCAGCGAGCTGGCATTCCCCTGTTTAAAATACGCTGCATCAAACCCCAGAATCCTCAGCCACTTGCTCAACCTGCCTAATTCTTTAGTGAGGATGAATTTCACTTTTGTATACAACTTTTCCAGCCACGAGGGTATATTCTACAATGCCCTTTAACTTCTTGCCGATAAAGGGAGAGTTCTTGGACTTGGAAAGAAATCTTTTTTTCTCTACTACCCACTCGTTTTCAGGGGAAACCACAATCAGGTCAGCATCGCTTCCGGGGGTCAGCGTACCTTTATTTATCCCCAGGATTTTAGCTGGATTAAAGGCTAACTTCCTGACTAATCCCGGCCAATCTAACAGGCCGCTTTTAACAAGCTCTGTGATGCACACAGCTAACTCGGTTTCTAAACCGATTACTCCGAATTCCGCGCGCTCAAATTCAATTTCTTTTTCGCTCTCTGTATGTGGGGCATGGTCGGAAGCTACCACATCAATTGTGCCATCGGCTAAACCGTGCTTTATGCTTTCGGCGTCCTCTTTGCTTCTTAAGGGAGGATTCATCTTCATATTTGTGTCGTAGCCTAAAACCGCTTCTTCGGTCAGGGAAAAATAATGCGGTGCGGTATCAGCAGTTATATTTACGCCCTTCTTCTTGGCCCTGGAAATAATTTCTACTGACTCAGAACAGCTAACGTGCGTAATATGCAGGGGCGTGTTTAACTTTGCTGCCAGTTCTATATCGCGCCTGACCCTTTTGTATTCTGATTCTTTAGAAATCCCCCTCAATCCCATACGGGTAGAAGTAAAACCGAGATTGACTACTCCAGCCGCTGAAAGCGCCTTGTCTTCGCTGTGACAAATAAGCAAAACCACCTCTTTCTTGGCCTTTTTTAGTGCCCCTGATAAAATTATTTCGGAGTCCACAGAAGCGCCGTCATCGGAAATTGCTATCGCGCCTTCCTTTTTTAATTTTGCGATATCGGTTAATTCCTCGCCTTTGCGGCCTTTGGTTATACTGGCTGCAATAAACACATTTACATAAGCTGACTGCTTGATAATACCTTTCAGCAACTTTATGTTTTCTACGGAATCAATTGTGGGCAGGGTATTCGGCATAACCAGGACACTGGTAACTCCTCCGCAAGCTGCAGCCTTTGTACCGGTTGAGACCGTCTCTTTGTCTTCTCTGCCGGGCTCCCTTAAATGAACATGCATGTCAACGATTCCCGGCATAACGATTTTGTTGCTGGCATCAATGATATTATCCGCCTCTAACTTTATATCTTTTGCCAGTTGCGCTATTTTTCCATTCTCCACTAAGACATCGCGTATTTCGTCTAAATTATTCGCCGGGTCAATAACTCTTGCGTTTTTAATTAGAATCTTCATTTTTTATGTTCTCGTTTGCCGCAGCTACCAGAAAAAGCACTGCCATCCTTACCGCAATACCGTTAGTAACCTGTTCTAATATCACTGAATTCATTCCGTCGGCAACTTCGCTTGACATCTCAATGCCGCGGTTAATCGGGCCCGGGTGCATCACAATAATATTCTTTCTGGCCTTTTCCAAACGCTCTTGCGTTATACCGTAGTTTTTAAAATATTCCAATTGCTTGGGGAAGGCGTTTTCTTCATCGCGCTCAAACTGCATTCTTAAAACATTCACCGCATCGGCGCGGGAAAGGGCTTCATCTATATCTTCAGTTATTCTTACGCCCATCTGTTCAATGCCGGGCGGGATAAGCATCCTGGGCGCGCAAACTGTTACCTTTGCGCCCAATTTAGTCAGGCCCCATATATTTGAGCGCGCCACGCGTGAATGCGCAATATCCCCGACGATTGTTACATTTAAACCCGCAATTTTTCCTAATTTTTCTTTCAGGGTAAAGATATCCAAAAGCGCCTGCGTTGGGTGTTCATGCCAGCCGTCTCCGGCATTCACCACACTGGCTCGCAAGGAACGCGCTAACATGATTGCTGCTCCGGAATAGTTATGCCGCACCACGATAATATCTACCTTAAGCGCCTCAATGTTCCTGCCTGTATCAATTAAGGTCTCGCCCTTGCGTACACTTGAGGTCTCTGAAGCAATATTGATTACATCTGCTGACAGCCTTTTTGCCGCCACCTCAAAAGAGACCCTGGTCCTGGTTGAAGGCTCATAGAATAAATTTACCACTGTCTTTCCGCGCAGCGCCGGCACTTTCTTAATTTCTCTCGTAGAAACTTCTTTGAAAGATTCGGCTGTGGAAAGCACTGCTTCTATCTCTTCCTGGCTTAAGTCCTCCAGCCCCAATAAATCTTTACGCGTCCAAACCATTTTTATTATTCTTTTCTACAATTACAACTTCATCTTTACCGTCAACCTCTTCCAAACGCACCTCTACGGTTTCATTCTGCGCAGTGGGTATGTTTTTCCCGACGTAGTCCGAGCGAATCGGCAACTCCCTGTGCCCCCGGTCAATAAGCACCGCCAATTGAATAGACTTTGGCCTGCCAAAATCTACAAGGGCATCCATGGCAGCACGGATGGTCCTTCCTGTATAGAGCACATCATCAACAAGCACAAGGTGCTTATCAGTAATATCAAAACCTATCTCCGTCTTATGCACTACGGGATGCTGGGAAACCAATGTCAGGTCGTCGCGGTAAAGAGTAATATCCAAAATCCCCATACAGACTTTTTCTTTTTCTATAGCCTCAATGGTATCGGCGAGGCGCCTGGCTAAATGTGCGCCCCGATTTCTTATCCCCACAAGGCATAAGTCCTTTGTGCCCTTGTTTTTCTCTAAAATCTCATGGGCAATGCGCATAACAGCGCGCGAGATTGCCTCTTTATCTAATATCTTTGCCTTTTCATGCATTTTCCAGTGCCCCCCGGCACAAAAAAAATCCCAACCGCCTGTTTTGCGATTGGGATGTATACTCGTAATTAAACATATTACTCATTTCTCACCTTGCCAGCCTCTCTTGAGCTGAGCTTAAAGGTCTAATTAATTTTTATAAATATAACATCAAAGCCCTCCGTTGTCAAGGTAAAATTCTCAAAATAAAAAGGGGCATCTACCACGGACCTTTTGGGCTGATAAACCATTAGGCGGGGACGCCCCTTTTTACTTGCAATAGCTTAAGTTACGGCTTTATTAAAATCGGCTCCTTGGCTAAAAAATGCAAGTTATTCAAAGCAATTTTTAGCTCATTTGCAGGCTTATTTGACTCTAAGATGAGCAAAAATTCTCTCAAGCCTGGCTCGGTTGATAAAATGCGCTCTTCTTCTAACCTTAAGATATCTGCGATACAACCAAGTACCTTATCTATCTCCAGCTTAAAATTATCTTTTTGGCAACAGTTCTCTAAGTACTCCTTGATTCTCTGCCCTGAGGGGATAATCCCTGCTTGCAGCATATTCTGAATCTTTTGCCACTCATCTTCAGAAACAGGGACTGTCCCCGAAGGCGATAGGGACTGTCCCTGCAGGGGACTGTCCTTAAGAGGATTCAGTGGTTGTGTCTGAATCGGCAGAGAGCGAAAATCTATGCCGCCGGGATTGCCAGAGCTAGAATTTGATGGTGGATTGGTGAAATCTGGGTGTTTTAAATTAAAAAGGCCCCTCCTTATCACTTCTCTTGTAATTGCGTCTTGCACTAATAGCCGCGCCATTGTCAATAAGTCACTATAATGACCTTCGACAATTACTTCTTCATTTGCTGCTTGGCCATTCTGCAGAAAAATCTCAGCATTAATATCAAACTGTGAAACCGAGCTTGGATTTACAAGTGCTGAAGGATTCAAGAAAAACCATCTCTTATTATTAAATTCTCTTTTTACGCGCACTTGGGCATCTGAGAATTCTCTTTTGCTGGAATCAATCATTAAAACTACGGCACCTAATTTTGCAGATAGGCGGTTAATTTGATCTTCCAATAAGGTGTCCTCAGTTGCACTAGGCGTTGAAGACTTTTTGGCGCGGATTAAAATAAACCTTGCTTTCCGAAAATCTTCTATACCTTGTTCCGATATTTCCTTGACATCTTGCACCTCTCTGATACCCATAGCATTAATCATATCTTGGGTGAAAAAAGGATACATCTCACCCAGCCTCAAATTCTGCCAGATTATAAGAGGAGTGCCTTCATCGCCCGATTCATCGAGCCGCCTGCGAAGTGCCAAAATTTCTTCTAAACTCCTCATTATCACAGGCAATTCAACATCAATGCTATAATCTATAATTGTATATCGTCTACGAAACTCTTCCAGGGTCATTGTAGAATTGGGGGGCGTTTCTTTTTCTTCTACTTTGCCCACCTCAACCTGCCTGCCTCCATTCTGGATACTACCTATTATCCTGCCTACCTCTGCTCTCTTATCCGCTTCTGTCTGGAATACTTCCAATACGCCTGAGTGCGCCCTGTCTAATTCCGCGACAAATCTTGCTAAATCATTAACGAACTCTGGATGCTCCTGGGCAAATTTTCTGATAGCTGCTTCTCTATGTTCCGGGGATATACCGCCGCTGGGACCGCCGAATTGGGCTTGAGTTGATTCGGGATTTTTCTGTAGTAAGGTCATATACCAGCCATACCTTATTCTGCGTACTTCCCTGCGCACGGTTTCGGCTAATTGCTCGATTTTTTCTAAGGAGACTGTTTTAAAACTTTTGACGAGTGGTTTGGGTAACATGATATAATCGGCATAAATATAGCTATTAATCATGAGGAACCCTTCCGGCTTAAGCCACCCATCAACGAAGGGAAGATATTCCTTATATTTTAAAGGAAGCCCTACACCTGCCTTCTGAAAATAAACATCTACCCGTCCGCTTAATTCTGCGTTTAATTCTGCATTCTTATTTAACTCTAAAATATCCTGTTGCACGAAAATTATTTCTCTGGAAGTATCGCTTTGGGGTAATTTAAATCTAAGCCTAATTCTATTCTTATCGTCAAGGCTGATTTCAATATCCTCTTTTTGTACGCCCATGGCTTTTAATTCCTGAATAATCCAGAACTCCACGCCTTTAGCTTTTATATCGTCGTAAGTTGTGTAGCCTGCGTGGGATTTATGCGCAAAATACCCGCTGCTGCTACGATTTTGTATTACAACCCAGGTCTCAAGATGTTCTTGCAGTTTATCTATTGATACTGCCTTCTTGTCGATAAAATATGCGGTGGTGAAATGCGTACAAAGCCATGGACTGGAAATATCCGCAAGGTTGCCTCCGTACACAATGGTTAATGGTCTTGAATCAGGATTGACAGTCTCCCGAAGGGCTTCGAAATATTCAACAAATGGCTTTGCCATAAGCTGGTTGCCGATTATCGCTTGATTAGCAGCATAATCTGCAAAAGGGTTCATCTTATGCATTTTCTCATAGCTTTCGCGTATCGGGCCACTATCTCCTTCATAATAAACAAACCATGCACCAACTTGCTGCGGAGGCACAAACTCTTCGGAAACTATTGCATCATTAAGTCCTTTCTTCTCTAAATCTTTAGCCCTTACATCTGCCTCTTGCGCAGAGACATACGCCTCTCCATAAGAAGCATGGGTTACCTCAGTATAACCCAAGGCAAAGGCGGTTTCGCTAGCGTCTTTTCCTCTTTCTATTCGTGGATTAATCTCGGCAGCCATGACCCTGACATTAATCCCTAATTTATCCAATTCGCCTGCAAGAACGCTTAAGTCAAATCCCCTGGGTATGAAGAATACTATCTCATCCCCACCCTCCTGGTTCACCAGCAGCTTGGCATCGCCATTACTGATATTTACTCTAAGCGCATCTTTTCCTAAGTGTTCTTCCAGGACCCCTGCGAGACTGTTAACCTTGCCCTGAATATTTTGTTTTACCTTATCATCGGCATCCAAAGATTCCTGTAGAATTACCTGGCGCCGCGTAGCAATATCTTTGTCTATGTTTTCTAAATATCTTTGTTGGGCAAGGGCCAAATTCTGCTGTATTGCACCCCAGAAGCCTCTTACATCAGCAGCTATTATTCTACCAGGGTCATTTGCAAAGTTCTCCTGTGATTTTTTAAAGGCATAGTAATGGAAGGCGTTGCCAGAAGTAAATGTGGGGTTTTTGGGGTTTGAGTCTAAGATAACCAGGGCATTTCGTATTTGGGCTGCTCTTTCCCGAGCGCTTCCAGGAGGAGCCCTGCCTTGTATTGTATGTTCCAAACCTTCTAATATCCGTAGGATTCCCTCTTTCTCCTGGCCAGCTATTGCTAAATCAGCAGACCAGGATTTTGGATAATCAAAAAGGTCAATGATATCCAGATATTTTTTCACCGAAAGCTCTCTACCTTTAAGCTCTTTTTCTGATTTGCCTCTTACAATATTCATTTCTTCCTGAGAAGGCATTTCACCGGCCCCAAGCTTTAATTCCCCGCGTATCTGCTGTGCCATTCTCATCAAATTATCAAATTCAGTTTGCTCGAACCCGACTCCATAAATAGGCGTTGCTTCTTCTTCGGCTTTACGCCTGGCAATCTTGGCTGCCTGAAGCGCCTGCATATCAGCTAATATGCGCGCCCGGTCATTAGAATCGCTGACAGCTTCGCTTATTCCGTAATAGGATTGAAAAACAAAATCTTTTAACCCTATCTCCGCAGTCATCCTTCTGGAAAATTCATCTGTTACTTTATCCAGCCTCTGATTCAATTCACTTTCAGTAAGCCTTGCTACAACCGAGCGTTTAATCACAAATTTATCCTGTTTGTAGTTCAATAAAAGCTTTGCTTCATCTTCAGAATTTATCAATCCCTCTTCAATGAGCAGCTCTATCAAAACCCTCTGCCTTCTTCTGATAATTTCATCGGTCCTGGGAGTCCCTAATTGCGTATTCAGGAATTTTATATTCTGCTGGTTAAAGGTTACAATCATATCCCCGGCTTCAACTTTCAGCGAGAGCGCAGCCAATGAGTTAGCATCTACTAATCTTTTGTAAACATCCCTTAACACTTCTCTATCTTCGTTGTTAAGCTCCTGGTGGCTTTCTATTTTAGCGGCAACGCTCTTTGTTCTTTCTGTAATTTTACCGTGGCTTTTAATATAACCTATAATCTCATCCACCGCAGCGCGCCTGTTCACATCCGCACGCCTGTCGCTGAAAGCCCCTGGTTCTTTTTGTCCCGCAACGCCGTATTGCATCAGTTTTCTACGCTCATCCTGATTAAAACCTGCCTCCTCCAGTATTCTGGCTTTTTGAGCAATCTCTGGATAGGTATAGGCAAGGTTTGCGTCAGGATGCTTCTGAAAGGTGCCGTCTGGGTTTTGTGACCCTAGGAAATGCCCTTCGCCTATAGTATGTGCTCTTTGTACTGCTGTAAATTCATCTTCGGAAAGATCCCTCCCCAAAGCTTCTTCTGCCTTTCTCCTACGGCTAGTGTCATCTTCACTAGCTGGTGCTTGACTGGCAGAAACTTCGTCAGACAATAATGCGCTGCGGAATAAAGATTCACCCTGCCCAAAACACCTGAAAACAGACATTAACTCTTTGTCAATCGTAATATGGGAATCCTCCAGAAACTTAAATACTGCTAACATCTTTTTTATAATATCCCCTTGCGGCCTCGCTAATTCTTCTGCCTTTCGGGCTACATTGTCTATTCTTCTTCCGGAAATTTTGTTGATAATTTTTGCAATTCTATTTTCATTTCCACTTTTTAATGCGCGTATTAGCATGTACAAAATATACCGGTTTTTAAAGGATACCTTTGACGCTGAGCCGGCATCTATAAAATACAGAACTTCTCCTTCTCTCCCTACAAATATATTCCCTGTATGCGGGTCTGCATGATAAAAGCCGTCGAGGAATATCTGCCTCATTAGCTCTCTTGCTACAGCTACGACTGCATCGCTATCGCCTAAGCTGACAGGTTTGCCATTTACAAAGCCTTCTATTATTAATGTATTATTTTGGACGTCGATTGTTACCGGGATTTTAAACGAATATTTATTTTGAGGAGTTTTGAAGACTTTTGATATTAAATAATTAAATATTATATTGGATAGCCTCCTTCTAAAGGACGAAGATAAATTAATCCCTTCTCTTAATTTATCCTGATTTTCAACCTCTCTGCGTAAATCCATTTCCTCCAGAATCATCTCTGCTATCCGTTCCCCTAACTGCTGGGGTATTTCAATGCCATTATCGCGCAGCGCATCTTTAACTACTGGGTCGGATAAAATATCGCGTAAGAAGGATAAATCTTCTTCGACTTTCTTTTCTACTTCCGGCCTCTTAATTTTGATAACAATTTCTCTACCGTCTTTTAAACGCGCCCTATAAACCACCTTTATAGATGCGCTGCCAATGCATTCTAATATCTCGCTTACTGGGCTATTCTCAAAACCGCCATATATTTTTGCTATCATATCAAAGACTATATCTTTATTAAGCTGAGGCGCCCTGTCTCTCAACAACTTCAATTCATTCCTAATCTCCTCAGAGACAGCTTCATAGGTCGATAAAAATTGAGCTATCTTTACGCCAACTAAACCCAGAGACCCCAGGAATATTCTTATGGCGCGTGCTTCATTTATCCCTTCGGGAGTCCCTCTTTCTTTGGAAAAATTATTTAGGAGTGCCGATACAATGGCATATTTCCTATTTACATCGGCTCTTCTAAAAACAGCGTCATATAATACTCGCATAATATTATTTTTTTGACCTGGCATTAAAGTGTTAAAAAGAACACCTAGAAACTCACTAGAAACTCGCTCATCATAAAATATGCCGTTCTCTCCCAATAAGATCTTTTCCAGAAATTCCTCCATAGCACTGTCGCCTGCATTTTTATAATACCCGAGCTTTCTTTTCATAAAATTATCCCGCATCCCATTTAAACTGACATTATATTCGTGTTCAAATCTCCTCAGAAAGAACGGCTTTTTATCCGAGATTCCTAAAGCCCAAAGTAGAAACTCCATCTTATCAGCGGCATTTTGGCCACTCATATATTCTTCAAACATAGATGTCCCAAATACTACACGGGCCTGCTTTTTCTCCCTTATATTTTCCGGAGCCCTCAAAAGATATGGTCTTACTTTCTTCGTGTCGCTGGGGGTGTTAGCTTTTTCATCGATAAGTTGCAACAATATATCGTCTCTTGTGGGAGAAAGCTTCGGGAAATAATGCAGAATCCATTTTAATTCTCCTTCTAATGTAGAAAATTCTGCTGAGTTTTCATTACGTTTTTTCTCAAGGGCCATAACAGCGTACTTCTCTCTAAAACCTTCATTGTTGAAGAGCGATAAGACTTGTTCTATATCCGCTGAAAGGGCTGTGTTGAGATTATTCTCTATCAATAGAGTCAAGAAATGGTCCCTAGTATTAGAGTTACGAGTAAAATGTTTCAATATGAGGTCTAATTTTTCATTAAATGGCAGCCCTGTAGATTTTAATGCTTCCAAAATATTATTCTCTGCCAAGAGGCCAACAAATATATCTAACTGGGACAAAGCTCCTCCTGATTCAGTAAATTCAAATGGATAGTAGCCCTTCTCTTCGGATGCGTGTTCTGCTGAGATTCTTTGTTTTTCAGCATCCTCTAATTTACCTAAGACATTCTGATTCGGCTCATTAAGCTGCTCCATCTCCGTATCTCTGGCCATCAATGCTGATACACGGCCTAAAATCTGCAATGCTTTCTTGCGGGCTTGTGGATCAAGATTGCCAATTATATTTTGGATGTATCCCAAATCAAATAGCTTAATTACATCAATGCTGACTCCACATTCTCTTTTAAGAAATTTCTCAACAAATAATATATAGAGTGCAAAATTTCTATACGCAGTCGCTGGTAAGGCTCTTGAAATTTCTCTAAGTAGTGTTTCAAAGTCTTTATCCGAGGTTACGATATAATCAAAGACCTGCAATAAGACATCGACATTTTCACCGGTTAAGAACACCCTGTTTATGCCTCTACCCCGTGCTACTTTGGCTTTTTGAAAATCGCCTCTTCCGGTAAACCTTGTAACCTCATTAAAAAGATTGAATTCTCCTATAAATCTGCCAAAGCGGGTAGGTTTGCCTGGCACAGATTCTGTTTTTAGTTCTCCATTTGTATCCCTTACTGGTTTTCCGTCAGCTCCTATAACTGCTACTGAATGCTGGAACGCTGTACTATCATACCTAGATTCTTCTTCACTCAAAGCCTGTTGGTCAAAAGATAAAAATAGAGCAAAGGGCAACACATATTTATTCCATCTTAGCTCTCTAGTAGAGTCTTCCTTTTCTTGGTATCTGGTTTTAATCTCCTTAGAAAGAGATATTAAAACATTATAAAATTCCTCCACATCTTCTCTTTTCACAACTGATTGTTTGCCTTTCATCGTATGGAATCGTAATTCTGCAAAGCTGAATACTCCGCCCATTTTATAAAAATATATTAATTTTTTAACATTCGGGCTTAAATCTTTTGGGATACCATAATAATCATGCTCAACTCGTCTGGTTATAGCTTCTGATATTTTCAACCTATCAAAAGATATGATTTCCCTATACATTTGTTCATATAAACGCTCCAGGCGAGAATCAAGAGGAAGGGCTCTTAATTTAGCCATGGTACGTCCAAAAAGGGCTGCGGTTTCTTCAGCGGATAGGTTATACTTTTGCCTTAAATTTGATAGTGTGGCAATCAGTATGTTGAGACGGGTAGAGATTCCGGGGGCGGTTATATGTGCATCGCTAAATATCGAATGTTTAACAAAATAGGGGTTTGAAAATAGCTCACCGAGGTCTGCCTCTGCACCGCGACCCATTCCTGGCAAAATATCTAAAAAATTTACATCCTTTGCCATATATTCAAAGATATAATCCCTGAATTTACTTCTGCTTTCTGCATCGCCCTTATTAAGCCACTTTACAATGATTTGCTTATTTGCAATCGATGCATTTTTCATAAACTCACACAGGGTTTTTATCGCATCTTCGCCTTCACTATATGATGCCCCGTATTCCATAAGATCGAGGAAATATAACATCGTATTAATATGTTTTTCAGGAATTGTATGTCCAGCCTTAGCCTGTTCATTCATAACTTTAAGTAAGATTACTATCATTTTCTCAAGCGCACCCTTGACGTCCGGAGGCACTGCTTGCTGGATATAGGTGGCTATTTCCGTATGTCTTTGCTGGAATAACCTCATTAATTCAAATAATTGCTCGGCATCGGCAATAGCTCCAGAACGATACAATTCTTCAACTCTCTTGCCCAACGCATGACAAAATGCTGAAGCATAAGCAGCATAATTAAAGTCGCATAGCGCCGTTAATTTCACATTATATGAATCAAATTCAACCGGCCTTAAAATTTCTATGCTTAGTAATTCTATTAACTCAGAAATAGTAAACGAGGTAAATCTGGGCTCTAAATTGTGCACGGCATAGCTAGATGCCTCAGTGGCACCGCGTATAATTATCCCCAGTCCTTGTCTTGTCCTTGAAATATTATCGAGATCTATTTTTAAAATATCGAATATTATCCTATAGAACTCTTTTTTTCCTTGCTCTGCAATGCCAAACTTATTGAGTAGCCTATTATAAGCATTGTTTATATCTACATGTATGCCCTTTTGCCAAGCTATCATCAGAACAAAGATAAAATCTTCTGGGCTTTGAGCTATATTAAAATACCGCTCAAACTCCTGGGGCGTATTACTTTGAGCTACCAATTCTTGAAATCTCCTCAGGGTTGTTCTATTGTTTATTTCTTGCTTAGTCGCATCGGAAAATTGCTCTGACTTATTGAAGAAATTCATCCAGAAAAATTTCAAAACATCCCTTTCTATTTTTCTCAATCTCTCTATTGTGGGAGGATGGGTTAAAAACCCTAACGATATATGGCCCTTTTTGCTTTTCTTTTCTATGAATTTTGCAAAGAAAAATCCTGCGTCGCGCACACTATAACCTGCCTTATCAATAAGAGCCAAGGCATAATCTGCATCGTATTCATCCGCATGGCCGCTTACTAATCCGCCTATTCCCCGTTCTAACGGCTTACCTTGTATGGTATCATCAACCCACTGTAAAATATGCCTTATCTCATGAGCCAACACAAACGCTAACGCGTCTTTTGACCCGCCGTTTTCTACGATGAATTTTATAAGGCCGATATTGACAAAAATTTTGTTGCTGTATCTAATTATGAATGCGTTTTCTGGTGTTGAGTCTAACAAATAGAAACTGAAATTCTCCGGATTAAACCCGGCTGCTTTCAACAATTTTATAACAACCCCCTCTGCCTCTGAATAAAGATGGCTAAATTCTGGGCTATTTCTATCAACAACCACATTTCTTGAATCAATGCTTTTGAGGAATACCTCAGTCCTATCATCCCCCTCTGCCATCTCCTCCAATCTTTTTGCGCTCTGGGGATTAGCCCTTTCCCAGGAAGGAATTTGATCCAAAGGTATACCCAATCTATCGGAGATGAGTCGTCTTCTGCTTTCTTCGGGGGTTAGCAATTCGCCTTGCATAACACCGCTCCCCTCTGTCACCGCATGCCCGCCTGCATTCGCACGTCTCTGATTTTGGCCCTCAACATTACCCGCAACACCATAGCGCATAAGCTTATCTAACTCGGCTATGCTGAATCCGGCTTGCCTAAGAATTCTTGCTTTCTCTCTGATTTCCTCAGGGGTATAGGCTAAATCCGGATTTTCATTCTTCGTATAAGTGCCATCGGGATTCTGCTCGCCCAGGTAATGCCCTTGGCCCACATCATGCGTTTTTTGTACAGCTGCAGCCTCTTCAGGGCGCAGGCTTCTTCCTAAGGCTTCTTCTGCTCTAGTTATGAGCTCGGATTGCCTCTCAGGAGAAGGGGTGGCTGTAACCGCTTCTTGTTTTACCGTCAACTCTATTTTCTGCGGTACAGGGTCCTCTGCCGTCCCGCCGCTAGCTAGGCCTAAAATTAATTTGTTTTGCGGCAATTCTCTTGCAGGGTTACCGACTATCGAAGTTACACCTGCGCTTGTTCGCCCTGGAAGAGGGATAGGAACAGCTAAGTTGGCTCCGCCGGAAAAATAACTCCTGATTGCCTGGCCAAAAGCAGTAGAAATTGGCTCTTTAATATTGTATTCGCCGTCCTTAAATGACTTCTGATATGCTTTAAAATAAGTGCTTGTTGACCAAGGTTTTTGCGAAGTAAGCCCAGTGAGATTCTTGCGGTCAATCAGCCAAGAATAAATTCCGCTTTTACCGCTAAACCTCGCCTTAAACCACTGCGCTAAAATCAAAGAATAGTAAACCTGTCTTAATGGCGCATATCTTTTAGCAGTATTAACTTCCTTGGTTAGTTTGGGGATAATCAGCTCGCGGATAAGCTGAGAGGAATATTCGTTGAGTTGTTTCAGCCGCTCATCGTCGAAAACATAAAGGGGCTGCTCCCCAAGGGGACTGCCCCTTCCCGCCCAGCTATTTGTATCCTGGCGGGATCCCGACTGCCCTGAAATAGTCGGTCGGGAAAGATAGTCCTGCTCTAACTGGACTTTTAAAGTTGCTTTGTAAATATAGGCGTTGGCATCGGTCTCTCGTATAATTATCTCATCCGGAACTATCCAGGGTCTGGTTAAGGTCGGGATAGTTACATTATCCGAGCCAAATAACTCCCCTGCTTTCTTGTAGAGTTTATCCCAGTAGGCCCTTCCTTCCTGAGTTTGGGGAGAGGTAAACCTGGCAGTATCTTTCTTGAGTTGCAGGTCAGCCTCCAGAAGAATCTTGCCTACATCTGTTTCTGCCAAAAAATCATCGATAATCTGCTTTGGAGAATCGGGTCTTAAGTTTACCCAGAAAGAATTATTGGGTAAAGTCACTCCGACAAAGAAATATTTAAGCAGGGTGCGCGTTGAATCCTGGAGTTCTTTCATAGGGACTGTCCCCGCAGGGGACTGTCCCTTCTTGTGTTGATCCCCTTTATCTAAGAGTAATTTAAAATTATTTTGTAGCGAATCGTAGGAAAGGTAGCGTAAATGCAGGGGCCGGAATTTATCCTGAGTAAGAGAACTGCGCAGTTGATTAATATAGCCAGAAACATCCAGCTGGCCGGCAATCTGGGCAAACCCCGATTGCTCAAATAAAAGCAAGAAGCATAATGAAAAAACAATGACTTTTTTAACCTTCCGTGGCATTTATATGGTGGGTTATAGGTTTATCAGCCTTATTTGCTATAGAGTTTATATTATTTAAATACTATTACAAGGCGTTTAGGGGGTATTCAAGAAAACGTTTTCATTAAGGACGGGTACAAAACCTGAGGAGTTAAATAATAACCACAAACTCACCGCGGGGATTTTGCTGTTTTAAATCTCTTATAATATCTTCTGTTTTTGCGCGCTTTATTTCCTCAAATTTCTTGGTTAATTCCCTTGCTACCACAACCTCTTTCTCGCCAAAAACAGCTCTTATGTCCTCTAACGTAGCGATAATCCTATGACTGGATTCGTAAAAGACTATTGTATGTTTAAATTTTGCCAACTCTTTTAGCCGATTACGCCTAGCTTGGCTACGGTTAGGCAGGAATCCTTCAAAAATAAACTTGTGCGCGGGCTTGCCGGATAAAACCAGGGCATTGATAAATGCAGTCGCTCCGGGGATAACCGTTATTTCAATATTATTTTCAATGGCTAAATTAATCAGGTTATAACCCGGGTCTAATATCCCCGGCATCCCTGCATCAGAAACCAGGGCAACAGATTTGCCTTCTTTAAGAATTTTTATTAAATATTCGGCCTTGATGATGCGGTTGTGCTGGTAGAAACTAGTAGTGGGAGTTTTTATAGCGTAATGGTCAAGGAGAATTTTTGTATGCCGCGTATCTTCGCAGGCAATCAGGTCAACGCTCTTTAAAACTTCCAAAGCGCGCAGGGTTATATCTTTTAAATTCCCGATAGGGGTTGCAACTATATACAGCATTACTCAACAGTAACTGACTTGGCTAAGTTGCGGGGCTGGTCCACATCACAGCCGCGCTTGATTGCGATATGGTAGGCTAATAATTGTAACGGCAGCGCCACAATAAGCGGAGAGAAAAATTCATCAATTTTTGGTATATAAATTACCTCTTTGGTAAGCCCTTTAATCTTCTCGTCGCCATCTGTAACAATGGCAATTATTCTCCCGTGACGGCTGCGTATTTCCTGGATATTGGAGACCATTTTTTCGTAAATCTTGGATTCCGGGGCAATGCAGACTACGGCGCGGTATTCATCAATAAGGGCAATCGGCCCGTGTTTCATCTCTCCGGCTGCATAACCCTCTGCGGGGATATAAGAGATTTCTTTTAATTTCAGTGCTCCTTCCAGAGCAGAAGGGTAATTGACATTTCTGCCTAAAAATAAAAACGAGCCAAAATGAGAATGCCTTCGCGCAATAGCCTTAATGGCATTTTGGTTTCTTAAAACCTCTTCTTGCAAACGCGGGCAACTTTTTAGGGTCTCTATTAATTTAACAACGGCCTCCTGCCTTATTACTTGCAATATATCTGCCAGATAAAACGCAAAAAGATACAAAACCGCCAGCTGCGCGGTGTAGGCCTTTGTAGAAGCTACCCCTATCTCCGGGCCGGCATAGGTATAAATCACTCCGTCGGATAAACGCACTAAACTGGAGCCCAAAACATTGCAGATTGTTAATACCAACGCGCCCTTGGCCTTTGCTTCCCTTGCTGCTGCCAGCGTATCCGCAGTCTCCCCTGATTGGCTTATGGCTATCACCAGCGTATCTTTATTGACTAATGGGTCACGGTACCTGAATTCGCTGGCTAAATCAACTGCCACGGGTTTTCTGCAGATTTTTTCTAAGATATATTTTCCCACCAGCCCTGCGTGATAAGCGGTCCCGCAGGCAATAATATGAATATTGTTTATTGCGGCTAATTGCTCCCTAGAGAGCTTCAGCTCTTCAAAACATATCTTTTCTTTGCCGCTTTTAATTTTATGACTCAAAATCTCCTCTAATACCTTGGGCTGCTCGTTAATCTCTTTGAGCATAAAATGCGGCCACCCTTGTTTCTGGGCCTGGGAAATATCCCAGTTTATGTGCGTAACTGCCTTTCTCACAGGCTCACCGGACAAATTATATATATTAATTTTGTCTTTAGTTAAAACCGCCAGCTCCCCGTCGTCCAAAAAGATAACCTCTTTCGTTACGTCTAATAATGCCGGCACATCAGAGGCAAGAAAATTCTCGTTTCTGCCCACGCCCACCACCAACGGGCTATCCAGACGTGCGCCAATGAGCTTATCAGGCTCTTTATTAGAGATAACTCCGATAGCAAAAGAACCTTTCAACTTTAGAAGAGCTTTTCTGGTAGCTTCTTCTAAGGTTGAATTCTGATAAAATTCCTCGATAAGATGCACCACTACCTCGGTATCTGTCTGGCTCCTGAATTTATGGCCTTTTTTAATCAGTTCATTTTTAAGTTGCGCATAATTTTCAATAATCCCGTTATGTACAAGCGCAATCTCAGCATTGCAATCCAAATGCGGGTGAGCATTAATCTGGTTCGGGGCACCGTGAGTAGCCCAGCGGCAATGACCTATGCCTATTGTGCCGCTAAGAGGCTTTTGTTTAAGTAATAATTCCAGGGACTTGATTTTACCGGGGAGTTTTCTTACTGAAAGAGAGTTTTTATTGTTAAGGTAGGTCACCATACCGCAGGAGTCATACCCGCGGTATTCCAGGCGCTTAAGCCCGCTTAAAAGCACCGGCTGTGCTTCTTTTTCTCCGATATATCCGACTATTCCGCACATAAAATTAAATGACCCCAACCGGATTTGGACCGGTGTCGAGAGCTTGAAAAGCTCTTGTCCTAGACCAGGCTAGACGATGGGGTCGTATGTTATTCTTCTTCCTCTGCGATTACAGAGGCTACGCAGGAAACGCGGTCCTTATCCTGCAGTTTTATCAGGCGCACACCCTGCGCAGACCTTCCTGTGGAACGAACATCCTTCACAGCACAGCGCAAGAACATCCCGTTTTGAGTAATGACCATCATTTCATCATTATCATTAACCGTCTTTAAGGTCACTGCCTCGCCGTTTTTGCTGGTAACTTTTATATTGATGATGCCTTTACCTCCGCGGCTGGTAAGGCGGTACTCTTTTACCGGTGTACGTTTGGCAAAGCCCAACTCGGTCACTGTTAATACCGTAGAGTCCTTCTGGGCCAGGACCATGGCAATCACTTCGTCTTTCTTCCCTAACGAGATACCCCGTACCCCCCCTGCTGTCCTGCCCATATCCCGCACCTTGCCTTCAGAAAACCTAATTGCCTTGCCTTGGCGGGTACCGATAAGCAATTCCTGCTTTCCGTCAGTTAACTCAACGCCGATAAGCCCGTCATTTTTATCCAGCGTAATTCCGATAATCCCTCCTTTGCGCGGATTACCATAGGCGTCA
>Ga0265297_10002972_pt1 | contig 32223 bp, 22 predicted proteins | sample Munlanlwell13791_FD_192502 | JGI IMG/M metagenome (GOLD analysis project Ga0265297, IMG submission 192502) | Leachate microbial communities from a municipal landfill in Southern Ontario, Canada - Leachate well 137-91 | ecosystem: Engineered > Solid waste > Landfill > Unclassified | place...
TAGCGCAAAACTGAGAGCAGCAATAAAAATATGATAGCAAATACCCTTAAACAGGACATACCACAGGAAACTGTGTCTGAAAAAAAAGTACCCAAACCGAAAAAAGAAAAATCTTTCGGCAAAACTGCACACAGCATTATTGACGGTACTATCATCACACGAGAAGAGATTTCCAGACATCTTCCTTTCCTGTTTTTTTTAACCCTACTTGCCATTATTTATATAGCCAATAGCTACAGAGCACAGAAAGTGGCTTACTCTATCGGAAAATTAAAAAATGAATTGCATCAACTCAGATACGAATATATTGAAACACAATCAAATTTAAAAAACATGAGCCGTCAGTCAGAAGTGGTGAAAGAAATAGCCAATACCGGATTAAAAGAAGCCAAAACACCGGCTATTGTGCTCACGCCAGATAAAAAAACAAACCGCGAATAAAATTTTAAAAAGTAAAACAGTGGGTGATAAAAGGGAAATATTAAAACGAATAATTACTATCTATATCATAGTAATTGCTATTTGTTTGGGTATTTTTGCCAAAGTAGTTTATATTCAAGTAGCTGAAGGAGATTATTGGGAAAAAATCGCCAAAAAACAAACTTTTCACCAAGACACCCTTTTTGCAGTCAGAGGCAATATTTATTCAGATGATATGCAATTGCTGGCAACTACCGTGCCTATTTTCGACATCTCCTGGGATGCAAAAGTGGTACACGACACTGTCGTTCAAAAATATATAGACGGTTTAGCAGATAGCCTTGCAAGCATTTTCCCTGAAAAAACGAAATCGGAGTATAAAAAAATGCTCAAGGATGCAAAAAAAATACAAAAACGCGATCTGAAAATCCGGAATAAAGTAAATTATGATGAATATAACCGGTTGAAAACCTTCCCCATTTTTTGTAACGGACGTAACAAGGGAGGATTGAAAGCCGACCAGCGAATGCAACGAAAATATCCGTTCAATACTCTGGCATACAGAACTATTGGCTGGGATAAAGAAGAAAACAAGAACGATGTGGGGCTCGAAGGTACTTACAGCAAATACCTTCAGGGGAAAAACGGCAGGCGTCTTGTAAAACGTATTTCTAAAGGCATTTCCATACCGGTTAATGACGAAAAAAAAATAGATCCGCAAAATGGTAAGGATATTATTTCAACTTTAGATGTTAATATTCAAGATGTAGCAGAAAGCGCCCTGAAAAATTGCCTAGACACCAACAATGCTGATTGGGGTTGTGCTATTTTGATGGAAGTAGCTACAGGACACATCAAAGCTATCACTAATCTTAAACACGAAAAAGACGGTTCATATAAAGAAACGTACAACTTTGCCATAGGGCGCAGAATGGATCCCGGTTCCACTTTTAAGTTGATATCTGCTATAATTGTTTTGGAAGAAGGCAAATACGATACCGGTACCCTGGTGAATACCGGGAGAAAAATATTTGATGGCAAATTAGTAGAAGATTCACATCCTGAAGGTTATGGTATGGTATCTCTAAAAAAAGCTTTTGAAAAATCTTCCAATGTAGGTTTAGCTGAAGCTGTGGTGAATACTTTTGGCAATAACAGACGAAAAATTAACTCCTATTTCGATAAACTGCGGGTAAACAAGCCTTTAGGATTAGAGTTATCGGGCGAGCCTAATCCTAATTATATAGATCCTAAAAATAACCTGCCCCGTATGGCTTTTGGTTATGGTGTGGAAATGACACCTTTGCAAATTCTTACCTTTTATAATGCCGTGGCTAACAATGGCAAAATAGTTAAACCTATGTTCGTTACGGACATCATGCAATCCGGTCAGGTTATTGAACACAAACCTACCGTGGTGTTAAAAGAAAAAATTTGCTCGGATGCAACTTTAAAAAAGATAAAAATAATGCTGGAAGGAGTGGTTTTGCACGGTACTGCACGCCGTATGAAAAACAATCAATATCCCATTGCCGGCAAAACTGGTACAGCCAAAATTTTAGAAGGTGGAAAATACATCCAGGAGTACAATGCCTCGTTTGTGGGATATTTCCCTGCTGATAACCCCCGGTATTCGTGTATAGTACTCATTAGCCGTCCTAAAAAAACTTTAAAATACGGAGCAGAACTTTCAGCTCCTGTTTTCAGGGAAATTGCCGACAGGGTGTATGCTACCCGGCTCAAAGGAATTGCCCGTACAAATGTTAAACGTGTAAATACAAAAGCAAGTGTACCTGATTCCTATGCAGGAAAATCAAAAGAAATTGAAACACTTTTTTCATTCCTTCAATACCCTTTGGCTACTAACCAAAACAGTAGCACATGGCTGGTAAACGAAAAAGGAAATGTAAAAAATATTGTTTGTAAGAAAGGAGTGGTTCCGGATGTGCAGGGACTAACAGCCAAAGATGCCGTTTATTTGATTGAAAAAGCAGGTTTAAATGTAAAACTAAGCGGAAATGGAAAAGTAAATAACCAGATTCCTGCCCCGGGAACAGTAGCAATAAAAGGAAATATTGTAACCCTCACTTTGGGTACAATTACTTCTACCATGAGAACAGTTACCACCGACAGCATCCCTGAAACATCCTTAACCACAACACAAAAAGTCAAAACAATAGTAAAACAACCTCCTTCCCAACCTAAAAAAACCGAGCAGAAAAAAAACAAAACACAGGCTATTAAGAAAAAAACTGAAAAGAAAACCATTATAAAAGATACGTTTTGAAAATATTAAAAGACATATTATATAAAACGGGTATTGTCAGCCTCGAAGGTTCCGGCGATAAAATTATTCAATCTGTATGCTTCGATTCGGCAGCCGTTAACAAAGGCAGTCTTTTCGTTGCCATTAAGGGCGGCAAACACGACGGACATTCATATATTTTACAAGCCATTGAAAATGGTGCTTCTGCAATAGTTTATCAAAATGATACAGGAGAAAAAATAAACGGAATTACTTACATTCGCGTATCCGATAGCAGCTATGCTTTGGGAATAATCGCTTCCAACTTTTACGACAATCCCTCTTCAAAACTAAAACTTGTTGGAATTACAGGAACCAATGGCAAAACAACCTTTGTAACCCTGATGTATCAGTTGTTCAAAACACTTGGATATAAAACAGGCTTACTTTCCACCATCCGGATTTTAATTGACAACAAAGAAATCCCTTCTACCCACACTACTCCCGATGCAGTACAAATTAACCGGATTTTGAATGAAATGGTACAATTAGGTGTTAGCCATTGCTTTATGGAAGTTAGCTCACATGCCATTGTGCAACATCGCATTGCAGGGTTGGTATTTACTGGTGGGGTCTTTTCAAATATTACCCATGACCATCTTGATTTTCACAACACCTTCAGCGAATACATTAAAGCCAAAAAAATATTTTTCGACCTGTTGCCGGCAGAGGCTTTTGCATTGACAAACAGCGACGATAAAAATGGAAAAGTGATGTTGCAAAATACGAAAGCTGCAAAAAAAACTTATTCCTTAAAAATGATGTCTGATTTTAAATGCAAAATCCTCGAAAACCAATTCGAAGGCTTGCAGTTGCAAATTGACGGAAATGATGTATGGTGCAGGTTAGTAGGCGAATTTAATGCATATAATCTACTCGCCGTGTATGCAACTGCAATTTTGCTTGGTGAAAATCAAGCCGAAGTGCTTACCGCATTGAGCATCCTGCAGCCGGCAGAAGGTCGCTTCGATTTTTTCAAAAGTAAAGAAGGAATAATAGCCATCATTGATTATGCCCACACGCCCGATGCCCTGCAAAATGTTTTACAAACAATAAATGACATCAGAGAAGGTAACGGAAAACTGATTACAGTAGCTGGTGCCGGAGGCGACCGCGACCGCAGCAAGCGCCCAATTATGGCTGCAATTACGTGTAATTTAAGCAATAAAGTTATCCTTACATCCGATAACCCCCGCTCAGAAGATCCCGCAGAAATAATCCGGGAAATGTACATGGGCGTTGACAAAATTCATGAAAAAAATGTGCTTTCAATCGTTGACAGGCGTGAAGCCATAAAAACTGCCTGCACTTTGGCTACACCGGGCGACATTATACTTATTGCGGGAAAAGGACACGAAAAATACCAGGAAATCAAAGGTGTAAAATACCATTTTGATGATAGGGAAATATTGAAAGAGTTTTTAAACGAAGAAATTCAATTATAAAAAGTCGAGCCATGTTTTATTATGTGTTTACATACCTTGATAAAGTCTGGGATTTTCCAGGAGCCGGAATGTTCCACTATATTTCGTTTAGGGCAGCACTTTCAATTATTACTTCGCTTACTATTTCGTTACTTTTTGGTAAACGGCTTATTAACTATTTGCAAAGAAAGCAAGTAGGCGAAACCATCCGGAATCTGGGACTGGAAGGTGAAAAAAACAAAGCTGGCACACCTACCATGGGTGGGCTTATCATTCTTGGTGCAATAGTAATTCCTACGCTTCTATTTGCCAAAGTGCTAAATATTTACATAATTCTTATCCTCGTTTCTACCCTGTGGCTCGGAATGATTGGCTTCCTCGACGACTACATTAAAGTTTTCAAAAAAGAAAAAAAAGGGCTTGCCGGTAAATTTAAAATTTTAGGACAAATCGGTCTGGGTTTAATTATCGGTGCTACCCTTTACTTCCACGAAGGAGTGGTAATCAGAGAAAAAGCAAAAGACCAGGGATATGTACAAACTACTAAAGCCCTGAATATTGAAAATGCAAAAGAAGCCCCTGGCTTTTTTGAAAAAGTCCCCGTGAAATCTACCAAAACAACCATTCCTTTCATTAAAGGACATGAATTTGATTATGCTGCTCTGATATCTTTCTTGGGTAACAATTACGAAAAATGGGCTTACTTGGTATTCATACCCATTGTTATTCTTATCATTACCGCTGTATCAAACGGCGTCAATATTACCGACGGGCTCGACGGGCTTGCCACCGGCACATCGTCTATCGTTGGTCTCACCTTAGGCATTTTGGCTTACGTTTCCGGTAATATATTTTTCGCAAATTATTTGAATATCATGTATATTCCTAATACAGGAGAATTAGTGGTATACGTGAGTGCCTTTGTAGGTGCCTGCGTAGGTTTTTTATGGTACAACACATATCCTGCACAGGTTTTTATGGGTGATACTGGCAGTTTGTCGCTGGGGGGCATCATAGCCGTTTTTGCCATCATGATACGTAAAGAATTACTTATTCCAATTTTATGCGGAATTTTTCTTATGGAAAATCTATCGGTAATGATGCAGGTTAGCTGGTTTAAATATACGAAGAAAAAATTTGGAGAAGGTAAACGGATTTTCAAAATGGCACCCTTGCATCACCATTATCAATTGAAAGGGTATCCGGAGCCTAAAATCGTGCAACGATTTATGATTATTGGAATTATGTTGGCTGTATTTACAATTATAACATTAAAAATAAGATAATTAATATGAAAGAACGGATTGTAGTCATCGGTGCTGGCGAAAGCGGAACAGGTGCAGCCGTTCTTGCAGTAAAAAAGAATTACGAAGTCTTTGTCTCCGACAAAGGTTCTATCAAAGAAAATTACAAAAACGTTCTTTTAAATAATGCAATAGAGTTTGAGGAAAACGGACACGACAGCAAAAAAATTCTGACTGCAGATTGGGTAATAAAAAGTCCGGGTATCCCAGAAACACTTCCCTTACTGCAATTGATTCGCAATAAAAATATTCCGGTAATATCGGAAATCGAGTTTGCAAAGAAGTTTACAAATGCTTTTACAATTTGTATTACAGGAAGTAACGGAAAAACTACCACCAGCCATCTTATTTACCATATTCTGAAAAATGCAGGTTTCAACGTAGGATTGGCAGGTAATGTCGGAAATAGTTTTGCTATGGAGGTAGCTACTCGGAATTATGACTACTACGTTTTAGAAATTAGCAGCTTCCAGCTTGATGGGATGTTCAATTTTAAAGCGGATATTGCTATTTTACTGAATATTACTCCCGACCATCTCGACAGATACGAAAACAGTTTTGACAAATATGCTGAATCCAAGTACAAGATTTTACAAAACCAAAGTATCCACGATGCTTTTATTTACTGTGCTGATGATGAGATTATACTGAAAAAACTCTATTCAAAAAATATAAGTTCACAACTCTTTTCTTTTTCGCTTTCGGGTGAAAAAAGGGAAGGTGCTTATTTGACAAATAACAAATTGCATTTTACAATTAAAAACAAAACATTTACTATGACACTCGAAGAATTGGCATTGCAAGGCAAACACAACATCTATAATTCGATGGCAGCAGGCATTGCAGCCCGTTTGGTGGATGTAAGAAAAGAAAACATAAAGAGTTGTCTTTCTGATTTTCAAAACGTTGAGCACCGGCTCGAATTTATTGCCAATATTCATGGTATCGAATTTATTAATGATTCAAAAGCTACCAATGTAAACTCGGTATGGTATGCTCTCGAAAGCATGGATAAACCCGTAATCTGGATAGCTGGAGGACAAGACAAAGGCAACGATTATACAAAACTTCGCGAGCTGGTGAAAACAAAAGTAAAAGCTATCATCTGTTTGGGTATTGATAACACCAAAATATATGCTGCATTTTCTGATTTGGTGAAAAATATTACCGAAACCCAAAGTATGGAAGAAGCAGTTGCATTTGCCTATCATCTGGCAGAATCGGGAGAAAAAGTGCTGCTTTCGCCTGCTTGTGCCAGTTTTGATTTGTTTGAAAATTACCAGGAAAGAGGCATCCAGTTTAAGCAAGCTGTTAAAAATTTATAAAACAAATAATTATGTTAAAGTTTCTTGATATAAAAGGCGACAGGGTAATTTGGGGTGTGGTAATTCTGCTATCTATTGCTTCTTTAGTGGCAGTGTATAGTTCCACCGGGATGTTAGCCTTTCAGGAAAAGGGGGGAAATACCGAATATTACCTGATAAAACATTTTTTTATTCTGCTCATCGGGTTAGGACTAATTTATGCAACACATAAAATAAAATACCATAAATTTTCGCGAATATCAATAATTGCATATATAATCTCTATTCCATTATTGATAATATTAATGGTTGCTGGAAAAAACCACAACGAAGCTGTCCGCTCTCTCGAAATTCCTATTATTCATTTGTCGTTCCAGCCCTTTGATGTTGCCAAACTATCGCTTATTCTATTTATTGCACATTTATTAACCAATGCCGAAACCTATTTTCAATCAGTACAAAAAGCCTTCTACCCCATTCTTATCATCGTTTCCATTATTTGCGGACTTATTTTTCCATCCAATTTTTCAACATCTGCCTTGCTTTTTTTAATTTGTCTTATTATGATGTATATAGGAGGTATTAATTGGAAAAAAATAGCATTGATACTTGGCATCGGACTTGGCTTGGTTGCACTTATTTATCTTATGGGAGATAGCCTGCCCGACTGGGGAAGGTTAAAAACCATACAATCAAGAATTGAAAGCCATATTCACCCCGATAAAGCCAACAACAAAGATGAACTTTTCCAGGCAGAACAATCGCGGATAGCAATTGCCACCGGTGGGGTTTTCGGGAAAATGCCAGGTAATGGTACCCAAAAAAATATTCTTCCTTATCCCTACTCCGATTTTATTTATGCCATCATTATTGAAGAATTTGGTTTAGTTGGAGGTGGTTTTTTACTGCTCATGTACCTTATTCTAATTTACAGGGGTGTACGTATCGCTACCAAATGCCCTTATAATTTTGGTGCCATAGCAGCATTTGGTATATCGTTAGCACTTGTTATTCAGGCAATTGTTAATATGGGAGTAACCGTTAGCATTTTTCCTGTTACCGGTCAGAATTTACCCTTAGTAAGTATGGGGGGAACTTCAGTGTGGTTTACCTGTATATCTATTGGTATTATGCTAAGTATCAGCAAAGAAATAGAGCCACCCATAGAAAGTACTTTAGAAAACTCAGAAGAAATTGAACCAAACGATACGGAATATGCAACAGCGTAACCTAAAAATAATCATCAGTGGAGGAGGTACCGGGGGACATATTTTCCCGGCTATTGCCGTTGCAAATGCCATCAAGGCATTACAACCCAGTACAGAAATTCTTTTTGTGGGTGCTAAGGGACGTATGGAAATGGAAAAAGTTCCCCAAGCAGGCTTTCCTATCGAAGGATTATGGATCAGTGGTTTTCAACGCAAATTAACTGTAAAAAACCTGCTTTTCCCTATAAAACTTATCCATAGTTTATTAAAGGCAAAAAAAATTATCAGGAAATTTGCTCCCAATGCCGTAGCTGGTTTCGGGGGTTATGCCAGCGGTCCCATCCTGAAAGCAGCAGCCGGAAAACACATCCCTATGGCTATTTGGGAAGGAAATTCTTTTGCAGGAGTTACCAATAAGCTACTTGCCCGTTCCGCAGAAAAAATTTTCGTAGCCTATAGCGGTATGGAGAAATTTTTTCCTGCAAACAAATTGATTATGAGTGGTAATCCTGTACGTAAAAAATTGGTAAACACAAATGTTAGCCAGGTTGAAGCACTTCGTTTTTTTGGTTTGCCCCCTGCCAAAACACTGTTGGTAATAGGCGGAAGCCTTGGTGCATTCACCATCAACGCCAGCATACGGGCATCTCTCGAAATATTAATAAAAAACAATATATCAGTTATATGGCAAACAGGTAAACTGTATTTTGACGAAATACAAGCAATTGTAAATACATCAGAACATACGAATATCCGTGTTTTCGATTTCATCCAACGTATGGATATGGCATATACCGCTTCAGATATTGTAATTTCAAGAGCCGGAGCCTTATCTATTTCCGAACTCTGTGTTACAGGAAAGCCTGCCGTTTTGGTTCCCTCGCCTAACGTTGCCGAAGATCACCAGACAAAAAACGCCAAAGCCTTATTCAATGCAGGTGCAGCACTTATGATAAAAGATACTGAAGCTGTGAAAAAATGTGGAGAAATATTAATTGCATTATTTGAAGATGAAAACAAAAGAGCAGAACTCAGCCACAATATCCTAAAATTAGCACTTCCTGCAGCCGCCGAAATAATAGCTGACGAAATAATTAAAATGACCCATGTTAATAAAATAAATTGCTTGATTTAAAAAACATACGGACAGTATACTTTCTTGGCATAGGAGGTATCGGCATGAGTGCCCTTGCCAGATACTTTCAATTTCAGGGTTGCAAAGTATATGGATACGACAAAATAGCATCTGCTCTTACCAACGCATTGGAAAAGGAAGGTATCGTTATCCGGTTTGATGAGGATATAACAAAAATTCCCGAAACTACTGACCTGGTAGTACTTACACCTGCCATTCCTAACGACAATACTCTCTTGCAGTATTTTATCAAGAATAACACCCCCATAAAAAAACGTGCAGAAGTACTCGGACTCATTGCACGTGAAGGTTTAAATATTGCAGTTGCAGGTACCCACGGAAAGACAACTGTTACTACCCTTATTTCGCACCTGCTCAAACAATCTATTGTTGATTGTACTGCTTTTCTGGGTGGAATTTCCAAAAATTATAATACAAATCTTTTGCTTTCTACCTATAGCAAGTATATAGTTGCCGAAGCCGACGAATACGACAGGTCATTTTTACAATTGTTTCCGCATATTGCAATTATCACTTCAATTGACGCAGATCACCTTGATATATACGGTAGTAAAGCATCGTTGGAAGATTCATTTTGTAAGTTTGCCCTACAAGTCCAGGAAAAGGGTTATTTAATAGTTAATATGAAAATTAACATCCCCTTTAATCTTGATAAAAATGCCAAAGTATATCAATATTCATTACAAGATGAAAAAGCCGACTTCTATGCTTCCGGAATCCAAATGAACAAAGGATTATATTCATTTGATTTTCATTATCCTGATGGGGTCATAACCGACTTACGGCTGGGACTTCCGGGTTTGTTCAATGTTGAAAATGCAGTTGCAGCCCTGGCAGCCACCTGGTTGTGCAAAGTACAATCTTCGGAATTGCGAAAAGCTTTGCTGACTTTCAGTGGGGTAAAACGGCGTTTCGATTACAGATTCAAATCGCCGGAATGTGTTTATATTGACGACTATGCACATCACCCCGAAGAATTGAAAACTTGTATTTCTTCCATCCGGAATCTCTATCCCGGGAAAAAAATTATGGGTATTTTCCAGCCCCATCTTTTTTCACGCACAAGGGATTTTGCGGAAGAGTTTGCCCGAAGTCTCGAATTGCTCGACAAAATAATTTTGCTCGATATTTACCCTGCAAGGGAAAAGCCCATCGAAGGAATCACATCTCAGTTTTTATTGGATAAAATTGAAAAAAAAGAAAAAAAGTTGTGTACTAAAGAAAATGTTCTCGACGAAATAGAAAACAATCTTCCGGAAATCATAGTTACACTCGGAGCCGGTGATATTGACCGTTTGGTAGAACCTATTGTAAATATGTTAAATAAACGTATTAATACGCAAGACCATGAGAATTAAGAAGTTTTTACGGTGGGGAGGTTGGATATTAACTGCGGGAGCTTTACTGACGGTAATAATTTTTACACAACGTAAATACCATGAGGCTGTTTGTACAGATATTGCGATACAAATTTCCTACGGTACCACAGATACCCTGCTCTCTGTAAAAGATGTTCATGAAATGGTCTCGAAGGTTATAAAAAAATGCAAGGGGATAAAATTGCAAAGTATTAATACGGAATTAATTGAATCTGTAATCAAACAAAATCCTTATATTTCAGATGCCGAGGCTTTTATTACCTTAGATGGAGTGCTAAAAATTAAAGTGTTGCAAAGAATACCTCTGGTAAGAATCATTAACAACAATGGTATAAGTTTTTATCTCGACACTGCCGGAAAAGTTATGCCCATTCATCCGGACAATCCTGTGCGCTTGCTTATTGCCCGTGGAAACATCCCGTTTGCATATAAAACAGGAGTGTATCCCAGCATTAAGCCTAAAAGCCCCAAAGACAGTGTATTGCTTAAAAGCACTGTATATAAAGCATTTATAACAGCAAGATATATTTATAATAACGATGTTTTATATTCCATGATTGGAGATATTTACGTAAACAATCATGAGGAAATAGAAGTAACTCCAGTGATGGGAACGCAGGAAATACTCCTTGGCAATATAGATAATTTGGATACAAAATTTGATAATCTGCTGCTCTTTTACCAGAAAGGCATTACCCGCGAAGGATGGCATAATTACAAATCAATCAACATAAAATATAAAAATCAAGTAGTTTGTTCAAAAAAGTAACGATATGAAAAACGCAGAAATTATTGTAGGGTTAGATATTGGCACAACAAAAATTGCAGTGCTGGTAGGACGAAAAGACCAATTCGGAAAGGTGGAAATACTTGGGTCTGGCAAAACTGAGTCCATAGGAGTAAAAAGAGGAGTAGTAGCAAATATTGAGAATACTACACAATCTATTATTCAGGCGGTTAAAGAAGCTTCCGAAAAATCGGGAGTAAATATAGCAACAGTATACGTAGGTATTGCCGGACAGCATATCAAAAGTTTGCAACACAGGGGTAGCATCATCCGCGATAATGGTGAACAGGAAATAAGTCAGAAAGATGTGGATTTACTGGCAGATAAAATGCACAAATTGGCAGTGGGTGCCGGTGACAAAATTATTGATGTAATTCCTCAGGATTATATAATTGACGGAGAAACAGGAATTAAGCAGCCCATTGGTATTGCAGGTATTACGTTGGAAGCTAACTTTCATATTATTACAGGGCAGGTTACCGCGGCATTAAACATTAAAAGATGTATTGAAAAAGCTAATCTTGCATTCAGCGGAATGATAATAGAACCCATTGCCTCTGCCGAAGCTGTTTTGAGCGAAGAAGAAAAAGAAGCCGGGGTTGTACTTGTCGACATAGGTGGTGGTACTACCGATATTGCCATTTTTAAGGATAACATACTAAAACACACAGCCGTAATACCATTTGGCGGAGATATTATCACAGAAGATGTAAAAGAAGGCTGTTCAATTATTAAAAAACAGGCTGAAGAATTAAAGATAAAATTCGGTTCTGCTCTTGCCCGTGAAAACCGTGATGATCAGGTAGTAGCAATACCCGGTTTGCGTGGAAGACCCCCCAAGGAAATTACTTTAAAAAACCTTGCTAACATCATACAGGCGAGGATGGAAGAAATAATTGAACATGTTGATTTTGAAATCAAAAATTCAGGCGTTCGAAAACTAAATGCAGGAATAGTTCTTACAGGTGGCGGAGCTTTGTTGAAACATGTTGTACAATTAACCGAATTTAAAACAGGAATGGAAACCCGTATCGGCTATCCCAATGAAAATATTTCGGGTAAAGTTTCCGACGAATTGGCAAGCCCGATGTATTCTACCGGAATAGGAGTTGTTTTGATCGGATTTAATCGTGAAAAGCGTGCCCTGGCAGATGAAAGAAACGAAGATTCAAGACCTGAACAAAAGCCCGACACCGTTCAACAGCCCTCAAAACGGAAAAAATTTATTGACTGGTGGATTGATTTCTTTGATAAAGAAGCAGAAAAGTAAAAAAAAAATTAACAACACATTTGTTCATAAATATTCTTTGTAAATGCTATTTCCGAATCATTAATATTTACTTTTAAAATTGAAAAAAATCCTGTTATGCTAAAATTCGATTCTCCTAAAGATCAAAATTCTATTATTAAAGTCATTGGCGTGGGTGGCGGCGGAAGTAATGCTGTAAACCATATGTTTACACAAGGAATCAAAGGTGTTGATTTTATTATTTGCAATACCGACGGACAATCGCTCGAAACAAGCCCCATTCCGGTAAAAATGCAAATAGGATCCACAGGACTAGGCGCTGGAAACGACCCTGTAGTAGGGAGAAATGCCGCCCTTGAAAGTGCCGACCAAATCCACCACGCATTGGAACGCAATACCAAAATGGTCTTTATCACTGCCGGTATGGGTGGAGGTACAGGCACAGGAGCTGCTCCCGTAATTGCATCCATTGCCCGAGAATTAAATATACTTACCATAGGTATTGTTACCCTGCCCTTTTCTTTTGAAGGACGCAAAAGAAAACAACAAGCCGAAGACGGCATCCAGGATTTGAGAAAATATTGCGATTCCATTCTAATAATCTGTAACGACCGTTTGCGCGAACTATATGGCAATCTTCCGTTTTCTGAAGCTTTTGCACAAGCCGACAATGTACTGGCTATAGGTGCCAAAGGAATTGCGGAACTCATTACCGTTGTGGGACATGTAAATGTTGACTTTGAAGATGTTAAAACAGTAATGAAAGACAGTGGCAAAGCCATCATGGGTTCAGGAAACGGAGAAGGTGAAAACAGAGCTATTGATGCAATCCAGGCAGCTATGGCATCTCCCCTGCTCGACGACTACGACATCCGAGGTGCTGCCAACATTCTTTTGTACATAGCTTCGGGTACCGACGAAATAAAAATGGATGAACTTAGCGATATTAATGAATACGTTCAAAATAAAGCCGGGTCAAAAGCCGATATCATCTGGGGCTACCGAAAGGACGAAACCCTCGAGAAAAAAATCTCTATTACACTAATAGCTACCGGTTTCGATTCTATTCGCAGAAACCAGCAGGAAATGGAAACACAAAAAACCATTTACAGTCTGTATGATACCCCTAACCCCGTTCCGGAACCGCCCAAACAGGAGATTTCCGACGAAATAAAAATAGTAGAAAATTTTGAAACAACTCCGGTTGCACCTCCAGCACCGGTAATCGAGTTCAGGGAAAACAATCCTCCCGAAAAAACGGTATATTCATTAGACTCCTGCGCAGAAACTTATCAATTTAACGAAAGCAGTATCAGTAAACCCATAGAAAAACAGGCAGCTATCCAAGAACCTGTTGCATTGGAATTTGCAAATACAGAAAACACTGTAGCAGAAAACAACCTCGACCTGGATGATAACGATCATATAGCCCAGGTGAGAAGAGAACGATTAAAAGAAATGAGTACAAAACTCAGAAACCCCAAAATAGTTGAAGAAATGGAAGCAATTCCTGCCTATGAACGTCGCCGGATTAATATCAGCAGCACCACTCCTTCTTCCGATTCGCATATTTCCCGTTTCACCCTTACAGGAGAAAAGGGAGATATGAAAGATGAAAACCCATTTTTTAATCCCCAGGCAGACTGAAAATGAGCTTAGAAAAACAAATCAATGAGGATATTAAAGCATGTATGCTTGCCAGGGACAAAGACACTTTGGAGGCTTTACGTGCTGTAAAAGCTGCTATTTTGCTCGAAAAATCCGCGAAAGGTAATCCGAGTGATACGCTTACAGAAGAAGTTGAGCTTAAACTTTTGCAAAAGCTGGTGAAACAACGCAAAGAATCGGCGGAAGTGTACCGGCAGAAAAACCGTCTGGACTTGGAAAATGTAGAATTATTTCAGGCACAAGTAATTGAAAAATATCTACCCAGCCAGATGGGTAAAGAAGAGCTTACAGAAAAAATTAAAGGAATTATCGTTGAATGTGGAGCCAAGGATGCCCGCGACATGGGCAAAGTAATGGGCATTGCCACAAAACAATTTGCCGGAAAGGCTGATAATAAAATTGTTTCAGAAATAGTAAAGCTATTGCTTTCTACATAATGCTGTATTTGGTTTTTAAAAAAAAGTCCGCAGTTGCGGACTTTTTTTATATCTATTCTCCCAGTTTAAACCTCTTGAATGCCGTAACAGTAAGTTCTTTATCGGCATTTCTCAGAAACTGTCCAACAGTAACTTTATTATCTTTAATAAACTCCTGGTTAAGTAGGGTATTTTCTTTATAAAAACGCTGAAGTTTGCCAAGAGCAATTTTTTCTACCATTTCCTCAGGTTTTCCTTCCTGGCGAGCTTGTTCTTTTCCGATTTCAATTTCTCTTTCAACCGTATGCGAATCAACATCGTCTTTATCAATTGCAACAGGGTTCATAGCAGCCACCTGCATGGCAATTTCGTGACCAATTTCTTCTATTCCGGATACCTGTACTTTGTTTAAACCCACGATGGTAGCCAAGCGATTACCATGATGGTTATAAGCAAAAGTAACCGGAGCCTTAACACATTCATAGTGAGCAAGCCCCATTTTTTCACCGGTCTTACCTATCAAATCGGTAATTCCTTCGGTAACGGTTCTTCCATTAATAATGGTTGCTTTCATATCTTCAATAGAAGAGATGCGATCTGCAAGCCCTTTATTAACAATAGCGTTTGCAAAATCAACAAATTCCTGATTTTTACCTACAAAATCCGTTTCGCAGTTCAGCATAATAACAATTGAAAAAGTTTTGTCATCGGAAGTTTTTGCGATAACAATGCCTTCACTGGCGTCGCGATCTGCACGTTTTGAAGCCACTTTTTGTCCTTTTTTTCTCAAGTAATCAACGGCTTTTTCAAAATCGCCATCGGTTTCAACCAGTGCATGCTTGCAATCCATCATGCCGGCACCGGTCATTTGTCTTAATTTATTAACTTCACTTGCAGTTATATTTGCCATTTCTCGAATTTTAAAATTTATTTTTTGATACTGGGTTTACGAACGGTTGCCTTTTTGGGAGCAGCTTTACGCAAACTTTCGTCATTTTCACCTTCTGTTATTACTTTTACCTTTTGAATACGGGGAGTATCAATAATATCTATTGGAACTACGGGGATTATGCTCTCATCTTCTGTTTCAAAATCGTCAATAGATATCCGGGTATCGCCTGTTTCAAATTCTTCATGTTCTTCTTCTTGTTTATCGCGGTCGAGTTTACGATCGTTCAAACCTTCTTCAATAGCCTGTACCATAACGCGCATGATAAGATCAATGGATTTGGATGCATCATCGTTGGCAGGAATGGGAAAATCCACTTCATTCGGATTGGAGTTGGTATCTACAATAGCGAAAGTGGGAATATTGAGTTTATGGGCTTCGGCAACAGCGATGTGTTCTTTAAGAATATCCACTACAAAAACAGCGGAAGGTAAACGATTAAGGTCGGCAATACTTCCGAGGTTTTTTTCCAGTTTAGCTCTCTCGCGGGTAATCTGTAAACGTTCACGTTTAGAAATATTCTGAAAAGTGGGGCTATTCACCATTTTATCAATCTGCGACATTTTACGAACCGCTTTGCGGATAGTGGCAAAATTGGTAAGCATACCACCAGGCCAGCGTTCTGTAACGTATGGCATATTGATGTGCCTAACATGTTCAGCAACAATTTCTTTAGCTTGTTTTTTTGTAGCTACAAATAATACTTTTTTACCTGACTTGGCAATTTGTTTTAAAGCGGCTGAAGCTTCGTCAATTTTTGCCATTGTCTTGTACAGGTCAATGATGTGAATGCCATTTCGCTCCATAAAAATATAAGGAGCCATGTTGGGATTCCATTTACGTTTCAAATGTCCGAAGTGTACTCCGGCATCCAATAATTCTTCAAAATTTACTTTTGCCATTTTTTATGATTATTAAGTTTACATTCCTTGAAAAACAATTGCCAAGTAGTCCTGAGATTGAAACGAGGAGTCTTGGCAATTTAGATACTAAACTCTTTATATTCCACCAATTAACGTTTGCTGAACTGGAATCTTTTGCGAGCTTTGGGTTGTCCGGGTTTTTTACGTTCTACCATGCGGGGGTCTCTGCGCATTAATCCCTGCGCTTTCAGAGCAGGGCGGTTTTCAGGTTCTATTTTGCATAAGGCTCTTGCGATGGCTAAGCGTAAGGCTTCAGCCTGACCTGTGATACCTCCACCGTCAATAGTAGCGGTAATATCGTATTTATTGTTGTTACCGGTAATTTCAAAAGCCTGTGTAACGATATATTGCAATGGAGCAATAGTAAAATATTCTTTATAATCGCGTCCATTAACCACGATAGCTCCGTTGCCATCCTTAATATATATGCGGGCAACTGCGGTTTTTCTTCTGCCTAAAGCGTTGATAATTTCCATGCCAATTATTTAATAGAGTTTAAGTTAAGAGGTTTGGGTTGTTGTGCTTCATGTTTGTGTTCCGTGCCAGCATACACTTTCACGTTTTTTGCAATAGCGCGTCCCAGCCTGTTTTTGGGGAGCATACCCTTGATTGCCATTTCAACTACTGCAGTAGGCTTTTTTACAAACAATTCCTTGGGAGTAGCAATACGCTGTCCGCCAGGATAACCTGTATGGTGAATATATTCTTTATCTGTAAGTTTATTTCCTGAAAGTATTACTTTTTCTGCATTTATGATAATTACATTATCACCGCAATCAAGATTAGGGGTATAATAAGTTTTGTTTTTACCTTTTAAAATATTGGCTACTTTCGATGCCAAACGACCCAGTACCTGATTTTCTGCGTCTACGATGTACCACTCTTTTTGGATAATAGCAGGGGTAGCGCTTAAGGTTTTATAACTTAAAGTATTCATTGTATGTATTATTTTTCTGTTAATTGCCTTTATAACGAAAAAGGGGTGCAAAGGTAGAAATAAATTTTAATTGAACAAATTTACCAACAACAATTTGTTAATAATATCCTAAAATATTTCCTCCCTTTCTGTCATCAGGGAAGAAACTGAGTCAAAAAAAGGCTGACAAAAAACTTAAAAATGCAATGGCATTCTTTATATAACATTATTTATCAATGCACTATCAACAAAATTAGGTAAAGTTACCTGTAAACGGGGTTCCTTTTCCATAGCTCTGTGAATGGCAAACAAAGCAGGTTCGTTACGAGCCCAACCACGACGGGCAATACCGTTGTTTACATCCCAGAAAAGCATAGATTGCAATCGCCGGTCAGCATCGTCCGATCCATCAAGCAACATACCAAACCCACCGTTAATCACTTCACCCCAGCCTACACCACCTCCATTGTGCAATGATACCCATGTGGCTCCGCGAAAAGCATCTCCAATAACGTTTTGCACTGCCATATCTGCCGTAAAACGTGATCCGTCATATATATTGGAAGTTTCACGAAAAGGCGAATCGGTACCCGAAACATCATGATGATCTCTTCCAAGCACTACCGGGGCAGATATCTTTCCATCGCGGATTGCCTGATTGAAAGCAGCAGCTATGCGAATACGTCCCTCACAATCGGCATACAATATACGTGCTTGCGAACCTACTACCAGTTTATTCGTTTTTGCTCCCTGTATCCAGCGGATATTGTCCTTCATCTGCCGGCTAATTTCTACCGGAACAGTCTTTGCTATTTCTTCCAAAACCTCCATAGCAAGGTGGTCTGTAAGGTCTAAGTCCTCAGGCTTGCCCGAAGTACAAACCCAGCGGAAGGGGCCAAAGCCATAGTCGAAACACATAGGTCCCATAATATCCTGCACATAAGACGGATACTTAAATGTGCCGTCAGGATTCAGTACATCAGCACCTGCACGGGACGATTCGAGCAGGAAGGCATTTCCGTAATCGAAAAAATACATTCCACGGCTTGCCAGAATATTGATAGCTGAAACTTGCCTGCAAAGGGAATCCATAACATGTTTTTTAAAAGTCTCCGGATTAGCAACCATCATCCGTTTGGATTCCTCATACGATATATCTGCTGGATAATATCCTCCAGCCCAGGGATTGTGTAACGAAGTTTGATCGGAACCCAGATGAACCTCAATACTTCTTTCGGCGAGCCGTTCCCAAAGATTAACCACATTGCCAAGATACGCAATAGAATGTGGCTGTTTTTTCTCCATATAATTCAATGCCAGATTAATTGCGGTATCCACATTTTCAGTTATTTCGTCCACCCAGCCTTGTTCGTAGCGTTTACGGGCGGCTTTAGGGTTTATTTCAGCAGTAATGCTGACTACTCCTGCAATATTTCCGGCTTTGGGTTGGGCACCACTCATACCCCCGAGCCCGGAAGTAATAAACAACTTACTTTCCAGTCCTTCTCCCGGTTTGCATATCCGCCTTCCGGCATTCAGCACGGTAATGGTAGTTCCGTGTACTATGCCTTGTGGACCAATATACATATACGATCCGGCAGTCATTTGTCCATACTGTGAAACCCCCAGTGCGTTCATACGTTCCCAGTCATCGGGCTTAGAGTAATTTGGGATTACCATACCATTAGTAACCACTACCCGTGGAGCATCTTTATGTGAAGGGAATAAGCCCATGGGATGTCCCGAATACATTACAAGTGTTTGATCATCGGTCATTTTCGCAAGATACTTCATGGTAAGACGGTACTGTGCCCAGTTTTGAAAAACAGCTCCATTGCCACCATAAGTAATCAATTCATGCGGATGTTGAGCCACTGCAGGATCTAAATTATTCTGAATCATCAACATAATTGCAGCAGCCTGCCGGGTATTGCAGGGATATTCTTCAATAGGACGGGCAAACATGGGATATTCCGGACGGTAACGGTACATGTATATTCTGCCGTAAGTTTTTAGCTCCTCTGCAAATTCAAGAGCCAGTACCGCGTGTAAATGTGCAGGGAAATACCGGAGTGCATTTTTCAATGCAAGTTTTTTTTCTTCCCGAGTTAAAATATCTTTACGAACCGGAGCATGATTCACCAGGGAATCATAGGTAGGATGCGGTGGCAAATCATCAGGAATACCCTGTAAAATAGCTTGTTTAAAATCGTTTTGCAACATAAATTTATAAAAAATTAGGGGTGTAAAGTTACTCATTTTTAAAATAATGTACACTCTTCTGCCCGGATAAATTCATCATAAAGTTATTTTGTGAACGTATTGTTTTTTACATTTGCTGTTCTTTTAACAAAAAGTAATGAAAAAAATCTGTTTAATAACTGGTGCCACCAGTGGCATTGGAGAAGCAACCGCAATACAATTTGCTAAACAACATTGGAATTTAATTCTCAACGGTAGGCGTGCCGACAAACTGGAACAACTTTCTGCCAATCTTACTAATAATTTTGGCACCAAAGTATTAAATCTTCTGTTTGATGTAAGAAACCGGGAAGATGCTGTACGTTGCATCAACAACATGGACACAAACTGGAAAAAAATTGATGTATTGGTTAACAATGCAGGTCTTGCCGTGGGATTAAATCCCATACATGAAGGAATATTTGATGATTGGGACAGAATGATTGACACCAACATAAAAGGACTTTTGACACTTACACGGCTTATTGCCCCTCTGATGATTGAAAATGGAAAAGGACATATCGTAAATATCGGGTCAATAGCAGGAAAAGAGGTGTATCCCAACGGGAATGTGTATTGTGCTACCAAACATGCCGTTGATGCTCTCAGCAAGGCTATGCGGATAGACTTACTACCGTATAATATTAAGGTATCACAAGTTTGCCCCGGTGCTGTAAACACGGAATTTTCAATCGTACGATTCAAAGGAGACGTAAACAAAGCCGATGCCGTTTACCAGGGGTACCAACCATTAACAGCAACCGACATTGCCGATGCTATTTTTTATGTTTGCAATGCCCCTAATAATGTATGTATAAACGATATAATGGTGATGCCCTATGCCCAGGCTAATACCAGCGTCCTTATACGGAAATCATAAATAAAAAATAATTTCATATTTTAATTTTTCTTTATATTATTGTAACGTAAACAGGCTTCTAATTTATAATACTGATTCTATGGACTTTCCCGTTACGCGGATATTCGATTTAATCCCCCGCTATCAAAAAATTTTTGATCCCAAAGACGACGTTATTGCCGGAAAAGAAAACGGAGAATGGAAAAAATACAACATCACGCAATACATTGAAAACACTAACCTGCTAAGCTCAGGGTTATTACAATTAGGAATACAAAAAGGTGACACAATTGCCACTATCATCAACAACTGCCCGGAATGGAATTTCCTCGACATGGCTATTACTCAGATAGGAGCTATCCATGTACCCATTTACCCCACCATTACCGAAAACGATTACCAGTACATCCTTAATCATGCAGGGATTAAACTGGTGTTCGTAGCAACCGAAGACCTGCTAAAAAAGGTGGAAAGGATAAAACCGTCTATTCCCTCTTTACTCGACATTTATGCCCTGAAAAAGATAAATGGCGCAAAAACATTAGCGGATATTTATGCACTGGGAAATATGCATCTTCAATTGCAGGAGATTGAAAAAATTAAAAATTCCATTCTTCCCAACGATTGCTTTACCATCATTTACACTTCGGGTACCACGGGAAACGCTAAAGGAGTAATGCTATCGCACAATAACATTATCAGCAATTTTGTCGCTTTATCTTACATCCCGACTTTCGGACAGGAAGGAAAAGCACTAAGCTTCCTGCCTCTGTGCCACGTGTACGAACGTACGCTCAATTACCTGTATCAATACCTTGGAATTTCAATTTATTATGCTGAAAACCTTGGCACAGTAGGCGACAATATCAAAGAAATAAAACCTGATATGATGTGTGCCGTACCTCGACTGCTTGAAAAAGTGTATGACAAATTTATTGCCAACGGAAGAAAACAAAAAGGGCTAAAGAAAATGATTTTCTTCTGGGCAGTAAAAGTAGGCAGCAGATACGAACTCAACAACGCCAACGGAAAATTATACGCATATAAACTAAAAATTGCCAATAAATTAGTACTCAGCAAATGGAAGGAAGCATTAGGTGGCAATTTTAAAATAATTGTTTCGGGAGGAGCTTCGTTGCAAACCAAACTTGCCCGGCTATACCGGGCTTCGGGCTTACCGGTATATGAAGGATACGGACTCACTGAAACTTCTCCTGTTATTGCAGTAACCTCAACCGACCCCAATGGGATTAAATTCGGAACCGTAGGTCCTCCGCTGCGCGGCGTAGAAATGAAAATTGCACACGATGGCGAAATCGTATGCCGTGGTCCCAATATTATGCTTGGATATTATAAAAACGAGGCGCTTACGCAATCAGTTATTGATTCTGATGGATGGTTTCATACCGGCGACCTCGGAAAATTTGAACCGGAAGGGCAACTCCGGATTACCGGAAGAAAAAAAGAGATATTTAAAACCTCCTTAGGTAAATATATCGCCCCCGAATTAATCGAAAATAAAATAAAAGAATCTCCTTTTATTGATAATCTGATAGTAGTTGGAGAAAATCAGCGATTTGCCGCAGCCATTGTTCTTCCTGATTTTATCCATTTGCGAAACTGGTGTGCCATCAAGGAAATTCCATACACTACCAATGAAGAAATTATCAAGCTACCCAGAATAAAACAACGCTACCTGAAAGAAATCAATAAGTTCAATAAAGAATTAGGTAAAACTGAGCGCATAAGCAAAATTGAAATTATTTCCGACGAATGGTCGCAACTGAGCGGTGAACTCACCCCTACCTTAAAACTGAAAAGAAATGTTATTACCACGAAATATCAGGATTTGATAAATACAATTTTTAGCAGCAATAGCTTTGCAGAGGAAATGTAATGGCTTATACCTGCTCTGATTATTCATTAATATGCAGCAAACTATGCAGAAAGTTACCCGAATTTTCGACATACTTACAAGATATGCAACTCTTTACCCCGACAAAGGAGATGCCATAGCTGGTAAGGAGAACGGACAATGGATAAAATATAGCATAAGCGAATATATTGAAAACGCAAATTATATAAGTGCTGCACTGCTGACGCTCGGTATCCAGAAAGGAGATACCATCGCTACCATCTCGAGCAATAAACCGGAATGGAATATTGTTGATATGGGTATTTTGCAAATAGGTGCTGTTCATGTACCGATTTATCCCACCATCAGCGAATCCGATTATAAATTCATCCTCGGACATTCCGAGGTACAGTATATTTTTATTTCCGGAAAGGATATTTTTCGGAAAATCGAACATATACTTCCGGAAATACCTTCCATTAAAGGAGTATTTGCATTTAAGGAAACAGACGGAACAACCCCTTACCAGGAATGTATCGAGTTGGGCAAAAAGAGCCTCAACCTGCCGCAGCTCGAAAATATAAAGTCAGAAATACAAAGCTCCGATATCGCTACCATTATTTATACCTCGGGCACCACAGGCAGACAAAAAGGAGTGATGCTTACACATAATAATCTTATTTCCAATTTTACTGCCAGTGCACGCATCCCGTATTTTCTTGACCATACCAGCAAAACCGTAAGCTATCTGCCCCTTTGCCATGTATATGAACGTATGCTGAATTATGTATTCCAATACTTAGGAATGCCTGTTTATTACGTAGAAAGTACCGCAACAATTTCAGAAAATCTTAAAGAAGTTCAACCCAGTATTATGTCAACAGTTCCGCGACTGATTGAAAAAATCTACGACAAAATTTATAACGGCGGCAGAAAACTGAAAGGCATAAAGAAAATGATTTTTTTCTGGGCTTTACGGATTGCTTTACGCTACGAACTGGATGGTGCTAACGGTACCTTGTACGAAACCAAACGTAAAATTGCCGATAAACTTGTGTACAGCAAATGGCGCGAAGCCTTCGGCAACAAACTGAAAATTATTGTTTCGGGAGGTGCAGCCCTGCAGCCTCGCCTTTCCCGTGTTTTTTGGGCTGCAGGCGTATGGATAATAGAAGGATATGGGCTTACCGAAACCTCACCGGTGATTGCCGTAAATAATTTCTGGGATAAAGGAGTCAAATTCGGAACCGTAGGTCCTGCACTGCAAGGAGTACAAATAAAAATTAACGACGACGGGGAAATATTATGCAAAGGTGAAAATGTGATGAAAGGTTACTTTAAAGAGCCTGCTCTCACCCTTGAAGTGATAGATTCCGACGGATGGTTTCATACCGGCGACATAGGACATATTGAGCCCGAAGGCCAACTGAAAATCACAGGACGAAAAAAAGAAATTTTTAAAACCTCGCTTGGAAAATATATCAGCCCCGAACTCATAGAAAATAAGTTTAAGGAATCACGTTTTATTGATACGATAATGGTGATAGGCGAAAACCAAAAATTTGCGGCTGCACTGATAGTGCCCGACTTTGCTCACCTGCAATCGTGGTGTGCCATAAAGGAGATACCCTATACCACCAATGCTGAAATGGTAAATCATCCGCGTATTAAGCAGCGTTTCCAAAAAGAGATAAACAAATACAACAAATTTTTCGGGGCTACCGAACAGATAAAACGTTATGAACTGATGCCCAGCGAATGGAGCATTGAATCGAGCGAACTTACCGCTTCGCTGAAGCTGAAACGTAATGCCATTTGCAGCAAGTACAAACCGGTTATTGATGCCATCTTTAATATAGAAAGTGGGGAATAAAGGCAGAAAGTTGTTTTTAGTTTCTGCTTTTTCCGAATTAGGAAACATTCAGCATTACAAGACCGTTGATTTTTTATAAAAGATTGTCCATAAAACATTAATTATTGATCTCCTGACGGATTGTGTTTTATCCCGAACTCAGGTTCTCAATAAAATAAAATCATATATGGAATAACCTTGTATGCTCTGACCCCCTCCCGAACCCTCCCCTAAAATTAGGAGAGGGCGCAGTAACCCTGAAAATCAGTAGAATGCCTGATGAGTAGGGTCAAAAAAACTGAAGTAATAAAAAGCTATGAATGGTATTCAATCTGCAAAATCCGCACAATCCGTACAATCCGGATGCAACGGGCGGGTTTTGAAAGTCCATGCCTTCCAGTAACCTTACCAAGACCTTTTTTATATGCCTATTTCAGAACAAGACATTCCTTGATTTTTTTCTTAAAATGGTTTTTAAATCCATTTTTTTAATAAATCCTATTAATATTTTATTACAAAAAACAGGGGTAAAAAGGGAAGTACAAATGTATTGTATGCAACGAAATACAGCCGGGGCATACAGGAAACGGTTATAAAAATAACTTATTTCAGTTGTTTTTTAAGCCATACAATGCTGTTATAGTATAATTTACAACATATGTTTAAAAGCGGATATGTTTAAAAACAGAGCGAATAACTGAAACAACGGAGCGAATTGTTTTAAAATGGTAGCAGCAGAATTATTAATAATAATTTTATATTTATTTCTTGTTTGTTATTTTTATTATCTTAACTTTAATGCGTTTTTTTGTCTAAGCATTTTAATTTAAGCAAAACATAGTAATTATTAAGCAAAACAAGTAGCAAATCAAAAACACACAGATATGAAAAAGCTAATTCATCATTCGTGGCAGGTAGCGGTTTATGCCATTTTTATTCTCTTTTTATCCCAGGCTTCTTTTGCACAGTTGAGTGTACAATTAAAACCTTCCGTTTATAATGGCGGGTACAACATCAGTTGTTTTGGTGCACAGGATGCCAGTATCACCGCAACGGTTACCGGAGGTACCAAACCTTATACTTTTGTGTGGAGCAACGGTGATACTACACAGACTATTACCGACCTGGCTGCCGGGTATTACATGGTTAAAGCAATGGATGCAAACGGAATAAAAAATCAGGCAGAAATTACTTTAAAAGAGCCGGTAGAGTTGATAGTGGATGAAACAAAATATGTGTATCCTAACGGGTACAATGTAAGCTGCCATAGTTGTTACAACGGCAGCATTTACACAACAGCAACAGGAGGAACGCCCCCTTATAACTTCTTGTGGGGGGATGGACCTACATCTTCCTACCGTAACGGATTAGGTTCAGGGAACTATTCCCTTACGGTAACTGATGCCAATGGCTGTACCATAACCGAGGAATACAACCTTACAGAACCCGAACGTAGCGACTGGACCATGAATGGCAATGCCAACCTGCCTTCCAACAGCTTTATCGGTTCTATCAATAACCAGGATGTGGTATTTAAAACCAACAACACAGAACGTCTGCGGCTGATGGGTAATGGCGATATCAAGATGCCGGGACTATCGGGCGACAGTGTATCGCTGGTGCTTACAGATATTACCGGGAAATTATATGCAAATAAAATACTCTTTCCCAAGAAAAAATGTGAAGGTAACAATAATATCATTGCATGGTACCAAAAGCCTAATGTATGGAACGAAATATTCAATTGTTACCAAAGTTTTGGAATAGGAACCGATCACCCGCAGGCATATCTTGAAGTGGCGAGGGGCAGATTACGTGTTTCATGCGAAGAAACAGATTCAATACCCTATGCATATCTCGATATTTATCACGACGGAGGGAACGTGAGGATTGATAATCATGGGCAGGGAAACATCCTGTTTGACTATGAAAACCCGGGTAAAAGTGTAGTGTTTTGTTCAGATATTACCAGAACCTCCAATACTACCTATCTGGCTACGAATAGTGGAGGTGTGGGAATAGGAACTACAACTTTGGGCGGTTACAAATTAGCTGTTGCCGGCAAGATACATTGCACGGAAGTAGTAGTAGAGGCTACTCCATGGCCCGATTATGTATTTGACAATAACTATAAACTGATGCCGCTCAACGAACTTAGAGCTTATACCTTAACTCACAAACACCTGCCTGGTATTCCTGATGCAAAAACAGTAAGCGAAAATGGTGTAAACCTGGGAGAAATGAATGCGCAACTGCTGAAAAAAGTGGAAGAACTTACGCAATACATTCTCATTCTGAATCAAAGAATAGAAAAGTTGGAATTGCAAAACGCAAGCCGTTAGCTGTATTGCAACTTTGCTATACCACTAAGGATTACACAAAGGCACACCAAGCATTAAAATGTACAGTATGTTATTGAAATAAATGGAAATTTTTTAGACACTAAAATTATGAAAACCATAAATAAAAAAATGATATGTGTTTCCCTGATGCTTTTTTTGAGTATTGCATTAAAGGCACAAAATTTTTCGGCCACCTATGATTATGATGCCAACGGAAACAGAATCAGTGTAACCGTTATATATATGGGTTATGAGGAAAAAACGGTTCTTGCAGATACCAGTCTGCTTTTGCCGGATACAGTACTACCAGGTGATGGATGGAACAAAAAAATTACGGAAACACTGGATAACTTTATAGTAACTATTTATCCGAATCCAACACAAGGAAAGTTGTGTGTGGAAATAGGTGGGGCTTCGGTAGAGCAATTATCTGCTAAAGGAAATGCCATTAAGTTATGGGATATGCAGAGCAGGCTGTTGAAAAACATCAGCCCGCTTACTCAATATAATTTCATTGATCTTTCCGGGAACGTTGCAGGTACATATTTATTAAAGATATATGCAGGTGGCAGGTCGAAGGAGTATAAAATTGTGAAAAATTAGTCTGTTTATTATGTAATCGAAAATCATTCTTCATGATGAAACCCATATGTATTCACTATACAAATAAAAATAATTTTAAAGCATGTGGGTTCCATCAGACCTTTAAAAAACAAATTATATTCTGATGAAAAAGATATTTCTTGTATTATTAATTTTACTATCCGGAACCGGCACACTCCTTGCCCAAAGTTGCGATTTTACCCCAAATGTCATTTTAACAGATTCGTTATGCAACTTGACTGATACATTACAAAATAGTAATGCTACACTTACGGCACGTGATAAAATTGTTTTCACTTCCGGTTTTCATGTGGGTGCCGCCGAATTGTATAACCATGTTTTTACTGCCAATACCAACCACTCTTTGGCAAACCAGACTGTTAGCTACGAAGAAGAACCTGTTAACGGGCTTACAAGGGCATTAGACAAGGAACATTGCATCCCCGGAACCATAGGTGGCAACATAGACATAAGCCCCGGCGGGGCAGCCACTTATCAGCTTCCTATACAGGTATCACCCGGAACCCATGGTATGCAACCAGATTTAGGAATAATATACAATAGCCAGAGTGGAAACGGGTTACTTGGCTATGGCTGGCACCTGGCTGGTCTGTCGTCCATTTCAAGAACCAGTAAAAACCCCTACTACGACGGAACATATAATGCCGTGGCATTAACACCAAATGATGCTCTTATACTGGATGGCGCACGGCTTATCAGTACTGCTGAAAATGTATATTCCCCGGAAAACAACCCTTACGTGCGTGTAGTTTTTAACGGTACCGGTTTTACGGTAACCACACAGGACGGGATGGTTACGGAATATGGTAATACTCCGGAATCACGTGTACAACCGGATAACTGCCCGGTGGCTTTGTCATGGCTCGTTAATAAAATTACCGACCCCGAAGGTAATTACATACAATTTGTATATACCGGCGATGATGCTACCGGCGAATACCGCATCAGCGAGATTAATTATACCGGCAACAGCAATGCAGGGCTGGAACCATATAACAGTGTGCGGTTTTTGTACGACCTGCGTACCGACAAAAACACCGCATATGTAACCGGTTATCCCATAACGCAAAGCGTGTTGCTTACAGGTATTAGAGTAATATGTGAGGATGTAGTTGCTAAAGAATATACTTTTACCTATTATAAAGATGAAAACAGCCCCGACCAATACAGTAAACTCAACCAGATAGATTTTACTGCCGATGGTATTACTTATAATCCTACTATTATTAATTGGGGGCCTGGAAATAGTTTTACAACACAGATAACTAATAGTACATGGTACCTTACAAGATATAATTTTTTTGATTTTGGCGATTTCAATGATGACGGAAGAACTGATGCCGTTAATTACAGAAAAGATGACCGGGAAATAACAGTAGATATGAAACAAGTGGATGGTACATATACCTCCTGTTTAATATACTTGCCACCGGAACATGAAAGCTATAATTATGAAGAACAACCTGATTATTCCATAACGGTTTCTGATTTATATGAACTTAAAGATTTATCTGTTATAGATTGGAACAACGATGGACAGGATGAAATTTTAATTAATTATATTGACTCAAGAACAATAGAGTACAATCCTTTACCCCATTCTGACCCTAATTATGCGTATCATCATTTTGAGTATAGCATACATAATAATATCAATGCTTATGCATTCAGCAACGGAAACTTTACTCTTTCCGGTACTAATGAAATTGTTGTCGCGTCTCCAGACCCTATACAAAATGTAGATAGTTACCAATATTATTACGGCGATTTTAATTACGATGGCAAAATCGACCGGTTGACCATAAAAAGCGGCGAATTATTTCGTTGTACAGATAACACAGGCGTAAGTGTAGCAAGTTTGCCGGTAATTACCAACATTAAGGATATTAAAATAGTGGATTTCGATGGTGATGAGCAAACGGAATTTTTAACACTTACCAGCGAAGGAATCCCCCACATCTGGAAATACAATGGAACTACTTTTATTGATATCTATACACCAGGAACAGTCGCGAAGTTTGGAGAGCCTGAAGATCTTTATACCGGAGATTTTAATGGCGATGGAAAATCAGATATTCTTTCAGAAATTAACAACTACTGGGTGTTATTATATTCGGATGGGAAAACGTATACAGAAAAAAATGCAGGACATTATATGCCTTTTGTTACAGATTCTGAATATGGAGGAGGTATTATAATAGAAGATATTAATAATGATGGATTATCTGATATTATTTATACAAGATACGGCACTATCATTATATGGTTTTCAAATGGTTGTAATGGAGACCATGCGTTTTTCACTCTTTTTGGCTATTATGACTTGTTTTCGTATCCTCATACATTACAAAATTTTTTATTTGATGTATTGGATTTAAATAATGATGGACAAAAAGAATTGGTATATGGAATGAAACTCTGTTACCAAACAACCGTTGATCCAATTTCTATTATTTCATTTAACAATTTATTAAAAGATTATACTTTAGTGCACACCATTACCAACGGGCTAAATAATACTTCCACTTTTACTTATTCTGTTTACAATGACAACAGGGAATTCAGTTCAACTTTTCCAAGACCGGAATTTCCCGTTAAACTTTTCAGGGGGGCAAGACTGTTGGCAAGTAACTTGCAAACCGTAAATGGTTATAGCACCTGGCAAAATGTAAATTATACATACGAGGATGCCTACCTGCACGAGCAGGGACTGGGATTTTTAGGATATAAAAACGTTACTATTGATAACCAGCTAAACCATTTAGTCTCTACATCCAGCTATAGTTTTACTATTCCAGGCAATACATCGGTATATTCTCCATGGCTTTCTACTACCAGTATTACCAAAAATAACATCCCGATCGCCTCTTCTTCCAATACATTAAGTGCTATGGGAGGTAATATCAGCCAAAAGCTTTTTGTGCCTATAGTAACTTCTTCCACTTCGAATGATCATTTGAGAAATAACAGCATTACCAATGCCATCGTTACTTTTAATGCCATCACTGGCAGGATAGAAAAGAAAACCTCGGCTACTTCTGATGGCTGGAGTACCGAAACCCAATCGGATTTTGCCACCATATCCAATAATGTAAGCAGGTTAACACAAACCATTTTTAAAAAAATGAAGGGCACCGATATTTATTACGATACCGTGGCATATACTTACGATACCCAGAAACCACTCCGCCTTGTTTCCCAAAAGGAACATGGTTTGATAACCACTAGCTATATCGCTTTTAACCCTTATGGCAACCCCATAGCTATAAGCATAACCACCAATAGCGGAACCCGTAGCAGCAGTTGTACCTACGATGCCAAAGGGCGCTTTGTGCTGACGGGTACCAATGCGGCAGGATACACTTCTTCTGTGGGTTACCGTAAAACGGATGGAGCCATGCTTACTGCTACTGACCCAAACCTGCTTACCACAAAATATACTTATACACAACAGGGCGGAAGCCTGATCACTACAATTACTAATCCCGATCTTACAAGCTCAACCACCACCCTTGCCTGGGACAATACCGAAAACGGGCTGTACAGTATGCATAACCTTGCCACCGACGGTAGCAACGGTACTACGTTTTATAATGCCGGAGGGCAAAAAGTAAAGGAAAACATTTCTGGCTATATGAATGCTACACTCACTACTACTTATTCTTATTATCCTGACGGAAACCTTTACACCACCCTCCCACCCGGTTACGAAACTCCAAATATCTATGTTTATTACTCCGACGGACGTATGCATACATTAACAGGACATAACCTGAATATGCAATACAGCTACAGCGGCAGTGCCGTTACCGTTACCGATAACATTTCCGGAACAACCCAAACCAGATATTCCGATGCATTAGGCAATGTAACAAATGTAAACGGGACCATGGGAAATATTACTTACCTGTATTATGCTTCCGGAAAGGTAAAGCAAATAACTGCTGTGGATAACATCACTGCTATGACCTACGATGTATTCGGCAACCAGCTTAGCCTTACCGACCCGGATGCAGGCATTACCAATTACCGTTATAACGGTTTTGGAGAATTGGTTTACCAGAAAGATGCCAAAGAGCAGGTGATAAATTGCACCTACGACAATGCCGGCAGAATAACATCCAAAACCGGAGATAATATAGATATAACATGCAGCTATAACGAAACCCCTGGCAGACTTGGTTTACTGCAGAGTACCAGCCGAAATGGTGTTACGGAATCGTACGGCTACGATGATCTGTGCCGACCGGTTAGCGTTACCACTTCCGGCAGCGGAAAAACCTTTGTTACCACTAATGAATACAATAACCTGGGACAGGTAAGCTATGTCCATTATCCTACAGGACTTTCCGTAATGTACGAATACGATAACACAGGCAACCTGCAAAAAATTTATAATGCAGCTAATACGACTATTCCCCTGTGGAGTGGTGATGCCAGAAACAATCGTAACCAGTGGACAAACTATACGTTTGGCAACGGAAAAACAACCACCTTGAATTATGACAATAATTACCGGCTGCAAAGTATGGTTACGCCTGGTGTACAGAGCCTTGGATTTACCTTTAATGACGAAGGGCAACTTACAAACCGTACGGAAGGTGATTTATCTGAAAGTTTTGTTTATGACGACCTTAACAGACTTACTACCGCTACCGTAGCAGGTTGTAGCTCTGTAAGTACTGGTTATTTTGTTAATGGCAATGATAATGGTAATATAAAAAACACTACCTTAGCCGGTGAATTTACTTATTTGCAGGAGTGGCCCCATGCGGTGCAAACGGTAAGCGGACGACCAAACAAGGACCCATCGCCAGCGAAAACCACCACCAGCAGCTTTACTGCCGACAATAAAATACTGGAAATGGATAACCAGACTTACAAAAACACCTTTACCTACTCTCCTTCCGGCGAACGTTTTAAGGTTGGCCATTATGAAGGAGAAAATATTTCGTCATCCAAAATGTATGTAGGTAACAGTGAATTTGTATTGGACGGCGCAGGCAATATTATAACCAGCCGTACCTTTATTTATACACCTA
>Ga0265297_10002973_pt1 | contig 32223 bp, 30 predicted proteins | sample Munlanlwell13791_FD_192502 | JGI IMG/M metagenome (GOLD analysis project Ga0265297, IMG submission 192502) | Leachate microbial communities from a municipal landfill in Southern Ontario, Canada - Leachate well 137-91 | ecosystem: Engineered > Solid waste > Landfill > Unclassified | place...
GACCGCGCCAGCGTGCTGATGGACGAGAACCTGGATGCGCTGCGCCGCTTCGACCCGACGGGGGCCCAGCTCGGCCTGCTGCGCTTCATGGTCGCCTTCTTCGCCCATCGCCACGACGAGGCGCTGCTCCTCGGCCGGCAATGGCTGGAGAGCGAGCCGGCCGGTGGCACGGCCTTCGATCGTGCCTCGGTCTGGCTCGGTATGGCGCTGTGCTACCGGGCGCTGCTCGACATGGCCAACGCCAGCCGCTGCCTCGAACGCGGCCGGCAGGAGATCACCAGTTCGCCGACCGACTACGGCCTCGCCTGGATGGCGACCCTAGGCGCCCATTTCATGCTGGTCCAGGGCCGGCCGGCGGCGGCCGCGCGCGAGATCGAGGCCATGTTGGGTGAACATCCGCCGAGCGACATCATGCGTGGCACGGCCGAGCTGGTGCTGGCCGAAGCCTATTACGAGCAGGGCGAGCTCGACCAGGCACGTCAGCTCATCCGGCGAAGCCTGCCCACCATCGCGCTGCACGGCAGTATCGACGTCGCCTTCTCCGGCTGGCGGGTGGCGACCCGGCTCGCCCTGCTCGATCAGGGGGCGGGGGCGGCGCTCGACCTGCTGCGCGGTGTGGAGCCCCTGTCGATCCGCCGCTTCGGCCTGTCGGCCTTGAAGCAGCTCCGCCTGCTCAAGGCCGAGATCATCCTCGACCTCGATCCCGAAGTGCGGCGCGGCCTCGATGTCGCCGACACCGGGGACGAGCGCCTGCCCGAGGCCGACACGCCCGAGACCGCGGAATGGCTGCGCCTGCTGGGCGCCAAGCGGAATCTCGTCTCCGGACACCCGCGGCGGGCCATCGCCGACGTGTTGCCGGTGCTGGCGGCGGCCCGGGCAGGCGGGCGGCTGCGCCGCTGGGTCCAGGCCGCCTGCGTCAAGGCGGCGGCCCATCAGGCCGACGGCGAGCCGACCTTCGCCCTGCGCGGCCTGACCGAGGCGATCGAGGAGGCGGCGAGCCACGGCCTGGAACGCGCCATCCTCGACCAGAAGGCGGTGCTGCGCCCGCTCATCCCCGGCCTCGCCCATTACATGAAGGCGGCCCAGGGCACGCTGCCGCCCGCGGTGGCGCGCCTGGCGGAACGGCTGACCGGCACCTTCTCCGCCGGCGTCGCGGAGGAAGACGACGAGGATGCCGACCAATCGGTCGCCGTCGGCCTCAGCAAGAAGGAATACCGGGTCCTCACCATGGTCTCGCAGGGCATGACCAACGGGCAGATCACCGAGCGCCTGTTCGTCTCCCTGCCGACGGTGAAATGGCACCTCCGCAACATCTTCGAGAAACTCGACGTGCGGACGCGGACGGCGGCGGTGGCCAAGGCCCGCTCCCTCGGCATGCTTCAGTGAGACGAACCGTCAGGAACTATCCTTTCGACCGGTGAGCGATACGCCCCTCCCGTTACCTTCGACCGTGGTGGATGAGAAATCTCCAACACAGAAGAAGTCCTCGGGAGGAGCATGATGGACAACCTCAAGATTCCGGTCGAACTGGCGGCACAAATCTACAATCCGGCGACTTTCGGTGACCGCAACAGGGTCAACGAGATTTTCAAGATCCTGCGGCGGGACTATCCGCTCTCGATCGCCGAGGTGCCCGGCTACGATCCGCATTGGATCGTCACCAAATATGACGACATCCGCGAAATCACCCGCCAGGACGAGCTGTTCCTGAGCTCGGTGCGCTCCAAGACGCTCGCCTCGCAGCATGCCGAACAGCTCATGCGCGACTATACCGGCGGCCTGCCGCACATCTTCCGCACCCTGGTGCATATGGACGAGCCGGAACACACCGAGTATCGCAACGTCACGGCGGCCCATTTCATGCCCCAGGCGGTCGCCAAGCTCGAACCCAAGGTGCGCGAGATCGCCAAGCGTTACGCCGACCGCCTGGCCGGCATGGCGCCGCATTGCGACTTCGCCTGGGATCTCGCCTTCTACTACCCGCTCGAAGTGATCCTGAGCGTCGTCGGCATCCCGGAGAAGGACCACGAGAAGATGCTGCGCCTGACGCAGTGGCTCTTCACCTATGCCGATCCCGAACTGAAGCGGCCGGGATCGAACGTGACCGACCCGGGCGAGATCATCAAGACCTGGGACCTCGTCTATGCCGAGTTCAAGGACTATTACGACAAGGTGATCGCCGACCGCCGCGCCCACCCGCGCGACGACATCGCATCCGTGATCGCCAATGGCCAGGTGCGCGGCTGCCCGATGGAGAACCGGGCCGCCATCTCCTATTTCGCCATCGCCTCGACCGCAGGCCACGACACCACCTCGGCCACCACGGGCATGGCGATGTGGAAACTGGCCGAGGAACCCGGCCTGTTGCAGCGGCTCAAGGACAATCCGAAGCTGATCGCCGGCTTCGTCGAGGAATCGATCCGCTGGGCGACGCCGATCCAGCAGTTCGTCCGTTCGGCCAAGGAGGACTATGTCCTGCGCGGCCGGCAGATCAAGAAGGGCGACCTGCTCTATCTCTCCTACATCTCGGGCAACCGCGACGAGGACGCCTTCGAGGATCCCTTCACCTTCAAGCCGGATCGTTCGCCGAACCGCCACATCGGCTTCGGCTACGGCACCCATATCTGCCTGGGTCAGCACTTGGCGCGGCTCGAGATGCGCTGCTTCTGGGAAGAGGTCATTCCGCGTCTCAAGCACCTCGAGATGGGCGGCGAGGGGCGCATGACCGAATCCGAACTGGTCTGCGGGCCGAAGCACGTGCCGATCACCTTCGAGATGGCGGCCTGAGGCGGGCATGGCCGAGGAACCCTACAAAGTCTGGCAATGCGGGGTGTGCGGCGAGCTTTACGACGAAGCCGCCGGCCTGCCCGAGGCGGGCATCGCCCCCGGCACCCGCCTGGCCGACCTGCCGGAGGACTGGATGTGTCCGGCCTGCGGCAGCTCAAAGGCCGATTTCGTGCCTTACGACGCCTGAAAAACCAATAACGACGGCGAGGCCGGCCCGGGAGACGGGGCCGGCCTTCGCTCATGGAGGAGAACGCCATGGCGGAATTCGACTATATCATCGTCGGCGCCGGCAGCGCCGGCTGCGTGCTGGCCAACCGCCTGTCGGCGGATCCGGCCAACCGCGTCTTGCTGATCGAGGCGGGCGGACGCGACCGCAACCCGCTGATCCACATGCCCGCGGGCGTGATCAAGCTGCTCGGCGCCCGGCGCGGCAACTGGTACTACCACACCGAACCCCAGGCCCATATGGCCGGGCGTTCGCTCTACTGGCCGCGCGGCAAGGTGCTCGGCGGCTCGTCCTCGATTAACGGCATGATCTACATCCGGGGCCACGCCCGGGATTACGACCATTGGCGCCAGCTCGGCCTGAAGGGCTGGGGCTATGCCGACGTGCTGCCCTATTTCAAGCGGAGCGAAGGCAATGCGGCGGTGGCGGACGACTTCCACGGTACCGATGGCCCGCTCGGCGTCAGCGACGCACCGGGGCAAAACCCCCTGTTCGACGCCTTCGTTGCGGCCGGGGTCCAGGCCGGTTACCAGCACACGGGCGATTTCAACGGTGTCCAGCAGGAGGGTTTCGGGCGCTATCAGTTGACCGTGCGGAATGCCAGGCGTTGCAGCGCGGCGGTCGCCTATCTGCGCCCGGCACTCGCGCGGGGCAACCTGGCCGTCACGGTCGACACGCTGGCGACCCGCATCCTGTTCGAGGGGCGGCGGGCGGTCGGGGTCGAGACCCTGCGCGGCGGGCGAAAACATACCTTCGGCGCGAAGCGCGAGGTGATCCTGGCCGGCGGGGTGATCAATTCGCCCCAGCTCCTGATGCTGTCGGGGATCGGCCCGGCCGCGGAACTGCGCCGTCATGGCATCGAAGTCCTGGCCGAGCTGCCCGGCGTCGGCCAGAACCTGCAGGATCACCTGGACGCCACGGTGATCGCCCGGAGCCTGTTGCCGGTCACCCTGCACAGCCAGACCAAGCCGCTGACCCAAGCCCTGACCGGGCTCCGCTACCTTCTGTTCAAGAGCGGGCCCGGTTGTTCCAACGGGGTCGAGACCGGCGCCTTCCTGAAGACCCGGCCGGGACTGGAAGTCCCCGATCTCCAGCTTCATTTCGTCGCCGCCGTACTGCAGGACCATGGCCGCACGAAGTCGCCCGGCCACGGCTTCACCGTGCACCTGTGCCAGCTCCGGCCGGAAAGCCGGGGCCATATCGCGCTCCGCTCGGCCGATCCCACCGCCGCGCCCCTGATCCAGCCGAACTATCTGTCGAGCGAGGTCGATCGCCGGACCATGAGAGACGGCGTTCGCCTGGTGCGCGACGTGCTGCGCCAGGAGGTCCTGCGCCCCTATCTGGGCGCCGAGATCGAGCCCGGTCGCGCGGTCGAGAGCGACGCCGAGCTGGACAGTTGGATCCGCTCCCGCGCCGAGACGATCTATCACCCGGTCGGCACCGCGCGCATGGGCACGGATTCGATGGCGGTCGTGGACGAGCGCTGCCGCGTACACGGCATCGGCGGACTCCGCGTGGTCGACGCCTCGGTCATGCCGACCCTGGTCGGCGGCAACACCAACGCGCCGACCATCATGATCGGCGAGAAAATCGCCGACGACATCCTGGGCCTGCCCCCGCTGCCGGCGGAAGCGCCCCCCGTGGCCGAGGACTGGGGGCATCCGCGCGCGGTCGGTCTCTGAGGACGGGAGGCCCCGGAAAAACCAGCCTAACGGTCAGTCGGGGCCGCACCGCCATCCACTAGCGTTGCAACGGATCGGCGAAACAGCCGACGTCATGACAAGAATTTGATGAGGGGGAGGAATGGTGAAGACTTCTCTGGCCCTGGCGGGCCTGCTGGCATCGCTTGCCATCTGCACACCGGCGCTGGCCAAGGTGACCCAGGCCGAGGCCGACCGGCTCGGCAAGGACTTGACGCCCATGGGCGGCGTCAAGGCGGGTAATGCAGATGGTTCCATTCCGGCCTGGAACGGCGGCATCACCTCGCCGCCTGCCGGCTATTCGCCGGGCATGCACTACCCCGATCCCTTCGCAGCCGACAAGCCGCTGTTCACCATCACGGGGCAGAACGCGGAACAATACAAGGCCAAGCTGACCGTGGGCCAGCTCGCCATGCTGAAGCTCTATCCGAGCTACAAGCTGGTCGTCTATCCGACCCGGCGTTCCTGCTCGCTGCCCGAGAGGGTCTACGAGGCGGGGCGCAAGAACGCCGTCACGGCGACCATGACCGAGGACCAGAACGGCTTGAACGACGCCCTGCTCGGCGTGCCCTTTCCGATTCCGAAGTCGGGGGTGGAGGCGATCTGGAACCACCGGCTTCGCTACCGCGGCTTCAAGTTCAGGCGCTATTTCGGCTCCGCCGCGGTCAATCGCGACGGCAGCTTCCTGATGTTCAAGAGCCAGGACGAAGGCATGATCCACTATTCGGGTCCCGGCCTCGCGACTATCGGCGACGTCACCGACATCAAGCAGCTCAACAATATCGCGATTTCCTACCTGAACATCACGACTGCGCCGACCAGGCTCGCCGGCTCGATCATCCTGGCGCTCGACACCATCAACGCCAAGGAACTGCCGCGGCAGGCCTGGCAGTACAACCCGGGCACCAGGCGCGTGCTGCGCGCCCCCGAACTCGCCTACGACAACCCGCTGTTCAATACGGACGGCCTCGCCACCACCGATCAGTTCGATGTCTACAATGGGGCGACCGACCGTTACAGCTTCGCCCTGAAACCGGCCGAGGAAAAATACATCGGCTATAACGCCTATGAATACATGTCCGATAAGCACTCCTACAAGGAGCTGCTGACCGCGAGCCACTTGAATGCAGACCTCGGGCGTTACGAGCTGCATCGCACCGTGGTGGTCGACGCCACGCTGAAGGAAGGCACCCGCCACGTCTACGGCCGGCGCACCTTCTATATCGACGAGGATAGCTGGAACATCGCCACGGTCGACCTCTACGACACCCGCGGCCAGCTCTGGCGGGTGCAGGACGACCCGGTCGCCAACTACTACGACATCCCGCTCTGCTCCTCAGCGCTGGAAGCGACCTACGACCTGCAATCCGGCCGCTACGTCGTCTTCGGCCTGAAGAACGAGGAGAAGATGCTGAACTGGAACGTCCAGGATATCGACCCGTCGATGTTCACGCCGGACGCGATCCGCCGGCTCGGCACCAACTGACCGCCTGGGGGCGCTCTCAGGGAAGCGGAAGAGGCGTGCCGGTTTCCGGACGGCACGGCTGCTAAAGGGGGAAACAATGGAAGGCATCGACAAGGCCGGCCCGCCTCGGGCCGGCGAACGGCGGACCCTTGGCCGTCGCTACTGGCTGGCGACCACGGCGCTCTGCCTCCTGGGGGTGGCGACCACCGCTTCGGCCTATGATTTCGAGCTGGGCGAGGAAGTGACAGGATCGATCACGGTCTCGCTCACGACGGGGGCGCAGATGCGCATGGCCGACCGCGACCCGCGCAACTACGGCTACTATTACGGTGGCGCGCTGCCGCCCGCGGGCAACGACGACGGCAATTTCAACTTCGACAAATACGACCTGATCAGCCAGGTCTCCAACGCCCGCGCCGAACTGAAGCTGAAGTGGCAGAACTTCGTCTTCTACGCCCGCGGCGCGGGCTTCTTCGACTCGGTCGCGGCCAACAACCACCTGGCCGATTTCGACCCCGAGGAACGGCCCTTCACCAGCGGCCGCTACACGCCGAGCGCCAAGAAGAAGGCGGCCTGGGGCGCCAAGCTGCTGGACTTCTATGTCCGCGGCAGTTTCGACGTGGGCGACCGGCCGCTGACCGTCACCCTCGGCAACCAGATCCTGAACTGGGGCGAGGCGCTGTTCACCATCAACGGCATCGCCGTGGTCAATCCGATCGACGTCGCCAGGATCCGCGTGCCGGGCGCCGAGCTGAAGGATGCGCTGATCCCGGTGCCCATGATCTCGGCCAATTACGAGATCGCCGACGGGCTCTCGGTCGAGGCCTTCTACCAGTTCGATTTCGAGCCCTTCAAGCTCGACGCCTGCGGCAGCTTTTTCTCCTTCACCGATAATCTGTGCGACGGCGTCAAATACGCCCAGCCCTTCACCGATCCCTTCGACCCGCGCGCCTATACGACCCAGAGCGGGCTCCGCCCCGGCGATTACGACGATCCGAACCGGCAGATTCTCTCGGTCAATCCGCCGCTCAACCTGAAGGACGATCCGGATGTTCACGACTGGGGCGTGTCGCTGCGCTATTTTTCGCCCGAGCTGAACAATACGGAGTTCCAGCTCTACTACATCAACTACACCTCGCGCCTGCCGTCGCTGATGGCCCATGCGCCGGCGCAGTTCGCCCCCGGTACCGGCCAGGTGAACCTGGGCGCGCTGCCGGTGCCGCTGGTCGACGGGCTGCTGAACAACCTGGGCGTCGACCAGTTGGGCGCCCTGACCTCGGCCCTCTCGGGCCTGCTCGGCGGGCCGGTCACCGATATCGTCGGCGCCCTGACCAATCCGCTGTCGAGCGCGCTGATCCAGCCGCCCTTCGGCACCTCGCCGCGTTCGACCGTGTTGCAGAACCTGGAGAACAGCCCGGTCGACATTTATTATCCGACCGGCCTGCAACTGATCGGCTTCGCCTTCAACACGACCTTCGATCCACTCGCGGTCGCCATCAACGCCGAGATCAGTTGGAAGCACGACGCGCCGATCTGGATTTCCGAACCGGCCTTCCTGGCGAGCTACTACAACATGAACGGCGGCGTGCCGGTCAGCCAGGCGACCACGGCGCCGACGCCGATCTGCGTCGGCTCGCTCTGCGTGCCGAACCCCGGCATCGCCCCCCAGCTCGAGCCGAGCTTCCGCAAGGGCCAGGACACCTACGAACCGAACCGCACCCTGACCCTGGATGAGCGCCACAACGTCTGGCAGGCGGCGGTGCGCTTCATGAAGATCATGGGCGGCTCCGATTTCGTGACCCGGCTCCTGGGCGCCAACCAGCTCTTCGGCCTGGTCGAATTCGGTGCGCTCTATATCGATCTCGATCCCAACACCCAATACGCCGCCTATGGCCAGAACAGTTTCGAGGGCTTCTTCACCCGGCCGCTCAACATCGGCCCTGTCGGCTTGGCTGGGCCGATCGATGCGACCTCGCTCGGCGCGCCCTTCGGCTCGTCGCACAAGCTGCCCAGCCAATGGTCGGGCGGCGTGCAGGGGATCTTCTTCTGGGATTATCCGAACATCCTGGACGGCGTCACCATGACCCCCTCGATCGGCTTCGCCCACGGCCTGTTCGGCACGACACCGGCACCCAACCCCGGCTTCGTGAAGAGCCTGACCTCGGTGAACTTCGGCTTGCGCTTCGACTACCTGGATCACTGGTCGATGAACATCAACTATTTCAAGAGCTGGGGGGCGGGCAACGGCGGCTCCAACGGCGCCTCGCGCAACCCCTATCTCGATCGCGACTTCGTCGGCGTCAGCGTCTCCTATTCCTTCTAGGACGCTCTTTCCTCGCGTATCCGGCACCGATACCCTCCGCCGGTACGCCACTCGTCCCCGGGGCGCCATCGCTCTCCTCGGCGCCCCGGGGCTTTTTTTTGAAGACGGCGACAACAAGAACACAAGAACAAGGGAGGACGAGATGACCGACTTCATCGCCATGACGATCGACGGCCGCGCCGCCGAAGCACCGAACCGCCTCGAGGTGCGCAACCCGGCCGATGGCCAGGTCTTCGCCGCGGTGCCCGACGCCGGCGCCGCCGAACTGGACCTCGCCATTCAGGCAGCGACGCGTGCGCTGCCGGCCTGGCGGGCGAAACCCTGGGCCGAGCGCCAGGCCCTGGTCGCCCGCATCGGCGAGACGATTTCCACTCATGCCGAGGAATTGATCCGCCTCTTGACCCGCGAACAGGGCAAGCCGACCGAACAGGCCCGCTTCGAGGTCCTGGGCGCCGCGCAATGGTGCGCCGCTGTCGCCACGATGGTGGAGCCGATCGAGGTGATCGAGGACACGGCGGCCCACCGGGTCGAGACCCGGCATGTGCCGATCGGCGTGGTCGGGGCGATCTCGCCGTGGAATTTCCCGGTCATGCTGTCGATTTGGAAGATCGCGCCGGCCATCCTGGCGGGCAATACGATGGTGTTGAAGCCGTCTCCCTTCACGCCGCTCGCGGTGCTCCGCCTGGGCGAACTGCTGCGCGACGTGCTGCCGCCGGGCGTCGTCAATGTGATCACCGGGGGCGATGCCCTCGGCCCGCTGATGACCGGCCACCCGGGTTTCGGCAAGATCAGTTTCACCGGCTCGACCGCCACGGGGCGCCGTGTGATGGCGAGTGCGGCCCCCACCCTGAAGCGGGTCACCCTCGAACTCGGCGGCAACGATCCGGCCGTCGTCTTTCCCGACGTCGATGTGCGGACGACGGCCGAGCAGCTCTTCTGGTCGGCCTTCACCAATTCGGGCCAGGTCTGCGTCGCGACCAAGCGCGCCTATGTCCATGACGAGATCTACGACGACATGCTGAACGCCCTGGCCGAAGTCGCCGCGGCGGTCCGCATGGGCGACGGAAGAGAGCAGGGCTCGGTCCTGGGGCCGGTGCAGAACAAGCCGCAATACGACCGCGTGCGCGCCTTGATCGAGGACAGCCGGCAGAACGGCCACCGTGTCATCGAGGCGGGTGCCGCGCCCGAGGGCGAAGGCTATTTCATCCCGGTCACCCTGGTCGACAATCCGCCGGAAGACGCCCGCATCGTGCAGGAGGAACAGTTCGGCCCGGTCCTGCCGCTGCTCCGCTTCACGGACGAGGAGGATGTCATCGCCCGCGCCAATGCCACCGAATACGGTCTCGCCGCCACCGTCTGGACGGCGGACGAGGCGCGTGCCCGGCGCCTGGCCGACCGGATCGAGGCCGGCAGCGTGTGGATCAACGAAGCCCTCGCGATCTCGCCCTTCGCCGCCTTCGGCGGGCACAAGCAGTCGGGCGTCGGGGTCGAGAACGGGCTGGGTGGCCTGCTCGAATTCACCAACCCGAAGACGGTGACGATGAAGCGCGCCTGATACGCGCGGTCAGGCCAGGATCTTCAGGGTCCTGGCCTTGGCCACCGCATCCTCGCGTGAGACGGCGCCGAGCTTGGCGTAGACATTCTTCAGGTGCCATTTGATCGTCCCGGGCGAGACGTTGAGCGCCCGGGCGATCGTCTTGACCGAAAGGGCACGGTCGAGCAGCTGTACGATCTCCCGCTCCTTGGGCGACAGGGCGGCGGCCGGGACCGCGACGGGCGGCGGGTGGCGGTTGCCCAGGCTGTCGTCGAGCAGGCGGCATTCCTCCGGCTTGAGGTCGGGCAGGGCGCGCAGGCGGGCGGCCAGATCGGTCGCCGGCGCCCCGCCGTCGAGGAAGAGCCGGTACATGCCGCAATGTTCCGCCGTCATCAGAAGCCCGCGGCCGAGGCGGAGCGCCGCCACCTCGTCGCCCAGGGCGAGATGGGCGGCCGCGGCCATCATCGTCTGGCGCGCGGCGAGGAAGAGGCGGCCGCGCCGGCGCAGCTCGTCGGCCAGGGGACCTGCGGCGTCGACGACCTGCTGCCAGTCGCATTCTGCGGTGGCGGCGTCGACCGCGGCGATCGCGGCGGCGAGTCCGATCTCGGCCAGCGTGCCGGTGGCGCCGGCATGGCGCGCCGCCATCCGGCGCAGGCGGCGCAGCGCTTCCCGCATCGCCGTCATGCCGGCGGCACGGCGGCCCAGAAGGCGGACGCGCTCGGCCAGGCTCCAGGCCGCCAGGCGGTCCCAGCCTTCGTCCTGGGCGAGGCGCTCCATCCCGTCGAGGGTGGCCAGCGCCCGCTCGCGGTCGCCTTGCAGGGCATGGAGCCGCGCCTTGGTGCGGAGCGCATGGAGGGCGACGTCCGGCCCCGCCGTGCTGTCGCCGGATTCGGCGAAGAGGTCGAGATCGTCTTCCGCCGCCTCGAGGTCGTTCAACTGGTAGTCGGCCTCGGCCCGATAGGCGGCGAGATGGCCGGCCGAATATTCGGCCAGCTGTTCTTCGCGGGCGAGGTCGCGGAGCGAGCGCGAAAGCATGTCGCGCGCCTGCACGAAATCGCCCTGGACCAGAAAACTGTGGCCGCCCACGCCTTCGAGCCAGGGGCGGGAGCGGGCGCCGTGGCGGCGGCGCAGGGCCGCCTGGCAATCGGCGGCGATGTCGCGCGCCCGTTCGTGCTGGCCGGCGCCGATCAGCGCCATGCCGCCGACCGCGCCCAGCATCAGGAGGCCGAAACCGTCGACCGCGGGCGGGGCGTCCAGCACCGGGGCGAGCAGGGCCATGGCGGCGGCGGTATCGTCGCGCATCACATGGTCGAGGGCGCGGAGCAGGCGGAGTTCGAAGTCGACTTCCGGCCGGGCTGCCGCGGGGTGGGCCTCGATCGCCGCGATGGTGGCGGCGACGTCGCCGTGCCGGCGCGCGCTGACTTCGGACCAGCCGATCGAGAGGAGGACGTCGATCCGCTCCGTCCGCGCCGCCGCCGGCAGGTCGGCGGCCCAGCGCAGCAGGGGCAGGAACTGCCCGGCATAGAGCAGGGGCCGCGCCGCCCCGCCGATGAGGGCGGCCATGCGCGAGGTGTCGCCGGCATGGCGGGCGTGGCGAAGCGCCTCGGTGGTCAGGCCCTGGGCCTCGAACCACAGGCTGGCGCGGCGGTTGATCGCGGCCAGGTCCGGCGCGGGCAGGGCACGCAGGCGCTGGCGCAGGAAGGCGGCGAAGATCCGGTGGAAGCGGAACCAGGGCAGGGCTTCGCCACTGTCGATCGGCACGACGAAGGATTGCTGGGCCGCTAGCGTCTCGACCAGGGCCGAAGCCTCGGTGCCGCCGCAGATCGCATCGCAGAGCGCCGGGGTGAAGCGGCGGCAGGCCGAGAGACGCACCAGGATCGCGATCTGCTCGGGCTCCAACACGCTGCCGAAGGCGTCGGCGACCACGCCGGTCATGCCGTCGTCCCCGGCGGGGGCGGCGAGGCCGCGCAGGTGGTGCAGCACGCTGTCGGTCTCGCGCCCCTTGCGGAGCGCCAGGGCGGCGAGCTGGGTGCCGGCGACCCAGCCTTCGGTCAATCCGTACAGGCGCCGGGCCTGGCTGGCGCTCAGCCGGCCGACGCCGAGCGTGTCGAGGAAGGTCGCCTGTTCCTCGACCGAGAGGCGGAGCTCGTCGAAGCTGACGTCGGTCACCTGGTCGCGGCTGCGCAACAGGCCGAGGTCGAGGGGCGGTGCCGTGCGCGCCGTGATCGCCAGGTGGAAGTTGCCCGGCAGGTGGCGCAGCAATTGCTGGAGCATGGCGAAGGGCTGCCGCGCCCGCAGGACGTGAAGGTCCTCCAGCACCATGACGATCGGCCGGACATGGGCGAAGGCGGCATTGACGACCTGGGCGACGAAACGGTCCGCCGTCTCGAAGCCTTCGGACTGCAGGGCCTGGGCCAGCGCCGGGCCGACGTCGACCCCGGCGGCTTCGAGGGCGGCGAACCAATAGGCCGCCCATTGGCCCTCGTCGTCGTCTTCACCCACGTTGTACCAGGCGACTTCGGCCCCGGCCGCGATCAGGCGCTGGCGCCACAGCGCCGCCAGGGTGGTCTTGCCGCTGCCGGCGGGCCCCAGGATCAGGGTCACCATGCGATCGCGCCGGGCCTGGAGCTGGTCGAGCAGGCGCTCCCGCCCGAGGGCGGCAGAGCCCAGCCGGGGCGGCGCGATCTTGGTCCGGATCAGCGAGGACGCCGGGCTCATCGCGGGCCAGTCAAAGCGCGCGGGCGATGATGTCCTTCATCACCTCGTTGGCGCCGCCATAGATCTTCTGGATGCGGGCGTCGGCATAGAGGCGGGCGATCGGATATTCCATCATGTAGCCGTAGCCGCCGAACAATTGCAGGCATTCGTCGACCACCCTGCATTGCTGTTCCGTGGTCCACCACTTGGCCATATAGGCGGCCTGGTCGTCCAGCGTGCCGTCCACCAGGCGCTGGATGCAGTCGTTCACGAAGCTGCGCACGACATGGGCGATGGTGGCCACTTCGGCCAGGCGGAAACGGGTGTTCTGCAGGTCGTAGAGCGTGGCGCCGAACATCTGGCGTGCCTTGGCATGGGCCAGCGTGTGTTCGAGGGCGAGTTCGATCGCCGCCGCCGCCGGCACGGCGAGCAGCATCCGTTCGTAGGGCAATTGGCTCATCAGATGGGCGAAGCCCCGGCCCTCGGTCCCCCCCAGCAGATTCTCGGCCGGCACGCGGACGCCGTCGAAGAAGAGTTCGGCGGTATCGGAAGCATGCTGGCCCAGTTTCTCCAGCCGGCGGCCGACGCGGAAGCCGGGCAGATCCTTGGTCTCCAGCACGAGGAGGGAAATCCCCTTGCCGCCGCCCTCGCCGGTACGGCAGGCGACGACCAGGAGATGGGCGGTCGAGCCGCTGGTGATGAAGGTCTTGGCGCCGTCGATCACGTAAGAGTCGCCGTCGCGCCGCGCCCGCGTCCTGAGTGTCTTCAGGTCGGAGCCGCAGCCGGGCTCGGTCAGGGCGATGCCGGCGAGAAATTCGCCCGAGACCAGCTTGGGCAGCCAGCGCCGCTTCTGTTCCTCGGTGCCATAGTCGAGGATGTAATGCGAGGCGATCGAATGGACGCCCAGCGTGGCAGGAATCTCGGCCTTGGAGAGCTCGTCCTGGACGACGAGCTGATAGGCGATGCTGGCGTCAGAGCCGCCGTATTCTGCGGGCATTTCCGGCAGCACGAAGCCGAGCGCGCCGAAGCGGTGCCAGACGTCGGTCGGGATATGGCCCTGGCGGCGCCAGCCCTCGACCTCGGGCGCCATTTCGGCCTGGACGTAGCGACGCACCTGGTCGCGGAAGGCTTCGATCTCTTCGTCCATCCAGGGGTGGCGGTGGAGGCGCGGCATCATCGCAGTCATCTCAGGCCACCTGACTCTTGCGGTCTTTCCAGAAGGGGGCGCGCAACGCGGTCTTCAGCACCTTGCCGGCGCCGGAGACGGGCAAAGCGTCGACGAAATCGACGCTGCGCGGGCATTTGTAGCCGGCGATCCGCTCCTTGCAGAAGAGGATCAGCTCCTGGTCGGTCAGGACTGCGCCGGATTTCAGCACGACGACGGCATGGACGCTCTCGCCCCATTCGGCGGAGGGGATGCCGATCACGGCGCAGGTAGCGACCGCGGGATGCTGGGCGACGGTATTCTCGACCTCGGCGGAATAGACGTTCTCGCCGCCCGAGATGATCATGTCCTTCACCCGGTCGACCACGAAGATGAAGCCGTCGTCGTCCATATAGGCGCCGTCGCCGGTGTGCATCCAGCCGTCCCGCACCGTCTGGGCCGTGAGGTCGGGCATGTTCCAATAGCCCTGCATCACGTTGGGCCCGCGCACGGTCACCTCGCCCACCGTGCCGTGCGGCACCTCGCGGTCCTGGGCATTCACGATGCGGACTTCGGTGCAGAAGCTGGCCCGCCCGGCCGAGCGGAGCTTGCCGCGCTTCCGCCCCTCTGGGGTGTGATACTCGGCCGGGCAGATGGTGGCCAATGGCGACAGTTCGGTCATGCCATAGGCCTGGATGAAGTCGACGCCGGGCAGCACCGCCATGGCGCGGTCGAGGACCGCTTCCGAAATCGGCGAAGCGCCATAGACGATGCAGCGCAGGCTGGAAAGGTCGCGGCCCTGGCGCATCACCGGATGGTCGACCAGCATCTGGATCATGGTCGGCACCAGCAGGACATGGGTGACGCGGTCGCGTTCGATCGCCTCGACCACGGCTTCCGGGCTGAAGGAGCCGATGAAACTCTGGGTGTTGCCGCGCACCCATTGGACGCCGGACATACCGATGTCGGCGACATGGAACATGGGGGCGGCGTGGAGATAGACACTGCCCTCCGGCGCCAGGCCCTCGGCCAGCAGGGAGAGCAGCGAGGCATACATGCCCTTGTGGCCGATCATCACGCCCTTCGGACGTCCTGTCGTGCCGCCGGTATAGAACAGGCCGAGCAGGTCGTCGCCCCGGCGCACGGCGTCGGGCACCGGCTGGGCCCCGGCGATCAGGTCTTCGTAGCCGAGCATGCCGTCCGGCGTCAGGCCGTCGCCGCAATGGATCACGGTCAGCGGCGCCACACTGTCGGCCCTTAGCTTCTGCGCGACCGGCAGATAGGCGTCGTCCACCAGGAGGAGGCGCGAGCCCGAATCCTCCAGCGAATAGAGGATCTCGGCCGCCGACCAGCGGATGTTGCAGGGGTTGATCACCCCGCCCCCCCAGGGCACCGCGATCATATACTCGAAGTAACGATCGGAGTTCAGCGCCAGCATGGCCACGCGGTCGCCCGGCGCCATGCCGAGGCATTGCAGCGCGCCGGCGAGCCTGGCCACGCGGTCGGCGAGCGAGCGGAAGGTCTGGCTGCGCCGGCCGCAGCGCAGCGCCACTTTGTCCGGGTGCTGCTGGACCGCACGGTGGAGGGGCTGGGTGATATACATGTCCTCAGATCCCGGTGAGGCCGCCGGAGCAAATCAGGGTCTGGCCGCTGACATAGTCGCTCTCGGGGATGCAGAACAGGTAGACGGCACCCGCCGCCTCGTCCGGCGTACCGCCGCGGCCGAGCGGGATCGAGCGTTCCATCATGGCGAGCAGGTCGGGGTTGACGCCCACCTTGATCTCGCGCCCCTCGATGTTGGCGGTCGCATTGGCGTCGGCGCTGGCCTCGGTGAGGCGGGTCTTGATGAAACCATAGGCGACGCAGTTGACCGTAGTGTTCATGCGCCCCCATTCCTTGGCCAGCGTCATGGTCATGCCGGTGATGCCGGCCTTGGCGGTCGAATAATTGGCCTGGCCCGCATTGCCGAACAGGCCGGCGACCGAGGAGATGTTGACCACCTTGCGCACGACGCGCCGGCCGGCTTCGGCATCGGCCTTGGCCTGGGCGCGGATCACCGGCTGCACCGCGCGCAGGATGCGGAAGGGGGCGGTCAGGTGGACGTCGAGCATGGCGTACCACTGCTCGTCGGTCATCTTCTGGATGACGTTGTCCCAGGTGTAACCAGCATTGTTCACCACGATGTCGACCGCCTTGAAGTGCTGCACGGCGGTGCCGACGAAGCGTTCGGCGAAATCGGGCGCGGTCACGCTACCCAGGCAGGCGACAGCCTCGCCGCCCATGGCCTTGACCGCCTCGACCACTTCCATGGCGGGATCGGCGTCGAGGTCGTTGACCACCACGCGGGCCCCTTCGGAGGCGAGTTTCAGGGCGATGGCGCGGCCGATGCCGCGGCCCGAGCCGGTGACGAGGGCGACCTTGCCGTCGAGTTTCTTGGACATTTTCCGATCTCCCTCAGCCGATCGCGACCAGGGCTTCGCCCACGATCTTCACCTGGCCGTATTGATTGGTATTGGCGAGCGCGATCGTCGCGCAGCGCTCGCCGTTCACCTCGGCGATCGCGGTGACCTTGCCGGTCACGGTGATCGCATTGCCGAGGTGGGTGATGCCCTGGAAGCGGGCGTCGAACTTGCGCAGCTTCGCCTGCGGCGCCCAGCGGGTGAGCAGGCGGCCCATCCAGGCCATGCCCAGCATGCCGTGGGCGAAGATGTCCGGCATGCCGGCCTTCCTGGCGAAATCGATGTCGATATGGATCGGGTTGTGATCGCCCGAGGCGCCGCCGAACAGGAACAGCATGGTGCGGTCGACCGGCGGCAGGGCGAGGGGAGGCAGTTCCTGGCCGACCGCGATCTTGGTTTCGGTGCTCATGGGATGTCCTCAGTTCCGGCAGACCAGGGTCGAGCGCAGCTCGGCTACCAGGTCGCCGTTCTGGTTGCGGGCTTCCGACTGCTTGACGACGAATTCGAGGGCACCGCCCTTCTTGTCGTAGATGTCGGCGATCTTCGAGACCACGGTGATCACATCGCCGGCGCAGGCGGGCCTCAGATAGGTGAAGCTCTGCTCGCCGTGCAGGAGCTTGGCGAGCGGGATCTTCAGATCCTCGAGGGTCTGCATCACGGCACCACTGTCCATTTCCGCCGCGAAGAGGAAGGTGGGCGGGGCGGGCAGGTCGGCATAACCGGCGGCCTTGGCCGCCTCGACCTCGGTATAGACCGGGTCGGTCTCGCCGATCGCCTTGGCGAAGAAGCGAAGCCGCCCGCGGTCCAGGGCCAGTTCGGACGGGGCCGAGACATGGCCGATCCATTTTCTGTCGATCATGGCGCCTCAGACCCTTTCGTAGAGGGTGACGACGCAGGCGCCGCCGAGGCCGAGGTTGTGCTGCAACGCCACGCGGGCGCCCTCGACCTGGCGCTTGTCCGCGGTGCCGCGGAGCTGCTGCACCAGCTCGGTGCATTGTGCGAGGCCGGTGGCGCCCAGGGGATGGCCCTTGGACAGGAGCCCGCCCGAGGGGTTGGTGACATAGCGGCCGCCATAGGTGTTGTCGCCCTCGTCGACGAATTTCTGCGCGCCGCCGATCGGACAGAGGCCGATCGCCTCATAGGTGATCAGCTCGTTGTGGGCGAAGCAGTCGTGCAGCTCGACCACGTCGACATCCTCGGGGCCGATGCCGGCGGCCTCATAGACCTGACGCGCGGCTTCCCGGGCCATGGAGAAGCCGACCACTTCGCGCATGTCGTGGGCTTCGAAAGTTTTCGGCGTATCGGTGGTCATGGCCTGGGCGCCGATCCGGACAGAGGCATCGATGCCGTGCTTCTTGGCGAAATCTTCCGAACACAGAATGGCGGCGGCGGCACCGCAGGTCGGCGGGCAGGCCATCAGCTTGGTCATGACGCCCGGCCACATCACGGTCGAGGCCAGCACGTCTTCCGTCGTCACCACGTTGCGGAACAGGGACATCGGGTTGTTGGCGGCGTGGCGGCTGGCCTTGGCGCGGATCTTGGCGAAGGTTTCGAGCGGCGTGCCGAATTCCTGCATATGGGCGAGGCCGGCGCCGCCGAAATAACGAAGGGCCAGCGGGATCTCGGCATGGCCGACGATCTCGTCGGTCGCGACGTCGAAGGGTTCGAAGGGGCTCGGCCGGTCGTGGAACATGGCGCCGAGCGCGCCCGGGTTCATCTGCTCGAAGCCGAGGGCCAGGGCGCAGTCGACCGCGCCGCTCTCGACCGCCTGGCGGGCCAGGAACAGGGCCGACGAGCCGGTCGAGCAATTGTTGTTCACGTTGAAGACCGGGATCCCGGTCATGCCGTAACCATAGAGGGCACGCTGGCCGGCGGTCGAGTCGCCGTAGACATAGCCGGCATAGGCCTGTTTGACCGCGCCGTAGTCGAGGCCGGCATCGGCGAAGGCGGCGGCCAGGGCGGCGGCGGCCATCTCGGGATAGGGCTTGTTGACGCCCGGCTTGACGAAGGGAATCATGCCGACACCGGCGACGACGACCTTGCTCATGGCTTGCTCCTGGTTTGTTTCCTCGGGCGCCTTCTGGCGCGACGTCGGGACCTTATCGGGTGGGGATCGGTGCCGCCCCTCCCCGTTGGGGAGGGGAAGGGGGGTCAACGGCGCTTGCGGAAGGCGGCGACGGCCTCGGCATGGTCCCGTGTGCCGAGCGCGATCACCTGCGAGCGCATCTCGAGCGCCAGATGGCTGCGGAAACCGGCCGAATCCATGCTGGCGTTCAGCAACTCCTTGGTCATGCGCACGCCCAGCAGGGGCTGGGCGGCGATCTCGCGGGCGAGGTTCAGCGCTGCTTCCAGGGGATCGGGCTCGACCGCCGCGGCGAAACCCTGGGCCAGCGCTTCCTCGGTCGAGAGGCTGCCGTTCGTGAAGAACAGGCGGGCCGCCCGCCCGGGTCCGATCAGCCGCGGCAGCCGCCAAGAGAGGCCGAGGTCGCCGGCACTGGCGCCGAGCTTGTGGAAGGGCGCGTCGAAACGGGCGGCCGGGCCGCAGATCCGGAGGTCCGCCGCCGCGGCGAGGGCAAAGCCGGCGCCGACCGCGACGCCCTGCACGGCGGCGATCACCGGCTGTTCCGCCTCGGTCACCGCCAGGATCATGTCGGGACCGGCGCGGAGCGCCCTGTAGTGGACATGGACGGGATCGCCCACCTCCGGCGCCAGGCCCTCGACCAGGTCCATCCCGGCCGAAAAGGCGCGGCCAGCGCCGGCCAGCACGATGACGCGGCAGGCTTCCTGCGCCCCGGTCCAGGCCAGCGCGTGGCGGATGTCGTTCATCATCGCCAGGGTGAGCGCGTTCATCCGCTCCGGCCGGTTCAGCAGGATGCGGCCGACACCGTCCCCGTCCAGGCTCGCCTCGACCGCGCCAAAAGACTGCCGTAGATCCACGTTCCCGCCCCGTCGCCGATTTCTTCTCTCCGCGTCTTAGCGGATCGGGGCTGTGGCTCCGGCTGACCGGAAGTATGGAAAACGGGGAGTGTGAAGGGCCTTGATCCGGCTGCGGCCGCTTGCATATGCTCTAAGCAAAACGGAAACTAGCTTTCATGGGCCGGACGAGCACCATCCTGATTGTCGCCGGGGACCCGGACGAGTGGAAACCGGCAGCCGACCTGCTGGAGGCGGGCCTCGGCTACCGGGTGCTCGTGGTACCGGGTCCGGACGAGGCGGCGGCGGCGGTGAACGATGCCCATGTCGATCTCGTGGCCCACGACATCACGGCGACCGGCCGGGTAACGGCTGCGGGCCGGCCCGACGGCAGTACTCTGCTGGCGGACCTTCGCATCGGCCATCCGGAGATCATCCGCATCCTCGTCCTGCCCGAAGGGGCGTCGGGCAGCGCCGAGCTGATCGCGCGGACAGCCGTCTATCAATTCCTGCGCCGGCCGATCGATGCCGAGCAGCTCGCCCTCGTGGTGAAGCGCGGGCTCGAAACCCGGGAGCTGGCGCGCCGCCACCGGATCCTGTCGCGCGAGTTCAAGGTGGGGGACGACGCCGGCCTGTTCCACCTCGCCCCGACCAGCCTGCGGGGCGAGAGCCAGCGCTTCGAGAAACTGGTCTATGTCAGCGAGGCGATGGCGACCCTCTGCGACCTGGCCCGCCAGGCGGCGCCGACCGACCTGCCGATCCTGATCCAGGGCGACACCGGCACGGGCAAGGAATTGCTCGCCCGCGCCATCCACTATAATTCGAGCCGGCGGCAGAGCCCGCTGCTGGTCCAGAATTGCGGCGGCATGTCGGACGAACTGTTGCATTCCGAACTCTTCGGCCATAAGCGGGGCTCTTTCACGGGGGCGATCGCCGACCGCCTGGGCCTGTTCCGCGCCGCCGATGGCGGCACCGTCTTCCTCGACGAGATTTCGGAAGTCTCGCCCGCCTTCCAGGTCAGCCTGCTGCGCTTCCTGCAGGAGGGCGAGGTGAAGCCCCTCGGGGCCGACAAGGCGGTCCATTGCAAGGTGCGGATCATCGCGGCCTCGAACCGGCGCCTGTCGGCCATGGTGGCGCGGCACGAGTTCCGCCAAGATCTCTATTTCCGCCTGAAGGGCTTCGAGGTCGAAGTGCCGGCCCTGCGCGACCGGCCGGACGACATCCCGGTGCTGGCCGAATTCTTCGCCGCCAAACACGCCGACGCCATGGGCCGCCGCATCCTCGGCATCTCGGCAAGCTTGATCGAGAAGCTGCGCCACTACGATTTCCCCGGCAATGTGCGCGAGCTCGAGAACGAGATCCGCCGCCTGGTGGCCCTTGCGCGCGATGCCGAATATCTGACCACCCGGCACCTCTCGCCGGCCATCGCGGAAACCCTGCCCAAGGCACCGCGCGGCGGCGCCGGCTTCGTCCCCCGGGGCGGGACCTTGAAGGACAAGGTCGAATCCCTGGAGCGCCAGGCCGTCCAGGAGGCGCTCGGCCGGCTGCGCTGGAACCAGAAGCGCGCGGCGGAGGAACTGGGCCTGTCGCGCGTCGGCCTCGCCAACAAGATCAAGCGCTACGGCCTGACCGAATAGGCCGGCGATCGCAAATTGCGGGCGGCAGGGGGCCGGGCCTCGACTATACTGGCCGGGTCTTCCAACAGGGCGAGGTCGCCATGGCCAGTGACCGGGACGATATCCTGCGTTTTCCCCTGAGCCGCGTCCGCCCCGCCGCGCGGGGCTTCAAGGAACTCGGCCTCGGCCTCATGGCACGCCAGCTCGGCACCCCGGTCGAGCAATGCACCGGCCATTGGTGCAGTCGCTGCCAGGGCATCTGGTACGGCTATCTGCTCGAAGTCGCCTGCCCGGCCTGCGGCAACCGCCACGGTTGAATCAGGGCCCTGGGATAAGCAAGTTTTCACTGCAAAGTAAGTTTGCGCCCTAGAATCACTCTCGTTTTGCACTGCGGTCGCGGAGCGCGGCGGAAACAGGCGATTTGATTCGCCGATCGCCGCAATGCGGCAATGGCATGCGACTTGCTGTCACACCTCCCGGGAGCGGAGTGACAACGCTTCGGCAATGACGGGAGGACGCGATGGCCAATCTTCTTTGGCTCCAGGGCGGTGCTTGTTCCGGCAATACGATGTCGTTCCTCAATGCGGAGGAACCGAGTGCCTGCGACCTGGTGACCGATTTCGGCATCAATGTGCTGTGGCACCCCTCGCTCGGCATGGAGCTCGGCGAGAACCTGCAGCGCATGTTGAAGGCGCTGATCTCGGGCGAGATGCCGCTCGACATCTTCGTCTTCGAGGGGACGGTGGTGAACGCCCCGAACGGCACCGGCCAGTGGAACCGCTTCGCCGGGCGGCCGATGAAGGACTGGGTGGCCGATCTCTGCAAGGTCGCCACTTTCGTCGTCGCGATCGGCGACTGTGCGACCTACGGCGGCATTCCGGCGGTGGCGCCGAACCCGTCGGAGAGCGTCGGCCTGCAGTTCCTCAAGCGCCAGCAGGGCGGCGCCCTCGGTGCCTCCTACCGCTCCAAGGGCGGGCTTCCGGTGATCAACGTGCCGGGCTGCCCGGCCCATCCCGACTGGATCACCCAGATCGTCGTCGCGGTGGCGACCGGGCGGGCGGGCGACCTGACGCTCGACGAATTCCAGCGGCCCAAGACCTTCTTCACCTCCTTCACCCAGACCGGCTGCACCCGGAACATGCATTTCGCCTACAAGGTCTCGGCCACGGAATTCGGCCAGCGCAAGGGCTGCCTGTTCTACGACCTCGGCTGCCGGGGGCCGATGACCCATTCGCCCTGCAACCGCATCCTGTGGAACCGGCAGTCGTCCAAGACCCGCGCCGGCATGCCCTGCATGGGCTGCACCGAGCCGGAATTCCCCTTCTTCGACCTCAATCCCGGCACCGTCTTCAAGACCCAGACCGTGATGGGCGTGCCCAAGGACATGCCCACGGGGGTCGACAAGACCGGCTACGTCAAGCTGACCGCCGCCGCCAAGGCCGCCTCGCCCGCCTGGGCCGAGAGCGACATTTTCGTCGTCTGACGATCGCGACCTGAGAGAGGGAGAAACCCCATGTCCGCTGCCGTCCAGACCCTGGACATTTCCCCCGTCGGCCGCGTCGAGGGCGACCTCGACGTCCGCGTCGACATCCAAGACGGTGTCGTCGTGAACGCCTGGACCTCGGCCGAGCTGTTCCGCGGCTTCGAGATCATCCTGCGCGACAAGGACCCGCAGGCCGGCCTCGTGGTGACGCCGCGCGCCTGCGGCATCTGCGGCGCCTCGCATTTGACCTGTGCCGCCTGGGCGCTCGATACCGCCTGGGCGACCACGGTGCCGCGCAATGCGATCCTGGCCCGCAACCTCGGCCAGATCGTCGAGAGCATCCAGAGCCTGCCGCGCCACCACTACGGCCTGTTCATGATCGACTACACGAACAAGAACTACGCCGGCTCGCCCTTCTACGAGGAAGCGGTGCGGCGTTGGGCGCCCTTCACCGGCACCAATTACGAGGCGGGCGTCACCATTTCCGGCCGGCCGGTCGAGATCTACGCTCTGCTGGGCGGCCAATGGCCCCATTCGAGCTACATGGTGCCAGGCGGCGTGATGTGCGCGCCGACCCTGACCGATGTCACCCGCGCCTGGTCGATCCTCGAGCATTTCCGGCGCAACTGGATGGAGCCCATGTGGCTCGGCTGCTCGCTCGAACGCTACGAGGAGATCCGCTCCTACGACGACTTCATGGCCTGGCTGGACGAGCGGCCGGAACACGCCAATTCCGACCTCGGCATGTTCTGGCGCATGAGCCTCGACATCGGCCTCGACAAATACGGCCGCGGCCACGGACGCTATGTCTCCTGGGGTTACCTGCCGCACGAGGACAAGTACAACAAGCCGACCATCGCCGGGCGCAACGCCGCGGTGATCATGAAGTCCGGCGTCTATGACGGTGCCGCCGACACCCACAAGCTGATGGACCAGTCCTTCACCCGCGAGGATGTCGGTCGCGCCTGGTACGACGAGCCGGGCCATCAGCACCCGTTCGACCGCACCACGAAGGCGATCGCCAAGAACGACGTCGACCATGCCGGGCGTTATTCCTGGGCCACCGCCGTCACCCACGACCAGGACGGCAGGCTGGAAGCCGGGCCACTGTCCCGCCAGTTGATCGCCGGCGGCCACCACGGCGAGAGCTGGCAGCATTACGACCCCCTGGTGCTCGACATCTACAAGAAGATGGGCGGCGCCTCGGTCATGCTGCGCCACTTTGCCCGTATGCACGAAGGCGTGAAGCTCTACCGCGAGGCGGAGCGTATCCTTCGCGAGTTCCGTCTGAAGGATAGCTGGTACGAGAAGCCGACCGAGAAGGACGGGCGCGGCTGGGGCGCCACCGAGGCGATCCGCGGCGCGCTCTGCCACTGGATCGAGATCGAGAAGGGCAAGATCAAGAACTATCAGATGATCGCGCCCACGACCTGGAACGTCGGCCCCCGCTCCAACGACGGTTCGCGCGGCCCGATCGAGGAGGCCCTGATCGGCACTCCGATCGCCGATCCGCACGATCCGGTGGAGGTCGGGCATGTCTGCCGTTCCTACGACAGTTGCCTGGTCTGCACCGTGCACGCCCATGACGCCAAGACGGGCGAGGAACTCGCCTCGTTCCGGACCGCCTGAGGCAGGGCCTCGATGCACTGGCTCGGGGTGGCCGCCGGCCGACGCCGGCGGCGCCCCTCAAAGGATGACCGGACATGACGGCGGGAGAGACTCAGGCACTGCTCGAAACCATCGCGGAAATGCTGGCAAACGGACTGGAGACGACGACCGAACCCTTCCCGGAAACCGACAAGGAATTCGCCGACATCCTGGCGGACCTGCGCCGGCTCGACCCGGACGATCTCGAAGGCAAGCTGGTGATCAGCGGCTTCGTCGATCACCCCTACGGTCCGGACCGCCAGCGCTGCATGGAATGCATGTATTACCTGGTGCACCGGCGGTGGTGCGACCTGCCCGAGCTGGCGGTACCGGTCGAGCCCGACTGGTGGTGCCGGCTCTGGCGCATCTGACGGGAGGCGGAGATGGCAACGACCATTGTTACGCCGGAGATCGGCGACTTGCGCGCCCTGCTGGCCGGCGGGCTGGCGACCGAAGTGTTCCCGCGGGCGGACACGTCCGAGGAAGTCCAGGCCATCGCAGGCCGCCTGCGGGCGGCGGGCGACGATCCGCGCGCCAAGCTCGTGATCGGCGGCTTCACTCTCGACCCCGTGGAACACGGCGGGATCGAGCAGGCCTGCGAGACCTGCATGTATTACCTCGTGCACCGGCGGTGGTGCGAGTTGCCGGAGCTCGACCTGCCGGTGGAACCGCAATGGTCCTGCCGGCTGTGGCGGATCTGATGGCGGCGGTCGCGGTCATCGGCTGCGGCAATACCAACCGGCGCGACGACGGCGCCGGGCCGGCGGTGATCGCGTGCCTGCGCGCCGCGGGCGGCAATGGCGCGGAGGTCGGCCTCTACGATGCCGGCACCGACGGTATGGCCGTGCTCTATGCCGCGCGCGGCTGCCGCCGGCTCATCGTGGTCGACGCGGCGCGGAGCGGGGCGGAGCCCGGCGCCGTCTTCGAGGTGCCGGGCGAGGTGCTGGCGGCACCCCATCGCCCGGGCATTACCCTGCACGACTTTCGCTGGGATCATGCCCTTTATGCCGGGCGGCGGATCTACGGCGCCGATTTCCCGGCCGAGGTCACGGTCCTGCTGATCGAGGCGGGCGATCTCGATTTCGGCATCGGTTTGACCGCGCCGGTCGCCGCCGCCGTCGACAAGGTCGCGGCGCGCATCCGCGACCTGACGGGAGCAACACCATGAGTGTCGCGGTGGCGATCCGCCGGGGCAGCCTGCATCTCTCCGCCGCCGTCTATGAGCGCTATTTCGCCGGTCTCGCCGCCGTCGTCCTGCTGCGCCGGGGCGACGGGCTCCTGGTCCTGCCGGTCCGTTTCGCCGGGGGTGGCGGCTATCTGGCGAAACAGCGGAACGGTGCCGGCGATCGGGTCGTCGATGCGGCCGATTTCTTTCGCGAACAGGGGCTCGCCGATGCGGGCGAATGGAATGTCGCCGCGGCCTGGGACGCGGGCGACATGGGCTTGCGCATCGACGGGATCTTCGCACCTGTCATGGACAAGGTTGAGTAAACGTGATTATCATTATGAAAAGAAAATAGCCCAAATTAGAGCTCGGGCAGGGAGGACCCTCATGGTCGCCGATCAAAGCGATGATCAGGTGCGTGCGGCGTTGGCGGCGGCCGAAGACCCGGCCGCCAGTCTCGGTGAACGCGCGGAAATGCTGATGGAAATCGCCATGGGGCTGCAGCGCAGGCCGAAGACGGCCGATGCCCTGTGGGCGGCGATCGAGCTTTACGATCGGGCTCTGGCGCTGGCCGACGATCCATTGCTGACGGCCCGCATCGGCGCCCGGCGGGGCACCGCCCTTCAGGCCCTGCCGGCGGAGGGCAGCGCCTCGCTCGACGCGGCGCGTCGCGCCTTCGAGGCGGCCCTGCCCACACTCGCCCAGTTCGGCCGGCCGGAGGAAGTGGCCGAGGCCGAAATGAACCTGGGCGTCACCCTGCAGAACCTCGCAGGTCTCGGCCGTGCCCGGCTGACCGATGCGATCGCGGCCTATCAGCGGGCCCTGCGAACCTTCGATCAGCGCCGATTCCCGGCCGAATTCGCCATCCTGCAGAACAATCTGGCGACCGCCTTCCTGTCGATCCCGATGAGCGACGAGCGGGCCAAGATGCGCGAGGCGATGGCGGTCCAGGCCTTCGAGGAGGGCCTCAAGGTGATCAACCTGGTCGATCACCCGGTGGAATATGCGATGTTGCAGAACAACCTCGGCAACGCGTTGCAATATGCCTCGTCCGCCCATGCGGTGGAGAACAACCTGCGCGCCCTCGACGCCTATGACGAGGCGCTGCGCGTCCGCACCCGCGCCGACATGCCGGGCGAATATGCCAATACGCTGGCCAACAAGGCGAACTGCCTGTGGAACCTGCCCGACGATCCGGAACATCCGGAAGACGGCAATCCGCGCAACCTGGCGCTCGCCCGCGCCGCCTATGCCGAGGCCCGCGAAATATTCGCCGGCCAAGGCGAGGCCGAGAAGGCGCGCATCGTCGCCGAAGCCTGCGTTCAGATCGAGCGCGAGATGCTGACCTCGGTACCGCCGGCGCGCGGCTCCGGCAACGGTCATTCCATGAACAGCGGAGCCTGAACGGGAGGAAGAGGGATGTTGCTGGGCATTTCCATCATCGGTGCAGGCGCCGCCCTCGTTCTCGGCACGGCCGGCGCCATGGCGGCGGGTGCCGCCAGTGGCGTCGCCATCGGCGGCAAGGAACTCGGGAACGAATTGGCCGCCTTCATGGGCGGTTTCTACGGCCCTCTGGCCGGCGTGCCGGGGGTGGTGATCGGCCTCGTCGTGCTGGCCGTGATCGCATAGGAGGCGGCGATGTGGGAAATGGCCAAGAGTTCCATGGGGCGTTTCTTCAGCGGCACTCTTTTCGCCGAGCCGTCCAAGGCCTATGCCCAGATGGCGATCGGCATCGGGGTGACGGCGGTCCTGGTGATCGCCCTCGGCCTCGCCGGGGCGCCGCTCTGGGCCGCGGGGCTCGTCGGCGGCGCGGTCGGCGGGGCGGTGCAGCCCTATCTGTTCAAGAACCTCCGCTACCGCTGAGGCGACGGCGATGAACGCGGAAGCCCCCACACCGCGCGCGGATCTCGCCGGCTACGTCGGCGACATCCAGCGTCTCGAGGCTGTGGTGGCGACCTGGGCGCCGGCCCAGGCGGGTACGGTGAACGCCCTCCGCATCGCCGTCGAAGCCCTCCACGCCGAAGCCTTCCGCCGCCTGGTGCGCGCCCTGAAGGTGGAGCCGGCGGCGCTCGGCGCGCTCAAGGCCGCCCTCGGCGACGAGGTGATCTATGCCGTCCTGCGCCGCCTCGGCGTGGTCAAGGCCAGCCTGACCGAACGCGTCCAGGCGGCGCTGGACGAGGTCCGGCCGGCGCTCGCCTCCCACGGCGGCGACGTCGAACTGGTGACGGTGCGGCCGCCCGCGATCGAGGTCCGCTTTCTCGGCGCCTGCGATCATTGCCCGGCCTCGGCGCTGACCTTCCACGAGGGGGTGAAGAAGGCGGTGCAGGCTGCCTGTCCCGAGATCACCGAGGTGATCCAGGCGAGAGGTTCCGGCACCTGTGACGAGGGTCTTCGCTTCGTCAGCCCCTTCGCCGCCGATGCGGTCGGCCACTGGCGGCCGGCCTGCACCCTGGCCGAGATCCCGGAGGGCGGAGTCCATGGCACGACCCTCGACGGCGAAAAGATTCTGCTGTCGCGCCGGGGCGATACGGTGACCTGTTTCCAGAACGCCTGCGCCCACCTGGGCCTCGCTCTCGACGGCGGGGAGGTGGCGGATGGCATCGTCACCTGTCCCTATCACGGCTTCCAATATGATCTGGCCAGCGGCGAATGCCTGACCGCGCCGGAGGTGCAATTGCTCGCCCATGGCGTGCGCGTCATCGGCGACCGGGTCGAAGTGAGGTTGGCGCGATGAGCTTGACCGTCTCCCTCGCTCCCGACCGGCTGCGCCGGCACGACCATCCGGCGGCGCAGCCCTTGCTGGCACTCGGCGGGGCCGCCGTGATCCTGGGCCAGCAGCCGGCGTCGGACGGCTTGGCGGTGCCGATCGTGCCCGGGCCGGCCAGCCTGTTCGGGCCGCGCGGCGCCTGCCTGGCCGGGCCGGACGGGCCGCTCGTCGTCGCCGACACCGGGCACCATCGCCTGATGGTCTGGCGCCGCCGTCCGGTCGAGGACGGCGCGCCCGCCGATTTCCAGATCGGCCAACCCGATTTCGGGCGCGAGGGCCGGAATGCCAAGGGTCCCGTCGGGCCTGCCACGCTGAACGTGCCGACCGGCGTCGCCGTCGCGAACGGCGTCCTCGCCGTGGCCGACGCCTGGAACCACCGGGTCCTCCTCTGGCACGGGCTGCCGGAGCGGGCAGGGGCGCCGGCCGACGTGGTCCTGGGTCAGGCCGATTTCGCCGGCTGCCTGGCCAACCGGGGCGCCGACCGGCCGGGCGACGATACGCTGAACTGGTGCTATGGCGTCGCGCTCGACGGCGGGCGCCTCTTCGTCGCCGATACCGGGAACCGCCGCGTCCTGGTCTTCGACCGGGTGCCCGAACGGAACGGCCAGGCGGCCGATCTGGTGCTCGGCCAGGGCGATTTCGTGACCCGGGACGAGAATGCGGGCAGGGCCGCCGGTGCCGGCGGCATGCGCTGGCCCCACGCCGTTACCCGCCTGGGCGAGGCGCTGCTGGTCACCGACGCGGGCGACAATCGCATCATGGTCTGGCGCCACCAGCCGGGCGTCCATGGCACGCCCTGCGACTTCGTCCTCGGCCAGCCCGACATGGGCGGCGTCGACCATAATCGCGCCGCCTATTTCCCGACCGCGGACGCCCTGAACATGCCCTATGGCGTCACCCTGCTGGGGGACAGGCTGGTGGTCGCCGATACCGCCAATTCGCGGCTGCTCGGCTTCGATGCGGGCGATCTCGGCATGGGGGCCGCGGCCTGCGCCCTGGCGGGCCAGAACGGCTTCGGCGACAAGGGCGACAATCGCTGGGGCGATGCGGCGCGGGACAGCCTGTGCTGGCCCTATAATGTCGCCGCTTGCGGCCGGACGCTGGTGGTCGCCGACTCCGGCAACAACCGGGTCCTGCTCTGGGAGGCGGCGCCATGACCGCCCTGGCCGGCGGGCGGCGCGCCGAAGCCGAACGGCCGTTGCCCGCCGCCGAAGGGCCGGCGGTGCTGGCCGACCGGGTCGCCTGTGCCGCCTGCGCTGCCGAAGTGATCGATCCCTTCGCCCGGCGCTATCGCTATCCCTTCGCCAATTGCGCCCAGTGCGGGCCGGGGTTCTCGGCCCGGGCGGCCTTTCCGCCCTGCGCCGAGTGCCGGCGCGAATACGAAGACCCGGCCGACCGCCACTTCCGGGCCGCCGCGGTCGCCTGCCACGCCTGCGGTCCCAGGGCGCGGCTGATCCGGCTCGATGGCCGCGCCGTCCATTTCGAGCAGCATTCGATGCTCGACGACGTCGATGCCGTCTGCGGCCTGATCAAGAAGGGCGAGATCGTCGCGATCAAGGGGCCTTGCGGTTACCATCTGGCCTGCGACGCGACCCGGGCCGACGTGGTGGCCGCCCTGCGCGAGAGGTTGCGCGACGCGCGTCCCTTCGCCCTGATGGCCCGCGACATCGCCGTGATCCGCCGGTTCGCCGAGGTCGGGGCGGTGGAGGAGGAAGCGCTCCGCTCGCCCGCCGGGCCTGTGGTCCTGCTGCGCGCTGCCGGTCCCGGGCGCCTGGCGGAGGCGGTGGCGCCCGGCCTCGACTTGCTCGGCTTCATGCTGCCGCCAGCGCCGCTGCACCAGCTCATCCTGCGGCGCATGGACCGGCCGGTGGTGATGGCGGACAGTGCGCCCGGCGGCGGGCCGCCGGTCGGCGACGAGGCCGGGCTGCATGCCCGGCTCGCCACCGTCGCCACCTACGCCCTGGCGCACGACCGGGCGATCGCCACCCCCCTCGCGGATTCGCTCGTGCGGGTGATCGGCGGCGTGCCCCGCGTCCTCCGCCGCGGCCGCGGCCATGCACCGGCGGCCTTGGCCCTGCCGGCGGGACTGGCCGGGGGGCCGCCGGTGCTGGCCCTCGGCAGCGCGCTTCAGCCGGCCGCCTGCCGGACGCAGGACGGCGAGGCGATCCTGTCGCCGACGACCGAAGACGGTCGATCTACCCATGGCGGGCTTCTGCTCGATCACGCCCCCCGGGTGATCGCGGTCGAGCGCGGTGCCGACCGGCGGGGCCGGGCGCTGGCGGCGGAGACGGGCGCATTGCTGGTCGAGGTCCAGGGCCACCATGCCGCGGTCGCCGCCTGCCTGGCCGAGAGCGGGCGCCCGCTGTCGGCACCGCCGGTGCTGGGGATCGCCGCCGGGGACATCGGCCCGGGCGACGACGGCGGCCTCTGGGGCGGGGAATTCCTGCTCGCCGACTATCGCAGCTACCGCCGTTTGGGCACCTTCAAGCCGGTCGCGCTGGCCGGCGGGTTCGATGCGGCGCGGGAGCCCTGGCGCGATCTTCATGCCCATCTGATGGCGGAAATCGGCTGGCCCGCCCTGGCGATGAATTTCGCCGGCCTGCCGCTCTACGATGTCCTGGCGGCGAAACCGCGGGCCGCCCTCGACGCCGCGATCCGGGACGGCCGCCTGCCCCTGGCCTCGTCCTGCGGGCGGCTTTTCGATGCCGTGGCGGCGGCCCTCGGCCTCTGCCCCGAGGGCCAAGCTTACGAAGGTCAGGCGGCCGCCCTGCTCGAAGCCCTGGTCGACCGGGAGGCGCTGGCGGAGGAGGGGGAGGAGCTGGCCTATCCCTTCGCCATCCCGCGCCTCGGCGGCGGGCTTCCCTATGTCGAGCCCTGGGCGATGTGGCAGGCGCTGCTCGGCGACCTCGTGCTGCAGACGCCGCCCGGCGTGATCGCGGCGCGTTTTCACCGCGGCCTCGCCCGCACCATGGTCGCCATGGCGCTGCAGCTCCGCGGCGAGGCGGAGGCGCCGCTGTTCGATACGGTCGTCCTGGCGGGCGACTGCTTCCGCAATGCGGTCTTGTTCGAAGTGGTGAACCGGGGCCTGGGGGAAGCCGGTTTCGCCGTCCTCGGGCCGGGCGGTGACGGCGGCCTGGCGCTCGGTCAGGCCGCGGTCGCATTGGCGGCCGTCAAGGCGGGAGAATGGTCATGTGCCTAGGAATTCCCGGTCGCATCGTGGCGATCGACGACGCCGCCCGCAAGCTCGCCACGGTCGATGTGAACGGCATCCGCCGCCAGGTGAACATCGCCTGCATCGTCGACGACGCCCATCCGCCGGAAGCCTGCGTCGGCGACTGGGTCCTGGTCCATGTCGGCTTCGCCATGAGCCGGATCGACGAGGCCCAGGCGGCCGAGACCCTGCACATCCTGGCCGAGCTCGGCGAGGCGCAGAACGAAATCGACGCCATGCGCCGCTCGGCCGCGTCATGAGCGGGGCGCCGGACCTTTCCGCCCTCTATCCCTTCCTGCACGGGAAGGCGCAGGACCCGGCGCGTCTCGAAGCCGGGCTGCTCGCCTCGATCGCCGAAAAGGCACGGGAGTCGCGGGCGGCGAACGAGCGTTTCTTTGCAGCACAAGGGGCGGAACTGCTGGCCGCGGCGCGGGCGCTGGCCGCCTGCTACCGGGACGGTGGGCGTCTCTTCGCCATGGGCAACGGCGGCTCCTCCTGCGATGCCGCCCATGTCGCGGTCGAATTCCTGCATCCGGTGACGGCGGGGCGGCCGGCACTGGCAGCCGTCAACCTGGGCGCCGATCTCGCCCAGATGACGGCGGTCGGCAACGATGTCGGCTTCGCCCATGTCTTCGTGCGGGCGCTCGGCGCCCGGGCGCGCAAAGGCGACGTGCTCGTCGGCTTCTCGACCAGCGGCAATTCGGACAATCTGCTGGCGGCCTTCGCCCGCGCCCGCGAGCTCGGCCTCGTCACCATCGGCCTTTGTGGGGGCGACGGCGGGCGGATGCGGGAATCGGGCCTGGTCGATCATTGCCTGGTGGTGCCCGCGACCTCGATCCACCGCATTCAGGAGTGCCATGTGACCGCCTATCACATCCTCTGGGACATGACCCACAGCCTGCTGGCGGACGATCGCGGCGCGGCGAGCACCAAGGGGGCGACGCCATGAAATATGTCGACGAATTCCGCGACCGCGACAAGGCGGAAGCCCTGATCCGCGAGATCGGCGCCGTGGTGGCCCAGATCGACAGCGCCCGCCACCGGCCGATCAACATCATGGAAGTCTGCGGCGGCCACACCCATTCG
>Ga0265297_10002974_pt1 | contig 32222 bp, 45 predicted proteins | sample Munlanlwell13791_FD_192502 | JGI IMG/M metagenome (GOLD analysis project Ga0265297, IMG submission 192502) | Leachate microbial communities from a municipal landfill in Southern Ontario, Canada - Leachate well 137-91 | ecosystem: Engineered > Solid waste > Landfill > Unclassified | place...
TACCGGCGATCAGAATACCGGTGATCGGAATACCGGTCATCAGAATACCGGTGATCGGAATACCGGTGATCGGAATACCGGCAATCGGAATACCGGCAATCGGAATACCGGTGATCAGAATACCGGTAATTGGAATACCGGCGATCAGAATACCGGTGATCGGAATACCGGTGATCGGAATACCGGTGATCGGAATACCGGTGATCGGAATACCGGTAATTGGAATACCGGTGATCAGAATACCGGTGATCGGAATACCGGTGATCGGAATACCGGTGATCGGAATACCGGTAATTTTAACTTCGGAGACCTACATACCGGAAGTTGGAATATTGGGGCGCCCGAAAAAATTTATTTTTTCGGAATCCTGGTACCTATGGCAGAGTATCAAGAAATTATACAACAGGCGGCCTATCGAACTGTGAGCCGGTTTTCAGAAACATTTTCCAAAAGTAATTTTTTACACTTTTGGAGAACAAAAACAACGGTGCGGGAAAGGCTGGATTTTTATAAAATAAAATATTTTAACGCAGATATTTTTTACCAGATCACAGGGGTAAAAACAAAGCAGAGAGGAGAAATTTAATATGGCAAAGAAGAAAGAAAATTCTGCTTTTCTGAATGCTGCAATCCAGGAAGCGGAAACCGGAGTACCGGAGAAACAAAAAACGCAGTTACAGAAATATGTTAATGAGGTGCTTGCGCTGAATGCAGGGGGCACGGTTAAAAAGGATCAGTCCGGGGGAATAATTGCAATGAAAAATAATTCTCTGGTCGATTATTCGGAAACTGATGAGTTTAAAAATTTTATACGTGCATTGAATTGTGTAAATGATATAGGAATTCCGCCTATCAAATTGCTTTACGATGTTTTGGAATATTACATCAATCAGCGTAACGAATTGACAGAGGTAAAAATACCTGCGCTTATGCAGGAAATGGGATTGACCGCCTGTCAGTTGGAGAACGGGGAATCAGTATCGATTGAGACCGATCTCCGTATTGCGGTTATCAACCAGAATGCATTTTTTAAATGGCTGCGGAGAAATAAGTACGGGGATCATATTAAAACCAGCTTGAGCATGGCAGACGTGGACTATACAAAGGAACTGCGCAAATATCTTGCGAAAACCGGTGTATCATACGAAACAAAAACCGATATACATTGGCAGACGCGGAACAAAATTATCCGGGATGCAATCGCAGACGCAGAGAGAAAAGGAATCCCGGTTGACACAGTAATCCCGCCGGACGATGTATTATCTGTGGAGCGCGTCGAGTCGGCAAAAATAAAAGGAGGGAAATAAAAATATGGTTTGTGAATATTGCTATGAGGAAAACGAAACTGTAAAAACACGGCCTGATCCATACGCAAAAGAAATTGATTCGGATTACACCGAGCACAATATCTGTGATCAGTGCTATACTAACCGATCACAGGACATATAATTTTTGAAAGAAAGGAGCTATAACAATATGGCAAAAACCAAAAAACCGGGAGCGGAGAAAGCCGCGCCGGGAAAAGAAATCGAAAAAAAGAAATCCGGGGAAATCGTGGAGCAGGATTTTTTCAAATCTGTAGAGTCCCTCGGTTATTCCGGATTTGAGAACATGGACCAGTCAATGATCACTGTGCCATTTCTGAAAATCGCACAGGGGCAGACACCGGAGGCACAGGAGGATCACCCGGCGCATATCAAGGGGCTGCGGCCGGGAATGCTCTTTAATTCCGTATCCGGGAGGGTGTACGGAAAAGAGGCTGAATTTCTGATGATCGGAATTCAGCACGTATATTTAAGATGGGGCGAGGACATGGGGGAATTTCACGGTACATATACACAAGCGGAAATTGATGCCCTACTCGCATCCGGCGCAATTAAAAAAGACGGTTTTTCGTCGTATTCATCCGACCAGGATTCGTCAATCATGGATTCCCACACCCTCTTTTTACTGTCAGCCGAACACCCGGACGATGGTATAATGGTAATGACCTTCAAGATGACAGGGATCAAACATTCAAAAAAATGGATCACAAAAGCGCGGGCGTTACAGATTAACGGAAAACCGGCCCCCATTTTTTGTGGTGTGTGGAAAATAGGAACGCGGTTAAACACGAATGATGAGGGGCAGTCCTGGTACCTGCTCGGTGATAAAAAATCTTGTAATATCACGAACACCGGAACGCTGCTCGACAAACAGTACGCACACCTGCAAAAACCCGCTCTTGACGCGGCAGGATTTGTTAAATCCATCCAGGAAAAAGTGATTGATTACGGAAAATCAGTGGATGGAAGCGAGGCTGTGGCAGCGGATGAATCTGATTTCGCGTAATGCGTAAATGCATTTAATTATTTTCAGGAGTTTTATCCCCATAAAACAGGACGGGAGGTGTGTGCCATGAGGAGATAATTTTAACAATTGTAAACAAATTATTTTAAAGACATTTTATGTTTTTGTAAGCCTTCCCCGGATGTTCCGGGAGCGTGAACGCGGGGAAGGGGTATTTTAAAATTCTTTGCGGAGGGTTTCAAAATATGCGGGCAAAAGAAATTGTTGTTAAAAAATTGTCACGGGCAGCACTGTTTAGCAAGTGGAATACTCGTGCAAAATACTGTAAAAAATTTTTGGATAACAAAAGAAATCGTAACTCTATACAAGATGAAAAAGATTTGCGGTACATTAATTTTATTCTGAGCACTCTGTCAATTGAGGAAATGTTAATATGGGTACAGGAAAAAACACTCCTGTCAATTTTTTTACGAGTACAGGAACGTGCTAATATAAAAAAGCGAACGCATTACACCAGGCGTGAGCACACAGATTATGAAATGCCTTTTTTAAGAGGGGAGATTTAAGAATGCTTGAAAAAACATTTAAGAAAAAATGGATTGAGTTTTTAAAACCGGAATTCCAATGTGTTGATTTGTCTTCCCTGGGGGACGGGGCGCCGGATTTACTCATTACAAAAGGGAGTAAATTTGTATACTGCGAGTTAAAAATTGCTCCGCGCGGTTTGGAGCAGACGCAGATTGTATTTATGCGCGATCACCCGGACAACGACAAACTGATTTTAACGTACCACAATAACCGGGACGAATTGTTTATCATCGATAATTTATGGGATACGAATTATTACAATATGTTTGTATCGTGGGACCGTGCAAAATTAATTGTAAAAGAATTGATCGGATAGAGGAGAAAATAACATGGAACAAGAAATAAAAGAATCTGTAGATAAAAAACCATGCCCGTTTTGCGGGAATGATTATGAGGAAGAATTTGCCGTTGAAAAAGACCGGCGTGTAGTGACAGAAGAAACAGTATATGACAATTATTATGTATTGTGCTCATGCGGCGCGCGAGGGAAGGATTCGCGCAGCAGGGAGCAAGCAATTGAAAATTGGAATGACCGGAGCATTGAGCGCGATATAAAAAACTGGACAGCCAGAGTATACGACATAGTACGGAGAAAATGCTCTAACGATATGGCGGGATACTGTGAGGCAACAGGTGGTAAATGTTACGCAGAAAAGTGCCCGACCATAAAACAAATAAACAGCCTTGTATAAAGAAAGGAAAACAAGATGTATAAAATATCGAATGAAAACAAAAAGGCAATTCGTGATTTAATGGATTTGTCGTTTCATATGTCGGAAAACAGTGATGTAGAAATCTTCGTGTCGATCTCTCCGCATTGCGCATATTGCAGCGTGTATATATACTTGCGTGGGTTTGTCAATTCCCCGGGCAATGAGCGGGACGCAAATTTTTATTTTTGGTATGACTCAGAATTTGGAGATTCCGGCAAACAGGTGTTTGAAAAAGTGCTTGCCTATCTGTCCGAAAAATGTACCGGGGAATTGGGGCTGTCGGTAGACCTGTTCCCGATTACTAAAAAAGGTTAGCTATGAAATTACCAAATTTGAAAAATGCAGACATAATATCGATTGACTGCGAAACGCGGGATTCATCCATTGCGGTGAAAATGGGAAGCGGCGCGCGCAGACCGGGAAATTATATTCTCGGTGTATCAATCGCCGTGCCCGGTATGGGGGAGCCGTTCGCGGATACCAGAGCCTGGTATTTCCCGCTCGCTCACCCGGATTCAGAAAATATTGACTCTGGAAAATTCTTTGCATGGTTAAACCAGTACAAAACAAAAACTTTTATCGGGGCTAATATACTCTATGATCTGGATTATTTTCAGTATCAGGGATTTACACCGACCGGAAAAATATATGATGTGCAATTTGCTGAACCATTATTAAATGAAAACCTTAAAAAATATAATCTTGACTCCCTTTATGAAAGGCATTTGGGGATTCACAAAGCAGAAAACAATATACAAAATATATGTGATGCGAATAAATGGAAAGGCAAACCGCAGGAACATTTATACAAAATGAAAGCGGCAGACGTAGCAGAGTACGCCATAAGGGACGTAAAACCCTTGTTACAACTTTTCAACAAACAGAAAGAATTGCTTAACAAAGAGAATTTATTTTCCCTTTTTGAAATGGAATGCTCCCTGATTCCAATTTTATTGAATATGCGGAAACTCGGCGTCCGAATAAATGAGGACGAATTAAATAAAACAGAAAAGAGGTATAAACGAACAATAAATAAAAAACAAAAAGACCTGAATTCTTTTTGCGGAATGGAAATAAATGTGAACGCTCACGAATCTCTGAAAAAAGTGTTTGATAAATTCGGGTATACTTATCCGTACACGGAAAAAGATAATCCATCATTCGGAGCAACATTTTTAAATTCTCATGGTTCGGAATTAGCTGTCCGGATAATGGAGCTTAAACACTATAAAAAAATTCACTCCACGTATTTAATCGGAATGCAGGAGCACATTGTAAACGGTCGGATACACTGCGAATTTCATCCGCTGCGCTCCGATGCATACGGAACAGTATCCGGGCGGTTTTCATCCTCAAATATGAATTTGCAACAGATACCGAATGAAAATGAGAAATTTAAAAAAGACATTCGCGGATTGTTTTTGCCGGAAGAAAATTGTCAATGGATCAAGGCCGATTACCGACAAGAGGAAATGGCAATCTTCGCCCACTATGCGCGGGGAACCGGAGCGGAATCTCTCCGGGAAATGTACCGGAATGATCCGGAAGCTGATCTATATATCATAATGGCGCAGCTTGGAACCGGGAAAAAAGAAATTGATAAACCTACCCGGCAACTGTGGAAACGTGTTTCGCTCGGTGTATTATACGGAATGGGCACGGAAAAACTGGGGCGCACGTTGAAAATAATTACGGAAATGAATCCGGGAGAAATACAGATCGATAAACAGTTATACTGTGCCATTAAAAAAGTAAAAAATCCGCGCAAGGAAATTTTTACAGCGCAGTTATGGGAAATATACTGGTACAATGTTTATAATGGCAGGAACAAACTCGCCGACATTCCGAAAGAAAATTGGAAATTTGCGGGGCAGTATGAGCGTGCTCACGGAACATTAAAAGCGATGCACGATAAATTGCCGTGTTTAAAAGAGACTACAAAACAATGTCAGACAGTGTGCGAGCAGCGGGGATATGTTAAAACGATACTCGGCAGAAAACGCCGTCTAACACGGGCAGAGGCGTACAAATCCTTTAACGCTGTTGACCAGGGATCGGGCGGGGACGTGATGAAGGCGGCAATGATTGCCGGATATGTAGCGGGAATTTTTAATACGCTCCCGCTACACCTTACAGTACATGATGAACTGGACGTTAGCCAGCCGGAGACAAAAGAGGGGGCGGAAGCATTACGGGAATTAAAGCACACAATGGAAAACGCGGTAAAATTAAAAGTTCCCCTGCGCTGCGATATAGAGATAGGGGAAACATGGGGAACAGTAGCGAAAGAAAGGATATAAACTATGATAAATACATTGCAAGATTTTTTAAATGTAAACTACCTACGCTTAGGAGTGAGAATGCCGGAAATATGTAACGAGTATTTTTTGACCGGCAGTCATGCCTATGGTATTCCGGGGAAAACTTCCGATGTAGATATAGTATTTACATCGGAAGCATTTACACGATTTAAAATAATTTATCCCAAATTTGAACAAAGTGTCGTGTTAGAGCAGATAGAAAGCTATGACAACGAAGAGAACGATATAGACCTGAATTATCGATTCCGTTTCGACGGGCGGGTTTATAATTTTATAATATTCGGTAATCGGGAAGTTTTTAATCGCTGGAAAAGAACAACAAACATATTACACTATTTAATGCAGCACAGTGGAATAGTATTCCCCGAGCAGCGCGACTTGTTTTTTAAAAATCACGATTACCGGGTATCCTTGTTCAAACAATTTTTATCTTTAACATATTAAAATGCTTGACATGAATATAAAAATATTTATATAATTGTATGTATTGAGGAGAAAATGAGCAAAGAAAAAATACGGCAGGCGATAATAAAATTTTACCGGGAAAATAAAGGGGAACCGGAGAAATTTCCGCGCCTTAGCTGGTTATCCAGGGAGACGGGGCTATCTATCGAAGAAGTGAAAAACACCCTGTTGCAATTTAATCAGATACGAAAATATCAGACGAACTACTACTATTCAAAAGACTTTATCGCAGAGATAAAAAAAGAGGGAGAGAAGAACACCGTGCAGAATAAAATAATTGCACCTGTAAAAAACTTTATTTCCGGTGCATCTAAAAGCATTTCTGAAACAAAATTTTCTATGAAAATAATCGTCCAGCTTGTTTGTCTTTTTGTTTCTGCCGGATGTATATACGTCACCTCCTCATTGTCGTTTGACTGGGCATTCGGACAACTCGGCAACGATTTACAGGCGCGGATATTATCGATTGCAATTCCGCTGTACTCCTCATTTATGCCGGAGGGAATCGGACTGCTGCGGCGCGCACGGGTACACTGGTCAATAATCGGTGTGCTGATTTTAACAATCATTTTTGCAATGGGCTTCGATGGATTCGCAATATTTACCGGTCAGTATAACAAGAGATTTTCGGAGGTAAAAACAGAGAGCGCGGAGCAGAACACAATAAACAGGGATGCAGAAAAAATGAAAATTCTTATTGAACAAAAAACAGAGAAAGAAGAAAATAAATCTGAAAAAGAATTACAGATAATAGAGGAAAAGAAAATTCTTTCGGAAATGAGCCCGAAAGAAAAAGAAAATAATTCGTGGTTATATCGATCACAGAAAAATAAAGTCGATAACTTGATTAAAGAACGGGAAGCGATTGAAAAAGAAATTGATGCTATAGAAAATAAACGGCTGGCACTGTTGGAAAACGGAAAAATTGTTTTAAACACTGCGGACAATATTACAGGTATGGAAAACGCTGTGAACGTCACAGAATTTTATATGCTGATAATTCTCGCGGTGTTTTTAGTTTTGATAGAACCGTTAGGGGTGTATGTCGGTCTGGGGTTATGGCAAAATAAACAGGAGATAGGGAAATGAAGGGGATAAATTTAATCTGCGCGGCTGTATCTAATACGTGGATAACAAATACCATTAAAAAGGTCATTAAAAATTACAGAATACAAGAGGAAGTCGAATTTAAAAAATTGGAATTATTAATGGCAAGTGGGCAGGAGGTTGAAAAATGAATAGTGGGCGACCAGGAGGGAAAACAGGATGCGGGAAACCGTCCGACACGAATGTGTACACTGATCCGCGAGTAGCGGATTTTATATTTGCATATTTAAAACCACATTTCGATGATCTAATTTTTCATACGCAAGGCATAAAAACATTGGATAGATATATACGAATTTTCGATGCCTGCTCTGGTAAAGACCATGTGTTAGGAAATAGTATAAAAAATGTAATTTCACAAAATATTTATATTCCAAATTCAAATTTATTATTGACTTATCAAGATATATGCATGGCTGGAAAATCTATTTTAAATTCTTCTCACGGATTAGGGAACTATGATATTATTGTCTGCAATCCGCCGTGGCATCCGACAAAACAGGCGGAAGAAATTTACTGGTTCCTGGTTAATTTATTGAAGCCGGACGGGGTATTATTTTTTCTGATAAACAATGTTTTTTGTTACCAGGGGAGAGAGCGGGCAGAAAAACTTCTGTTTCAGAAATTTTATTTCCTTCCGCGCTATGTATTTGCAAACAATTTTAAAATGATTGTTGACCCGGTAAGTGGAGAAGAAAAAAGAAAGTATAAAAATTTGCTTGATTGTGGGATCATGGTATATCACAAAAACAGCGACATGCCGGGGGAAGCAGCAAATTTGAATTGTTTTATCCCGATACCAAAAAATATTTTTACAGGAGTAAGGAATAGATGAGAGATATTGCAGCATATAAATGGACGGTAACAGAGGCGGCGGCTAAAACAAAATTATCGAAGGCGCGGATATACCAATGTATTCTCGCTTACGGTCTCGGCATACGGCGCGGAGGTAAATTTTTACTGCTGTCTGATGCCGATATTGTTATCATTAAACAACACAGAGGCGAGCAGGGAGCATACAGAAGAAAGGCAAGGAAATGAAACGCACGTGTAACTACTGCCGGGCGTTAGATGAGCGTTTTGGGAAATGTACGCTCGGCTTTAAATGCAAGGCCTATTATTACACGGTCTGGAGTATTGATAATATCGATATCCCCATGGTCAAATACATCCCGCAGGAAGACTGCCCGAAACCTACGACATTTACAGCGTATGAAAAGTGCGCAAAAAAGGAAGGAAAATAAAATGGAAAACTATCCATCAAGACAAAGGCAGTGGCCTCATGGCTACAAATGGCGAATACCGAACCGAGTTATACAAATACGAAATTATTTAATGCGGCCGTATACGGGAATACATTTATACCATGATCATACCATTCCAGAAATTCTTGATCTTGCTGAGATTATAAAAGCGAGCAAACGAGATAGATCATGGAGGATACATTATACAAATCTTGAGGCCATGCACTACCATATGCTTCACGATAAATGGCAGGATGATCCGTGGGCCGTACCGAAGTACATGATAAACGGTGAGATATTTTATGGTGATTACCGGAAAGGAAAACCGAAATGACAATATTGCTCTTTGACGGCAGTGCGATTGTTCATGCTGGATTATCGCGCGGAACAGACATTAAAGGCGAAGTTGATCTTATTCAGACAGACACTGTCCGTACACCTGGGGAAGGTGTAAGCGATTTCAAAAACGATCCGGCATACAACGTGCTGTTGCGTAATGCGGTCAAGTTAGTCTTTTCCAATTCGGAAAATATTGATCCATTAGTACGCGCGTTGCTGCATGTTAAGGAAGCTATGGAGCAGGCGAAGAAAGGAAAAACCGAATGAGTGAAATTTTTTATCCGGTAGTCATGATCCTGTTATCTGTCATATCGGCGATATTGATATACGCACTTGCTAAACTCAAACAGAAATATTGCGTTCACGAGTGGATAAGAAGCAGAATAGACCACAAATTCCACTGTACGAAATGTACAAAAACTGTAGATAAAATCGGAGATTAAAAATAATGGCAAATAATTCTGAAAAAATAATACTGCATTTATGCGCTGATATCGGCAGCGATTCAAAACCATACAGGGACGCAGGATATACAGTAATCTGCATCGGTAAAAATATCGGCGTTGAAAACTATAGTCCGCCCGATAACGTGTACGGAATTATTGCAAATCCGCCGTGTACAGAGTTCAGCTTTGCAAAAAGCAATGCAAAATATCCGCGCGATATGCGCCGGGGAATGTTTTTAGTACAGCATTGTTTACGGATAATATGGGAGTGCCAATATAAATTACCTGCACCATTAGCAAAGAGAACAAATTTAAAATTTTGGTGCCTTGAAAATCCGTTCGGGTTATTGCGCCGTTTTTTGGGGCACCCGGCATTGATATATTCTCCGCATGAATACGGGGATTTCTACCAGAAAAAAACCTGCCTATGGGGATTTTTTAATATACCGAAGAAATGCCCAACCGAAAACTACTCCAAAGATTATACCCACACGATCGGGCAAAATAGGAAGCATTTAAAGAAATTTGACCATTTATTGACCGAGGAAATACATCCGGAGTATTACGGCAAACTAACTCGACAAGAAAGACGTTCTGTGTGCTCTGATAAATTTGCAAGGGCTTTTTTCAGAGCGAATCGATAAAAATAATTCATACTGAATAAATGAGGAAAAAATGACGCCATTTACAATTTATTATTCCAACGTATACCAAAACCCGCAAAATAAATTTTTCAGAAATAAGCAGCGGGTAAATAATGAAAACGATCTAAAAAAAATAATTTCGACGTATGATTATACACCGTATGAATTTGTAAACTCTGCGCGGGGCACCGGTAAAAATCCACTGTCTACAGAATTTTTGCTTTTCGACTTTGACAACGATCATTCAGAAAACAATCTTGACTGGATCACGGCAAAAGAATTGCAGGCAAACCAGTTAAAAGGAATTGAAGCATATTACTATACTACGCGCTCACATATGCGGGCAAAAAATAATAAATCGCCGCGTCCGCGGTTCCGCGCTCTGCTCCCTATACCCAGGGAAACGGACATGGAGAAAATAAAAAACTACTATGAAAAACTTATTCCACTTTTTCCGGGAGTGGATGGAATTGCCTCGAAGGATTTGCAGAGGCTTTATTTCGGTTACGACCAGACGCAGATTATATACTCGCCGGGAATTTCCATTCTCACCTTGTTACAGCAAAAAACAGATTTTTTGAAACAGGCAGCAGAGATTGATACAGACGATGCAGGAATAAAATCCGGGTATATTGAGCCGATGGAAACAATAATCCCCGGACAGCGTAACACGGAATTGACAAAATTTATCGGGCACCTTTTGGGGAACAATCCGGGTATAACGATAGAGGAGATACAAGCGGAGTGCGAAGAGCACCAGAAAAAATATTTCGCTGCGGAGTACCCGGAGAAAGAACTGCTGGATACTATAAAAAGTTTGTATGGAAAGGAACAGCGAAAATTAAAAAAAGAGCACGGCGGAAAGAAGCCGTCCTATTTTTATAAATTTAATGACATCGGGGACGCGGAATATTTAAGTGTAAGATTTCAAAATAAATTTATATGGTGTGAGGCCATGCAGACATGGCTATACTACAAATCGGGGAAATGGCAGTCAGACGATTTATTGAGGATACAGGAAGCTGTAAAAAAAGTCACGTTGCAGCGGTTAAAAGAGGCTGCATTTATACAAAAGGAAAAAACAATTTCTGACCCCGATAAATTTACCGAGATATTTACAAAGCACGTTAATAAACTGATGAACCATAATGTCCGGGCGCGCGTGTTGAAAGACACTCGCTCGCTGCTGCCGGTAACACCGGACATGTTAGACTCACACGATTATCTGTTAAATTTTAAAAATGGTACGCTTGATTTATCAACAAATAATTTCTATGAGCATAAAGCCGAAGAATTCCATACAAAAATAATCGACTGCGAATATTCTCCAAAAGAAAAACCGCCGGAGAAATTTTTATCATTCATAAATCAAATTTTTATGAATGATAAAAATTTGATAAACTACGTTCAAAAAGTTTTTGGATACGCTTTGTCCGGCAGTATAGCGCAACAGGAATTTTATATTTTGCATGGCACCGGGAAAAATGGAAAGGATCAACTGATTACAATTTTCCGGGGGATATGCCGGGACTACACACATGACCTTTCCGCAGATAAACTAATGGAAAATAAATATTCGAGTAACGATACCTATTTCGCACAGTTGAGAAATAAGCGCGTTTTATTTTGCAGTGAGTCAAAGGAATACACTAAATTAAATACGGAGCTAATTAAGCGATTTACCGGGGATTCTGAACTACCGTTCACCGTAGCGCAGAAATACGAAAAGCCGATTTCATTTCAATTAAAAATAAAGACTTTCCTTGTTACAAATCATCTTCCTGTCATCGGGGATGATGGGGCGGGGGTGTGGCGCAGAATTCGTCCGATACCATTTAACTATACAGTACCGGATAAAGATAGAATTTTAGACTACGGTAAAAAAATATTGACAGAAGGAAAGCCAGGAATTTTAAACTGGTTCTTGGAGGGCTGGAGAAAATACCAGGAAGAGGGATTAGAAATGCCGGATGCTGTGCGGCTAGATTACGACTCATACCGCCGGGAAAGCGATCTTGCCGGGAAATTTATTTCAGAGTGCTGTGAGCAGGGGAATGAATACATGGTATCCGTATCTGATTTACACCGTGCATTTGTTGAATGGTCGGGATTAACAAGGGAGTCGATAAAATTCTTCTCCCAAAAAATGGCGAAAAAAGGCTTTCAGCGGGAGCGGAAGCGGGACGGAGTTTATTTAATGGGGATAAAATTAAGGGAGACAGAGGAGGATGAACAGGGTGCAGATTTCTGAAAATTATAAAAATTGTACGGAACAGTGGAAGGGGCTAAAGAAATGAAAAGATATTACTATCCTAACAGAATTCTTGATAACAAAATTCTACCATTTGTTATTGAGGTAACAACAGGGCTTAATGTGTATTATAAAATACGCGGGAATGATACTATGTACAAAGCAGATTGTCTGCTGGATAAAAAACATGGAAAACTAAGTGTTTCCATCGATGAATATTTGATAATAATTATCGGCTGGAAAGCGGAAGAAAAAGAATTCGGGCACCAGATTTTTAAGCAAGAAAAGAAAATTTTTGATAGTGCGGATACAGCACCTACACAGCAGTCAACAGGATGAAAAATCTGATTGCAGATAATCCATACTGATTTCCCCCGGAAACATCATATTTTCCGAATGCTTCCGGGGAGTCAGTCTCAAATACTCCCACTATCCCGCCGACATTATTACACCGCAGGGTATGCGGGCTGTCCTGCGGATCAGGATAAATTATTGATATGTGCCCGCTGCCTGCGCGCGGATCAAGTTTTTTAGCAGCGGCGATCACCGGTACGCCGCACCAGGCAAGCCGCCGGGCATCGGCACCCGTAACCTGTGGGGCTATTTTATCGCCGGCGTTTAATAAATTTACATACATCTGATTTGCATTCGCCGGAATCCATTTATCTATATTTTTCTTTTTATCTACCCAGTGGGATAGCAGCACTTTTGTATCGTACCCCATAACACGGACACACCACTCAACAAACAAATTGCAGGCGGTCAAACCTTTTCCAAAATAGCCGGGGAAAAATTCGGGATGTTTTTCTTTATCGAGCGCGTCCGAACATACCCGGAGCAATTTTTCCCGCTGTTCGTCGAACGCAGCACAGGACACCCATTTATCAGACATGTCAATTACCTCTTGATATGCACAGTATAATAATTATGATTATCAAAACTCCATTTGCAGATAAAGAGATATTTCGCTCAATCTCCCGTGCCTTCCGCTCCTGTTCGCAATTTTCGTATATCACTGATAATCGATTCAATTTCATCTCTAATTCCCGACAAAGTATCGATATTCTCCCCAGCGATTCCGCTTGTTTCTGCGACGATATTTTCAGCCGTGTGAATTCGTCCTTCGATAACTGCAATTCGATTTTCGAGGCTGCTAATAATTCCGATACTGTTTTCAAGTTCTGCTTTATAATTGTCTCGTTCTGCTCGTAATTGCTCAATAATTGATTACTGTCTGCAATTTCTTTTCTGTACTGATCAGCCATGTTTCCGGTACCAGAATCATTTTCTCTTCCGCAAAAATAACCGGAGATACCGCCGGCAATAAAAACAAAAAGGCACACAGCAAAGCAAATAAAAATCTTTTGTTTGCCATTCATTTTTTCCTCTTCCCCACAAGTAGAGTAAATAAAGCCATGCCTATACAAATAAGCAAAAATAAACCGGGAATAATTATACTACTCACTTTTTACCCCCTTGTTATTCAGCAAGCTTTGTATAGGATTCTTTCCGATGTTTTCATCTGTCTTGACGGTTCCTGTAACAAGGGTGACATAAGAAGACAGCGCACCGCCGACTAAGAAAAAAATTGCGCCGAACATGGTTTCAAGGTTTGAGTGTATGAATCCATAAACAATAAACGGAACGCACATTGCAAAACACAAAAATGAGAGTATTAAAAATCCGTTCCATTTTTTACCGGATAAATTATTCAACATATTTTACTCCACACTTGTATAGTAAAAACGACGCTGATAAACGCTTATAGGCGCGTCCATTTATCAAAATATTTATATAATCGGCGCACATTTTCAAAAATCAGAATTCTACCGGCAAATAACTCCTTATGGCATAAGGAGTTATTTGCTACTGTTTTTAACGGTGCGCCGATTATAGCCCCCAAAATGCCCGGCAAATAACTCCTTATGCCATAAGGAGTTATTTGCCGCCTTAAAAATTCCTGTAAAAACCGGGGGGTATAATTACACCATTGCCCCTTTTTGCGTGCCTTGGCGACCCCTCTACAGCGCAAGAAAAAGGGATTTCAGGGCAAAAAAGCCTTAAATAATGCAATGCCTGCCGCAATTATTGCTATTGCTGTCGTAACTGCATACCGCAAATCTGTTTTCCTGGTAGACAGTTTCTCTTTTATATACAATATATCTGTCTCCATACTCGCGATACGCTCCGACATTTCCCCAACTTTTGCAATTCCATCAAAAATAATTTTGCTTTCAGTGTCCGTCAATCCGCTCATTGTGTATACCTCTATATCCTGTTGCAAGTGTTTTTTATGTTTTTATTATAAAATAAATTGCTACGTTTGCCGGGTTTGTTTCTGTACCCGTCCTCGGTGTGCCGTTTGTTCCGTCAGTCATCGGGACTAATTTGGTAGACGCAGGAAGCCGCACAGCGGAAACAGAGCCGGAGCCTACTGCAGAATCTGTACCGGCAGCGTTTCCGCCACTCCCCATGTAAAATCCTTGAAATTTGTCATTCTGATATGTCCCGCGAGTTCCTGCGAATGCTGCCCCGTTTGCATTGGTCAACTTAGTTGACGTACCGGCACCACGCGGAAAAATGCCCCCGAAATCAGGGACGTTAAATGTTGTCGATCCGTCCCCCGTTCCGTATGTTGTCCCGCACACCACAAATAATTTTGCATACGTTGTCCTTGATACTGCCTGACCATTGCAGAGCAGGTACCCGGTAGGCATGGTTGTATCCCCCGCCCACATCTTTATCACGCCTGTTTTTTCTGTTTCCAACTGTATCCAGTTTGTTCCGTCGAACGATAAATTTATCATCTGTCCAGCAGCAAGATAAATATAAGATGCGCTGCCGGAGGTCCCTATGTTTACCGTTATATCTGCGCTGCCGGTGTTTTTTATCTCAACACGATTACCTTGTATCCTGTAACTGACCAGCGATAAATTACTGGATGTTTCAAACATCATAATTTCCCGAAACGGCAGCGCATTTATCTGCGATGACCCGTCACCCATTATTGACAGTGGCTGATTAACAAGGGATGTATTTATTGTGTTAAAAAATCGAATTTCGCCTGACAGCATAACCTCTGTCAAGTCCTCGGTCGAATAATTATATATATTAAATTTAATGCCGTATTGGTATGTGCCCATTGATTACCTCCATTTAACTATATTTATTTTATTTGTTTCAGACGCATATTTTCCAATCTCTAAAAGATTATCATGCTCTTTGACTATCTCGATAATGTCTATAATGGCATCCGTTGTACTGTTCTCGATATACCGCAAGCTGAGTTTTATGCTCATGGGGTTTGTAATATTATACTCTATCCCCATAACGCGGCATTTAATCGCACCGAGCCACGTCTTATATTTACGGTTCATTACGACTACGATATTATCAAACGCCAATAGATCAATCGCTCGTATACTGGTAATAACCTGGAATTCCCCTTTTACTGTTCCGAATTCCGTCATTGCCTTGCTTGCTAAATCCTGCGCTTCTGTTGCATCCGATATATGGGTTTCAAAAATCTGATTTTTACGGATTCCGTAATTATAAAAAGACGTTGTTTCCCCGGTGTTATCCGTATATTCTGCATACTGTTTTTTGTTGTTATCAATCGAATGCTTTACCGTTGCGCTGGTAAGGTAAAGAGTTCCATCTTTAAATTCGTTCGGTTCGTTAAACATCTCATCAATATCGATTAGCAATTGCAGCGGTCTATTATCGTTAATTGTGCGGAATGACCATTTATTATTTCCGGTAAGATAAAATACTCCCATGTGACCAACAGCAATTTTATTTATGATGTCTGAAATACTTGTGTTATCAGAGATACATATTCCCTGATTTTTGTCCGTGTTTTTTTCGGTTCCCCATTCTGTTGTATCAAAATTATCAGAGTTGTAACTGATGTTTAGATAACTGCTAAATATATCCTCAATAATATCCAGCGCATCCTCAATCAATGTTCCTGATCCGTCTCTTGCTGCAGAGTCATCAAAGCCCTTGATGTCTGCCGTAACAAGTTTCCCTGGATCATAATTCCCGCCGGATGCGATGTTAAAATATGCAACATTATCCGATGTATCATATACTAATGTAGGAGTCGGACTCTCCGCCACCCCGTCAATATAAACCGCGTCAAGGGCTTTTATCGAATGCTGCTCAATATCCGCAACTACAAATTTATAATTTGCCGGAGCGGGAGTATCCTCTTCATTTACACATATGCATGTAATATTTCTGCACGTCCCCCACGGAAGCGGAATTCCTTTCCCCACATTATTTGATTTTATATCAGGATACGTTGCCGATGAAAAAAAGTTCACAGGGAGCGTTCTCCCTATTTTATCTTTTCTGTCTCCGAGGCCTATTGTAAATTCCCTCGGCGTTGTGTCTGTGGTCTGTACATATCCGGTGTAAAATGTTTTCATGTCATTAAACCCGAGCAGTGTACCGTCTGCGAGTTTTCCGGTAAGCTTTGCGCGGCAGGCCTGCCCGAATAATGTAAGGCTTCCGTATGCATCAAAAAAACCGTCTTCATTTATCAGTTTTACTGATCCAAAAGAGAATTTTTTTGTGCCGTAAAAGAGATCATCCATACGAATGGATATATTCGGGATTGACCGCAGTCTCGGTTCGTAGTAAATGTCATCAATATATATCGCCTGTGTTGCAAAGCCGTATGTGATACCCGCTTTTATTGACGCTGTTGTCCAGGGAAGCACATCGAAAAAATTGACATACAGAATTGACTCGGAAGGATCAAAATAAAAACTATAGATATTTTTTCGGCAATTACCGTATGATGACATTAGCGAATAATCTTCGCCGTTTACAACTAACGAACTTATCCGGCGGGACTCTGCGTTTATTCCGGTTTCCCCTGTACCGGCATTCTCAAAAGACCCGTAGCAAAAAGCTCCGTTTTGAAAATTGTATGTTGTAGTTGTGCATTTGTTTTTGTATCGATATTTCCAGACACCAGGGGAATCATTTAACCATAGAGAGATTGATCCCGGAATGTCAATTTCAAAAACAGCTATTTTCGCGGATTGAGTTTGGTTTATAAATTGCTGCCATAAATTCATCATTAACCTCTGTACGCGTAATCAAAAACACCCCTATTTACCGATGTACTATTGTATGATGTAGTATCAAATACGCCCCCTGCTACCCTGCTTAACCGCAGTACATACTCCCCCGCAAACGATAATCTGAAAATAATGATCAGATCGGTATGTGGCAATATATAAAAATTACCCGCAGGCCCTATATTGGTGTATATATTTCCGTGATGGCCAACTACCCTGGAACAGGGACATTTTAATGTAATATCTTTAAAAGCAACGCCGTCCATGTTCCAGTATCCAATATTATCCCGACTTGTTAAAATTGGTCTCGTCTCTCCCCCGTCGATTTTCTTGCCCTCTTCATATACCCACTTTTCTAAATATCTATCCGTTGATTTATACACACCTCCGATATATCTATCGTTACCCGTCGAGTAATACCCGCCTTTAGCTGCTGACCATACCGGCGGCGTAGTGGTAAATTCAGCCGTGATACTTGTTCCTGTTGAATCCGGGATCACTTTTATCCACAATTCCCCGCTCGCGAATCCCGTACTCAGCCCGGTTGTTGATATGGTTTCATTTCCCCCGGTTGACGGGGTGAGACAATACATTGTACCGTTCACTACGGCATAACTTCCGGCCTCTATTGCAGGGGCACCCGTGCTCGTCGTATTTGTGAGAGACACAAATTGCATGTGCCTGTATGAATGCTGTGATATAGTAACAAAATCAGACCAGTCGGTGCTTGCATTAGCCGGCATTGTAATTTTTGATCCTGCCATTATTTTGACTCCTCTACTCTGAATTTCGCCATCCACTGATAGCTGTATATGTAATCGTATGATATATCATTTGTTTTAAATCCATACACCGGCGTAATTTTTGTCATGTCCGCCGGATCAATAATAGTAATAAAATTTTTATACTTTTTTACCGCTGTGTTAAATGCATCCAGAGCAGTTTTCCCGGTAGTTGTCAAAACAGGAAATTGCAAATCGTATCCCCGCCCAATTTCGCCCTCGTCCCCGTAATGCTGCCGGCTGTAACTCAGACTGTACACACTGCCATCAATATGATCCTCTTTGATCTCATTTTGGATAGTCACATTAATGTATGTCCCTATCCACATTCGCCCGACCGACATGTATGAATATGTCGATCCGGTGTCTTTAACAAGAAAACGCCAGTATCTACGACTTGCCAGTGTCGAGAATCCGATTGCACAATTTGTGTTTATCCGGGCGAGGGCTTTTTCCACAACAACGGAAAACCCGCTTGATGAACTGCCCTGCAGTTTTATAGTTGCGCCAGTTGTCAGATTATGATTAAATATCGCCCCGATAGTCGGCTGGTATTTTCCGGTTCCGCAGTCAACTGAAATATACGCTGATGTTAAAGCGGTTGTTCGCCACACCTTTGACAATCTGCTGTCCTGCACATTCGTTCCCAAATAGTTAAGATTTTCACTTGATACAACAGGAGTATAATTATCAAAAACATTTGCATAAGAAATTCTCATCGTTGCACCGTCCGAAGATCACCAGTATCAACTCGCTCCTGCAGCCATGCCCGGAACTCGTGCCCGTCAATACTGAGCACATAATACCTGTCTTGCCTGTTACCGGACAACGGTTCAACGGTAACACGTTCGCGCCCGGACGGGTTATCCCCGACCATTATTGTCTGTGGGCCGGATGTAATAAACGATCCCCCCTGGGCAAATGCCGGGATTGGCTGCGCGGCGATCATGGCAGTCTGAGCGGCACCGAGCACTCCGACTGTTGCCGCAAGAAATACGTTCGGAAGAGCCTCAACAACGGCAGACGCAGTATCGATTATCGATTTCGTCACCGACCACATTTTTTCAGCAACAGCCTCATCATGTTTTATTTTTGCTTTTTTCTTCGCGTACTTCTCTTCAAGCTGCGCTATTTTTTCCTGTTTTTCTTCTTCGCTTAATGCGCTCCCCTCAATAGCCGCTTTTTCTTTTTGAAATTTGTTATCAATATCTACTAATTGATTTTCGTAGGCCATGCTTATAATAGAGCTTAGCCTTGATGTTATATCAGAAGCAATTTTTTCAAAAGCGGCATATTGGCTTTTTACGCCTTCCCAATATTCGGCATCAAGTTTCTTCTGTTCGTCAACTTGCTTCTTATGCTCTTCAATTATTTTAGACGTCGCTTTCTGCTTTTCAATAGCTATTTTCGTGTAATCTTCTTTTACTTTTCTGTTATTTTCGAGTATTTCTTCTGTGACAATTCCTTCCGCGTTTACAATCGTGTCCACTTTTGTAAGATATGTATTTATTTCATCTTTATATACTCCGGCTAAATCGTCCCCCGCTTGTTTCCACTTGCTCCCAATTGCTTCAATGGCCTTCCAGGCTTTATTTTTCATGTCCTCAAATTTTGTACCCATCTCATCAAGAGTACGTTTACCCATATCGCCGAAATCCTCTATCGGCTTAACCGTTACCCGCTCAAGTTCAACAAAAGGAATTGCGTTTAGTGCATCGATAAAAAAGTTCGCTACATTTCCGAAAATATTTTGAAATATAGAGCCTACCCACGCCCCAAAATTTTTAACAGGTGTAAGTAAAAAAGACAGCACTGACATAAATAAATCCGGGATCATTTGAATGCTTACTTTCCATGTTTCAAAAAATCCCTTTGCAATTGCACCTATAGATTTACTAAGCCCGTCCCACGACAAGGCTTTTCGTATTATGTCACCCACAAGCTGCATTGTAAGTATAAATAATTGCGGCAAATTTGAAATAATGTTTATGATTTTCTGTTTATTGGCTGCCATAAACTCGTTGGCTTTTTGTAACAAGGGGGCCATTCCGACCATTACTACCTGCCCGATCGTTTCCTGTATGTCCCCAAGACTCGCTTTAAAAATGTCTATTTGACCGGGTATGGTTTTTCCATATGCGGCAGCAACACCCCCGACCTGGGTTTCAAGTTCTTTCATTATTACGTTTTGTGCAGAGGCTATGTCGTTCATTTCCATAAACTTATGAATTGATTTAACTTGTGATTCACTCAACTGGACACCTACCTTGCCAAGAGCACCAATCCCTTTTATGGGGTCTTGTAAGGCCTTACCAATTTGTATTGTACTGGATTTTAAATCTTGTCCATATGCTTTGGACAAATCAAGCGCGGCAGAGATAGCCCGCGGAAATACGTCTTTCCCGATTTTTGTAAAAGTTGCCATCACTGCTTCGGAGTTTACAATTAATTCATCCCCGACACCTGTCAAATCTTGTAACTGTCCAGCGTATGCAACCAATTGAGCTTTTGTCATTCCTAACTGGTTTCCCGTTGATTTTAAAATTGCAGAAAGTTTTGACTCGGCCACAACCTGTTCTGTGTATGCCTGAACAGAGCTTTTTATGATAGAGATCACGCCTGCCATGCTTGCAGCAACAGCAGCAAAACCGGCAATTGCTTTTTTGTGGGTTGCTAATATGTCTATTTCAACGCGATCTTTTGCCATCTATGCGTTTCCGCTTCTCCATTTCGTTGTCAAGTAAAAAAATAATTCTCATCAAAAAAGCCGGCTGCTCCGCCCACCCGCCGGAAAACGGCAACCCGTACATTTTTACCTTCCAATAAAAATCAACACATTTTAAAATTTCATCCGTGAAATATTCCCTTATCTCAAATCGCTTTATTTTAACGCCGTAAACAAGCATTTCATACCCTATATCATCTGACGTAGGTTTATAATTGCGCCAATCAACATTCTCATCCAGGAGAAGGTGAAAGGCGCCTATGAGTTTTTTGACGGTTCCTGATTATTTATCTCGATCAAATGTGTTGTTATTTCCGTATACAGCTGACTCAGCCCGCACGATGAGAGTAAATCATCCCCGCTTACAATAGGTTTACCGCCGACCGTCAAATTTGATATTTTTATTTTCGACTCTCTCAGGTACTGCTTCCGGTCAATCGATATTTCGGTTCCGATTTTTAAGCATTTGTCCAGCTGATTGTTTGTCAAATAATTACCGGTAACAATAACAGGGTTCTCACTGCCCCTGTTATTGTTCCACTCCGGTATAAACTCAAAAGTGTTTTCAATTTTAATGTCCATGTGTCCTCCCTAAAATTTTATGTCGTAGACCATGCAATTGAGCCATTGCCTTTAAATGCAAATGACACGTTAATTTTATCGTCAACAGCAGAATCTATCGAAAAATTTTCAATTCTCGCATTCCCCTGCCATCTCCCGGAGGCTGTTGACGGATAAAATCTTAGCGCAATATCGGCAACAGTTCCCCCGGATTCAAGCTGTCCGATCAGCGCAACTTGTCCGGTTGCACTTCTGTCAAGTGTCCCTTTCGCCGATGCTGTCCAGGATTTAACCGCGGAAAAGCAACTTTTAAACGTGCTTCCGAATGAAACATATTCCGGGTTGTTCTGCTGGACGCTCAAACTCCATCCATCCATTAACCGGATATATGTAGACCCGATTTTTATATGGGATTTAAAACCATTACATGCAGCCATGTCTTCACCTCCTACGGTGTATTGTGATTATACAAATACGTCACATTGTACGTGATATCGAAAACGGAAAAGTTATCCTGTATACCGGCGTCCGTTTCAATGGTAATGTCATCAATATCAAAAATCAACGCACTCATTGTAGTTGACCCGGTTTCAAGTTTTGTCTGAATTTCCTTTATTAAATTCGCCCTTTTTGTTGCCGTATTATTATTCTGATCAAAAATGTAACCGCGGGTCAGCACTTCCATTATGGCTTTTTTATCCATCCCACCGGTGCTGCGAAAAGAAAATCTGCTTACATCCGTATCCCTGTCTATTACAGTGACGACCGGGAATTGATGCGCGGAATAGTCATGCCAACTTCTCAAATTATCCTCAACAGTAGTAATTGACGTGCTCGCATCTAACACAGAGATAATTGCATCGATTACCTGTTTTCTGACTGTATCAGGCACGTTTATATTCTCCCATTATCTCGGCAAGTATTTTGTTAGACACCTCCGGTGTGTATTTATCTTGCAGCGGTTCCCAGATCGGTCTCCTCGGCGATTTTATATTTGGCCGATTTTTCGTCTCATGGAAAACAGCAATGAACGCGCGCGGTTCAGTAACAAGGACACGCCCGCCCATATTTTTCTTATCCAGTTCATACCGGACAGCCGATTTCGTTTTCCCGGTTTTCACATTCAGCGTTCCGCCGGAATATTCCTGCATAGCCTCGAGTCTGATCTTTGCGAGCAGGGTTCTGACTGCGCGATTAACAGCGCGCGGAAATGTTTTTTCCCATCGTTTCAATTTTATTTGTAACTGCTCCACTGTCATTTAAAACTGTCATCCCTTTTATACATGTTCAAAATTCTTTTTACTGACCACGGCAAATCTTCCTCGAATGAAATACTCTGGCCCTCAACGTTCTGGGTTTTTACCCCGATCAAATTTGTCTGCTCGCGTTTCCACATTAACCGACACATTTCTTTACAGGCATACGCGAGATCATACGGTATCGTACTATATCCGCCGTTATAAACAAGTTTTACACTTTTCGCGGCTTCGGTCATTGTATCATCGTCCAGATATATCCTGCCGGGAGTCGAGTATATTACAATACTTGTCGCCGACACTTTTGTACTGGTTGAATACGCCCTATCCTCATCAATATAAATACTGATGTTCGTTGAATTGGAATTTATAGGCCATTCCCTGGTATATATTTCCTGCGTTCCGTTTCCATCGCGATACTCTGTTATCGACCGCGCCTTCAATTTTCGTTTTGTATAATCGTTGAATCTCCACGAAACAGCATTTATTATATCCTCGTACCGCGCACCGTAGCTCGTTGAACTGGTCGATTGCCCGATATACAATTTAAAATCGCCGAGTGATATTAACGCATTCGATGTATCAAGCCCCATATACCACCGTCAACCAGCCGCATTTCGGACAAATATGCTCTTCGAGTTTTGCGCTCGTATAATCGCAATCAGGATTTTTGCACTTCGATACAATTTTTTTTATCTTTGATTGTCTGAAATGTGTAGTTTCTTTGTTGTCGTTTATATCTGTAGTTTCCATGCTCACCTCAAAAAAAGGCGGCACACGGGCCGCCCGGAGGACATCAACCCTCAAAAATCAAATAGAATGTACCGGCCTGCCCGGTGCTTGTGCATTTGCTCAATGTAATATTTACGAGATCATCCACAACAGGGACATGCCCGCCTACACTGGCAAATGCTGCATTTGTCGTATTAACAACGGCACTCCGAATTATTTTGTTCCAGGAAGCACTTCCGATTGCCAGACTGTCAATCAATGTTGTCTGCATATTTTTCGTCTTTATCGTCAAATCAGCAGTTGACGATATAGGTGCAGACGTTGACCGCTCATATCTGATCATGTGTAACAGACCGTTTACCTGCACAGTCCCCGTACTCGTGTACGTTGTTGCAGTATTAACAATCGTTTCCGTGTATTTCCGTAGATACATTGGCAATCTCCTTATCCTGCAATGTCCCCATTAAGCAACGCTCGAAATAAATTGTATTGTCCATTGCTCCGCGCATCACATTCAGATTCCCCTCGGCAATGCGCGCCTGATTGTTAAATTCATTAATCCGCGCGCCGAGTTCCGCTTTACGCGCTTCAATCTTCTTTTTTGCAGATGTAATCTTGTCATCATCGTATCCGTATTGATACATTGTTTTCATCAGATCACATTCCGGCGGAACATATAAAAAGCATTTGCCTGTGGCTTTGTATATGCCTGCCGCTATCCCGCAGTAAAATTCAACAGACGGTCTCTGTGACTGATACTCCTCATCAGTCGCCATATCGACACCGTAAATGTGTATCTCATCGTAATCAAACAGCATTGCGAGCGCAATCATGTAAGAGATCGAATTGGTAAAATATCCATCGTACGGGCTTAAAAATTTTCTTACTGCTTCAATCGGAAATCTTACGCTCATCGGCATGTCCGGAAATTTTTCCAATGTTATCACTGGAATTTTTGACTTCTGCAACCATTCAAGGTGTTTTGGGTTCCTCGCTTTACTGCGAAACCATTTCCGGTCATGCAACTCAAACAGCACGTCAACACGCGGAACGATTTTATACAGTTCGTTCACACCCCATATTTCAAATTCCTCATCATCAAACGGTGCAAGCATTCGGCTTGACGGCGCATACCCGACAATCGCAACTTTTTTCTTCTGTTTAACAAAAGCGCCGTCTGCATAAACCGGCGCTTTATTTTCTTTAACAAGGGTACTGTCCGTAGACGGCACCTTACTATTTTTTTCCATATGTCCTCCTAAATAATTTTTATGTCGAAGTCGATGTCAAAGCGGTTCCGTCCGCTACTGATCGCGTCAACTCCATCCATCTTCCGGTTGTGGCGAGCATATATTCAATATACGTCGCCGCTTTTTTAAAGCGCAGCAGGTAATTAGACCCGTCAAATGTTCTCGCGGTTGCTCCCGCCGAACTCGCAAAACTGACCTGTACGTATCCGGTTGCGCTTGCATTTTTACAGTAAATCACAATCCTTGTTCCGACTGTAGACCCATAGCATGTAAAACTTTTCGCAGTTTTCGTGCTCGACACTGTAAGAAAAGCTTTTTGCGGTATCGCTGCTGCCGTCGTACCAGTTGTGAGCGCGCGCGGAGCCATTCGGAACCTGCCGGACGATCCGATATTAACACCACCATTGCCATGCAATGCTCCGGTAAACGTTTCCGTGCCGGAGTGGGTTACCGTCCCCGAAAATGTATTCGTTCCGGAATGAGTTACCGTCCCCGAAAATGTATTCGTTCCGGAGTGGGTTACAGTTCCGGCATTTGTCCGCGCCGATTTATCATACACCCGCTCTGCCGAACTCCTGTACACTGTATAATCAGAGGTAGTGTTGTTATAGTCATTATAATGCCCTTGATTGTAAGCCATTAGCTACCCCCCTTTTTTATGTAGTCGGTGAAATCGGTTTTTTCAACGTAAAACTTGTCGTCTGTGTAACCGGCGAAATATGCGATCCGTACCGGATACCGTACACTGTTCCGAGTGCCACCGTATTAGCACCCGTCCGATTAATCGTAACACCAACATACCGTTTCGTCGGTTTGTAAATGTCGATCCCGAAAACTTTTCCGCGATCTCCTGTAGACAATGCGGTGTCTGATGCGTAGGTTGTTGACCCAAGGTCAGTAATACCGGTTGTCGATGTATTTACCGCAGAATGTCTGGGTACCATTTGATACGTCCCCGTTGTTCCGCCCGCTGTTGATTTTATAGGAGCGCCCAGAATCAAGCATCCCTCATACCCCTGCATATCGAGGAGTATAGTCGAATCAACGTCCGTAGCCGCTAGAGTCGATCCGGCGTAAAGCACGTCAATTTTTATGTTATTTAAAAGCCCTTGAAACATAGTTCCCCTCCCTGCTTACGCTAATTTTGCGCGTACAAAAGCATTTTCATGCACCGGCATTCCGTCACACTCAAGCCGTCCGATAAACCCGGTCTGATTTGTTGCCGCATAAAGCTCGACGAGTTTTTGAATTGTCATGTCCAGCGCGTCGGCAATCCAGTAGTATGAAAAATCTCCCAGGATTCCCAGGTACAGTCCGGTTGTAAATGTGTTCGGCGCATATTCGGACTCGTTGACCGGATACCCGAGGAGTCTGTCAGGAGTACCGGCTGTTATTGCCGGCTGCCAGATGTAACGGCCTTCGCCGTCCTTCAATTTTGCCAGCATTTTAATTGAATCCCGGTGCCATATCCACTGACAATTCATTCTGTACTGCTGTTTGAGTGTATATTTACATTCAAGCAAATTATCAGTCCTCAGTTCAGTAGTCGTGTTTCCAGTTGAAACATCGCGAGATGTACTGATTCCGTTGTCGCTCGCTGTAAATACCCCGAGCGGTTTTCCTGACCCATTCCCGGTCATAAAGTTTGACTCTTCCGTGACCGCAAATTTGTACGCGAGTCTTTCCCGGACAAGCGTGTCCGCGCCCATCATCGCTTTTCTCAAAAGAGTATTTGATACTTTGATATATTTTGCCAGAGGATGAGGATGTAACTCCCTGCGTCCGAAAGACATTGTGGAATCTTCTGTGCCTATATTGAGTTCGCTCGTCCATGCCGGATCCGCCGGGTCATTGTCGAGAGACGGTGCCCCGAGGCTGTCCGCGTTCGGTACGGAATATTTTGTAGCCAGCCGACGCATAAATACAAGATTGTCTTTTGCCTGTATCAATGTGTTGACAAACTGCATCGGCGCGACAATATACCCGCCGGCGGTATTGGAATCGACCTGTAAGGCGCGGAGTTCCGCAGCCTCTCTCCCGAGATTAACTTCACTGCTGAGCAACGCTCGAAAAAGCTCTTCCGATTTTTTACTGTCGCGGTAATGTATATCCCCGACAGCTTCCCGTGTTTCGTGTTTGCCGTCCGGTTTTATCGGTTCAATAACCTGGTCAACCTGTTTCCGCTCCAGTTCCCTGAGCTGCTCTTCCTGATTGATGCGGTCAGTCAGTTTATTAATCGCCGAAAAAATACCGTCGTATTTATTTTTTTCTTCCTGAGTAAGTTCTTTGCTTTCCCGTTTTTCTGCCTCGTCGATAATCGACCGTGCCTGTTTAACGAGATTTACTTTTTCTGCTTTAAGCTGGTTTATATCAGCCATGTGTAGACACTCCTCTCCATAGTTCCTTTTTAAAACCATGAATAGAAGTGCCAGCCAGGGCGGCTTCCGATTCAAGATATGTTATTTATAGAGTATACCTTATTCTAAAATATGTCAAGTTAAATTTCTGCTATTTGTAATTTTTTCTTCAAAAAATCAAGATTTTCACCGGCTTCCGGTTTTTCTTTTTGCGTACCCATAAACTCATTGTATTTACGCACTGCAACACTCGTCTGTGTATACGCCGGATATGTTACCGGGGACACATCGTATAGTTTCAACTCATTTAATTCCCGAATCGTTTCTTTGTTCTCCTGCTGAATCCAAGTATCTTTTATCGTCCGAAATCCGAACGACATTTGATTGATGTCCCCGCGCTCAATAGATAAAAGCAAATCCCGCGCCCACTGAGTATCAGGCGGATCGATCGAAATTTTCAAACCTTTTTCGTCTTCCTCGAGAACAAGAGTGCCCGCTTTGTTTCGACCGAGAACATAATTCGGATCATGGTTAAATAACGCCCGTATGTCCGCCTCTTTGATCGTTTTTGTAAATGCCCCCGGTTTTACCCGCTCCCTGAACCCGCCGAGATCTTCGCTCAGCTTGTCAAACCGGGCAGCATACCCGACAATTTTTTTCTTTTTATCCCCCGACTCCCGCAAAGATATTTTAAAATACCTAACCTCTTTATCATCTTTCATGCATTACCTCCCTATCCTGCCATGACCTGACATTCACACCCCGTGTGTAATGGAGCGTGTCCAATGTTTTCTGATATTTGTAAATCTCCATCAGTTCCGCGCATAGTTGCACCCGCCCCAATAAAAAAATCTTGTATACCAACAACTTTATTATCGAGCTCCTGACAATACGGACACGGTTTACTACCGGTATTCACCCACCTCAAAAACTGCACCCCGGCAAGCAGATATATTGCCCTTGCGAATACATTAGATGCATTAACAGCCTCGTCATGAGAGTCATTTGCAAGATTTTTGTCCCACGATTCATATAATTCTGTCATCCGTGATTCCGGGTCAACCTGATTTTTCGCTATCTCACTCACTGCAAGACCTATGTTTTTCTTATGCCCGCGAATATATTCCTTGATGTATCGCTCAATATACCCCTGCACATATTTTTCCTGCTCGTCTTTCCGATTCAGTTTATGCAATTCCTGTTCAATTTCTCCCCATATCTGGTCATTTAGTGCATTGTATACAGGGGATACCCGGGTCTGTATATACTCAGACAAATTATTATAATACTCTCTGTACCACTTGTCAAAATCTTCTTTGCTCCGCTCGAGGTACCATTTCCTAAAATTCTTTTTTATGTCGGCAACTTCCCGTTTCTGTATTCTCCCGATTATATCTGTATGTATCCTGACATAACTATTTGTAATATTTCTACGGGTCACGGCAGACCGCAAAGTTCGCTCCTCTTTCATTCTGGCAATCAATGCGTTTGTTTCTTCGTCCTGATTTTTGTCCTGATTTTTGTCCTGATTTTTGTCCTGCTCTTTGTCCTGATTTTTGTCCATATCTGTAGCAGGTTCCGGCTTTTTTGCTCCCAGTTCAACCCAATTCAACGGCACGTGATGAACGTCCCCACCGTCTATGGTATTCATATTTTCTTTTCTCAGTACATCATTTATAGAGAGCCAGCCGCATTCCCGGCCTACCCTGTACGCCTCGTACCTGGTTTTTATGTCCGCCCGTGTAAGTGCATCAATCATTATTTCGTAGAAATATTTTTCCTGCTCATCTTCCCGCAACAAACAAGTGGTTAATTTTTGCTCAAACCTGACAAAATGAGGGAGCATTGTATATTGCACAAACTCAAGGGATTGCTGCTCTATGTTTGTATACGTAGCGTGTTCTAAATCCCCGGCGAGATGCGGCGGAAGCCGGTGAAATGACAAAACCATATTCCGCTGAAATTTTCGCGTCTCAAGAAACTGTGCTTTATCAGGACTAACGGAAATTTCATGGAACTTTGCACCGTCTTCCAGTATTCGTACACGGTGCTTATTTGCCATAGTCCCGTGCTCTTCGTGCCAAGATTTTTTAAATCGTTCGATATTCTCCGCATTGCGACCGAGATTCCCCGGCATTTCTATAATGCCTCCAGGCGTAGCGTCGTTTTTAAAAAACCTTGCCCCGAATTCCTCAACAGCAAGCCCGGTTCCGACTGACTGGGATATAAAATCCATCGGCCTTTCCCCGGTCAATCCTGTGAGTGTAAAATTCGAAAGATGCAATATTTCATCCGATAGAAATGTCGTGTATGTCTGATCTGGTTTCAAGTATCGAAAATATTTTTTGCCATCATATCGAATGACCTCCATGTTCCACGGCATGAGAGGCCACAATTGCTTTATCGCGCCCGAATTGTCACGCATTATTTCAGCGTATGTATTTCCATATAATAAATAATGATTGATTACCATTTCTATAAAATCAAATGCGGTTTGTTCTGGGTTCGGCTTCAAATGCATTAACCTATACCCAGGGTGATCTTTCGCCCGATCTTTACCGTTATCTGTATATTTGTATAGTACGATAGGCAGGCTGGCTATCGTTTCCCGTATAATTTTTAAGCAAACCCAAAAAGAAACATACTCCATTGCTGAATTTTCATCGACCTGATTGCCTGCCCATGTGTCCGACCCGCCGTAAAATTGCTGCAACCATTTCGCAGGGGTGCCGGCATTAGAAGTCCCGGATATTGTTCCTCGTATATCAAATATATTCCGCACAACCCGCCGTATATTATCAGCAATTCCGTAAATCCCCTTTTTTCTCATATCGATATAACCCCCCGCCCGGCATATACGCTCGTACTGCCGATATTACGCATTGCACGATCAAGCCCCATTATTGCAGCAACAATTCCGTCAATTTTTTCCGAACTTTTGGCCTTGTCCGGTTTTAAATTACCAGCCTCATCCTGTTTCACCACAACATTGTCAATCATCCAGTTCAATATCGGATGATTGTTGTGCCGAAACGTTTTGTCTAAAATAATCCGCAATAATTCACGAGTAGGGGACGCCATCGAGGCAAACCCCTGCCCGAATTTTACTAATTCAAACCCATCATCTTCTAAATACTGTATTAACTCCGTAGCCCCCCACCGGTCAAAGGCAATTTCTTTTATGTTAAAATCTGCCCTCAGTTCGTTTATCTGCCTGCGAATGTACCGATAATCAATTACATTCCCAGGAGTCGATCTTAAAAATCCATGATCCAGCCATTCCCGGTAAAAAGTTTGCCCCTTTTCGTACCGCTCGTATATTTTTTCTTCCGGGCACCAAAAAACAGGCCATATATAATAAAAATTATCTATATAGAATATCATAACAAAGGCGGCAATGTCAAGCGTTGATGCTAAATCCAACCCTGCGTAACACACCTGCCCTGCCAAATCCTCATATTTATAATCGTATTTGCATTTATCCCAGGAGTCATAATCAATCCATTTTTCGCTTTGTTCTGTCCATTGATTGCAATATAGGCGGCGAAAGGTGTTCTGCAAAGCGGGTGTAACAAGTGCTTTCTGAAAAAGTTGTTCAATCTCTTCGCGTTTGCGGAATACATCAAGCCCGGGATTTGCTTTTTTCCAGTTGTCCGGGTTTTTCCAATCATCTTTAGTTTCCAGTTCGTAAATAATCGGGTAAAAAGATTTGTCTTTAACAATCCCTTTCAAAACCTTTTTTGCATATTCGTACTGCTCATAACAAATGCTTAATTTGTCATATCCCGCCGTTGTTATGGAATAAATGAGCGGTTGCGCGCGCGTACCACCGGACGTTGTGAGCACATCCCATAAATGTCGGTTCGGTTGCGTATGAAGTTCATCAAAAATAATTCCGTGCGCGTTGAATCCATGCTTGCTCGCATGATCAGACGATAATACTCTATAAAAAGAGCCGTCTTTATTCAAAATAATTCGCCTGGTTGACTCTAAAATTTTGCACCGCTTCGATAATGCCGGAGATTGCCTGACCATTTGTACAGCTACATCAAAAACAACCGCGGCCTGATCCCTGTCCGCAGCGGCTGAATAAATTTCCGCTCCTCGTGTGCGGTCTGCAAAAAGAAGATATAGCGCGACCGCTGCCGCCTCTTCTGATTTTCCGTTTTTTCTCGCGACTGTTTTAAATACTGTTCTTATTATTCTGTTCCCGGCGTCGTCAACCGTTCCGAATATTTTTCTAAGTTCTTGTTCCTGCCACGGCTGCAGCTGGAATGGCAACCCTGCCCATTTGTCTTTAGTGTGTTTGAGATTTTTTATAAAAGAAATTGCTCTGTCTGCTTTTTCTTTATCGTGCACTATTTTTATTTTTCCCTTTATTTAAATCAAGACTCTTTATTTTTACTTTTATTTAAATCCAGTACCTTTATTTTTCCAATAAGATCAAACATCAGATTTTTATTTTCTGTTATTAGTTCAGACGCAAACCATATATACGCCCCAATGACGCTATCCGCCCCGCTGTCCAATGACTCGGCGGTTGCATTTACATTTGCCATAACTCCTTTGTTAATTGTCAAAAATACTGTTTCTGTTTCCATAGTGCCCTCCTAATCTAAAATACCGCCCCAATCATCATCTCCCTGTCCGCCCCTAACAGGCATTTTCATTATCGCCGCAGGGGACATGCCAAACTCACCGCATAACATGCGGTACTCTTTCAACCAGCTTAAGGCATTTTTATTGTCCTTTGCCCGCACGGCTTTTTTAAACTCTCCGAATGCAACGCACAGGGTTTCAAATAAAGTGTGATTGAGTTTTGTGAGTAGGCCAAGCCGAAAAAGCTCATCCACTTTTCTATTCCATTCCTGCTTGGCCTCCACTGTAAAATATTTCGGCATCGCCGGTTTATATGCATCACTTTCCGGTATCTCCGGTATTGGCCTGTGTCCCGGATTCCCCTCAAGTATTCGTAATTCTTTTGGTTTTGGCTTGCGCCCTGGTACACCCATTCTACACCCTATAAAAAATTTTCAAATCGCGTTTTCCTGCGCGAAAC
>Ga0265297_10002975_pt1 | contig 32204 bp, 36 predicted proteins | sample Munlanlwell13791_FD_192502 | JGI IMG/M metagenome (GOLD analysis project Ga0265297, IMG submission 192502) | Leachate microbial communities from a municipal landfill in Southern Ontario, Canada - Leachate well 137-91 | ecosystem: Engineered > Solid waste > Landfill > Unclassified | place...
TGCCTATCCCTGATGATTCACTTTCTTCTTTCATCATTAAAAGAGTGGTATAATCATATCTTTCAATACAATCCGCAATTGAATTATCTATTGCATTTTGTATGTTTGCCTTTGCATTTGTTCTAATTGATTCAGGAACCTTATCACCTTTAGATAAATCATCTAAAGCAGAAAAATCTCCTTGTTGTATAGCGAGCTGAATAAATCTTACTCCTGCTCCTATTCTATTCTCAAATAAAAACTCCTCAGATTGTATAATAGGTAAAAGTGATTCCTTATCCACGCTGCTAGTTTCCTCAATTGCTTTTTCCCCTGCTTTCTTTCTTACCCAGTCTGGCAATTCTTGATCTTTTGCCATATTTATTAAGCCATTTATATCATTACGATGTCCCATATTTTTAATTGCAGTTGAATATGCACTTCCTATATTACTTTTTGCAAGTTCTATTGTTTCTTTGCTAAAATATCCTTTCTCATTTTTTATTATCTCTTCTAATTCATAATAATGTCCCCTTTTTGTGAGCGTATCAATACTATTTTTTGCAATAGGATCAATATTTTCTTTTGCATACTCTCTTACTTTTTCTAGAATATTCTCATTTTCACATATTTGAATTAGTGTTGTAAAATCTTCCTTACTTTCTTTTAGTATGTCAACAGCTGCCATTCCTGCAGTTTCTCTTATTTCTTTACTAAAATTAGGACTTTCTGCCATATTCATAAGAGGAAAATGTCCTGAATCTTCACTGCTCCTTTCCAGATTTACTTCCAGTATTTGCTGCGCTGCCATATCCCTCATTGATTCTGTCGGATGATGCCAAAAAATAATATATAATAGTGATAACTTATCCATAATAACACATAATAAATAAATATCGATATATTTAAAATCCCACCCGCTATAACCTTAAAAGCAACTAACTCAATTCTTTTTTTACAAGAACAGAAATTCCTCCAAAATTCTGGGCAAAAAATCCACACCTATCATAAAGATTTACTGCCTGATTTGAAGTTTCTGTTCTAAGATAAACCGGTTTTCCATATATTTCATCAAGACCATATTCCATAAGTGATTTTCCAATTCCCTTGCCCCTGTATTCTGGAAGAACTCCGATTCCTTTTATCTGAAAAAATTTTTCATTTTCCCCAAAATGCATAAATCCGACTGCCTCATCATGATAATAGGCAATAAATACAAGGTCATCTCTTTCCAAATCCAGTTCTGTTTCCGGGAATATATCTTCTGCAAGCCCTAAAAATATCTCAAGCTCATCTTCATTCTCAACTGGCTTTATCATGCAATTCATTATCTATCACTTTTTGGCTGGTTCAACAATTTTTCAACCCTTTCATCAAATTCCTTTTTCAGGTTTTCTGCAATGAATCTTTTTGTAAATGCGTCTGCTTTTGCAGCGGATGCTATCTTTGCTGCGAGTGTTCTTGAAATTTTTCCCCGTATTTTTTTTGGGGAGTTTGCAATTTTTGGATACTGAAAAATTATTCCGTGCTTTGGAGGCTTTATTCTTTTGTTTTTCAAATGCTTAAACAATGCCTTTTCAGCTCCGAGCACCTGAATTGTGCTTGCAGGAAGAAGAGCAAGGTCTTGCAATCCTCCGACATGGGAAATAAGTTTTGCAGCAATTTTTGCACTGCACACATATGCCATATTCGGGCATACATCTTCGCATATAATTTCTATATTTTTTTCTGATTCTTCACGCAAGGTGCATAATTTTAAAATTTCCTGTGCAAATATCTTGCATTGGTCCAAATCTTCTTGTTTTATATTTTCAAGCCTTAATTTATTTAGTATCTGGTTTGATTTTGCAGAGCCGAATATTTTGCTTAATTCTTTTTGGTCTATTTGAGTTTTGTCTGAAAGAAGAACTATTTTTGCATATTTTTCCTTTTCCCTGACTTCTAGATCCCCGCAATATAAATTAAACATATCTTCCAGTCTTTCACCAAGTATATTTATAATTTGGTCTAATTCTTCAACTGTGCTTGAATATTTAGAAAGGAAAATATCCCTGCCTGAGAGTGCCTGAACTATTTTTTCCCTTGTTTTTTTTAGGAATTTCTCTCTTTTTTTCATACATTTCATTTTGTTTGAATACCTATTTAAACATTCCTGACTAAAGTTTTGATTGGATATTATGTCTGAAGTAGATAAGGTTAATGAGAAAACAATAAAAGATGGCGGAGTTTTGGCTTTGCTGTATTTTGATATTCATGCAAAATCAAAAGAATCAGTCCAACAGATAGGGGTAGGCTTTGTACAAAAAATCACCCGGGAAGAAGGAATAGTGTATGCAAGAGGGGAAATAGATGAGCCCCTTGAAGAGGAAGGCAGATTCTCTACATCAGTTGAAGTGCGGGTGCTTACCAAGTCATTTAGTTCGCTTTGCCTGCTTTGTGCAACCTATAGCCCGTTTTATATTGAAATTCTAGAGCCAACAGAAATAAAGCTCTCATTAGACAGGGCGCATGATGTTTTGATGCTGTTTTCAACCATAACCCATCAATATAAAAAATTCATTCTTGAAAGAACATCTACAAAAGAGGAAGTTGAGCTTTACAAAAAAAATCTTGAAAACAAGGCTGCGCTTGGAAAAAAACTTCTTGAAAAAAAGAGGGTGGGATAAAATGATTGATCCGAGAAGATATCTAAAAACCGGAATAACTGGTTTTGATGATATAATTGGGAATGGAATCCTAAAAGAATCAATAATTTCACTTAGCGGTCCTACTGGCTGTGGAAAAACAACTTTTGCAATGCAATTTTTAGTTGAAGGAGCATTGAAATTCCAGCAACCAGGACTTTATATCTGCCTTGAAGACTCAAAAAAATCTCTTTTATCAAACATGAGCATCTTTAATTGGAACCTTGAGAAAATGGAAGAATCAAAACAGCTATTTTTTCTCGATTATCCTGTTCATGAAGTTAGCCAGCTTCTTGATAAGGAGGGGGCAGTAAAAGAGATTATAAGTACTATGGGAATTGAAAGAATAGTTATTGATTCAATAATGCCTATTGCACTTTATTTTAAAAGTGAGGACGAAAGACAAAGGGAATTTCTCAATTTTATTGCAAACATGAGAGAGTGGGGGACAACAACAATGGTTATTTCAGAAGATACAAATCCTGATCCAAATGCCGTGTTGCCCCAGACTAAATTCGGGCTTGAAAAACTTACTGACGGCTGGGTGCATATCTATTATCTTAGAAACGAGAAAGGGGGAAGGGAACGGGCAATTGAAGTTATAAAAATGAAGGGTTCAAGCTTTGATTCAAAGATTTATCCTATTGAGATTTCTGATCTTGGCTTTTCAGTTTTGAAAAAATCAATAAGCCTGAAGGATTTAAGAAGGTAAAGTTGTTTTATTTTTTTGCATGGGTCCACATCCAGTTGAAAAGATTTGTATAACCCACCGAAGTATTTTTATCCTGTATAACAACAGCAGAAGGAGGAGTGGCATCCCATATAAAAATAATCACATAATCCTTGAAGATCATGGTATCTGATGAACAGTGGTATTTTGATGGAACAAATTTTGCCTGCCCAAAATATTCTTTTATTAATTCGTTTTTTCTTATTTTTTCCTCAAAAATACATCTGCTATTTATATTTTTCTCTTTTTTTGTTTTTTGCCAGATATTCCAATAAGGCCCCATCACTTCCTTAAATTTTCCGCTAACCCCAAAGTCTAAATACTCTTCTCCATTATTCAGGTTTGATAATACAAAATCGCAGACAGTCCTAATCCCTCGAGTTCCCTGATATACTGTTATTTCCTCTTTTTTCTTAGGATTTTTTAGTGCCCTAAGCTTTGGTATAATCTCATTCATTTTTTTTTCGTTTTCCACAAGTATATCAATTATTCTTTTTGGATCTGCTGCCTCAAAATGTTTTTTATTATTCTTAAGGATATAAGACACCATTCCCCGTTGTATTAATCTTTCAAGTGCGTCATAAACTCTTGGAATGTGGAGATTGCATTTTTTTACTATAGGTCCTGTTGTTGTAAGCCCTAATTCCAGAAGTGCAATATAGACCTTTATCTCATTTTGAGTAAACCCCATCTCATCAAGTATCCTCTTAATTTCTTTCATATACTACTGTTTGGTAGTATAAATTTTTAAATATAAGTTTTGTCATTAATATACATATGACCACACTAAAACCCCAATTCCAATTAAGGCAGATTGAAAGCAAATCAACTATTGCAAATTCCAGGATTTTAGCTGCCTCAAAAGGCAAGATGAACATTGTTGATGGTCTGAGAATAAAAAGGGCTAAATATCTCTCAACACTTGACCCAAAAGATAAAAATCTTATAAATGGAGTAAAAAAAGCAGCAGGACTTCCATTAATTGATTTCGATGTAGCGATAAAAAAATCTAATCTGGGTATTTCAAATTCTATTTTAAAAGGAGAATGGTCTGATCCGAAATTTCATCTTCGAAATAGGTTAACTTCTCTACAACTCTTTGAAGAATTATTCCCCTGGTCAAAAGAGTTAGATCTTCTTGATCCAAACGATCCAAGATATAATTTTAGTGTCCTTCCTCTTCCAATGGCAGATAAAAAAATGAGCGTTCTTTTGAACAATCTTCCTTCATCTGATTATTTTGATTATGATAATACTGATCCTTATGGAATTTTTAACAATACAAGCTCAATTCTAAATCACAGGGGAGAGATAATTGCTTCAAGAAAATTCCCAAGGGTTCTTTTGGTAAACTTTGATGAATTATTTTGCCCAAATGGATGTTCTGGTTGTTATAAGACTGAGGCAACACGTGAAAATCATCCAGTACATTCAAACACTCCAAAAAATGTCATAAGTCACATGAAAGATGTTTCATTTTTTCTGAAGATGCACGAAGAAGTTGACACGATGATTATAAGCGGTGGAGAGCCTCTTTTGGTATCAAATGAAGCCCTCGAAAGAATGCTCTTTGAAATAGAAAATATAGATTCTCTAAGGATTGTAAGAATTTGTACAGGAATTGTATTTATGGGACTTCCAATGCGAGTGGACGATGAAATGCTCCAAATACTCAAGAATTTTGAAAAAAGGACTGGAAAGATAGTGTCGTTTCACCTTCACCTAATTAACCATGAACAGTTTACACCTGAGGCAATCCTTGCAACAAGAAAGATAAAGAATATGGGCTTTGTAATGAATGCCCAAGTTCCAATAAAAGAGGGAATGAATTTTTTCCGAGATGATATTAAAAAAACAATTGACTTTTTGAAAAAGACAGTTGAAATATGTGTCTATTGTGGGGTTGATCCCTATAAATTTATAGTTGATATGCATCCAAGAACCTTAAGGCACCTTCCCCCACTTGAAATATTACTCTCTGTTTGGAGTCATTTATCCCAAAGTGGATGGGAAAAATTTTATGGCGGAATAAAAGTTCCAAGATTGCTTAATATCTTGTGCAGGGAAGGAAATTATAGATTAGATCCATTGGCACTTCTTAGTATGGATAAGAAATTTGTTGGGGGCAATATGGAGTATACCCTTCCCACTACTTTTAGTTATAACCATGAATCAGGCATTTCTTCCGAAAAACCTTTTACATATATTGAACCTGTTATGAAAGGATATAATGATAATAAAGATAGCCTAAAAAAATTGAAAAAAGAATGGTCATTGCAAATGGTTTAAATTATTCTAGCTCTATGAATCTATGAAGTATAATTAAAAAATTAACCATTTATTATCCACTCATGAAAAGGCTCATTGTTTTGCTTTTGGTTTTTGGATTTTTGTTTGCAGATATAGGTCCTTCCCCGCTTCCTCCGGAGATAAATATATACCTTCTTCAGAACGGAGAACTATATCTGGAAGATTTTTCAATTACCTATAAATGTGCAGACACAATTCTTTCAGAAGAAAGCCCTGTTGGGCAGAGCACCATTGAATTTGGCTGCTTCGAAGGCCTTTGCACCCATTCAGGATGGTTTTATAAATTAAATCCCTGCTTTTCCGATGCAAATGGATATTTTATCTATTACTGGGGAGGGCAGGAAATGCAAAGCCAGAATTTTACCTTTTATTCTGAAGAGAGCTATGCATTGTCTCTTGAATTAACCACAGGGAAATTGACAGAGAAAAATATAGGTAAAGACCCTGATAAAGGAGGCGTGTGCCCTATTTCCCTTTTGATTTTATCTTCTGTTGTTTCCATTGCATTAAGGAATTAGGATGGTTTCTAATTTCCTTTCTGCATTTATTCTCACCGTTATAGTAGAATTTATACTGGGGTGTTTTATACTTGATAATTTTAATCGTGTAAAATTATTTTTAATTATATTTTTTATGAATTTACTCTCCCTTCCTTTTGTATGGTTTCTTTTTCCCATTATATTTTCCGGCTATTGGACAGCCCTTCTTCTTTCAGAATTATTTATTTTTTTCCTTGAAGCTTTCCTTTTTAGGTTTCTCATTAAGATAAGTTTTAGAAAAGCCATTGAATTAAGTTTCTTTCTTAATTTTGCTACATTTATTTTTGGGGTTTTGTTTTTTTAGAAAATTTTCTATTAAAGTCTCCCTTGAGCTTTTCTCTGTTGATATCTATCTATGGATTCATCAAATCTCAAATATCCAGGGGTTTGCCAAGGTTTGTTATCTGCATGTGTATTCTCTTCTTTGATTTTTTCAATTTTTTATAATACTCTGGTTAATTTTTTTATTGCATCTTTGATTTCCAAAAATTCCTCGCTTCCACTTTTCATATTCCGCAGTGTAATTTTGTTTTCCTTTTGTTCTTTTTCCCCAACTATAGCTACAAAGGGAATATTCAATGCATTTGCATAATCAAACTGTTTTTTCAGATTTCTTTCATTTAAATCAACTTCTGCATTAACATTATTTTCCCTTAATTTTTCTGCAACTTCCAGCGAATAATTGTAATATCCTTTTATTGATGCAACAAAAACCTCTGTTGTAGTGCTTTTTGTTTTATCTTTTAAAAGCAAAACCAGTCTTTCAATTCCAATTGAGATTCCGACTGCAAAATCCTTCTGTCCGTATAATTCCAAAAGGTTATCATAGCGCCCTCCTCCTGCAACAGAGCCGAGGTTATTGCTTAATTTTATTTCATATACAGGGCCGGTATAATATCCTAATCCTCGCACCAATGTTAAATCAATTTCAATTTCAAATCTGCATAAATTAATTATCTCTTCTAATTCCTTTGCGCCTTCAATATCTATTTTTTTTGCATATTCCAGTTTTTCCTCATTTGTTCCATTTGTTTTTAGATATGAGAAAAATTCTTTTGTTTTTTCTTTTCCAATTATCCCTTCGATTCCTTCTGCTGTTTTTTCTTCCCCAATTTTATCTAATTTATCCAGATATCTAAATATCTTGTCCTTTTCTTTTTCAACCCCTATTTTTTTTGCAAGGGAATTGAGTATTTTCCGATTATTTATAATTATCCGTTTATTCTTAAAGCCAAATTCATCAAAAATTTCAGATGCGACTGTTAAAATTTCAGCTTCAGCCCTCATAGCCGGGCATCCTATAATATCTATATCGCACTGGTAAAATTCCCGAAATCTTCCTTTCTGCGGCTCTTCACGCCTCCATACCTTTCCCATTCCATAATTTTTGAATGGTTTTGGAAAAGAACTGTTGGAACAAATTCGTGCAAGAGGAACAGTCAAATCAAACCTTAATCCAGTATCATCATTTTCAATCTTAAATATCTGACCCTTTATTTCATCACCTGATTTTGCATTCAGAACTGTTAATTTTTCAAGTGCAGGGCTGTCCCGCGGAAGATACCCGTATTTTTTATAAATTGCCTTAATTTTATTGATTACTTCTTCCCGCAGAATCATATCATCTGGAAGATAATCCCTCATTCCTTTTGGAGTTTCCATTGTCATACACCTAAATTGCATCTAAAATTTATAAAATATTCTTATTTGACGGTTTTTTCCGTATAATACTTATCTATAGAGGCTTCTGCAATTATTTTTGCACTGTCAAATATTTTTATTCCGCAGTTCTCCTGATTTAGTACTATCGGTAGGTCAGTACATGCAAGAATTATTCCTTCAATATTTTCTTTTTTTAATTCATCTACTACTCCAAGCAATATTTCTTCTGGCCATGATTTTTTTCCAGCCAGTATCTCCATTATTGCATAAGTAATTTTTTCCTGTTCTCGTGGTTCGACTGTTTCAATCCCATTTTTTTCAAATGCTTTCTGGTACAACTGGCTGTCCATAGTTGTTTTTGTTCCAAGTATTCCAACTTTTTTTATTTTCGTTTCCTGCATTTTTACATTTACCTCTTCTATAATAGATAACATTTGCATACTTTGCCTAAGTTTTGGAATAAATTTTTGCATTGAATTGCATGCAACAAATCCAAAAGTTGCACCAGCAGTTTTTATCTTATTCACACCAAAGCAGAGAGTATTCAGGATTTTATCTTCGTTTTCTGTATTTTCAACTATATCCTCAATAGGAAGACTGTATATAATAATTGGGGGAAAATCCCGGTCAAATTTTGCATTATACCTTTTTTGGCAGTACTCTATCATTTTAATATAGGTGTATGCAGTGCTTTCTGGCCCCATTCCGCCAATAATCCCAATAACGCTCATGGTTTCCACCTCCCTACTGGCAGTATGATATAATTCCAGATCGCTTCTGCAATTGGCGAGGCAATATTTATCAGTCCGTTTGCTCCGGATTTTTCTATAAATTCTATCGCTTCCATACTGGAGTATACTGGTTTTCCACGCAAAAGAATAGGCAGATTCTGATTGTTTTCTGCAGCCTCAAAAGCATATATCACCATTCTGCAAAAAGGGTTTGGCACTCTCATTTTGGCGCATTCCCAGAATGGATTGGTTTTTTCAGCCCGCTGGGCCATTTTTGATATCTTAACAAGCACCTCTTCTTTGGTATCCTCAAAAAATATTCTGCTTTCCTGCAATCTTTCCATATAAGGCATAACTGGTCTTGGTTCTTTCTCGTTTGATTTTATATCAAGCGGCTGATATAATTGCATTATACTCATAAATTTTTCTATAAATTTATCATATCTTTCTTCACTTTCAGGCCCTATCTTGCAGTCTACATCATCGGTTTTCTGAAGCGTTCTTGCCTCTGCAACTTCAAATAATGTGTATAATGAATTTGCAGGTATACCCCCCATCTTACATTGGACTTCTAAAAATTCATCCATTGCATTTTTTGCAATTCCAAGTTTTTCCGAATCAAAATAATTAAATGGAGTTCCATTTTTTTGATCTATTACTCCTTCTAGGTCTTTTAGTTCAAGGATACTTTTCCAATAAACTGGGTTTGACCAAAGTTCATCGGTTACAATTACTTTCCCATCTATCTTCATTATCTCCATTAATCTTTTGTATAATTCCCGTTTGATTGATTCTTTTTCTAGAAAAAATTCCACAGGTTTTTTTCCGTTATTGAGTACTCCATACTTTCCTGCAATAAATATTTCAACAGGCAGTTTTAATTTTTTTACAAGTAAAAGAAAATCTATCTGATCAATAGGTTCCCTTCCATTAGAGATATTCATCCCGTAATATAATTTTGTTATTCCGTCAATCATCACTTCTTTTTTTATCATAATTTTCTTGGTTTCTGTGAAGACATTCACCAACGTTTTTCTTTATTTTTATACTCATATCAAACACCTCCTATTTTTTTGATTACTTCTACTTGCAGTCTGTTTTTCAACCAGCACGAGACCGGAATCCAATACAGAATATAGCGTTGATATCCCCTCATTCCAGATCGGATTTGGGATAGAGCATATCGCAACATCTGTCCAGTTCTCTTGCAAATAGAACAGCGCATTGTTTGCTGTTTCAATAAGTTCAGTCTCATTTTCAAAGTCGAATATCCCGTCATATTTACTCAATCTTTGCCCATTTGGGATCAAACCCATATCTTTCGTGATTTTTGGATAATCATTTGCAATTCTGATTAATTTTTCAGTCCGCATTATTTTTTCAAATTCTAAAACACCATCCCGTACCTCTTTTATTCTTCTTCTGAAGGCAAATGTCTGATCAAACATTCTTATCACTACTGCTAGTTTTGAATCCCCAATTGTTAATTCCGTTGCTTTTGTTAATCCATTCAATTTTTCATTCAATTGGATCATTTCCTGATAATCAATAGCATCCATTATAGCAAAAGTTGAACCTGAATTGATAAGGATTTGCGGAATAGAACTAATTTCGTATCCAATAATTGCTATTTTTCCATCTATTTCAGGTTTTTGTCTATTAATTGAAAATGTGTCCTGTTTTTCTAAGAAATCCATAATTCTGCCGTATGTTATTGGATTACCCGAAACTGCAAGTATTGTTGGCGCGTTACACTTGTCAATAAACCTGTTAAAATAATTTCTGCCTTTTTTTTCAATTTTTTCTTTATTTCCTTTGGTGAAGACATCCACCAGCTTGTGCCATTAATTTTTTATACAACATCCAAAACACCTCCATTCTTTGAATACTTTTTTATATTTTCCGTGCCTTCGGCTAAACCTAGTTTTAATTTCATATCTTTTCCAGACTTGCTTACGCTCAAAGAAATTGAATCAAATTTTTCAAGCCCAAGTTCGTTTCTGATTTCTAAAGGTAAAACTAGCCTATTCTTAGAATCCAACTTTATTATATAAGTGGCCTAACCACCCTTTTACAGAGCTCACATAAAACACCTTATTGTTATTGGAGCTTTCCCACTATAAATACCTTTCGGTTACACTATTTCCCACTATTTAAATCTTTGCAAATTTCTAAATTATTTTCCAATGTGCATTATTTATTGTTCATTAAATACACATTAGGTGAACATAAAATGAATATTAATCTCGGGGCTCCGTATGAGCGAATATTAAAAAAAGTAATTGATAAAGGATATGCAGGAAACCAAACAGAAGTTGTTCGTCAAGCCCTTTTGGTTTTAGACAGACAGATAGATGAAGAGGAAGTTAAGCTTGTAAATAAGGGCATAAATTATGAAATGTCTCGGATAAAAAAAGAAAAAGTTAAGACTTATAGTGAAAAAGAAATAAGGGAAAAATACAGGTTATAAGTTATGGATTTAATTTTCCATGAAGATGCAGAAAATGATTTCTCAATGAAAAATGGTATTTATCCTTTAGATAATCTATTTATAATAATTTCTCTGAATAATTAGTATTAAATAGCCCCGTAGTCTAGAGTTTTAAATATTTCTTATATTTAAAGCAGACAACGGCCAAGGATACGAGGCTTTGGACCTTGTGACTCCGGTTCGAACACCAGGCGGGGGAAGTGTCCCCCTCCTCGTGATAACCAACCCCCTCTATTTTGAATATAAATAGGGGAAATAAGGGATTGACGCATCACTTAAAACACATCCGTGTTAAGGCGGGGGAAGTGTCCCCCTCCTCGTGATAACCAACCCCCTCTATTTTGAGTAAATTTTTGGTTGTCGAAAATCCGGACGGGGCTATATCTGTTTTGTGTTTAGTGTATTTCTTGAAAATTATTTTATGGATTTAATATAAAGTTTCTTAGTATCACCTCATGGGTTTTGGATAAACCCTAGCCTTTGCCCATTAGAAAGACAAAAGTCCAAAGGCTTGGGACCGGACGGGGCTATATCTGTTTTGTGTTTAGGGTTTAGAAGTTTTGTGTTTAGTGTATTTCTTGAAAATTATTTTATGGATTTAATATAAAGTTTCTTAGTATCACCTCATGGGTTTTGGATAAACCCTAGCCTTTGCCCATTAGAAAGACAAAAGTCCAAAGGCTTGGGACCGGACGGGGCTATATCTGTTTTGTGTTTAGTGTATTTCTTGAAAATTATTTTATGGATTTAATATAAAGTTTCTTAGTATCACCTCATGGGTTTTGGATAAACCCTAGCCTTTGCCCATTAGAAAGACAAAAGTCCAAAGGCTTGGGACCGGACGGGGCCATATCTGTTTTGTGTTTAGGGTTTAGAAGTTTTGCGTTCTTGGATTTAGAGGTTTTGAAGTAAAACTGGTTTTGGGATAATCACTAAACCTTTTAACTTAAGTCTAAGATTTAAAGGTAGTTCTCCATAAAAATAAGGCAATAAACGAAAAAGAATGAAGAAAGTTTTTAAATGCTTTCTGTAATTTTGATGTCATTGAAGGTGAAACTATGATTAAAATAATTCATGAAAGGAATATATGCATTGGATGCGGAGCATGCAATGCAGTATGCCCGAAAAATTGGAAAATGAATGATGATGGAAAAGCATCCCCAATAAAAACAGAAATTGATGAAATTGAGTGCAACAAGGATGCAGCATCATCTTGTCCTGTAAATTGTATTCATATAGAACAGGATGGAAAAAAGTTAATTTAGGTTTTTTTAATTTTGTCCTGCGCTTTTTATACTGCTTCAGTTTGTAGTGCGATTGCCATTGCGACTAACCAACGCCACTACCAAAGCATCAGACCAGCGAGTATTTACATTGAAGTCACGCCAATCAAGATTAAAGTCGTAGTCTCCAAAGGCGCCTGAGGTTTCACGGCGGGAAATAGAGCCATGATAACCAGTAGAATCGGCTTCAAAACAAGTAACGGGGTTCACACAAAAATGTCTGGCATTTTGATCATCATAATTGGAAGGTTTTGAGCTTAATGGATAGCCATTCTCATCTGTTAATGCCCAGCTTTTTGGCTCCATCATACTCAATATTTTAACATCAGTTTCAGGATTAAAATCAGTGGCCACTGAAATAGTAAATTTTCTTGCATCAGTTTGCTCTAAAACAAGTTTTTCTATTGGAATTATCCCCATACCTATGGAAGGTCTTAGACCTATTGTTCCATTATTCACTTTTACAGAAACATCCGGAATTACTAATTTGTAGGAAACTCTGTCTTCGATATAAATGATCTCCTTGCCCAAAGGTAAATATTTTTTCTTAAAACCTCTTCTATAAAACCCATATTCACCTGTTCTCCAGTTGCTTTCAACATTTATTGAAGAATAAGCACCTGACTGAATAGATATGTCATGATCTTTTACGCGCATAATAGATTCAATTGCCGGATCATATAACCCTTTTTTTAATAAATTAAACATTTCTGTTTGAGTAAATGTTTTTTGCCCATTCATTTCTAATATTCTTATCTGCCTTCCATCAGGCAATTGATTTTTTAATTGGGTTGTGGCCATAGATATACCTCATTTTTAATTAGTGTATATACATTATATACAATATATTTAAAAACCCGTCTTTTGCAACAAAAACAAAAAGAATTTAGCCATTACCCGAAAGAAAAATACGAGAATTTTTTATCGCCAAGTCGGCAGAAAAACCACCTCTTTTAAGAGGAGGATTGAATGCCGACCTGACTTGGCGAGATTTTATCGAATGAGCGCAAACCTCACCCTTTAGGGTGGGGTGCTCTTCGATAAAACTGATTTTTAATTATTTTGTTGCCAAAATCTCTAGGCAGAACAGCAAATATTAAACAAAGAGCGCTTTATAAAAATTTTCTTTTTATACTCTAATTATGAAAACAAATATTAGCTTATCCAATAAAAAAGGGGAAGTGGAGGCATATTTTTTATTTGAAAAGGAAAAATTTCCAAAGGAATTGAATGAATTTGAAAAATATGCAAAAAAAGAGGAATTTAAAGGCGGATCTGGAGAAACTTTTTCCTTTCACAAGGAAAAAAGAAATATAATAATTTACGGGCTTGGAGAGAAAAAAGACTTTACTCTTGATTTTATCCGAAAAGGAATCGGGGCATTTTATTTCTATTCTATTGGGAAAAAGGCGTCAAGCCTAAGTATAACTTTCCCAAAAGGAATTGAGAAGGCTGATTTTGTTCTTGCCTGTTCTGAGGCTCTTGTTTTAGTCCAATACAAATTCGATGTATTTAAAAGCAAAAAAAAGGGGGACAAAAAGGAAAGCACCCTAAAAGAAGCATATGTAAATTGTGAAAAAAAATATCTGGATATTTTAAATCAGGGAATGATAAAGGCGCGCGCACAAAATTATGCAAGTTCAATTGCAGATCTTCCGGCAAATATTATTGATCCTGAAGAATTCACAAAAAAGGCAAAAGAACTTTCAAGAGAGAGAAAATTAAAAATAAGTATTTTTGAAAAAAAAGATTTGATAAAAAATAAATTGAATGGAATACTTGCAGTAGGGCAGGGAAGCATAAAACCCCCCAAAATGATTATATTGGAGTATAATTCCCAAAAGAAAAATCTTCCATTATACGCTGTTGTTGGAAAGGGGGTAACTTTTGATTCCGGGGGGATTTCAATAAAACCCTCGCGGGGAATGGATGAAATGAAATATGATAAAATGGGAGCCTGTATTGCTCTTGGAGTAATAAAGGCGGTGTCTGAATTAAAACTTCCAATAAGATTAATTTCAATAATGCCTCTGGTTGAAAATCTTCCAAGCGGTTCTGCTCAAAAGCCAGGAGATATAGTAAAGATGCATAATGGAAAAACAGTCGAAGTCTTAAACACTGATGCTGAAGGAAGGATGATTTTAGGAGATGCGCTTTCTTATGCCTGCGAAAAAAAACCAAAATTAATAATCGATCTTGCAACACTTACCGGCGCAGTAACAGTATGTCTTGGAAAACATGCAATAGGGTTATTAACAAATAATGATAAGTTTACAAGAATAGTAAAAGAATCCGGGGAATACGAACACGAGAGAATCTGGCAGCTTCCTTTATGGAAAGAATATCAGGAAATGATTAAAAGCGAAGTTGCAGACATAAAAAACATAGGAAGTGAAAATGGGGAGGCTGGCACAATTACAGCATCGGCATTTCTAAAAGAATTTGTAGGTGAAACCCCATGGATTCATCTTGACATTGCAGGAGTAGATCAGGCAAAAGCACACCCTTATCTTGGAACAAGAGGCTCTTGCATAGGAACAAGGCTTGTAGTTGAAACATTAAAAAGAATCTCTAAAAAATAATCTTTTTGCTTTTCTAATTCTTGCATAAACTGAAGAGGCAAATCTCAAAGATTTTCTAAAATAAATTTCATGATGCTTTGCTTTTTTTAATGCTTTTAAAAGCTCTTTTGGGTTCTCAATATCAAAATCCGGAAGAGTTGAATAGCTTTTTGCAAACTCAAAAAGAAAATGTGAATCAGTTCCGCAGGTTGTTGGTTTCTTATATTTTTTTGCAAATGCTTTTGCAAGATCATTTGATTTGGCAAAAATGCATCTTGAATTAAAGCCCTCAATAATATCCACCTTTTTTGCATATTCCGGATATTTTCCCCCAATATTATATCTTATTTTATCAAATCCGTGCGGAAGACAGGATAATCCTCCCTGTTGTTTTATTTTATCAAGCGCTTCCAAAAATGGAGTATTCTTTGGGATTAATTCATTTACATAATAGCCTATTAAGTCTCCGATATCTGTTCTTATTTCCTCTCCCAAAATTACTTTTTTTATTTTTGAAAAATGCTTGTGCGAAGAAATGGAATTATGGTCACAGATTGCAGGAACCACCCCGAGCTCTTTGCTTTTTTCTATTAGTTTTTTTGGATCAATTGTTGAATCAAGTGAATAAAAGGTATGAATGTGAAAGTCAATCCGCAAATTTTTCACCTATTAGCTTCATTAATTTTCTTCCGTATTCTTTTGCCTTTTCTTTTTCAAAATTCTTGAAAAGTATTTTTCCACTCTTGTATACAGAGATTGCACCCCTATCAGTTTTTATAAGAATAACGACTGGGGTTTTTGCTGCAATTTCCCAGATATCTTTTAGTTTTTTTTCAATCAATTCTAGATCTAATTTTTTTTTAACATCTATTTTATAAGAATCAGAAGAGGCACATACATCTAGAAGTTCATCCAAAGGATCAGGATTTGTCATAATTAAATTACATTCAATAAATTTAAAAATCTCATATTCTTATACATCTTTATGTGCAACCTATATTTTGAGGGAGTGAGAGGAATACTGGATATGGCAAAATGTCCATATGAATTTGCATCTCCTGAATTTCTTAATCTTCACCTAAAAGACCTATCAACAATAGAACAGGAAATAAAGGTTATAAGATACGAGGAAGAAATAGTAATTGAACTCGATGAGGAAAAAACAAGGGTTTTGACCGAATACGCAGAAATAATCAGGCAGGTTGAAATAATACTATTAAAAGATGATATTTACGGAATTCCGCAGGACCCAGATTACAACAAACGAAAAAATATACTTAGATCTTTTTATGAGTATATGTTTCTCAATCCGGTGATGGCAGCCTTAAAACTTGAAGAGTATAAGGAACCTGTTCCGGAAAAAAGTATTTTTATGAATGGGCACCAGACATTCAAGGCATGGATTAGAGGAATAACAAAAAGAATCGAAGAAACAAAATTATATGCGCTTGTAAAAAAAACAGGGGATTTGAGAAATGCATTTTTATCTTTAACAGGCCTTAAAAGCCTTTATTTTGTAAACTCGGTTGTTTTGGAAATACCTCCAAATGCAGTCAAACTAAAAGATAAAGAAGCATCTTATAGCCTTTTGCACGGAAATGAGGTTCAGATATATGAGATTCCGGGTGAAGATGCCTATCTTTACTATGTGAAAAACAAAGTGATTGAAAATCTTTCCCCAGAGCTTTCAAAAATGCTTTCAAATGTCATAAATGAACATATAAATGAAAGTTATCCTGATATAAAGGATTTTAATGTCATTTATAATTTGAAGGCAAGAGAGTTCAGACAATATTTTATGGACTATGCAATGATGAACAAGATAAAGATAACTCCGCAGGAAGCAATGATTATGGGTCTTGAGGCTGCTTCCTGGACAGTGGGGCTTGGCTCTCCAATAGAAACACTTGCCTTGGACAAGGAAAATATAACCGATATTTATATAGATAGTGAAAATTCCCCGTTGTATATTGAACATGCAAAATACGGCGTGTGCCACACCCTATTTAGATATAATCGGGATCTTCTGGAAAGAGCGTTTATAAATGCGGTCCGGATGCTTCCTGGAAAAAAATTCGATAGTGTAAACCCGATTGCAGATGTTGTAATAAAAAGACTTTCAATGCGATGCCATGTGCAGCGGCCCCCTGCAACATTTGAAGAGCTTCAGGGCGCGCTAAGAATAATGAAGGAAGCTCCTTTTACTTATTCACAGTATCTTTACTTCAGGTCTATGTCCCCATTTTTTGCAGGTTACGATGATGTTATGGTGGGGCTTGGGTGCAGTGAGGCTGTGCTTGGGCTCAAAGGAGTTGGAAAAACATCTTTTACTGCTGCAAAAATATCTGCGATAGGGACCAGAAGAAGAATAATCCCCATACAGGATATTGAAGAAATTCCGATAAGGGCTTTTAGAAAAAGAGGGTTTCATATTGGAGCTACAAGAGTTCAAAGTTCAGATATTGAAGTTAGAAATGCTCCGGGCGGAGAGCTTGATTTGGTTTCAATGGCAAACGCACTTTTGAGAATGGGGGATGCGGCAATAATAATAAATGAGGTAAGATCAAGAACATCTGTTCAGGGAATCATAAATCTGCTGAATACCCAGCCAGGAGTATTTTTATTATATAATCTTCATGCAGAATCACTTAGGGATATACAGGACAGATTAGAGCTTGTATTTGGAATTCCGGCTGCATCAATGTTTGCAACAGACAGATATACTTTTCTTAAAAAAATAAAATTTGGAAGGAGAGGGGTTGCCCACAGGGTTTTGGGTTTTGAATATGAAAGCGATCTTGAAAACAAGAAATTTGTAGAAGTATTTAAATTCAAAAGGGATGACACTCTTGATAAATGCGTTCTTGAGCCAAAATTTATAAAAAATAAGGAAACAATGATGTATGATTTAAGCGATGTTGACTTTTCTAAATTTGAAAAGGAACTTGATATTAAATTTATCCCCCCTGCACTTGTTAGAAGAAGTGAAGAGTCCGGAGTTGCACCTGAACAGTATATAGTCCAAATGCTGTTTAAAGGAAAAATGTATGATGATATCTACAGGGCGTCTATAAAAACAAAAGATCCACTTTTAAGAGAGATTGATTTTGTTGTAAAATGCAACACCTATGTAAATAAAATGCTTGCATCCCTTGAAAATGAGAATGGGGAAATAGATTTTAGTGAAGCAAATAAAAAATGGGAAGAAAGGTTTAAGGAACTTTTAAAAGAGGAATTGGCATTAAGAAAAGAAGATGAAATTTAATTTTAGATTCTTAGAAAATTAAAAACTAGATTTTCTCTGGGTATTTCTCTGCAATAAAATCCGAGTTTTTCATTAAAATCTTGTGGACTCCTGAACCATACTGGGCTGCTTTTTTTCTTCGCTCAAGTGCTGTCTTTGGAATTTTCAAAAACTTTGCAGCATCTCTTAAAAGTCCTTTTTTCAGGTCAGTTTCCTCCATTCTTTTTGAAAGGGGTATTGAAAAAACATAATCTGCAAGATTTTTATTCAGGAACGGAAATCTTGCCTCTATTTTTGCATATTTGCAAACCCTTAAAATCATGCCTGCATCTCTTTTTGGAAGGGTTTTGAATTCTTCCATCAAAATAGAATTAAGGTCTTTTCCCTCATTAAAATAGGTATAATACCTATGATAACCTACAAATAATTCTTCTGCGCCAGAACCAATCAAAATAGCCTGAAGGTTTTTTTCCCTTGCTTTTTTTGCGCATGCATATATTGGAATCAATATTTCTATTTTTAGAAGCTGTGCTGGAAGCATTCTATAAATTTCCTCGTAATACTTTAGCACCAACTCTTCATCAAAAAGAATTGTCTCGAGATTTAAACCTAGTTCTTCTGCAATTATCTTAGAATAATTCAGGTCATCACTATCCTTGGTACCAGCAGAAAATAGATAAACATCACAGTTGTTTTTTGCAACTTTTGCAAGAAGAGTGCTGTCTATTCCCCCTGAAAAGGATACTGCGATCTCATCTTCAAGACATTCCTCTACGCTGGATACTAATAGTTTTGCAAGCTCTGGAAACATAAAATCAAGTTATTTTATTGGATTGAAAAAATTATTAAAACTACCCTAAACCTCAAAACCCAAAACTGAAACGGGCCCGGTGCAGAATGTTTTGGGTTTGCAGTTTCGAGTTATAAGATTAAAATATAAATTTATTACTTTTGGATTTCATTTATTCTTTTTCTAAGATTAAATAACATCGATCGGACCATAGTTAATTTTTCCATAAACCCAGAATATTTTTCTTTAGGAAGAACATTTAATTCTTGCATCATATCAAGCCAAAATTCTGTTTCATTAGCTTCTGAAATGCAGGTAGTTAGTTTTTGAATTATTTGGCCTTTTGATTCAAACGCTCCCATTTCAGCTAAATTTGCACAGATTGAAGATGCAGAAGCTAAAAGCTGTTCTCTTGCCCTAAATGGAACTTTTCTGTTATCAAAAAATAAGTAAAGATTTTTAGATAAAATAAATGCTTCCTTATAAACCCTTAAATTTTTAAAATTCTGGGCCATATTTTTATTATTAAAGTATAATTTATTAAAACTGCTTTAGTTTATAATTTCAAAACCCAAAACACAAAACCCAAAACTGAAACGGGCCCGGTGGGATTTGATTGTGGGGCATTTTCTTAAATAAAAGAAAAAACCTACCCACGACCGTCACCTGTCTTCTCTTCTAAAAGATTAGGAGAGTGCTACGCTATCCAGGCTGCGCTACGGGCCCAAAAAAATCATTCGACAATTATCTTTCCTGTTATGGTTGGAATAGTCAGTGAGGAAATTTCATACTCCCCTTTTTTATTAAATTTATAAGAGCCGCTCATATCTTTTGGAATCGGGGGAATGATTGCAATATCTCCTATTTTTATTCCGTGTGCCACAGCATCAAAATTATTAAAAATCACCACATCAGTTTCTTTTATTGTTAATTCCTTTGGAATAAAATTATTGCCTTCCAAATCAATATTATAAGTTGCTGGTTTGTACTCGATTGGTTTTGTAGTATATAGCTCAAAATCTATTGTTTTTAATATTCTTGGGGAATATGGGCTGCCATCGTTATTTACAAATTCAATTAACAGCATGTGCTTTCCTAGCCCCACACCCTCTAAAACATAATTTTCAGTATATATCTCCTGTTGGGGTTCATTATCCAATTTCACAACAAAATGCCCCTGCCCTGCAATATTTTGATTTCCTGCAGGTTTGAAAGTTATATCAGAGGTCTTTAACAATAATTCAACATCATTAGACTCGCTTACAACTTCTATTCTGATATTATTTGATGGATAAGTTATTGAAAACGAGGGAACCAAAACAACGATTTCAGTATCATTCTTTTCTATTTGCTCTTGCGGAACATCCAAATTAATGCATCCAAATACCAGCAAAAATCCGACCAAAAAAAATATTACATTTTTCATGATATTTTCTTGTGCGTAAAGGTATTTAAAAGTAATTAATTTTGAAATTAAGGCCAAAAACCTAAAGATTTATGGCTGTTCCCATTCTATTTCAAAATATTCATATTCGCTTTTCGGAAGACTTATTCTTTTTATAGTATAGTAAGTGACACTGCTTTCCCTGTCTGCAATGGCCATGAGCATTTCAATTCCAAACTCCTTGCATTCGCGAAGTGCCTTTGCAAGCTGCTCTCCGCTAAGATATTCATCCTCACTTAAAGAAAACATGAAATATTTAGGTTTTCCATCTTTTGGGGTTATTATCCCCTCTTTTTTTCTATGATATAATAAAAAATCAAGATTAAGATTTTTCGCAGTTATTTTTGTACTGAGCTCTTTTCCGGGAATTGCAAGAATAAATGTTTTTTTCACTGAATGGGCGACTCTTATCGCTCTTGCCCACTCGGAGATAAGCATCTTGCTTTTTCTTGAAAACACATGTATAACATGTTTTGAATGAATCCAGTTATTCTCAAGGATCGGGGATGCTCCTGGGACATATATCCTAAAATGTGTTCCAAACTTAAACCCGCTTTTCACTACATATCCTGATTTTCTCCAATCCTCATAAACAGAATAAAGATCTGAAAAATATTTTATCCTGTCTTCTGCTACATTAAAAACTTCTTCAAGAGAAGAATTTCTAAGGCTAAGCCCCCCGTGTTTTAGCATGAAAATAGTTTCATATATGTCGAGCTTTCCAATTTTTCCTCTGTGATAGGCTTTGTAGGTGCCAAACTGCCCTATCCAGTATCTTTCGTATAATTCCTTTCCTGATGCTTCATCATCTATTGTGGTGATAAGATCATCTGGAAAAAAGACTCCTGTAATTGAATAGGCATCAGGTGTGAATTCCTTATATTTATACTTTTTTGTTACATTCGCGCCGTATTTTTTATCTATTTCAAACGCAGGCCTTGCAATAAGGCCCCGGTCCCTCCAATCTTTATAGGTCATATATCTTGCAAAAAATTTTTCGAATTTTGTAAACAGAACTGCGATATCATTAAAGCTAAAAATATTGCCGTTTTTATCATAGCATTTTCCATTTCTTATGTCCATTAAGTATAATACTTCTTCCGGATATAGTGTTATTACTCCCTTGCTAAGAGTCCCATAGCATCCTTTGGTAAGAGAAGTTATCTCTTCTGGATCTTTTGCATAAATTTGCAGTTTTTCTCTATCCAATTCAAGCCTTATCATTTATTTTTCCCTCTAAAATTTCAAATGGAAACTGGGTATAATCCTTAATTGTTACCATACATTCTTTTAATCCTGCAGTTATTGGGGTATGCATGCAGATACAGTTTATGTTTGCTTTTTTTGCAGCAGAAATTCCTGAAATGGAATCCTCAATTATAAGACATTCAGAAGGGCGTAGGGATAATTTCTTGGCTGCAAGCAAAAAAACCTCCGGGTCTGGTTTTCTTTTTGAAACGAAATCTGCCCCGCAAACAGCAGTGAAATAATTTGCGATATTATTTTTTTCAAGAATTTTTCCTATTATATCTGTTCTGCTTCCAGAGGCAATCGCCATTTTTATTTTTCTTTTCTCAAGCTCTTGTAAAAATTGAATCAATCCTTTTTTTAGGGGGATTGCATTTTTTTCTATATATTCTGAAAAAAGAGCCCTTCTTTTTATTATCCATTCTTTCGGATCCGCATTTATTTTATTTTCTTCAAAAAGGGTTTTCATTATATAATCTGCCCCAGTCCCCTCAAATTCCGGCCATCTTTCTTTTTCAAGTTTTATTCCAAGCCCAAGAACTGTTTTTCTAAAAGTTTCAAAATGTATTGGTTCGCTGTCTGCGATTACCCCGTCAAAATCAAAAATTATTCCATTAATCATATTAGGTATGAGATGTCTGGTAACTAATTAAAATATATTCATTTGAAAATAAAAAAATAAAAAAAACTAATCTGTAATTCCTTCTTTGGTTACTCTGAAAACACACTCTCCTTCCGGAAGATGTGGGGAATCAACAATTCTTGCAATTCTTTTATCATCTTTTGCTTTCCTAAGATATATTCTGGTTCCTGATGCATGGGCAAGAACATGCCCTCCTATTGGCCTTGTTGGGTCTCCAAATAATATCGCAGGGTTATCCATAACCTGATTGGTAATATATACAGAAACATTATTTTTGTCTGCAAGCCTTTGCAAATCGTGTATATGCTTATTTAATTTCTGCTGCCGTTCTCCCAAAGATCCTCTTCCAATATAGTCTGCCCTGAAATGAGAGGTAATTGAGTCAACCACCACTAATTTTATGTTTTTTTCTTTTATTAATTCTCCTGCTTTTTCAATTAATAAGATTTGATGGTCGGAATTTTCAGCCCTTGCAAAATGAATGTTTTTCAAAACTTCTGAGGCAACCATTCCTGCACCTTCTGCCATTTGAACAATTCTTTCAGGCCGGAAAGTTCCTTCTGTATCTATGAACAGGACTGCTCCTTCAAGCCCTCCATTTTCTTTTGATTTTTGAACATTAACAGCTAACTGGAATCCGAGCTGGCTTTTTCCGCTTGAAAATTTTGCATATGTTTCTGTAATTGACTGGGTTTCTACTCCTCCGCCCAGCAATTCATCAAGATTTTTTGAACTGGTAGAGATTCTCCCAATGTTTTTTCTTCTCTCATATACCTCTTCTGCGTTTTCAAATGAAGCATCAAGTGCATCCTTTGCAGCTTCAATTGCTTTTTTTGCAGCTTCCACTCCAATATCCCCAACTTCTGCAAGTTCGTATGGGGATGCTGCTGCAATTGCTGAAGGCTCTGTGTATCCTGCTTCAGTTAATTTTGCAGCAGTCGAAGGTCCGATTCCGGGTAAATCTTCCAATTCTGTTATTACTTTTTTCTTTTTTTCTGCCATAAAAACACCTATTTTTGGGTATTTGGAAATGCTAAAAGTTTTAGGTTTCCTATTTTTATTGTATAAAATTCGTTTCCGTTTTTGGAAATATTTTTCCACATTCCGCCCACATTTTTATAAACTGCCTTTCCTTCCCTATCAGATTCTACCTGCACTATTCTTATATCCGGCCGGTTTACTCCCTGACCCTGCTGGGCTTCTTGTGGTTTTGATTCCAATTCTTCAAAACCTTCAAGATTTTCCTCTATTTCATTTACCATATTTATTACCTCATAAGTATATACTTATATTATTAGTATATACTAATAGGCTTTAGCAGTTAAGATTTATAAATGAAATCAGGGGGGTGCTCTCCGAGTTCTGGGTTTTGAGTTTTGAAAATCCAATGTTAATTTGTTTGAGATATATTGGATTTAGATGTACATTTTAACAATAAAATTCTCTAAACATATATATATGTCTTATATGATAATATTTATGGTGGTGGAATGCTCAACTTTCTTAGAGGGATTATGGGAAATTCGAAAATTTCAGGAGAGGAATTTATTACAAGGGTATCGATTCTTGAAATTGAAGCAACCAAATCATTTTACAGTCATAGCTCACGGAAAAATGTTCTCGACCTCTCAAAAACATTAATGGATGCATGCAGATATGATAGGACTATAATGACTCCTGAAGGAAAAGAAAAAGTTTTATCTCTTTTAAACAAAGTAAAGGTATCTGCATTAACCCAAGGTACACAAAAAGATTACAACTTATTTATTCAATTAGATAATATCAGCAAAGAACTAGAGAGATTTGAATAATTTTTCTGCAAAATAGATGCTTCCGCATACTAAGATTAGTTCTTTTTTCTTATAAGTTTTCCTTACATATTTTAATGCATCTTTTGTATTTGCAAATACCTTTCCTTTTTTCAGGTGTTTTTTTAGATTTTTGGGATCTGTGGCTCTTTTTATATCTGTTTTTGGAAAAATCCATTCAAAAACATAAGGAGTTAGCATATCGGTCATTTTTTTCCAGTCCTTATCCTTCATGACTGCAAATACACAGCGTAGTTTACTATATTTGAATAATTTTAGGTTTTCAATTAATCCATTAATTCCGTGTGGATTATGGGCAACATCCAAAAGTATTTTTGGATTTTTGGAGATTATTTGCATTCTTCCATTTATTTTTGCCTCTTTTAATCCAGTTCTGATTTTCTTTTCCCCAATGCCCAAAATTTCTGATGCCTTTACTGCCAACGAGGCATTTTGCGCCTGATATTTTCCAATCATTTTCAATTGTAAATTTTTATAATTATTTTTTCCATAATAATCAAAAATTGTTTTATTTTCAAAGCATCTGATATTTTTTATCCTGAACTCGCGATTAAGAAATAAAACCTTTTTTTTTCTTTTTCTGCACTCATTTTCTATTACTTTTACTGCCTCTTTTTTTTCTTCTCCGCAGATTCCAATCCCCTTTTTTATTATTCCTGCCTTTTCATACGCAATCTTTTCAATTGTATTTCCAAGGTGCTTTGTATGCTCTAATCCTACAGAGGTAATAATTCCTATTTTTTCATTTGCAATATTTGTTGCGTCCAGTCTTCCGCCCATTCCGATTTCCATTACTGCAAAATCGCATAAATTATCGGAAAAATATTTGTATGCAATTGAAGTTAAGGCTTCAAAAAGAGTAATCTTATTTCCCTTTTTGTAATAATTTATCGCCAAGTCGGCAGAAAAACCACTTCTTTTAAGAGGAGGATTGAATACCGACCTGACTTGGCGAGATTTTATCGAATGAGCGCAAACCTCACCCTTTAGGGTGGGGTGCTCTTCGATAAAACTGATTATGGTTTTTTCATATTTTTTAAAATCCTTATCTGAAATTTCTTTTCCATTTATTCTTATTCTTTCGTTATATCTTAACAGATGGGGGGAAAAATAGCTTCCAACTCTGTATCCTGCCCTTTTCAAAATAGAGGATAAATAAGAAACTGCAGAGCCTTTTCCATTTGTACCGGTAATTAAAATTACCCTTAGACCATCTTGTGGATTGCCCCAGATATTTAGCAATTTTTTTATTCTTGAAAGCCCTGGAACTGAACCAAATGTATCAAGATATTTTTCAAGATTTTTCATATTAATCTTTTTTGTCCATTATGGCGGCATTGACCACATTATACATAAGGCAGGAAACAGTCAAAGGTCCGATTCCTCCGGGAACAGGTGTGCAGTGGGCCTTTTTTATTATATTTTCAAAATCAACATCCCCTGTTAATTTTCCGTTCTTATCCCTATTCATCCCAACATCAATTACATAAGCATCTTTTTTTACCATCTCTGCGGTTATCAGCTTTGATCTTCCAACCGCAACAATTAGTATATCTGCCATTCTTGTAATTTCCCCCAAATTTTTGGTTTTGCTGTGGCAGATTGTAACTGTTGCATTCTTATTCAACAATAATGCTGAAATTGGCCTTCCAACTGTTGCAGATCTTCCAACAACAACTGCATATTTTCCCTCAATTTCAATCTTATAATGCTCAATTAATTTCATTATTCCAAGGGGGGTTGCAGCAACAAGGGTTTTCTCATTCACATCCCCCAAAAATACCTTTCCAATATTTAATGGATGAAACCCGTCAACATCTTTTTTAGGATCAATATTTTCGATTACTTTTGGATTTATATGTTTTGGAAGGGGAAGCTGGACAATAAAACCATTAATTTTTTTATTTTCATTCAGTCTTTTTATCAGTTCCAATAATTCTTTTTGTGTTGTTTTTTCCCCAAGTTTGCAATGAATTGATTCGATCCCAATTTCTTTTGCCATCTGTATTTTCTTTTTTACATAAATTTCAGAAGCAGGGTCGTTTCCAACACTAACAATTGCAAGAGCTGGTTTTGATTTCAATTCCCTTATCTCATTTTTTAATTCTCTGATAATACCCTCGCAAACTTGTTTTCCTTCAAGAATCATAAAACAATTTGGATAAATTCATTTATAAAATTAGATGTTGGTTTAGAATATTCCCTCTAACCAAACAGCCGGGGATTTTGAAAAAGGGGAACGGATTTAAATAAGTTTTTATTTTAGAGTTATTTGGTGTAAATATGAATTTGAAGATTTTAATTTCAGTTCTTTTTGTAGGTCTGCTTTTCTTTGGCTGTATCGGAGGAGAAGAACAAAAAACAGGGACTAATAATGAGATAACAACTCCAGAAACTGGAGAAACAGGAAACATTGGAACTGAAGAATTGGGAGAGAAACAAACAACTCCTGAAACAGACTTGGCTTCAAAAACCCTTGAAGAGCTTCAGGGGCTTGGGCTTCCGCTTGTTTGCGAGATAACATATAAAGACCCTCAAATTTCCGAAACAATTCAGAGTGTGGTTTTATACCTGCACGGAAATAAAATGCGAATGGGAATGGAAGTATCCTCGGCAGGAATGGACATGAGCATGACATTTATTGTTCCTGATGATGGGTATGCATACACAAAAATGCACAACGAAATGCTTATGGGAATGCTTGTTGACCCGGGATGTGATTGGCTTAAAACAGAAATCGAAGAAACAACAACCAACCCAACCCAGGAGTTATCAGATAGTTCAAAAGTTGAGATAAAATGCGTTCCTGGAACTTTTACAGATTCAATGTTTTCAGTTGTAGGAAAAGCATGCTCTATGAAGACATCTCAGTAATATTTTTTTTATTTTTTTGCCAATCGTTAAGATATTTAATTGGTACTTATTACTATAATTACCAATGGGCTGGTAGTTAAATGGTATAACATTCCGTTCGCAACGGAAAGGCTGGGGGTTCAATATACTGTTTTGGGTTTTGAGTTTTCAGTTTTTAGTGATTTTCAAAACTTTAAATTCCAAACTGGAAGCGATCAGATCGTTATGAAATTCCCTCCCAGTCCATTTCTTTGTTTTGGGTTTTAGTGATTTTCAAAACTTTAAATTCCAAACTGGAAGCGATCAGATCGTTATAAAAGTCCCCTAGATCTATTTATTTTTTTCTAAATTTGCTCCAAAGGTAATACAAAACGAGATAACTTGTTGCAGTCCCAAAAGAAACAATTGTTCCAAGATAGATTCCATACATTGGGTAAGTAATAGATACTGTAAGCGAATAGATTAAAAGCGAAATTATGCTTATCGGAATATTTTTTATTACTGTATTTGAATATTCTCTTCCATATGTATAGTGCAATATCAAAAGGAGTGGAAATGTTGTTGTCGGAAATGCCGAAAAGAGCCCTGCCCATTCGGGCCCCACAAACTGTGCAATGCTAATTATTGTAATAAGTACTAACGAGGCTACAAACGCTCTAAAAAAAAGAATCTTCTTGTCTATTTTCACACTTTTTTCTATTTTCCTGTTTGGTATTTTTCTAAACAGGTATAAAAACAACAAAACAGAGGCAAGGGGTAATAATACCATGAGATAACCTTCGATTTGTAAACATTTTAGAATACAAATGACAATGATATACCCAAATATTGCCAATACGGATGAAAGCAGGATCTCGAATTTTTTAAAAGAGATGCTTCCAATATAATAAAAATAGAGAAAGGTCTGCAGTGCGATTATTCCGACCATATTGTATAATGCACTTTGTGAAGCAAAATCTGCTCCGTTTTCGAGTCCAAAAAAGAAAAGACTTATTGCACTCCCTGTCGGATATCCAGATATTAATCCTGCAAGCCTTGGGCTTAGCCTTTCAGCTATTATTGACAGCCCCAAAACAAAACCAATCACAATTGCAAATTTTAGAAGAAGTAGTCCCTCAGACATAGTTTATTCATCCATTTTCCTCGAATCTTCCCTTGATTCGATTTTTATCAACTTTTCTTGGATTAAAGACTTTTCCATTCATACAAATATACACTCCGAATGGCAGGGAAGAAACCTTTGCAACAGCATAACCTAAATTAAAAGAAGCATCAGAAAATTCAAATCCCGTCAATGGAATCATCGAACCAACCAAAATTATTGTTTTTTTAATATTTTTTAGCTGGTCTTGCAGATATTGGGCAGTATCCGGCATTGTATATGTTCCATGCGTTATAATTATTTTATTTGATTTTGATTTTTTTACGCTATCAAGAATTTTTTTCCGATCTGTATACCTTACCTCCCTGCTATCTTTTAGGAATAATACATCAAATTTGATTTTATCATGTAATTTTAATTTGGTTATATATTCCTTAATTTTTGTTTTTTTTCCAATTACTACTTGATCTTTTGCAGGATCAAAATAAGAATCAATTGTTCCACCAGTTAAAATAAAATGAATATACTCTTTCATAATTTAGGTTTATTATAAATAAATTAATAAATGATTGTGCCTTTGCATCAGAAAGCTTTTTATTTGTTTTTATCCATAAAGTATACTTATGTATACCACAATTAAAATTTCACATAAACTTAAACAAAATCTTGATTCTATGAAAATTGTAGATGGCGAAACATATGAGGATTTGATCAAAAGTTTAATTGAAGACCACCTGACTATAAATGAAAATACACAAAAACAAATAGAAAAATCAAGAAAAGAAGTTAGGGAAGGAAAAATAATTTCATTTGAAAATCTTAGAAAAAAGGCAGGATTAGATGTATAAAATTATATTTTCCAAATCCTCAGAAAAAGAGTTTTTATCTCTTGAAAACGAACTTCAGATGCGGATTTCTAGCATTCTCTTACGAATAACAATAAATCCAAAAAATTATATCGCCAGGCTTTCGGGTTTGGATTTATACAAATTAAGAGTTGGGAATTATAGAATTATTCTAGATCTAGATGAAGAAAAAAAAGAGATATTGATACACAAAATTGGCCATAGAAAAAATATTTATGATTTTTAGATCATATTTTTCCAAGCAAAAATAGTATTATCGCCTTTTGTGCATGAAGCCGGTTTTCTGCCTCATCAAAAACAATGCTTTGGGGCCCGTCTATTACTTCTGCGGTTTGTTCATATCCTCTCATCGCAGGAAGGCAGTTCATAAAGATTGCATCCTTTTTTGCATGATCTAATAGTTCTGAATTGACCTGAAACGGCATAAGAGAATTTATTCTTTCTTCTTTTTTTGCAGGATCTATATGATAGCTCATCCATGAGTCAGTATATATAACATCTGCATTTTCAACTGCTTTTTTTGCATCATGGACGATTTCCAATTTACAATTATTTTTAGATGCGATTTCATTTGCCCTTTCAATTACCTCTTTTTGGGGGGAGTACTCTTCTCCAGACGGGCATCCAACAGAAATATCCATTCCGGATTTAGTGCAACCAATCATTAATGAGTGAGTCACATTATTATTTGAATCTCCAAGATATGCCAATTTTAGTCCTTTTAATTTTCCTTTTTTTTCCTTTATTGTCTGCAAATCTGCAATAATCTGGCAGGGGTGGTCAAAGTTAGTTAATGCATTTATTACTGGAATTGAGGAATTTTTGGCATATTCTTTGATATCTTTATGCTCAAACAATCTTGCCATTACAATATCGCAGTATCTTGAGGCGGTTTTTGCAGTGTCTGCAATTGTTTCTTTTTTTCCCATAGGTGAAGTTGAGATATCATAATAAATTCCATGGCCCCCCAACTGAGTCATTCCTACCTCAAAACTTAATCTGGTTCTAAGAGATGGCTTTGCAAATATCATTAATAATGTTTTATCTTTCATTGCTTCCTTGTATTTTGCAGGATTTTCCTTTATTTCTTTTGCCTTGTCTAAAATATATTCCAATTCCTTGTCTGTTATATCATTTAAGGTTAAAAAATGCCTCACCATACTTATTTCCTCCTATTTAGAATTAGAAATTTAAATTATAGGAAAGAGTTTAAATGAGTTTTCTTTTTTCCTGTTATTTTTAAGAGGACTCTCTTGCTTTTCTTTTCCAAGCTAATGAAAATACCCTGGCTACTCCTTTCGAATAGTATATGTGGAATATATCCTCCCGTTCAAATGGCAAATAAGGAATCAAGTCCTGTTCGAGTGCTTTGGGAATGATTCTTTCAAGCATAGCCAGATCAATTGATTTTAAATTCCATTTCTCATAGATCTCCCGAGGTATGCTATGATTTTCAAGAAAAGCGATTTTTTTAAAATCCTGTCTGTTAAATTCCCTGCCTTTTGACTTGTTTATAGGAGGAGGTGCTTTATTTTCTTCAAGCTCTGCTTTTCTTTCTCTTGCATCAGAAAGTACTTCTTTGACGCCAAAATTACAATATAGGGTAGTTCCTCTTGAAGTATCAAAAGGCAGATAATTTACTAATCCATTTTTTATCGCCTCTGGAACAATCTTTCTAAGCATTTCTCCTGTAATTAATTTCAGGTTCCATTCTGCCCATATTTCCTGTGGAATATTATGCCCTTTCAGGAACGCTATTTTTTCTTCGATGTGCAAATTGGCCGTGGGTTTTTCAAATCCTGAAATGGGTTTGCATAAGATGCGATGCAATTTGGATACCACATCAGCTTCTATTTGGGCTATCCTCGATTCTGTTAAATTCATGGTATCGGCAATTTGTTGAAGGCTTTCTCCTTCAAGCCTAGCCATTGCCACCTGTTTTTCCCGTTTATTTATCTCGAAAGGATCACTGGCCAAAAATTCTATTATTTGGTCTTTAGATATTTTATTGATTATTTCTTCTTCTGGATCTATCATCCGGAATCTTTTTTCTGTTTTACCTTCCTGAAAAGGGGTATTGCACTGGGCATTTTGAATGCCATGCCTTAAATTAGAAAAACCTTTCATGAGCAATTGTCTCATTTCATTATCCGGATTTTCATTCATTTGTTCTTCTTCTAAAACAACACCATTTACTTCAGTATTGCCCATGGCAGTTTTGAATTTCTTAAGCGACCTGAAATGAGAGGCTGGAATCTGAACCGGAGAACCATTTCTAAGAACATACTCCAAAACATTATTGTACATACTGTGGTAGGCGTAAGTAGAAAACTTAGGGCCCAAATTGATATCAAAATAATTTAAAGCTCTTGTCAGGGCAAGATTGGCTTCCTGAATTAGGTCCATAGGATCTATTCCAAATTTTTCTGATAAACCACGTATCTTTGAATTAAAAATGATTTTAATTGCAAGACGAAGGTTGCTAAGAATCAAAGCGTTTCTGCTTTCTTCTCCGGCCTTTACGAGTTCTTCTAGTTCTTGCATTTCAGTTTCCGTTTTATTAAGAGAATGGATTAGTTCCTTTGATTTTGCACGGGATTTTTTATTTTCCAGTCCTTCTTTTTTGGCATTGTAGGCACGACGCAAATTTTTTAAGGATCTTTCTGACTCTTTTCCTTTTTTCATTTTGATAAGAAGCATATTTTGGAATTCTTCTGTTAATACTGGATAGTTTCTAAGTGTTTTGGAAAAGAAATTTAATTCATCCCAAATAGGCGCTTTTAGGATAGGTCTGGAAGTTTGAGATCTTGAAGCCAAATTAACACCATTAATACGATTAGTATATGCAGAAGTATTTATAAATTCACACATTTTACATTAATCAATATTATTAAAAAGCTTCCAAAACCCACAAACCCCTAAACCCAAAACCCTAAACCCAAAACAAATATAGCCCCACGCGGACACAAACCCTTTTATAATCAAGTCTTAGACTTAAGTTAAAAGGTTTAGTGATTATCCCAAAACCAGTTTTACTTCAAAACTCAAAACCCTAAACACAAAACAAATATAGCCCCACGCGGATTTTCGTCAACCAAAAATTTACTTAAAATAGAGGGGGTTGGTTATCACGAGGAGGGGGACACTTCCCCCGCCTTAACACGGATGTGTTTTAAGTGATGCGTCAATCCCTTATTTCCCCTATTTATATTCAA
>Ga0265297_10002977_pt1 | contig 32193 bp, 21 predicted proteins | sample Munlanlwell13791_FD_192502 | JGI IMG/M metagenome (GOLD analysis project Ga0265297, IMG submission 192502) | Leachate microbial communities from a municipal landfill in Southern Ontario, Canada - Leachate well 137-91 | ecosystem: Engineered > Solid waste > Landfill > Unclassified | place...
GCTCTGCAACACCACCACCCACAACGTCGGGGCCCTGCAGACCACCGCCCAGTCCCTCTGGACCCTCTCCGGCGCCTCGCAGAACGCCTTCGCCCGCATCTTCGTGAAGACGGCGGTGGCCACGACCACCCCGGCCCACACTGACTACACCGACACGCTGACGTTCATAGCTACCGCCACTTACTAGCGGGAAGAGCGGGAACCGCTCGCTTCGCTCGCTTAGCGGGAAGAGAAGCGGGGGAAGAGAGAGAGGGGACAAAAGGCTTGCCCTGCACCCCGCACCTCTCGCTTCGCTCGGGTGCGGGGCGAAGTCGGACCGCGAACCGGACCGTGCACCCGAGAGTATCGAGTGGTGCGCGGGACTGGTGCGGGGGACAGAAGCATGCATTCCATATATTAAAGACCCCCTGAAGGGGGTCTTTGGTATGGTAGCGAAGGGTGTAATGGCCCCGCCACTATATTTTATAGTCGAGCTACGCTCGACGGATCGGCGAAGGCGGGGTTCCGCCAGAGGCGGGAGAATTCCGCCTCGGCCCGCCGAATGCGGGCCTTCGTTGCCCGGGGCAGCGCCTGGCCCTGCGCCAGCTCGGGCCAGTCGGCGCTCGCGCGCTCGCACCTCGACGGGTGCTCGCCGCTCGCTTCCTGCCCGTTCAATTCCCACTTCCATCTCACATGATAAAGACCCCCTATCAGGGGGTCTTTATCATGGTAGCGAGGGTGGGAATTGAACCCACGACCTGAGGCTTATGAGTCCTCCGCTCTAACCAACTGAGCTACCTCGCCATTTCCGATTTATTGACGTTGCCATAATACCAGATATTTGCATTTTGGCAAGACGGGACAGGGCGTAGCGAGGCGGGGGATAGGGAGCATCCCGCATCATTGTCCCCTACACCCATAATCAAAAACCGACCTTCGGCGGTCGGCTCTCTTCGTTTACATGGCCAGTGAAGGCGCTGACTGATCTTGCGGGAGGATAGTCGACACCCGAGGATTGTCGATGATGATTTCCTTGATCAACGTACCGAATCCCGCCTTGAAGCACTCCTCGCAAACCACCATTCTCAACGGCCGTCCGCCATCCCATTCCACGGCAACCAAATAGCTCGTCTCACCGTTGCTGAATTCGTAGAGACACTTGTGACGGCGCGACTGACAGAACCTGATTTCGTCGGAGTTGTGCTTCTTTTTTCTCATAATCTAGCGGAAAATTCGACCATGCCTCCTTCAATTGGAACCTTAGCACAGCGCGCCGATTAAATCAAGGGTCGATTCTGGCCATCGGACGAATCCGAGGTGGCGCTGACATTATCCCCAAATCGAGTAGGCAAGGGGCGTTGCCCGTGGATGCCTGATTTGATAATCTAATGGCGAACACTATGTTTTTGGCGGTACATGCTACAGTCGGCGCTTTGGTTGGTGGAGCGGTCGGGAATCCCGCGTCGGCTTTTGCGATGAATTTTTTCGGGCATTTCCTGCTCGACATGATTCCGCACGGCGATGACCATCTGTACAACGAGTTCAAGAAGGGGAACAGCAGGAAAAGGGCGATATCATATACGGGAACGGATATCCTGGTGACGATCGTGGTGGTGTCGTTCATCATCGCGACGGGTAGTCACGACTCACTGCCCGGGGTCATCGCCGGCATCCTTGGTGGCTTGCTTCCGGACATTTTCGTCGGCCTATGCGAGATACTTAAGCCACGTCCCAGCTGGTTGGGTCGCAAGCTTCTCGGTTTCGAGGCGTTCCATATGTGGAATCACCACCTATTGCTTGCGAGATTCCGCAAGGACGAGAAGGATATTCCATTGAGGTACGGATTATTCCTGCAGGTCGTGGTCCTGACGTTCTTGATGCGAGTGATTTTCTGATTTCTGACCGAGAGTTTTGGTAATTAGAAAGCGTCCGGAAGGGCGTTTTTGCGGTGCTTGTACATTTCTTCCGCCCGCCACGTCGTTCGCGAACGTCGTGGCCCGCTTCCCGCCGTTGACGGGACCCCGCCTTCTTTGATTGGTTGAGCGCAGCTCAACATAGAATATATGTGGCGGGGCGATCCCCTCCCGCCGCACACGCAAAAACCCAAGACAAGCTGGGGTTTTCACGTGGTGCCGCGGGTTTATATGGGGATTACGCGTCGGCCCGCCGAATGCGGTCCTTTCTTGTCCGGGGTTGCGCCGAATCCTGCGCCAGCTCGGATTTGTCGTCGCTCGATCGTTCGCCGCTCGACGGCGGCTTCCCGCCGTTGGCAGGACCCCGCCCTCTTTGATGAAATACAGTGGCGGGGCACGTCTCGCTTTCAACCCGTTTCCCGCCGTTGGCGGGACCCCGCCTTCTTTGATGCCAAGCTTCGCTTGGCTCGGAGATAGGTGGCGGGGCGATCCCCTCCCGCAGACACGAAAAAACGCCAGACAAGCTGGCATTTTTTCGTGGTGCCGCGGGAGGGGATCGAACCCTCATGGAGTGACCTCCACACGATTTTGAGTCGTGCGCGTCTGCCGGTTCCGCCACCGCGGCGCGGTCTTCATCCGACCGGCCTCCGCTCATTCTAGCCACGCCAAAGGCTTGTTGTCAAAGCTCTGAGCATGCGGTAAAGTGACAAGCGATATGGCCTATATCATAGCCGTCGTCAATCAGAAGGGTGGAGTGGGCAAGACGACCACTGCAATAAACCTGGGTTCATATCTGGCGGCGAACGGAAAGTTCGTCTTGCTTGTCGATCTGGACCCGCAAGCCAACGCGACATCCGGGTTGGGCATCGACCACCGGGAGCTGGAGGGCGGAGTGTATGAGGCGCTGATCGGCGCGAAGGCGATGCGCGATGTCATCATCTCGACGCAGGTCGAGGGGATGAAATTGGCGCCTTCCACGACCTCGCTGGCCGGTGCCGCTATCGATCTGGTCGACATTGAACGGCGTGAATTCCGGCTGCAGGAATCGCTGCTTCCCGTGCGCAACGATTACGATTTCATCTTGGTGGACTGTCCGCCTTCGCTCGGTCTCTTGACTGTCAATGGATTGACGGCGGTCGACAAGGTCCTCATTCCGGTCCAGGCGGAATATTACGCACTCGAAGGATTGAGCCAGCTGTTGCGGACGATCGATCTGGTCCGAGAGGGCCTGCATCCGAAACTGGAGATTCTCGGCGCCGTGTTGACGATGTTCGACAATAGGAACAAACTCGCCGTCGATGTGATGAACGAGCTGCATCGGTTCTTCCCGGATAAGGTCTTCCGTTCCGTCATACCGCGGAACGTCAGATTAGCCGAGGCGCCGAGTTTCGGGCGGCCTATCATGGAATACGATCCCTGGTCCAAGGGGGCGAAGGCGTATGAACGCCTCGCCAAGGAGATCTTGGACCTCGAGCATTCCCTATAATCTATGGTGAAGAAAAAGTCAGGACTGGGGCGCGGTTTGGGAGCGCTGATTCCACAAGGGAACGGCGGTGTTGCGGTTGCGGAGAAGACGCGGTCGAGGAACGTCCCGTCGCCGAAAGCGGCGACGCGTGATCTGGATGGCGGATCGGTGATGATCGCCGAGAGCGTGAGTGAGATCCTTATTTCCGAGATCGTCGCCAACCCGGAGCAGCCGCGCGTGAGTTTCGGCCATCAGGAACTGGAAGATCTGACCCAATCCATCAGGGAGCACGGGATACTTCAGCCGCTCGCGGTCAGTCCGAAAGACGACGGCGGCTACGAGATCATCGCCGGCGAGCGCAGGTTCAGGGCGGCGAAGATGGCCGGTCTGGCGGCGGTTCCGGTTGTGGTCAGGAAAGCGGACGGAAAGGACAAGCTGGTCCTGGCCTTGATTGAGAACATTCAGCGCGAAGACCTCAATCCGATAGAGGAGGCGCGGGCTTACGGTCGGCTGACCGCAGAATTCGGATTGACGCAGGAAGAGGTCGCGAAGAAGGTCGGCAAGGCGCGTTCGACGGTGGCGAACATCCTGCGCCTGCTCGATCTGCCGGAAGAGATCCGGCACGCGGTTGAGTCCGGAGTGGTTTCGGCCGGAAGCGCACGGGCGCTCATCGGACTTTCTGACGATGATGAGAGGATGAGGCTGTTCCGGAAGCTGGTTACCGGCAAGATGACGACTCGCGAGGCCGAGGCCGGAGCCAGGAGCGCCGCAGGTAAAAGTCGGAGAGACCCGTCTGCCTTGGCCGTCGAGGAAGATTTGCGCGCGAAGTTCGGGACCAAGGTTTCCGTCACCAAGAAGCAGGGGAAGGGGAAGATCGCGATGAGTTTCTATTCGGATGAGGAGTTCGGGGTATTGGTGGAGAAGCTGCTGAAGTAAGGACAGATACAAGACCCAGGGCGCAAGTCCTGGGTCTTTTGATTTATGCGAGCCCTGGATTCCTTTATGTTGGGCAGACGAACCTATTTTTGCAGGCCGAGGCCCGGATGACGAAAAGCGGGACTGCTGTCCCGCTTCAGTCATCTCTTTTTCACGTCCATCCGATCTTCATCCGGCTCGTGCTCGATATTCCGTATCCATCTGGTCAGTTTGGCTTTGGCGTAGCTGCGGATGTGGCATCTGGCGGTCGACGTTTTGACGAACGACAACCAGTTCGGATTCGGTCCGGTCCTGTTCTTGTCGATGATGATTTCGCAGCAGTCGCCGGAGTAGAGGACCGTGTCCAGGCTGACGATATGGTCGTTCACCCGGGCGCCGACGCAAGTGTTGCCTATCTGCGAGTGGATAGCGAAAGCGAAGTCCACCGGCGTCGCGTTTTCCGGCAGATCGATGACGTCGCCTTCCGGGGTGAAGACGAAGATGCGGTTCTGGAACACGTCGATCTTGAGCGTCTCGAGCGATTCCAGGTATTCGGGGACGTCGTCGTTGATGTTCTTCTGCTGTTCGGCGAGCTCCTTGACCCATTTCATCTCCCGCCGCATCTGCGGCGAGGCGATCTTGCCGTCCTCGTCGTATTGCCAGTGCGCCGCGATGCCGCGCTCGGCTTCCTCGTGCATCCGCTCGGTCCGGATCTGGAATTCGACCGTCTCGCCGTCCTCGCAGAACACGGTCGTGTGGAGCGACCGGTAGCCGTTGGGTTTGGGCTGGGAGATGTAATCCTTGATGCGTCCCTTGAGCGGGTGCCACCGCTGATGTATCGCGCCCAGTACCGCGTAGCAGTCGCTGACCTGTGGAACGATGATGCGCAGGGCGATCAGGTCGTGGATGCCCAGGATGTTCCGGTCGTATTTGAGGAGTTTCCGGTACAGGCTGTATCTGTGTTTGACGCGGCCGTGGATGTCCTTGTATTCGATGCCCGATTCTTGAAGAAGGCGTTCCGTCACCCCTTTGACCCTGTCGATGTACGATCTCTTCACCTTGATCGCCCGCGTCGAGAGGTCGCACACCCATTCATGTTCTTTGGGCATGGCGTGCTCGAACGCCAGGTCTTCGAGAAGCGAACACATCTCGCCGATACCCAGCCGGTTGGCGATCGGCGCGTAGATCTCGAGCGATTCGAGAGCGATCCTTTTGCGCTTGGGCGGCGGCAGGGCGGACAGCGTCTGGAGATTGTGGATGCGATCGGCGAACTTGATGAGGATGACGCGGATATCCGACGCCATGGCTACGAACATCTTCCGGAGATTTTCGACGTAGCGGTCGATACCGCGATATTTGATCTTCCCCAGCTTGGTGATGCCGGCGACCATGGAGGCGATGTCGTCGCCGAACTCTTTCCTGATGTCGTCGACGGAGAACTGCGTATCTTCCGGAACGTCGTGCAGCAGTCCGGCGACGATCAAGGATACCGGCAGTTTCATGTCGGCCAGCAGTTCGGCGGTCGCGAGCGGATGCATGATATACGGCTCGCCTGATCTGCGGCGCTGTCCCTCATGGGCGGTCTTGGCGTAATCGAAAGCCAGCCGGACGTCGTCCAGATCGGCGTCAGGCGCGTAGGCCTTGATCTTGCTCATGAGGTTTTCCGGACTGGCAGCCATACCGATTGATGTGACCGGTCACGATATCATTCTATATCAATTTTGTTAAGGCCGGTGAAACGGACTGAAAAACGGCCTTGAAGCGGCCGCTTTTCCCGGACGTCCATCCTCCGCGGTCCGCGCGTTCCGGAGACGCGGAAACCGCACCTCGCGGATCAGCTTTTATCGATTGTCCTCTCGTAGTCGCATTGCTTGTCGGAGCATTTTACCGTGTCCTGTTTCGCCAACACCAGCAGGTTGCCGCACTTCGGGCACTTTTCGCCGTTCGGACGGTTCCAGAGCGCGAAATCGCATTTCGGGTATCTGGAGCAGGCGTAGAAGGTCCGGCCTTTCCTGGTTTTCTTCTCCACGATCTCACCCTCGCCGCACTTCGGGCATTTGACGCCGACTTTCTTCTGGATCGATTTCACCGACTTGCACTCGGGGTATCCGGAACAGCTCAGGAACGTCCCGAACCTGCCGTGTTTCACGATCATCGGCTTACCGCACTTCTCGCACTTCTCGTTGGTCTCTTCCTGTTTATCGATTTCGATCTTGCCGCCTTCGCCCGTGGTGATCGGCTTAGTGTTGCGGCATTCCGGGAAGCCGGTGCAGGCCAGGAATTTTCCGTACCGGCCCATCTTGATGACCATCGGCTTGCCGCACTTCTCGCAGACCTCGTCGGTCTTCTCCTCGGCCACGTCCTTTTTCTTGATCTCTTTCTCTTTCTTCGCCAGGTTCTCCGCGAACGGTCCGTAGAAGTCCCGGATGATCGGCACCCATTCTTTCTCGCCCGCGGCGATGTCGTCGAGGTTCTCTTCCATCTTCGCGGTGAACTGGTAATCGACGATCTCCGGGAAGTGCGTCACCAGCAGGTCGTTCACGAGCGTCGCCAATTCGGTCGGGGTGAGTTTACGCCCGTCCTTCTCCACGTAGCCGCGGTCGATGACCGTGCTGATCGTCGGCGCGTAGGTCGAAGGGCGGCCGATGCCGTTCTCCTCCAGTGTCTTTACCAGGCTCGCCTCCGTATACCGCGCCGGTGGCTCGGTGAAATGCTGCTTCGGTTCGACCGACTCGGCTTCAAGCGGCTCGCCATCCTTGAGCTCGGGAAGCAGCGTCTCCTTGGTCTCGGATTCGTAGACCTCAAGGAACCCCTTCTTCACGATCGTCGAGCCGGACGCCCGGAACGTATACGTCGGAGCGCCCTGGCCCGAAGCGGTGATATCCGCGGTGACGGTATCGAGATCGGCGTCCGCCATCTGCGAAGCGACCGCTCGGCGCCAGATCAGGTCATACAGCTTCAGCTGGCGCGAATCGAGATGCTTCGCGGCCGCCTTCGGCGTGATCGTCACGTCGGTGGGGCGGATCGCCTCGTGCGCTTCCTGGGCGCCCTTGGATTTCGTCGTGTAACGCCGGCCGCCGGCGACAGCCATATCCTCGCCGTAATCTGCGCGGATGTGGTCCGCGGCCTCCTTCAGGAATTTCTCCGCCAGGTTGACGGAGTCCGTCCTCATGTAGGTGATGAGACCGGTCGCTCCACGTTCGCCCAATTCGGCGCCTTCGTACAACTGCTGCGCCAGCGTCATGGTCTGCTTCGACGAGAAATTGAGCCGGTTGTTGGCCTCCTGCTGCAGCGTCGAGGTGGTGAACGGCGGTAGCGGCTTCTTATGTATAGTCTTGCGTTCGACCGAGTCGACCTTCCAAGCCGCGTCCTTGAGATCGGCGAGAACGGTTTGGGCCGACTCTTCGTCGGCCAGCGCGAACTTGTCGAGCGCCGCGCCGTCCTTCTTCATCAGTTTCGCCGCAAACGCGATATCGTCCGACAGCTTTTTCAGCATCGCCTCGATGGACCAGTATTCCTGCGGCTTGAACGCCTTGATCTCTTGCTCGCGCTCGACGATGAGCCGGACGACGACCGATTGCACGCGTCCGGCCGACAGGCCGCGGGCGACCTTACGCCACAGGAATGGCGACAGCTTGTAGCCGACGAGCCGGTCGAGGACGCGGCGCGCCTGCTGCGCATCCACCAGGTCGAGGTCGATCTCCCGCGGATTCTGGAGCGCCTCCTCCACGGCCGTCGCAGTGATCTCGTGGAAAGTGATGCGCCTCATCTTCTCCGGCTCCGTGTCCAGAAGCTCGCGCAGATGCCAAGAGATGGCCTCACCTTCACGGTCCTCATCGGAAGCGAAGTAGATCGTCTCGGCGGTCTTGGCGGCCTTCTTCAGATCCGACGCGATCTTGCGCGACTTGGCCGGAATGACGTACTTCGGCTTGAAATCATGCTCGATGTCCACGCCGAGGTCGTTCTTCGGCAGGTCGCGTACGTGCCCGAAAGAGGACATCACCGAGTACTTCTTGCCGAGGAACTTCGAGATGGTCTTGGCTTTCGTGGGCGATTCGACGATGACCAGTTGTTTCTTCATAACATGACGTGATGCTTCAATGCGCTTTCCATCTTATATGGAGACCAGAAGACTAAAAGTCAAAAAGGCCAAGGGGAGATTTCGGAGTCCGGCTTGTGGGCCGGAAATTCTTTTAGTCTTTTAGTCTCTTCGACTCCCAAGCCTCGATAACATTTGTCAGCGTAACGGCCAGCGGTGCGGCGTGTCAATTCTCGACTGTTGAATACTCGTCGCCGCAACGCGCGGCCAGTCCCTGGATTTCAAGCTCGGATAATGCGGCAAGGACCGCGGATGTGTCAAGCCCGGTTGAGGCAACCAGCCGGTCAGGCGTGGCCGGCGCGTGCGCCAGTTCCTTGAGGATGAGGCCCGCGGTTACGCCGGTTTCCCGGTGTTTCTCGCGCGGTTTCGTCAGGCCGAACCGTTCGAGGACGTCCTCCGGCCGGGTGAGGGGATAGGCGCCTTGGGTGATGAGCCAGTTGGCGCCGGCGCTGCTCTCGTGCGTCACCGGTCCGGGCACGGCAAAGACATCGCGCTGGTATTCGAGCGCCGCCTTGGCGGTGATGAGCGTGCCGCTCTTCATCGAACCCTCGATGACGATGACGGCGCGCACCAGTCCGGCGACGATGCGGTTGCGTTCCGGGAAGCGGCCGGGATGCGGAGGAGTGCCGGGCGGGTATTCGGAGACGACGGCGCCGCCTGCGGCGATGATGCGTTCAGCGAGCCGCGCGTTCGTCCTGGGGGCGATCGTCGCCGGGTCCACTCCGCCGCCTAGTACGGCGATGGTCAGGCCTCCGGCGTCGAGCGTCGTCTGGTGTGCGATGGCGTCTATCCCGAGTGCCAGTCCGCTTGCAACCATGATGCCCGCTTCGGCCCAGGCACGCACGAACCGTCCGGTCACGGTCTGGCCGTACGGCGTGAACTTCCTGGTTCCGACTACGGCAATCGCCGGCTCGGCGGTGAGCGCCCGCGCGTCGCCGCGGACGAACAGCCGCTCCGGAGCGTCCGGTATGGTCGCGAGCAGGGGAGGGTAGAGCGCCTCGCCACTCCGAACCTCGATGATATCTTTCATCTCCATACGCGGGCAGGACCGTAGCCGATGCGCCGATGAGCTGTCAAGAAAAAAGCGCCGGGCGGCGCTTGCGTGATGCGCGGACAGTCGTCAGCCGCGGTAGGCGGAGCCGACTTTCTGTTCGATGCTGTCGATCCTGACAGTCAGGTTCTGGCCTTCGAGCTCGTCGAGGCGTGCGGTGAGCTTCTCGAGCTTTACCGCGTTCTTGTTGCCGAGCGCCACGGCCTCGGAGTCGAGGGTCCGCTTCTTGGCCCAGGCGTTGGCCATGCCGACGACCGTGCCGTGGATGGCCTTGATGGCCAGAGTGATGACGCTACCGACGATCAGTAGCGCGATGAGGATTAAGAACCCCGTGCCGTCATCGAACTCTATGACTCCATATCCGGGCAGCGAAAGCCGACATCCGGCCGCCGTCGCCGCGATTCCGAACAGTACCGTGTTCCTGAAACCCATGTTCACCTCCGGCAGTCGAGAGTAACAAAAAAGCGCTGACCCGTCAACGCTTTCCGGCGGCTTCACTCAGTTGAACCGGCTCATGACAGCCTCGGCATCTTCGGTCAGCAGGGCGGTGAGGGCTTCGGCCGCGCGGTCGAGTGCGTCAGCGAGCGGCACCTCTTCTTCCGCGCCGAACCTTTCGAGTACGAACTTCTCTGAAGGCATCTTCTCAAGCATCTCGTTGCCGACGCCGATGCGCAGGCGCGCGATATCCTCCGTCCCCATCATCTCGAACACCGAAGCGAGTCCCTTGTGCCCGCCGGTCGAACCGTCAGCGCGGATGCGTAGCTTGCTCAGAGGCAGGTCGATGTCGTCCGAAACGACGACGATATCCCGCGGCGAGGCCTTCCAAAAATCAGCCGCCTCTCTGACCGCGCGGCCGGACTCGTTCATGAAAGTCTGCGGCAGCAGCAGCGCGACCTTCTCGCCGCCGACGCGACCCTCGGACACCAGCCCCTGGAATTTCTCTTTCCAGCCGTCGAACTCCTCGACATGCAAAGTGTGGAACGCGCGGACCGCGCGCGCCCCGGCGTTGTGCCTCGTCTTTTCGTATTTCGCGCCCGGGTTCCCCAGGCCGACAATCAATTTCATAAGCCGAAAAGCCTAACAGCTTAAAAGTCTAAAAGCCGTAAAATCCGGTACTTTTTAGCTCTCGAGCTTTTCAGCTTTTGAGCTTTTTGGCTTTTTAGCTTTTTAAGCTACTTTTTCCCCTTCGCCCGTATCTCCCTCGACACCACGGCGATGGGCGTGCCCTCGAATCCGAACTCTTCCCGCAGACGGTTCTCGATGAAGTGCATGAAATTCGGATGGAGCGTCTCCTTCTTCTTCCCGATGATCATGAACGTCGGCGGCTTCACTCCGATCTGCTTGATGCCGTAGACCACGGGGCGATTGCTGCCCTTCTTTTCGCCGAGCACCGCGCCGTGCTTCTTCTTCAGCTTCTCGAGGAAGGCGTCGAGTTCGCCGTCCGTGATCTCGCGCTTCCGCTGATAGGCAATGTCGAGCGCGTACCTCAGCAGGCGTCCGACCTTGCTGCCGGTCTTCGCGGCGATGAACGTGACCGGGGCGAACGAATAGAATGGCATGTCTTTGGCGACCTCCTCGGCGAATTCCTCCGCGGTGCCGAGTTCGTGCTCCGCCGCTAGATCCCATTTGTTGACGATGACCAACACGCCGACGTTCTTCTTCTCGATCAGGCCGGCGAGTTTCCGTTCCTGGATGCCGATGCCTTCCGCGGCATCGACCATCAGGAACGCCACGTCCGCGCGCTCCAATTCGGTCAGACTTAAGCTGACCCCGAGTTTCTCGATACCATGGCCGACCTTGGCCTTCTTGCGGATACCGACCGTATCGACGAGCAGGATGTGCTTGATCGTGCCGTCCGGCTCCGCGTAAGCGAGCATCGTGTCCTGCGGCTCCTTGGTGGTGTGCGGCACTTCGCTGACGATAACCCTCTCCTCGCCGGCGAGCGCGTTCAGAAGCGACGACTTACCGACGTTCGGCCGGCCGATGATCGCCACGCGCACGTCCGGTTCCGGGAGGGGTTTGCTCGTCAGACCCTGGCGCTTCATTTCGTCGAGAACGACGTCCAGCAGGTCGCCCACGCCGGAACCGTTGGTCGCCGAGACTGCGAATACATCTCCGAGCCCGAGTCTGACCCATTCGCCGCCCTCTGCTCTCCGGCGCAGCCCGGGGTTATCCGCCTTGTTGATCACGAGCAGGACCTTCTTCTCCGACTTCCGGAGGCGCTTCGCGAGCGCCAGGTCCTGCGGCATCACGCCGCTCTTCGCGTCAGCCATGAGCAGGACGACGTCGGCCTTGCGCATCGCCGCCTCGGCCTGCCGCCTCAAGCTTTCGTCCGTCGCACTCTCGGAGGTCAGGTCCAGTCCGGCAGTGTCGATGACGGTGACGATCTGGTCGCGCCAGTGACAGTGCCCGAAATTGATGTCGCGGGTCGTGCCCTCGATCGATGAAGTGATCGCCTTGCGTTTCTCGATCAGGCGATTGAACAGGGTTGATTTACCCACGTTGGTCCGGCCGACGAGCGCGATGACCGGCGTCAGTTTAGGTTGTTCTTCCATATCGGCGCTATTGTTTACCGATGATCACCAGGAAATCAGCGTCTTCGGTAGGGGAGTGGCTCGCGGCCTGTCTGGAGTCCATGACCTCGGCTTCGGGCAGACCCTGCCGGAGGAGTTTGAGCGCTTCACCGGACTTCCCGCCGGTCAGGTCGAACACCAGCGTCTCGGCGTAGTCGAACGAATCGGCGTTGCCGATCTTGATGACTTTGAATCCCATCTTGGACAGTCTGCCGGACATCTCGCGCGCTACGCCGCTCGTGCCGTTGCCGTTCTGTATCTCGACGGTCGCGCCCAGCGCTTCCGGCGCAGGCGGTGCGACCTCTTCAGGAGCCGGGGCTTCCGCGACCTCGAACAGGTCCTGCGCCACGTCGCGCAACAGCGTCCAATCGTTACCCTTGGGCAGCAGCACGTACGCGCCGTTGACGACGCTGTCGACCAGTGTCCCGTCAGGCGCGTTATCCAGTACCTCGTGCTTCACGTTCTCCGTCTCGATCTCGCGCGCCATCCGCGCGAGACGCAGCAACTCGCCGAGATTGACGTTGGTCGTCACGTTCGATTGCAGCGACGCCAGCGTGTTCGATATCGTGGCCGGGTTCAGGTAGGTCTTGTAGTCGGTCATCTTCTGCTTCAGCGCGGAAAGCACTTTCTGCTGGCGCTTTGACCTGGCGAAGTCGCTGCCCTCGCCGTTGTTGCCGTGCCGCGAACGCGCGAACTGTAGAGCCGTTTCGCCGTCCATGTGCTGCCATCCTTCCTCGAACGAGACCACCTGCAGTCCGTGGGCATAGGTCGGATAAGAACCGTCTCTGAAGGAGCGCTCGACATAGATGTCGACGCCGTCCACGTCATCGATGATCGACTTGAAACCGTTGAAGTCGATGCGCACGTAATAGGGAATGTCGATGCCCAGCAATCCTTCCACTGTGGTACGCGTCAGTTCGCCGCCGCTGCCGCCCGCGTCCAGCTCGCCGAACGCGTTGACCGCGTTGATCTTGCGCCAGCCGTAATCCGTGACCGGCACCAGCAGGTCGCGCGGGATGGAGAGCATGGCGACGCTGCCGTCCGACGGCCGGATGCTGCCGACGATCAGGGTGTCCGTGAGGAACGGACCGTCGTGTCCTTCGCCGCCCATTCCGATCAGGAGGATATTGATGCGGTCCTCGGACTCGCCGGCGAGCTCGCGGTCCGGGCTACTGATGAGATGGCTCATTTGGCCCAGGATCGGCACGTTGTCCAGTCCGGCGATGGCGAGCGACGCGGCTTCGGTCAGCGACACCCGGCCGAGTACGAACGATACCGCGAAGATGATCGCCAGCGTCAGCGGCGAAATGAAAAACTTCGCCTTCCTGACGGCGCGTTCTGTCCTGCGGGACCTCGGGGTCTCACCTTCGAGCAAGTTCACTTTCGGCAGTTCCATCTCTTTTCCGTATAAGTCACGGCATCATACCGGCTGCTTCAATAATAGTCCAGAAGCGCACTCCCGAGAAGGGCCGCAGATGAGGATAAAAGGAGTTTCTCTTTCAAGCCGGATCAGCCCTAAATCTGACCCTTTGCAAAGACCGAAAATCGTGCTATGCTGGCCTTGATTATTGAGCGAGACAGCGCGAAAGCAAGACAGCTCGACAGTTTAATTCTGTCCTGCTGTCGGGCTGTCGCGCTGTCTGGCTCGGTCCATGGACGATTAGCTCAGCTGGTTAGAGCGCTGTCCTCACACGACAGAGGTCGAAGGTTCGATCCCTTCATCGTCCACCACTCGATTGCATTTGTCTGCGACAAATGCAATCGAGTGTCCTGACGAAGTCCCCGAGCTTGTCGAGGGGAGCGAGCGTAGCGAGCCGAAGGGGAGTCGAGGGGCAACCTATAACCTGTCCGCAGCGCTTCAATCGACCGAGATTCAATCACTATTTTATGCCAGAACCAAACGAAAATTTCAGCGCGACGGAGAACGGGGGCTTGCCAGAGGACGGCGCGACGCCGGTGTCTCTCTTCAAGAAGGCCCTCGGTTTCGTCGGCGAGCTGTTGCATGTCGTCATCATCTCGCTCGCGATCATACTGCCCATCAGGTACTTCCTCATCCAGCCGTTCTACGTGAAGGGCGCGTCGATGGAGCCGAACTTCTACGATCACGAATACCTCATCATCGACGAGATCAGTTATCGGTTCAACGAACCGCAGCGCGGCGACATCGTCGTCTTCCGTTACCCGAACGATCCGAGGCAGTTCTTCATCAAGCGCGTCATCGGCTTGCCGGGGGAGCGCCTCGTCGTGTCCGGCGGTCAGATCACCGTCTATAACCAGGAGAATCCTGACGGCCTGCTCCTCGATGAGAACGGTTATCTGGGTACGGCGTTCACGCCAGGCGACGAGGATGTGGAGCTCGGCGCGGGCGAGTATTTCCTGATGGGCGACAACAGGACCGCGAGCATGGATTCGAGGTCTTTCGGTCCGGTGCCGCAGGACTTCATCATCGGACGCGTCTGGTTTCGCGGGTGGCCGCCGGAGAAGATGGGCTTCCTGTCAGGATTGGACGAATACAGCCCCGGAGAGAGCAATCAATGATTATGTCGGCAGGCAGGCCTGACACGTCGCTCGCTGGCGGCGTGTCATGAGACCGGCCGCCTTGCCGCGTCGGTCTCGACCGACGTGGCTTGCCACGGAAGAATTCAACCATCGGATTATGGCTATGACGAAGAATACATCGGCTAAATCTAAGGGCGGCGCCAAGAAGCCGCAGGCGAAGTCTGCGAAGCAGGTCGTGGCGGCGAAAAAAGCTTCGGCCTCGAAGACCCCGAGCAGGGTCGAGGGGAAGAAGACCGTGAAGCCTGCGCCCAAGAAGGAGCAGCAGCCGAAGCCGGCCGTCGTCCCTAGGACCAGGGGAGTACCGCAGGTGTTGCGCGGGATGAAGGACGTCCTGCCGCAGGAGCAGAAATACTGGAGGTCCATCAAGGGGGCTGCCGATGCGCTGGCTCGAGCCTACGGTTTCGAGATGATCGAGACGCCGATCCTCGAAGAGACGTCGCTGTTCGTCCGTTCGGCGGGCACGCAGACCGATGTCGTCGAGAAAGAGATGTTCTCCTTCATCGACAAAGGCGGCTCCAATATCACGCTCCGTCCGGAGGGGACCGCTCCCGCCGTTCGCGCCTACATCATCCACGGCATGCTCAACCTGCCGCAGCCGGTGAAGCTTTATTACATCGGTCAGATGTTCCGCCACGAGCGGCCGCAGCACGGCCGGTACAGGCAGCACTATCAGTTCGGCGTCGAGGTGTTCGGCGACGACAACCCGGTCCTCGACGCGGAGATCATCATGTTGGCGCATCTCTTTTATAAGGAGATCGGCGTCAAGTCCATCGTGCGCATCAACAGTCTCGGTTGCAACGACTGCCGTTCGGCCTACCGTGAACAGCTGGTGAATTACTTCAGGATGAAGCGCGCTCAGCTCTGCGAGGACTGCAAGAGGCGTCTCGCCAAGAATCCGCTTCGCCTGTTGGACTGCAAGGAAGAGAGCTGCGCCGCCCTTAAGGAGGGCGCGCCGCAGATTGTCGACTCGCTCGACGACAAATGCAAAGACCACCTGATGCGCGTCCTCGAATACCTGGATGACCTGCAAGTGCCGTACGCGCTTGACCCGCACCTCGTCCGCGGATTCGATTACTACACCAGGACGGTGTTCGAACTGGTGCCGGAGGATGGCGATGGTCTGCAGGCCGCTCTGGGCGGCGGCGGCCGTTACGATAATCTGGTCGAGCAAATGGGCGGCAGACCGACGCCAGCTTGCGGTTTCGGCCTCGGTCTTGAGCGGGCGATCCTACAGATGAAGGCCCAGGAGATCGAGCCGCCGCCAGAGAAGGGACCGGACGTGTTCGTCGCCCAGCTTGGCGACAGCGCTCGGCGTAAGGCGTTCGTGCTGTTCGAGGATTTGAGGAGTTCCGGCCTCAAGCTCGCCGGGAATTTCACCAAGAATTCGTTGAAAGGCCAGCTGGAGACCGCTAACCGTCTCGGCGCCAGGTACACGGCTATCCTCGGCCAGCAGGAAGTCTTGGACGAGACAGTGCTTATCCGCGACATGGAGTCGGGGATGCAGGAGATCGTCGATTACAAGAAGGCCGTGAACGCGTTGAAGAAGAAGTTGGAGAACGGCGGATAATCGTCTATACAAAGGGGCAGAAGGAGCAGAAGTGGAAGAAGGATTGGCTTTTGCCCTTTCTCTCGCTTCTGCCCCTTTTCTATATCTTTTAAAGGCTGACATTTGATCTCTTTCTAAGGAGCACAGGGAGCATAAGCGCACGTCTGGTCGAGTGGCGCTTCTACCCCCTTCTGCCCCTTTTGCACCTCTCCTTAAGGCTGACATTTGACCTCTCAGGCCTTTTGCTGTACTCTGTCGCGGGTAGGAGGAATACTATCCATAATCACCAGAAGGAGGTGAAACGATGTTGGAAGTAAAGAGGAAAAAGGGAGAGAGCTTTGAGAGCATGCTCCGGCGCTTCAGCCGGAGAGTTCAGGATTCCGGCAGGCTCTTGCAGGCGAGGAAGATCCGCTTCCACACCAACTCCCCGAGCAAGAACGCCACGAAGGCGAGTGCCCTGCGGCGCGAAGAGCTCCGGGAGAAGCGCGAATATCTCATCAAGACCGGTCAGGCGACTGAAGAGGACTTTCGCAAACGCCGCCACGGCCGTCGTTAAGCGACGCTTATGGGTACGCGTGAAAGGTTGGAGCAGGATTACATCTCCTTTGTCAAGGAAAGGAACGCATCCGTGGTGTCAGCACTGCGGATGCTTCGCGCTGCTTTGAAGAACGCCGAGATAGAGAAGATGTCGCCGCTCGAGGAGAGCGACGTCATCGAGATCATCGGCAAGGAAGCGAAGAAGCTCAAGGACGCGCTCGACTCCTTCGAGCAGGGCGGCCGCCAGGATCTTGTTGACCAGACTAAGGCCGAGTTGGAGATCTTGAGCCGATACACGCCCAAGGAGATGAGCGACGACGAGCTTCGCGCCATCGTCAAGCAGAAGCGCGAGGCCATGGGCGGACTGACGCAGGCTGATTTCGGCAAGCTGATGAAAGAAGTGATGGCCGAGGTGAAAGGCCGTGCGCAGGGCAATAAGGTCAGCGCGATGGTGAAGGAGGAGCTGATGCAATAGGTGTAGAAGCACCCCCCTCCCTTTCTCCCTCCCCCGCCCGCGGGCGGGGGAGGGATGGGGTGGGGGCAGAAGATGAACCGGGTCCGAAAGGGCTCGGTTTTGGTTGAAGCTAAGGAGCTGAGGAGCCGAGGAACTAAGGAGCCTTTGGTTTAGAAATGGATATTTTCAAGCTCCTATGCTCCTTAGCTCCTCAGCTTCTTAGCTCCTAAGCTTTTTAGCTTCTTCGCACCCGCTTCCCGCTTTCAGCTCCTCACTTACTCACATTTAATGCTGACCTCTTTCAAAAATCTGCTATAATATCTGAAGTAGGGGATAACTGGACCAAGCTACATGTTCGGTAAGCTGTGGCGCGGTATGCGCCACCGTGTACAAGACCCCGCGTCGAGACGCAGCAACGTCTTGTTGACGTTCGCGATTTTCGCGTTGGGTTTCTGTCTGTTGGCGGTGCCGGTCATCGCGCTGGCGCAAGTCGATCTCGGATTGGAACAGGCCGCCGAAATAGGTCTCACCACCACGGACATCAGGACTATCATCGGCCGCATCGTCAACGCGTTTTTCGCGCTTCTCGGCCTCATCATCGTCCTGCTCTACATGTACGGCGGATTCCTTTGGATGACCTCGCAGGGCGACGAATCGAAGATCCAGCAGGCCAAGCAGGTAATCATCAACGCCACCATCGGCCTCATCATCATTCTCTCCGCCTACGCCATCGCTTTCTTCATCATCAGGGCGGTGACCGGGCAGTCCATCTTGCCTGGCGGCATCGGCGGCCGCCGCGCGCCGCCCGCGAGTTTCGGCGCGTTCAGGAGCGGCAGTTCGGGCGAGCTCGGCAACGGCATCATCGAATACCACTACCCGGAGGTCGGCCAGACCGACGTGCCGAGGAACACCAAGGTCTCCATCACTTTCAAGAAACCGTTCCTACCCTCGACCGTGTTTGCCGACTATGACGACAAAGGCACGTACATGGTCGCGGACGACACGACAGCGGCCGGCGGGGCGCTTCCGGCTGTTTTACAGCTCAACACAGCCAATTTCAAGCTGATTCCCGTAGATAGCCTAGGCGACACGAGCGGCGATACGCCGGATGAGCGCTTCGATTCCAGGTATCCGGCGGATGACTCCCTGGCCGCTTCCTCCCGGGTCACTGCCGTGGCAGCCGTGTTCGATCCGTTCGAGGGTCAGACCATCGTGATCGATCCGGTGGAACTCCTGGGGAGCTCGCAGGCGGATATCGATTACCGCGTCGCTATCCGGGGAGGGGACAATGGCGTGCTGGTCTGGGCACCGGATCCGGAAACTGGCGCGCCCGAGAGCGAACCAGCCTTCGACGCGATGAACGCCGACGGCGGATACTTCTGGCCGTTCACCACCGGCACGACGCTCGATCTGACTCCGCCGCAGATAATGTCAGTCGTGCCGCGCGCGGTCGAAGCGCCGGGGACGAGAGAGATCCCGAGGAACCAGCTGTTGCAGATCTATTTCGACGAGGCGGTCGACCCGACCACCGCGAGCGGAGTGCTCGGCGTCGCCGGAGGGTTCACCAACATCGAAGTCAGGGCCAGATGCCTGGTGGCTGGGGCGTGCGGCGGATTCGGTGCCACCTTCGAGACCATCGGCGGCACCATCTATATCGGCAACAAGTACCGGACCGTCGAGTTCGTCCCGAACACGCCGTGCGAGGGCGTACGCGAGAATTCCTGCGGCGAGCCGGTCTACTGTCTGCCGCCCAACGTCGAGATCCAGGTCCGGGCGCTCGCTTCTACCCTGGCGGCTGAGCCTCCGGCAGGGATCGGCAACGGCGTCGAGGACATGGTCGGCAATTCTTTGGATGGCAACGATAACGGCACGGCCGAAGGTCCGATCGGCGGAACGCTGACCGAAGATTATTATCTCAATATCCCGCAGGCCGATCTTGCTATCGTGAGCGACACCGCACGCTGGCTTTATCATGTCGGCACTGACATCGATCTCGTACCCCCGGCCGTAATCGGCATCGACCCTGTCAGCCGCGACGTGTTACCCGGCGAGGTTGCCGAAGGCGGACCGTTGGCGCCGGAGAGTTATCCGGTCGACCGGGACATCGTCGCCGTCTGGAGCAAGGTCATGAGCGTCAGTGCGATGAGGACCGGCACGTATCTGGGCGGCGATTACGTCTTCGCGGACGACCGCACGACGATAGCGTTGAGGGCGTATGAGCGCTTGAAGGCCGATTGGGAGGAGGATTGCTCTGATCCGGCGGCAGCCTGCGAGGAAGCTGAACCGCCGTTCGACGCGCCGTGGTTCCAGATCAGCGTCGGCGACGGTCCGGTCGAGATCGATGGGGAGGAGCGCACCGTAATGCACATCGAACACCGCATCTTCGTGACCGCGAACGACCTCGGTTACAGCCAAGAGGAGATCGGCGAACATCCGGACTTCATTCCGATATACGCTCCGGTCCTCGGCGCGCGCCTGCGCGACACCCGCCAGAATTGTTTCTATCCGAGCAAGGGTTACATGTGCGGGACCGGACCCGGCCTTACTTCCTGCTGTAATCGCACCGCAACGGATGAGTTCGGCGGAACGATAACCTGCGATTAGCGCGAAACGATGCTGCGTATTAAAGGTAAAAGGAACATCCTGCTGCTGACCGCCATTTTGGCGGTCATTGGCGTGGCCGTTTTCGCGCTTCCGGCGCTGGCTCAGGTCGACCTCGGAATCGAGTACGGCACCGAACTTGGACTGACGACGACCGACATCCGCGTCACCATCGGCCGCATCATCAACGCCTTCCTGGGGCTCCTCGGCATCGTCGCGGTGCTCATCATCCTGTACGCCGGGTTCCTTTGGATGACCGCAGGCGGCGACGCCGGCAAGATCGAGACCGCCAAGAAGTGGATCATCAACGGAGTCATCGGCCTTATCATCATCCTGTCGTCGTACGCGATAGCCAGCTTCATCCTGCGGGCGGTGACCGGAGAGGAGGCCGGAACGCCCGGTCCGGGCGGTTCGACCTGTCCGCCTGGCCAGACCTGTTCCATCATCCCGGGCGGCACCGGAGGTTTCCGCGTCCAGTCCATCGTTCCGTACGGTCCCGGTCCTGGAGAAGACGGTTGGCCGAAGAACTACGCCATCGTCGCGTCGTTCAACTCGGCCGTGGCGGCGAGTACGGTCACCAGTTCGTCGTTCGTGGTCTGGCAGTGCAATCCGCGCGTCGACGGGGGAGGGGATCCGCAGCCGTTCGTCGAGGCCGATTGCGATACCGTGGTTTCCGGCACCAGGACGATCGAGGAGAATCGCATCACCTTTAAGCCGGATTCGAGCCCCGAGGACGACCCGACCGATTTCGAGGGCGAATTCTGGTACATGGTCCGCGTGGTCGGCGGAGATGTCACGGATACTTCGGGGCGTATCCTGATCTGTCCGTTCAATCCGCCCGGCGAGGAGGGCGACATCTCTTCGGTGCGGGTCGAGCGCGACCTCTGCGACCGCGCGGCGGCGTTCAATGATCTGCGCGATGTCGAGCCGCCGACCGTGCGCATCGATTCTCCCGCATCCGCTCCGGCTTACTGCGCCGACAGCATCCCGGTCATCGCCAGGGCGGCGGACGACTTCCTGCCGGCCAGGGTGGATTTCCGGCTGGATGGCGGGACGGACGGACTCGTCAACGGCGATGGCGATCCGATGTCCAGCGAATCCAACGCGGATCTCGATAATCCGTTCTTCACCGACGAGATTTTCATCGATGCCACCGTCCTCATTCCCGGCACGACTTACACCCTCTCCGCGACCGCCTGGGACCCGGCGCCATGGACGAGCCTGACAGCAGAGCGCGAATTCACCATCGCGTTCGCGCATTGCTGCAATGGTTTGCTTGATGAGAGCTTAGGCGAGACCGGCGTGGATTGCGGAGGAGAATGCGGAGCTTGCGGCGGCGGAGTCTGCACCGAAGATGCCGACTGCGCTTCCGGTTTCTGCAACCCGGCGACCGGACGCTGCGAGAACAGACCGGTGATCGAGGATATGGATCCGGGCGCCGCGGGCGTCGGATCAATCATCACGATCAGCGGCCAGTTTTTCGGCGCGACTGCCGGAACCGTGGTGTTCCTGGGCGACGAGGCCGTCGAGACGGATGACGTCGTGGCGGTCGCGTGCGCGCCCTCCGCTTGGTCCGATACCGAGATAGCGGTAGCGGTACCGGTCGGCGCGGTAAGCGGTCCGCTCGAGGTCTTCACCTCCTCCGGCGCGACCGACCGCACCGATGACGATCATGGTCCGATGCTCGGCGCGTTCGTAGTCAACAGCGACGTCCTGCCGGGAATCTGCTGGCTTGAGCCTGCGACAGGGACGTTCGGCCAGTCTTTCGTCATTCACGGGGCTGGTTTCGGCCTGGCCGACCCTTCGAGCTATGTCCGCATGGACGGAGTGACCACGGATATCGCCATGGGCGGCTGGAGCGCCGACGCCATCACTGCCATCACCCCGTCGACGCTTGCTGAAGGCGTTTATCCGGTCAGGGTCGTAGTCGGCTCGCAGCAGACCAACACGGTCGATTTCACGCTTCGCCGTACGACCGCTGAGGATGGTCCGCGCATCGTGGACCTCACGCCGGACGACGGCTCGGTCGGCACTTACGTCACTATCAGCGGTTCGGGCTTCGGGACGCGGCAGGGCGTCGTCAGGTTCAACAGGCCTGGCGACACGGCTCTTGCCGGCGAGCCTGCGTGCGACGACAGCTGGCACGACAATTACATCGTCGTCAAAGTTCCCGGCGCCTATATCGACGGCTCGGCAATCGCTCTCGGAGTATATGAAGTCGAAGTCGAGACCGCGGCGCCGGCCCTTACGAGCAACGCCGTCGTCTTTACGATCAATGACGACCCGCTCGCTCCAGGTCTGTGCTCCATCGCGCCGGATAACGGTCCTCCCGGGACGCGCATCACGCTCGCAGGCGAGGCGTTCGGGGTAGTCGGACCATCGCTTGCCCCGGAGAATCTGGTGCGGTTCTACGTCGACGCGACGCACACCATGCCTGTCGATCTTCCGTTCTACGGCGGTTGGGATGATACGGGTATCAGCGCCGTCGTTCCGGGCGATTTCACCGACCGGGCGACCTGGCCCAACTCCGGCCCGGTGCACGTCGTCGCCGACAACGTTCCCTCGTCGAACTCCATCCCGTTCATGGTCCAGGATTGCAATGACGGCGGCGCATGCGCCGAAGGGACGAGCTGCTGTTCGAACGGCGTCTGTCAGGCCTCTTGCGAACCGATAGCCAGGGACAGCGCCTTCGGCTGGTGGTTGAGCACTGATGTGCTTCCGGCCTGGCCGCAGGTCGTCAGGCGTTCGTTCTGCGATGCCGACAGCGGGCTGATCCAGAGTCCGACCCCGTATCCGGGCGTCACCAATGCCTGTAAGAACGCGCTCATCGGTATCGAGTTCACGGTCGACATGGAATCCGATTCATTCGTACCCGACACGACCTTCATCGTCGAGGAGTGCGGGAACGGAGATGCCGCCTCCTGTCCGGAGGGCGCCGCTGGTATACCGATAGAGATGGAGGCGCCGGTCATGGATGGCGCAATCATGCGCTTCAGTCCGACCATCGCCTATCCGGAAGCCGGGCATCCTGACGCTGGCACCGGATACTTCAAGGAAGGTTTCTGGTATGAGGCCACCTTGATTTCCGATCCGGAGGCCGGCACCGGCATCAGGGACACCGAGGGCCGCTTCCTGGACGGAGATTTCGACCGCAAACCGGGCGGTGATTATTCCTGGAAGTTCAAGGTCTCGACGGACAGGGAAACTTGCGCCGTCGACAGCCTGTCAGTGCTGCCGGCTCGTTACGTCATCGACCACGACGGATCTCCGCCGTCGCCGGAGGGCGGAGCTTTTACTCCGTCGCTGTTCGGAGGCAACTGCAACCTGCTCGCCTGCGAAGAGCCTGCTTTGGCGCATTACGACATCGTCTGGTACGGCGTGCCCGGTCTGCCTGATCCGGTGCTCGATCTCCTCGACAACGGCGGCGATCACTGCATCCAGGCCGTTCAGGGCTTTAGGGAGACGGGCGTAGACGAATCGTCGCTCTTGGTGGCGCGGCTCGAACCCGACGGCGAAGCGCTCGATACGAGCGGTTCGGCCGAGGTATCGGTCAATTTCGCCGATCCGCGCGTCATCGAGACCTTCCCGACGGACGGCTGCGTCGAAGCGTGCACCAACGCTTCGGTCGGAGCGCTGTTCAACATCGGGATGAACGAGGCGACATTCACGCTGGGGGACAACATCAGGATGTTCCGCTGCCGCAATGAATCGTGCAATCCGCCGTTCGAGCCGATCGGAGTCGCCCGGAGCGTCACGAACATCACCGAGACCGGTGAAAGGGTCGTCGGAGCCACGGATGAGAAGGTCGTCGGCTTCGAGCTGACCGGAGTCGAGCCGCTCCTGCCGGCTACCTATTATATAGTGATGATCGCCGGCGGCGAGGACGGCACGCTGTCATCGAGCCAGGTGCCGCTTACGGGACTGAACTCGGAAGGCTGGTACAGGTGGACGTTCAGGACCAAGGCTGACGCCACCGAATGCGGTGTCAGCCGCACGGAGATAGCGCCGGAGAGCGCGACTCTCTATTATCTCGGTCAGCGTCTCGGTCTGACCGCCACGCCGTACGGTCCGCCGGACGATTGCAGCGCCGAAGGTCAGAGACTGCAGGCGTCGGCCTATAACTGGGAGTGGTCCATCGACCCGAACCCGGTCCTGGAAGGATTCATCAGAGTGACCGACGATTACGATCCGTTCAATCCGGCTTTCGGCTGGACCCGGGGCGAATTCGAGTTCGAGAATACCGCACCTGCGCCGGAGCCGGGCTGTACCAGCAACTGCTTGCTCCTGGGTTCCAGGAGCGGCGTGCCGCAGTGCGGCAACGGCGTCATCGATATCGGCGAGGACTGCGATCCGGCGCTGGTCGGAGAGGTCGCGTGTTCGAGTCGCTGTCTCTGGAACGGCACTGAAGCGCCGACTTGCGGCGACGGCGACATCGATCCGGGCGAGGAATGCGAAGCGGCTAGAGACGAGGCGAGTGGCGAGCGGATGTTCCCTCCGGGTTGCGAGGAGCCTACGGTGGACGGCTTCGGCTGCGTCTGGCTCGGCGCCACGGCCGCCGGTTCCGATTGTGGCAACGGCCTGATCTCGGACGGAGAGGACTGCGATGACGGCAACAGGAGCGAGGGCGACGGCTGCAGTTCGGAGTGCCTGCACGAAGGCACTTTGCCCATCTGCTCAGCGGACGGAGGGACGGATTGCGTCAGCGTCTGCGGTGATGGCATCGTTCAGCCGGGCGAGGACGCGAACTGCGACACCATCGGAGGCGGCGCGATAGCGGCGGGTTGTACGTTGGATACTTGCCGCATGTCCGGAACCACTGTGACTTGCGGCAACAGCGTCATCGACCCCGGAGAGGAATGCGACGACCACAACCTGGATGACGGTGACGGTTGCAGCGACAGCTGCCTCTTCGAGGGTTCCTCGGTTTATTACGCGACCCCGTCGTTCTGCGGTGACGGTTTCATCGGTCCGGGCGAACACCCGCTGTGCGAGGACGACAGCACGCCAGATCTCGATATCGACAGCTATCAGGCGGTGACGAGCCTTTATCACGATCCGCTGGGAGGCGCCGGGTCGATGAGCGCGGTCCGCGCCTCGACCGGAGGTCTGTTAGACGACGACATCGGCAGATCGTTCGTGACGCTGTCCTGTACCTGCGGCGCGGCCACCGACCCGGATGCCCATTGCGAGATGATTGCGCTGCGCTTCATGGTCCCCGAACAGCTCGGTTGTTCCGATTCCGGTTGCTGTGTCGCCAGACCGGCAATCGCGTCCGTGCATCCGGGCGGCGGTCTCGAACTTTCCTGCCGCAACGCGCCGGTCGAAGTCACTTTCACTTCGTTGATGGACGAGACTTCGGTCAAACAGGGCCTGTACATCGGTTTCGATAATTATGACTATGACGCCGGTGCTCCGGTCGCTTGTCCGGAGGGCACAACCGCCCTGCCTGATTACGTCGCCGTGGCCGATCTCACCGAAGAGCCCGGATTCTTCAGACGCGTCTGGAACAGGATAGCGTCGTTCTTCCTGGAGCACATCGTCTATCCGGTCTTCGGTGCGCCTCCGGCCGGTGTCCCGTATGACGATCACAACAACTACTGCACGGTCGACGGCCAGATCGTCACCCGCACGAGCGGCGAGGGCGCTGACGCGGTCACGATAGCGACTTTCACCCCGCGTTTCGGCTTTCCGGCGGACAAATGGATCCGTGTCCTGCTCACTGAAGATGCGGAATCGGCCGACGGCGTGAGCGCCATCGGATCGGTCAGCTACTTCTCGACGCCGAGCGAGCCGGACATCTGCGGCGTCGCCAGGGTCTCGATCGATCCGGAATCCGATCTGTTCTCGAGCCGCGAGGAGGATACCACCCATACTTATATGGCGATGGCGTACGCCGCCGACGGCACGCGCATCACCGAGGTTGAAGGACAATATGAATGGGATTGGGTCTGGACCGGACAGTCGGACAGCGGACCGATAGTCTCGCCGATCGTAGTCGGACAGCTCGGCGACCCGAGCATGGCCGATGTCTGGGTGCGCGGCACGCACGCCGGCGACGTGATGCCGGCGGATTACGCGCCGATGGACGGCGAGGCGGTAGTCGAAGCCGCAGCGGTCGTCAAACGGACGCTCGACGGCGCGTTGGAGGAAGCTGATTGGCAGAGCTATTACGGACGCAGCAATGTCGTGGTCATGCTCTGCGACAACCCTTGGCCGGCCTGGCAGACGTGTTCTCTCGGGTCCGTATCTCTGCCGTGGGCAGGCGTAGAGGATTGCACCGGTTTCAGAGTCTGGTACCCGTTCTTCGACGCCTGGTCCAACACCAAGTTCTATTATTGCCGCGACGCTTCGAGCGCTGGAGATTCGGCGCCAGCTTTGCCGGCCATCAAGATGGACAACGCGGATGATGTCGTCCGTCTCATCAGTCCGGCACCCGGCATCTTCCGCGAGTACTTGTTCACTTTCGATACCGCTCTCGGTCCGGTCAGTACGGCGAACGACTGGTCGCGCGACGCCATCGGGTTGCGCATCATGGGAAACTCGGAGCATCTCGGCATCGCCGACTGGTACGCCGACCGCGGATTCCGCGGTTCACCGGCGCCGCTTGCCGTCAGCGGCTACGACGCCCTGCAGGAGGGCCGCACGGTCTACGTGAACGCGGGCGCCGTGAGCGATACCGGCGCGATCTACACCAACGTCAATGTCTTGTCGTTCAACGACGGCGCGGCGGCCGAGACCGTATCGGTTTTCAACCAGATCTTGAACCGGATCGATTTCAACCGGAACATCGATGAGACCGGCATTTGCCGCGTCGGCATCGATCCGGCCGAACCGACGGCGTCGTGCGTCTCCGATCTGGGCTGTGGCGCCGGCGAGACCTGCGACGTCCCGAAGATGAAGCTGGCCAGAGACGTCAGAAGGTGGGCCGACATGCATTCGATGCGCGACGATCTGCTTCGTGGCAGCTTGCCACAGCTCGTCGAAGGGACGTTCCTTCGTTCTCGCACCTACAGCGCCTGGCCTTCCTGGCAGACGGTTTTGGGCGGCGCCGTCGGAACGGAGCTGTCGCTGGATCCGCTGAACCTGCTGGCGCCGTGTCCGCCGGTGGGCGAAGGCGAGGCCATGGTCACTTACGACCAGGATACCTGCTGGAGCGCGCCGTCGCGGCAGTTCCAGTGCAACGCCGATTCGCATATCTATGGCTACCGGAGCGTGGCGGGAATCGCGGACATGTTCGCTGACCTCGAATATTTGAACGTGGGCGGCGCTCTGGCGGGATGGAACGGCGGTTCTTGCATTGAAAAGGCGACGCAAGCCTCTTGTGAGGCGGCGGCCGCGTCGCAGGGATGCGTCTGGAGCGGCGGCAGCTGCAATTACAGTCGCGCCAGGTTCAATCTTGGTGGTTTGAACGTCGCCATGATGTGCGCCGGAGCGGCGATAGGCAGTGAAGGCGTCTGCGGCGACGGCGTGGTCAACGACGGCGAGACTTGCGAGCTCGGTGCGCGACAATCAGTCCCGTGCTCCGGAGCGGGCGTCCAGGAGCAGGTCTGCCGGGCGGATTGTCGCGGCTGGGACAACGTCGGCGACTGCGTCGAGGCACGCTGCGGCGACGGCATCATCCAATGCGCCGCGCCAGGACCCAGTTGCGAAGTCTGCGACGATGGCTCGCTGAACGGGACTTACGGTCATTGCGGTAGCACTTGCATGTCGTTCGGCATGAGCTGCGGCGACGGTCAGCCGCATCCGAGCGAACGCTGTGATTGCGGTACGCTGAACGGACAATACTATAGGAACGGGGTACTCGCTCCGCTCAGTGAGGTCACGGGATTGTATGAGTGCGGGGTTCCGACATCGAATACCGGAACGTGTTCCTGGGACTGCAGCGGTCCGGGTCCGCGCTGTGGCGACGGCATCGTCAACGGCAGCGAGAAGTGTGATGGCGGATCGCAGGAAACCAAGAGTCTGTGCAGCGTCGCTAATACCGCATGCAATTCGGACAGCGACTGCCTTGCGCCGCAGACTTGTACCAGGACCTGTCCGGCGGAAGAACAGCGCTATCGCCGGAGCTGCAATCCGAACAATCCGGCCATCACGACCGACGACAACGCGGCCTGTAATTGGAGCGCCTGGGCTTGCACCGCGCCTGGAAGTTGTGGGAACGGCACTCGGGACACCGGCGAAGAATGTGACGACGGAAATGAGAACAACGGTGACGCCTGCACCAACACTTGCGACAACAACGTTTGCGGCGATGGATTCGTGAACACCGGCGTTGAAGCTTGCGACAACGGACCGTTGAATAACGTGCCCTGTACGCCGGAATACGGCCGCACCTGTAACTACTGTACTTCGGCCTGCCGCCTCGGCACGGTTTCCGGCGGCTACTGCGGCGATGGAGACATCCAGACGCCCATGGACGCTCCGCCCGGACCGGAGTCCTGCGAGCCGGTGACCGGCCTGACCGGTGACTGGGTCTGCGTCAGCACCAAGGAAGAGGACCAGAGTTTCGGCGCACAGACCGGGAGGCCGGTATGTTCGGCCGCAACCTGCGTACCGGCCTGTGCCGCCCCCAATTCGGAGGCCTGTTTCGCCGGTTCCAGCGGCGATACCGATACCACTTCGTGTCCTCCCGGCGGCGGCTGTGTGGACTATGAATGGTGCGATTTCATAGCCCCCGAGCTCGGCGGTATCGCCGGCGGTACCACGCGCGATTCGGACGAGGCGCCCAGTGAGAGTTGGATTAGCGCTTACGAGTTCTGTCTGGACAGGCAGCGCTGGATGAAGCCGTCGGACGAGGACAATTATCCGTATTCGGACATTTCGAACGATTGCGATCCGGACGACGACAACGACGGCGTGCCGGACATGTTCGACTGCGCCTCGAAGGACCCGGCAATCCATCCGGCGCGCACGATTCCAGGCACGGGCATCGTCATCGAAGCCGCTCCGGAGACCTGCAATCCGGCTGACGAGAACTGCAACGGCAGCACCGAAGACTTCTCGGAAGAATTCTTTAAGATGGACATCGTCTTCGCATTCGACCTGTCGGGATCCATGGGTCCGTACATCAAAGGCATCGCCAACACTATCGAATATCTGGTGGATAGGGGCGCTGTCGATGACACGGGCCATAACAGGCATTATGGATATGTCACGTTCGGACAGGATATCACCACCGATCTGGTGATCGATAACACGGGGCACACCCACTACTTCATGGACATGACGGGAGACGTGGATACCTTCATCACCAAGGTGCAGGAGTTGGCGGACATGAGGACCGCCGGCACGATCACTAAGGGCGGTACCGAGCCCATGTTCGAAGTCGCTTACGCACTGATGGAGGGTAAGGAACGGCCGGAATGGCGGTATGGGTTGACCCTGCGGCCGGATGCGCGCCCCTACGTGATCGTAGTTGGAAATGAGGATCCGACCCAGATGACTGGTCTGAAGGCCGTAAGCATCGCCGATATCGAGGACGCGATCACCAATTGCGCTCATCAGTCATGTGACGCAGCCGCGGGCAGGGAAATGTACCTGTTCGCCATCGGCGGCAGCAGTTACATCAGACAGTGGAGCGGAGCGATCGACAGTTCCAGGTACCTCAATATCGAAGAGATGGACGATTTGGCGGGCGGAATCGACGAAGACAATCCGCCCGACATCGTGGAAGAGTTCGCCAGCTCAGTGCTCGCCGTCTGCCCGGAAGAATAGTCATATGCATCCCATGTCTGGATTTAACAGGAATATGGCGATCGTCATCGGCGGTCTGGCGGTAATCGCCGGTGCGGTTCTCGTTGCGGTCCTGCTCGGGCAGTATTCCGGCAGCCGCGCACCGGTCGGGATTCCGATATCGACAGAGACACAGACGGATGAGGGAGCGCCCGGACCGGTCGGCATCTCAGGCCGGACCCCCGGAACACAGAGAGATGTCGACAGGGCCCTGATCGAGAAAGTCGCGCCGACACCGGCCGGAGTGTGCGGGAACCGGATATGCGACGCCGGTGAAAGCATCACAACCTGTCTTGTGGATTGCATCGACAGGGACATCTTTGACCGGGTCAGCTTCCTGAAGAGGGGGGACAGATATCTTGTCACCTGGACGACTGCCGAACCGATGACGACCAAAGCCGAACTGGGCAGTGCCGAGGGGTCTTATGTCGTGGCTGTTTATGAGGATGGCACGCCGAAGACCGAACATGTCGCCGAGTTTATCGGCTTGGAAGACAACGTCGTCTACTTCGTGAAACTGTCCGGACAGAACGCGGCCGGCCGTATCAGTTTCATCGAGGGCTACAGCGGCGGTTTCGAGTAGACTGATCTGACGAATCCGATTCCATATAATGAATGAGTTATGTTCGACGACAAAGATGCGGTAGACATATTCGCCGAAACCGATCCCGTAAGACCGGCGGGCATGCCGGCTACGGCACGGGAGCCGGTGACGGCGCGCCGCCCCTCACGGTTGCTTTTCGTCGCCATCGCGCTCGTCATCATCGGGGCTCTGGCCGCTGGCGCGTATTACCTGTTTTTCCGCGAGAAAGGGGAGACGCCTGCGGAAGAGACCGGGACAGGGGCGCTTGAAGAAGCTCCGCCCGAAGAGACCGAGCCGCTCTGTGGCAACGCCATCTGCGATGTCGCGGAGACCAGCGTTTCCTGTCCGCAGGACTGCGCGGAGCAGGGGCCGGTCTGCGGCGACGGATTGTGCCTGCAGGACGAGAATTTCGCTAATTGTCCGGACGATTGTCCCTCGCCCGTGCCGGTAGAGCCGGTCATCGAGCCCGAGCCGCTCAATCAGCCGGCCGATGCCGATGCCGACGGTCTGACCGACGAAGAGGAGGCTGTTCTTGGCACCAATCCCGAATCCGCCGATACCGACGCCGACGGTCTGACCGATCTCGAGGAAGTCCGCAATTACGGGACCGACCCCAAGAATCCCGATACCGACGGCGACAATTATCTGGACGGCCAGGAAGTGGAGGGCGGTTATAACCCCAACGGCCCGGGCAAGCTGCCGACCCCGCCGCCTTCACGGTAAGCGGATATGGCTGATGAGAACTTGAAAAATCCTGGAGAGTTCGAGAAACCGTCGGGTCTCGGCGCGCCGAAGACTGACGAACCGGTCATCCACGTGATTCCGGACCGTTTTTATGGCGCAGCGGCCAAGGGTAAGTTGAGAGAACCCTCTGCGATGCCGGCCGCGGTACCTCCGGGGACGTCGAAGCCCGAGGTGCCGAAACCGCAGCAGCCGGCCAAGGGCAAGTTTCCGTTCGTCATCATTCTGATCATCATCATCCTCTTGGGCGCTGCCGCTGTCGGCGCGTACTTCCTGTTCTTCGCCAAGAAAGCCGTGGTCTGCGGCGATGGCACCTGTGCGGCTACGGAGAGTTTCGACAGTTGTCCCGATGACTGTCCGGAGCCGCCAGCGCAATGCGGCGACGGCGAGTGCGAGAGGCCGGAGAATTACAGTACCTGTCCGCAGGACTGCGAGGCCCCGAAGCCGATATGCGGCGATGCCAAGTGCGAAACCGGAGAGGACTTCACTTCTTGCCCGGGAGATTGCGAGAACCCCGAAGCGCAATGCGGCGACGGCGAGTGCGAGGCGGATAAAGGTGAGACTTATGAGTCCTGTTTGCAGGACTGTCTGCCGCCGGAACCCGACCAGGCGTCTGACATCGACAGCGACGGTCTGACCGATGATGAGGAACAGCTGGTCTACAAGAGCGACCCCAACCGCTCGAATAGCGACGGCGACAGCTACGTGGACCTGAATGAGGTGCTGAACCTGTTCGATCCGGCCAAACCCGACCCCGCGATGCTCGTCGACAGCCCCAATATCGTCGTTTACGGCAATGCCGATTTCGGAGTCGAGATCTATCGTCCGAAGTCCTGGAGTGTGCGGGAGATCGTGGCCGAGCGCACGGTGCACTTCACGGCCCCGACCGGCGAGATGGTCAAAGTGAGCACCTATGACAAGGAAGACGGGCAGAGCCTGATGGATTGGTATCTGGAGCGCCCGACGAACGGCATTGCCGACGGTCAGGTCGAACAGGGTACGAACAAGAAGGGTTACGAGCAGATCATCACTGCGAACCGCCGGACGGTCTACGTGGCGAACGGCAATACGGTCGTCGAGTTGAAGTACGATCTGGCCGGGCAGCTCGAAATCCGCTACCGGGTGACGCTGACGATGATGGCGAACAGTCTGGTCATCTCGGAGGCGGCGCTGGCCGATACATCCGCACCGCTGGTCGAGACCGGTCCGACTCTGCCGGTTTCCGGAGAGCCGGTCGAAGAACCGCCGGTGGAATGAGTTCAGTTGAGATGGGTAAAGATACGATAAAAAGACCGCGCATCGACGCGGCCTTTTCCTATTTCCTCCCGTCCGTCCGAGCGCGCCATACCCCTCACCCCCGCCCTCTCCCCGCAAGCGGGGCGAGGGTGGATACAATTATTGATGCTCCCTCTCCCGCATAGCGGGAGAGGGTCAGGGCACGTCGT
>Ga0265297_10002978_pt1 | contig 32184 bp, 27 predicted proteins | sample Munlanlwell13791_FD_192502 | JGI IMG/M metagenome (GOLD analysis project Ga0265297, IMG submission 192502) | Leachate microbial communities from a municipal landfill in Southern Ontario, Canada - Leachate well 137-91 | ecosystem: Engineered > Solid waste > Landfill > Unclassified | place...
AGAATATCTCCCCCCAGATGGAGATATTGTTGGTGAAACTACTTCACTAGTAACAGGAGAAACAAAATATGATCCTGTAACTAAAATACTATCTTCAGCACCCTCTTTAAAAGCTTTAGCACTAATAACTAAATTTGAGTCTATCAATAGAGGACCAGTATATTGAGTAGAATTATTATTAATATCTACAGTAGAAGATCCTAACGCATATCTTATTGTAGCCTCACTAGTAGGACAACTTAAAACAACAGAAATCAAGTCTTTATATTGTCCTGGCTCAGGGATTAAAACAGGAGCTAATACTTGTTCTGTATCATTAGACGAAACAATAAAAACAGCAGAAGAGGCATCACTATCAATCCATCCACTTTGAAAAGCTTTTGCCTTTACAGTAGTATCACTAATCACAAAAAAGGGACCACTATAAATAAAAGAACTAGAAGATGGATCGCTTCCATCCAAAGTATATCTTATATGCGTTCCATTATCCGCCCTTAAATAAACCTGAACTCTATCAGAATATGTACCACCATTAGGATAAATTGTTGGAGATTTCACTTTAGGAGTAACAAAAGGCGGAGCAGTAAAAGAAACATAAGAAGTTGCACTTGCTGAATTTATATTATTATAAACATCGGGGAAAGCTTTGGCTGCTATTATAATGTTGTCACTAATTCCGCCATCGTTCCCCTCTCCAAGTTGTATTTGAAATTGACTATAATATTTGGTATAACTTTCAGTAGGAACTACTAATATTCCTCCATATCCTATCGAATAATAAATATCAACGTTTGGAGTAGAGCAACTAAGAGAAATAGTAACATAATCTCCCCTATTATATTCTCCTCCATTTGGAGAAATTAAAACTACATTAGCCATTTGTAAAGTCATTTTTTTTTCTCTTTAATTAAATTTTACTTTTTATATAAAAATATTATAAATCCATATCCGATTAATTTTTTCTATCTATCTTAGAAATATATTTTTTTATATTATCAGGAACTATATTTATAAAGCACCCTGATAAATACTTAATTTCATCATTATTACAATAAAAATATATTGGAAATCTGTTTATAGAAATAATATCATCATAATTAACAATACTTCTAACTTTAAAATGAAAATTTCCAATGCCCTGTTCACTAATTATTACTGTAAATTTTTTATCATTAATTTCTAAAATAATACGATTATTTTTAATAGCATTAATAAACACATGAACTGTATCATAAATCCCTGTTACAGAAGGATTTATTGATATTTTTATGTCATTATTTTGTAAGAAATTACCATAATTTAAAGAATATAAAATAGGAATTATGTTTTTTAGCTTATATCCTCCTAAATTATTTTTTTCTTCAATTTCTACAAAAATAGTTACTTCAGATTGATTAAAATTATCTAATATCCTTAAATCTATTTTTTTTGAAAAATAGTTTTCTAAATTTTCAACAATAAAAGAATCTAATACCTCATTATTAGAAATATTTTTAATAGTTATTTTACAACCTAGTATATCATCTGTATTAATAAAGTTAAATACTATATTTTTAGAATCCTCTATTGTTCCTCTATTAGAAGATAATTTAACATTAAAATCCATAAATTTGACCTAACATTTGATAAAACATATTTTCTATTTTTGCATAATTAAATTTAGTTTTAACTAATTCAATTCCTAACTTCGACTTTTCTTTTGCAACTGAATAATTTTCAAAAACTTCTTTCATTTTATTTTGAACATCTTTTCTATCTACAAATGCCCATTTTTTATCTTTAAATTGAGGTATTCCATCCATATCTTTCTTAAAAATAAAACCCTTAGGTTCTATTAATGTAGCAGTCTCATTATTTGCATAGTCTTTACTTCCAGCAAAATTAGTTGTAATTATTGGAACTCCTAGAGACATACATTGTAATCCTGGAAGTCCAAACCCTTCTCCATATCCAGGGGATATCAAACAATCAAAAGATTTTAAAAAACTAGGTAATTTATAATCTTCTATTATATTAGATTCATAAATAATAGGTGAAAATCCTTTATCTTTTATAAAATGTTTTTTAACCTCTTCAATATATTTCTTAGCCTCAACTACTCTATCTGTTTTTATCACAAGTTGAACATTATCTAAACTAGAAAATTCATTTAACCACGCCTCTATCAAAACCTCATATCCTTTTCTTTTTTTCCATGTTCCAAAAAATAAAAAAGTAAATTTATCAAATTTTTTCATAGGAAAAACATCTTCATTAAAAATATCAACATCTAAACAATGAGGAATATAGAAAATAGGCTTTTTTATTCTTTCGTGCGAAAATATTTTATAATTAAATTCAGACGGCGATATTATTGCATCATTTGTATTTAGTATATTTATCCAATCAAAAGGTGGAGAAAATGTCTCAAATGTAGCAAAACCAATATTTTTTTTATTTTTAGATATTCTTTTTTGAATAGTTGGAATACAATGAAAAATTTGTATTGCATCTTTGTCTTTATTTATTTTTTCCATTTCAGAAAATATTTTTCTTTTATTAGAACTTATTGAAGAAGATCTATTCCCTCCCGGAAAAGTAGATAAAGATATATTATATTTTTTACTTTTATATAATGCTAAAATTAAATCTTGAGCCGCCTGAGAATATCCACTACTATTTAAAAAAGCACAATAATTTATTTTTATTTTTTCCATAAAAATGTCTCAACTTCTTAAAATCATTATTATTAATAATAATATCGACTTTAAAGACTTAAAACAACATTATTTTCAATAGTAGTTTTTATGTTATTGATTATATTAAAACTTCCAGACCCATAATTCCAAGTTATTACTCCAAATGAATTTAACTTTATTATCCTTCCGCTAACTTCTCCAAAACTTGATTCTGATACAAAACTATTCCCTAAAGAATCCATATCTATATCTGTTGGATATAATCCATCGGGAGAAATATAAAAATTAGAAAAAGTATTATTATTTTTATCTAATAAAATAACATACCCTCTATAAGAATTAAGAGCATCTAAGGCCGCTGCTCTAAATTTGATTTTATCCGTAACTATTGTAGAGTTAGATATTAATTCACTTCCAGTTAATCCCCCAGTGATAACAGTGCCTTCTTTTATTCCAGCTATTAAAAATTTATTGTCTTCATATTCATAAATCCCACCTAAAGAAAAATCAGAAAATTTTATAAAATTAGATGAATATTCTATTGAATTTGTTTCTGTGTTCAACTCAACTAAGTTAGGAACATTTTCAGTGCTAACAGAAGAAGTAAATAAAATAGGATCATATAATATAGAAGAATTTCCAAAAATAAGATTCCCATTATCTCTTTTTTTGCAAAATATAGGATGCAATATTCCATCAATATAAGTAAAATCACCGATAAAACATTCCCATCCATAATATCCCATAGGAATAAAATTATTATTATTTGCAATAGATTCAGTAAACGCCCCGTTCCCAATAGATACCGTTAACCCAGATGTCACATTCGTAAGAAATGATTGAGTAGCCTCAGATAATTCAATTTCTATAACTCTGCCCTCTAATTTATCAACTTCTACTATTGTATCACTTTCAGTCAAAGACATTTTTAAAGAACCAACATATAATGAAATTTTTGTAATATCTAAAATTTCAACTGATTTTGTAAATACAATAGATAAAATCTTAGAAACTGGATTATAAATAAAAGATAAAGGATATAAATCAGTATGAGAACTATAGCTAGACCCCCATCCTTTTATTAAATTTCCACTACTATCAACCTCTAAAATTCTATTATTTCTAGTATCCGTAATTAAAAAGTTTTTATTATATTGTCTAATAGCAGATGATAAAAAGTCAAATTTTCTATAAGGGTTATTTATCCAATTAATTGCCTGGTTTGTAGATATAGGCATTTTATTTCCACTAAAGCCATTTACCCCAGAATTCAAATTATCAATTTCACTTATAGAATCATTGTTAGAAAAAAATAATCCACCAACATTAATAGGAGAAGATAATATAATATCTGATAAACTCGTCTCAATATTACTGTAAGTTCCTCTATCCCAATCTTCCGCAGAATTAATCTCAAATCCTGTAAATTCTCCACTAAATAATGTTTTTAATTCTAAAGAAGTTAAAATAGGAGAAGAAATAAGATCTTCTGATAATAATGTTACCTCTATTTCAATAGCAGTCCCATTTATAGCAAAAATTTCTCCAGAACGAATAGGAAAACTATAAGAGGATCTTGATAATAATTCTATTGCAGATGCTGTTTTAACTCTTATTTCTATATTTGTGTTTTCAGGAGTTAATATGTCATAATTTAAAGAATAAAAAACAATATCAGATTCCGAAGAATATCTATATCTTATAATCCCACTTGGAGGAACTAAATTTGTTTTTCTAACATGAATATTGTCAATATAAAAATAAAAATCTTCATTTAAATCTTCAGTATAAAATACAAGTTTTGTAACGTTAGAAACATCTAAAGAAGACATATTTATTACAATTTCCTCAAATTCATTTTTAGTCATATCTGAATTTGTTGTAACATTATCTTTCTCTATTAAAGTATAAGGTCCATAAAATTTTTCTTTATTTTCTTCTTCTGAATTTGTATCATAATAAAAAATCTTTAGAAAAACAGATTCATGAACTTGATTCGTAGTTTTCACCCAAAGAACAAACTCATCATAAGTTCCACTCCAATTTTCTCCAATATTCGCAGCTATGTCTGTTCTTAAATCTCTTGTATATTGAGCAATTAAACTTACTTTCGCATTAAAAGCTCCAGCAGAATCTCCTTCTATCTTATTTTGATCAGATATCTCTGAAACTACTCCTATAGTTTGATCTGAAGGAATTATTTCAGAAATAAATTCATTAATACTTTCCCCTTGTCCTAATCTATTAAACCCTTCTATTATTTTTATATTTTCTGAAGATCTGTCTAACGAAACTTCAGCATTTTGAATAATAATATTATTTTTAAAATAATAATTTGATAGTGATTGCTGATCATTCCAATATATAGAAGAAAAAATACCAGTACTAGCTGGATATCCGCTTATACAATTATTAATTAAATCAACACTTGCAGTACTTGCATCGAAATCAATAAAACTATCTGGGCTTATTCCTGGAATTAAAATAAATTCATTTATAAAATTTTCATCTACAGTCGTAAACATATATTTTAAAAATATAGCTGTTTTTAATAAATTAACAGTAGAAATCTCTCCTAACAATTCTTTATTACTTTTTGATAAAGTTTTTGCAAAAGTATCTAGAGCGGCATGTGTTAATAATCCATTATTTTTTAAATCATTATGATCAATAAGAGGAAGTCTTCCAGAATCAAATACTCCAGAAGTTATTTTATTAACATCTATATCTCCAATTCTAGCTCCAGGTAATTGATTTTTTACTTCATCTTGCAAATCTATTTTACTAGGGCTTCCTCTATGTTTATGATTATTAACCTCTTCTTCAATTAAAGCTTCAAAAGAAATTAAATCTTTTACATTATTATCTATTAATAAGACACTATTTTCTCCAGTAGTAACCTGTGCTATTTTTAATCCATTTCCATAATTAGAATCAGAAAGAACGTAAATAAAATCAACTGATCTTGTTCTTAAAGTAGACCCATTTAAAACAGCTATAATATCAAGAATACTATTTGCTGGAAGATTTGATATAGTTGACGGAATAGAGGTCTCTGATGCTAAATAATTAATAATTCCAAGCCCCCCATCTACTGAAACAGATATCCCAGTTCTAGCTGAAAATCCAGCATCTCTAACTGTCCATCCTGAAACAACTCCATTTCCGAATATACTATAAAGACCGTATAGTTGTTTATCAATTAAAACAAATCTATCCATTTCTTTTTGAACACTCAAAGAAGAATCTAATTGATCTCCAAAATCAAAAAAGTAAAGTCCGAAATTTTTAGTTTGTCCCATTTCTATTCTCCATTATGGACCAGTAATCAAATTTGTTGATAAGAATCCAAAAGTAGCATAATCATTGCTTTTAATATTTTTTAAAATTAACCCGTCATATCCAGTAGGACCACTTCTCATTTGGGAAGCTCCTCTGTTTATTAAATTATCATTAGAGGTAATAGCGCTATCTATTCTTTTATCTATTTTTCTATTATAATTTCTTGCTAAATTATCAACATTAGTCCCATTTAAAAAAGACATAATTTTAAATTCTCCTTATTCTTTAAGTTCTTGTAGGTTGTATCTGTTGGAACATCTCACATTCAAGAGTCATCCACCAAGAATTAGTCTTAGGATCTAATTTATGGTCAACTTTTACTACTCTTGCTTTTATCTCGTTCACACTAATAATGTCTAATGCTCTTACTGGTAAACCGTAACTTTCAAAGTTAAAAGTTATAGGAGGTCTGAACATACTTCTATAAAAATTCATTATAGCTGCAGCATTTTCCTGAGATCCAAAAGACCCTTCTTCTTGATAAAAAGTTTTAAGATACCCAATAAATCCCTCTTTAGTTGGGTCTTCTATTGACCCCCACTCTAAATCATCAGCAAAAATAGGGGTCATATCTGGAGTATTACTTAACGTTTTAATATGATTATAAACTGTTTCTACACTAAATCCCCAATTCAATGTATTAAAAACTAATTGACCTGGGTATAACGACGCAGAATTTGAATCTATTAAAGATAAATTTGTTGGAGTAGTTGTAAACTTAAATAATGGACTAAAAATATTAGAAATAGCCCCAGTTGCTTCTTCTCTAACTAAATCAAAATAGTCTTCATAATGAGCTATTCCAAACTGATCAAAATAAAATAATTTTCCAGACCTTTCTGCTATTTTTTGTATAGCTGAAAACAAAGGTTCTCCATCTTTAAATTTAAATGCGGGTTGTTCAAATCTTTGATATCCACTTGGAAGAGCATATGGTTTATATATAAATTTTCTACCATCTCCATATTCTCCAACAGTAACATCTTGTATTCCATTAGCTAAAGTATCTATAATAAAACCAGGATCATAGGGGGATAAAGACTTAAAACCAGCTAAATTTAATATTTCATTTATCGCACTTCCGTCTCTCATTCCGTCAAACCATGGAGAATTAAAGAAAAATTGATCTTGCAATATTTTAGTATAATCATAAATTTTACAATTCATTATTTTGCTTTCAGCTTTATGCTCTATTGTTCCTCCAAATATTAATCCAGTGAACATCCTATAAAATCCTTTTAACTTAGAATAATTATCTTGAGAATCATTTACTCCAATAAGACTATTACTTCCAGTTAATTTTTTATAAGAATTTTGAGAATTGTCAGTTGACTTATATCCTGCCCATATTTCTACATAAAAAGTTTTATTTAAAAGACTATATAAATAATCTGCTTTAGGATTAGACCCACTTCCATACCCGTTTAATAAAAAACTTATACTAGCCGAATGGTCTATTAAATTAAAACCAGAAGAAGACCAATTATCATTGTAAGATAAAATAAGTTCACTTACTTCCATTGGGAAAGAATTAATATTTTGATCTGGAATTGGACTATAATTCCCATTTGTCCCATCGTCCCATCTAGATAATGGATTTTGAGCAGCAGTAAATCGGATACTAGAAATAATAGGAGTCTTACAACTCAATAATATCCATTCTGAGTCATCTAAACTTTCAACATTAGCTTTAATAATATATTTATTTCCCTCTTTAGCATAAATATCTTTAACCTCTTCTTCTAAAAACAAATGATCTCCAGCCAATAACCCTATATTTACAGAAAAGTTTTCCATTTTCCTGTTTGGATCACTTTTTGAATCTTGTTTGTTTTTATATACCCATATAGTAGAGTGTCTTAAAGAAAATCCACTTTTAGTATTTGCTTCTGAAAATTCTTTTAGTGTTTGTCCATAAAAAAAATAACCAAATTTATAATAATTATCAACGGGGGTTTTATCTTTTTCTATATGCTCCCAATAAGAGCAGGCGTCTTGCGTAAACAATCTATTTCCATAACTAGGAGGAATGTTCAAAGACTTTACTATTTCTTCTGCCTCAATATCAGAAACAGTAAACTTAATTTCATGATCAACTCCATATGGAAGTGAAATATATGGAGGAACAGGAAGAGGGTCTTCTGGGGAAACAGTGTAAACTCTATCTCCTCCTTCTTTTCCGGTTGTTGCTCTTTCTCCTTCGGTTAAAATTGGTTGAGGAGGATAGTTTAATTCTAAAAAAGGAACACCATATTGGAGGGGACCGAACACAATTCCACAAGCCATATTTCCCCCCCAAATATATAAATCTCCCCTATCTACAAATATCATTCTTGGTATTGTTTTAACATTAAGATCTCCATTTTTTTCAGATCCACTTATTTCTAAGTCATCTCTAGTGCAAATCCAAACAGGAAGATCTATTCCTTCTCCCTCAAAAGCAATTATTATTTTTCCTAAATGATTTCTTACTGTCATCCTAAAAGAAGGAACACGCAATAAATATTTTCCTACAATTTTTTTATATATAGAACAAACAAAGGATATTCCATCAACGATTGTTACTAAAACAGGATTTCCTCTTTCTGTTATAATTATAAAATAATGTTGGTCGTTTACCCCCATATCTCCCATCTCTATTACGTAATAAGCTTGGTCACTAAAATCATAAGTTTTTACATCTTCTGAATTTTCATCAATTTTATATCTAACTGCATTATTAATTGGAAATTTTTCTGAAGACCCTCTATATGATTTCATATTTTGAGAAGGATCTAATCTAACATCTAAACATTTATATTTATCTTGATTTATATATAAATTACTATTTTCTTTGTATTGGGTAGGACTTGTATCTTTTGTTAATTTATGAAATTCTATAAAAAAATCTTCCCCTCTATATAAGGGTGTTTGTTTTTTTAATCTCCAATGAATTCCCTGTTGAGTATCATCAACTGTAGCTATTTGAGCCATCATCTGAGTATCTTTTATTGAAAATGATGTTAAGTCAGGAGTTACTCCACTGGCGTCAGAAGAAAGTCCACTTAAATATGTTTTATAAAAATCTTTCTTATAATCTAATTTCAAATCATTTGAATTAGCCTGAGAATCAGTATTTATTTTTCTATATCTCCAAACTCCACCATAAGAAGATCTATTTTTACATTTTACTAATAACGAACCTTCAGTAACTGCTCCAGCTCCAGAAGACTGAGTATCTATAACTAATTGTTTGAAAACACTTTCAACTAAAAAGAAAGATTGTTCTTTTTTATATCTAGTTTCATTTACTCCAAAAACAGAACTGTTTTCCCCACCATTCTCAATATAAGCCCAATAATATTTTCCATCTTCTGTCTTTTTTTGAGTTAATTCAAATAAATAATTATGTCTATAAACATATTTAGGGACTAAATGCATCCCCTCTAAATAATCTGTAACAGCTATATTTTCTGCAAAACTAGCTGGAGCAAATTTAGCAATATTTGGAATAGTACTAGCATTAAAAACAACAACATCTTCTACTTTTCCACTTTTACAAAAAGGACAATGCCTATTTATAAAACATTTCATTTGTAAAAGACCAGAATTTATAGCAAAATTAATAGGAATCCTATTACCAAATATATCTTCTATACTATGTTTATCTACAGGGATTCCACTAGATGATTCCCCCTTTGAAATATCTATATTAGAAAAGTCTTCTGCTGAAATGTTTATATTATATATATCTGCCATTATTTATTCCCTACATTCTTCATTAATGTTTCTGGAAAAACACTCCACCCTTTTATAGATAAAGAATTTAAAACAAAATTACTATCTTTATAAAATACTCTAATTATTCCATTTTTTGAAGTTATTCCGTAAGGTTGAGTATCCACATCCACATCAAAATTTTCATCAAAAGAATTTAATATTTCTTCATTCAAATAATTATCAGGGAAAAAAATAGGAATATCAGAATCTTGGTATAATACATTATTTTGAATTTCTATAATTTTTCTTCTTTTTAACTCTTCGTCTAATTTTCCAACTAAAAATAAAGGATTAGAAAGATTTCCTTTAGAGATAGATAAATATTTATCTAAGTTAGATTTATTTTTTAATTCTTTTCCATCTAAAAATCTAACAAACATCATACTATTATAAAAATATAATAAACCTAAATTATCATCGTCGTAATAGTTTTTTATTACTTGTAAGTTCTTAATTTCATATGTTTTTCCTTTATTTTCACTATCTAATAAATAGTCTTTATGAAATTCTTTTCCTTCAATATCTTTTGACCAAGAAATAAAATCTCCACTAGATAAAATAGTTAATTTTCCTTCTTTAACAATAAATAACCTCTTTACTCCACTTTTATCAATACAAAAAGAATAAGAAAAATCTGTAAATTCAGAATTTAAAAAACTATTATCTGAAGAAAAAATAAATCTCGGAGAAATAGTAGAAAATAATTCTTTATCTCTCAAAGAATTATATATTTTTAGTTGCTCTTGAAAATATGGGTCTGCTTGATTTCCATAAACAAAATAACTAGAAGTTTTTCTTAATAATTTTCCATTCTCAGAATATTTAAATAAAGAAGAAGATTCTATATTATTGTTATCTGTTGTATATTCATCATATGTTAAAGGAGGAGTATATTCTACAAAAACATCTTTTAAGGAAAATAATTTTGGGTCAATAATTGAAAGCATCAAAAAAGCCCCATTTAAACAATAAAATAATTTTGCATATCCAGTATTCTGATCTAAAACAGCCAAAGGAGAAGAAGCTGTTTCATTTTTAGTTAATCTAATAATATCTTTGTTTCTAACCCAAGAGGCTCCATTATCAAAAGAAAAAGCAACAGAAATATTATTACTATCTTCATCTTCGTAAAAAATTACAGTCTTTCCATTATTATCATAAACTACAGAAAATCTACTTGAATTAATTTTAAATTGATCAATATTTCCATCTATAAAAATTCCTCTAACTTGTTTTATATCTAAATATTTAAAAATATCACCAATAAAAGATATATTTTGAGAACTATAATTCCCACATCCGAACATATACCCTTTTTCATATTTATCATAAGTTATTGGTAAAAAATTATTATTTATAACACTATTATTATCTTTAAAATATAAAGCAAAAGATTTTAAATTCTCAGGAATACTTGAATTTATATCTTTTAAATTATAAGATAAAGTCATGCTTTTTAGTCCCCATCTGCTTCCAAATTGAGATGAAGGAATAGTTATTGTTGGATTATCCGAATTAAAATCTAATTTAAATTTATCTTCAAGTAAATCTATTTCTATACAATAAACATCTTTAATGCTTTGATCATTAATATGGATAACTTCATCCATAATAGAAATACCACTACTAAAACTTGGATAAGTTCCTAATATTTTATCATATCCTATATATTTATCTAAGTTATAATCAAAAGGCTCTCTATTATGATTTTTTCTCCAATCTAAAGATGTAAAACTAAATCCCTCATCAAAACCAGAATCTGCAATAAGGTGATAAGATAAAGCATTGTTAACAGTATTATCATTAAAGGCCAAAGTTGTTTCGTGAGTGAAATCATTTCTATCTGCAGAAATATTATCTGAAATAGAAGATAAGGTGTCCGCATATACCCAGCTATATGTATTTAAACAATTTCCTCCAATCTTTTCAATATATATTCTTGTTTTTTGATTATATTCTCCCCCAAAATACGGAGTTTCAAATTTCCAATAAGAATTAGAATATCCTCCACTAGGACGCCATTCTAAAAATTGATTTTCTATATAATCTCTTGAAAAATAAACTCCTGGTCCATCCGACACATCGTATGTATGACAACTATAATTAGAAATATCAATATCATATCCACTTTCGCATGGATTTAACTTTAGCGGAGTTTTACATAAATTATCAAATTCTATCAAAGAAAAATCAACATATTGAATTTTGTTCTCATAACTAGGAAAATATCCTTTCATTTTAGAAACAAAGGAATCTAAAGCAATTTGATCTCTTGCTGTTGACATCCAAAATTGTAAACCTTGAGAGGTGGCAACTAAATTAGCACATAAATCTAATAATGGGAAATTTAATAGTTGAGGGAATTCAATTGAAGATAAATATTTTGCAAACACAGAATAATATGGGACTTTTTGAGTATCAAATAAAAGACAATTAGAAGCTTCGCTTACATCAAAAAAACACTCCTTAATATCTTCAGGAGAAATTTTTTCTTCAAATTTATAATACCTACTAGGAACAGATTCCCCTTTATTATTTGTTATTTTATCTACTAGACCAGAAAAATTATCTATATAATTCTTAAACCATTCTTTTTCTTTCATCTCTGAATAAGAAACAACTACAGAAGAGATAATAGAAATAGAAGTTTTATAACACAATAATATTCCTCTATAATCTGCCGCCCAGAAATAATCAATATGATTACTTAAAACGCTATTCATTCTCCATCCATTATATTTTACGTAAAAATCACTCATTCCTTTTTGTTTAAATAAAACATATCCATCTGAATATATTTTATAATATTCATCTCTTGTTGTTTCCTTATATGGTAAATTATATCCAACCCATTCTTTTATAGAGTATTCATGTATATCTAATTCACTTCCTATCTCTGCCATTTTAGAAGATACCCCATAACTTGTATCTTGAAAAATTTTACCCAAATGTCGTATAGTTTGCCTTCTATGCCTTTTTGTAGATACAGACATAGTTACACATAAAATATCACCCTCTTTTATATTGTCTGTTTTTATTCTTATTGATTTACTAGAAGCATCATTTAAATTATTAGAGGAAAAAGGATATGATTTTTTCCCAGAAACATTAGGATTGTCTCCTCTAAATTTTATCTGTCTTTCATCATAAATTATTTCTATAAATAATTGTTCTTGACCTTCCTCTAATATCTCATCAACTTTGACATAGGCATTCCCAGCCCCTCCAAATAGCCCATTAGTATCTGTCGCTCCAGAAATTAATCTTTTTCCTACCCCTTCATAAACTCCAGATGAAAATTTTCCTATTTTTTCAATTTGATCTTGAGATAAATTTAACGCAATAAACTCATCCCCTTTAGACACTTCTTTTACTACGCCTAAAACAGATAAAACATCCCAATCAAAAGTAACTATTCCAGTATCTTTAATTTTTTTATCAACTAAAACTCTATAATTTATTTTTGTTTCTGCATCACAAATACTATAGGTTAATTCTGTAGTTCCAGAAGTTATTCCCCCAACATTAATTGGCAATAAACTAGCTCCTGCCCAAAAAATAGAACCCCCTCCTATACCGCCAAAACTAGTCAAGAAAACAGGGTCTATAACTGACGTTAACGCATTTTTTAAAACTTTTCCAAATATAATTTCTAATTTTAATTTAGACGCAGGAAGTTGTTTTCTTCTTTCGTTTATCTTTATTATTTCTCCAGAACTTGCATCTCTAATAACAGTATATCTAACTCCTTTTTCTGGACTTGAAAGACGAACCATATTAAAATTTTTAGGATCATGTTCTTTTGTTAAAAATGGATAAATATACCCATCTGTAATTAAATCAGAATTATTAAAACATATAAAGCCAATTGGAGAGTTATAAGCCATTTAACAATTACCGTATTCCCCCAGTAAGTTTAGATGCAATGCTAGAAGCCATTTGTTCTAAAGCTGGTCCCATTTTTTCTGATATTTTTTGAGCTAATTTATCCAAATCTTTTACTTCTATGTGGACATTTACGGAAGGCAAATTTAAATTTTGACCAGCAGAAGCAGATAATCCAGAGGCATCATACCCCATAGTCCCAGCTTCAACCGCCGCGCTTTTCATTTGATCACTAGCAAAAACTAATGCTCCCCCTCCCTTAGACATAGTTTGCTTTGTCTGGTTCTCCATACTCTTCATTAAATAATCTCTCTGTCCCATCTCTAACGCTCTTACTCCCCCCTGTCCTCCCATTAGTTTATCGGCTTGAGTCTCATATGCTAATCCCTTATGTGCTCCAGCTATTTGACCTCCAATGGTTAATTTTTCACTTTTCCCATACCCCATTCCTCTCCCCATCGCACCAGACATACTCGTTAAAACAGCCTTATTTCCCAACATAGATAACATACTTCCAGTATTTTTTTCTTGAGACATAACAATCTTTGAAAAAGCTCCAGCACCTGTATTCATTGCTCCGACTGCTGAAACCCATCCATCTCTTAAGGATTTTACCGTAGATGCCTGATCTAATTGTTTTTGATAAATTTGATTTTCTAAGTCTAATCTTTGATTATTTAAGTCTAATTGATTCCCTGCCCCACTTGCAATTTCAGCATTTATAGCACTTAACTTTTGGTTCATCATGTCTATTTCTTTTTGAGATGCTTGAAAAGATTTTAGCTGTAAATTCATACTTGATCCGACACCTATTGCATAATTTTGAGCTAATGAAATCAAAGATTTTGTCTGTGCCGATTGTAATGATAAGTTTTTAAGTTGCGTATCATATAAATTAAAAAGCGATTTTTGGTCTGCAACCATTTGCTCGGTTTCACTAGCTATCCCTTTGCTTAATCTTAATGTTTCTTCTTTAAAATCATTAATAACCTGTTCAGTAGCCCCAAGTTCAATAGCATTGTTTAATTCGGCTTGCGCTGTTGCAAGTAATACCTTTTTGGAATCTATAGATTTTTGTAATAACTCTTTTGTATAAATATACTCATTATGTACTTTTTCCCTATCAATTTGACCAGTTAAATTCGCTTGATTAACAATAGTAGATAAATATCCAGATTGAGACTGGTACAACGCTTCTTGACTTTGAGACAATTTCCTTTGTTTTTCTTGTGCAACAGCTCGTTTGTCTTCATTGGCAGCTATCTCTCCCTGAATTTTTTCAACCTCTTCTAAATCAGATATAAAAGACGGGTCTAAGGAATATTTTGTTTCCGCAGCTATTTGCTTAGCAGTTTCATACATCTTTATCAAATCTTGTGGAACCTGCAATTGTTCTGAAAATGACATATTACGAATCTCTTCCATTCCCCCATATTTATCCAATTCTTTTTCATATTTTTTTTCATCTTCTTTTGCTAATGAATACTGTTGGTAAGTTATATCACCTCTTTGTTTTTCTTTTAATCTTTCTTCTCTTTCCTTTAATTCATCTTTTTTATCCTTTATTTTTTTGTTTAACTCCCCTACACTTTCTTCTGGCATTGAAGTTTCTACCAATGAAGTTCCGCTTGCTCTTTCTCCTGAAGCGACCCTAGATTCAATCCCAGCTTTCATTTGAGTTCTCATTCTTTGCATATAATCTTTAAGATAAATATTGGATCCTTCATTCAAATCTAATTTATCCATAGCATCACCAGCATACGCATAATTATAAGAATCTGCTCCAACCTGTTTTTTTCTCTTTTCTTCATTTTTTGAAAATGCAAGAGAATTTTCTTCCATATCTTTCTTTCTTTTAGCGTCTTCTTTACCATGCATTAAATAATCTATCCCATAGCCGGCCCCAATGCCAACTGCCGCACCAATAACAATAGGATTAGTCAATAAGGGCAACATTTTTGCCATCATAGGAAACATCTTCCCCCCCCATGAAGCTAAGGAAGCTATTCCTTTCCCCTCTTTTATTGCGCTTGCAGCATCCGAGACCTCTCCTAATCCATCTGCATTTTTAACATACATAGGATTAGATTTTGATCCTCTAGGCATTATAAGGTTTTTTATTTTATTTCCAGCTAATAATGCTCCACCAGCAATCCCCGCTACTTTAAATAAGGTAGAATGCTTTGATATAAAACTACCAACCTGAGATAAAATCCCAACCAAAGGAGAAAAGAAACCAATTAATCCTTTCCCCATTTCTGCTATTTTATCCATAAAAGCAGAAATTCTTTCTCCATTTTGTTCAACAAAACTAGCTATTTTTTCGACAAACGGTAAAAATATTTTTCCAGCCCCTAATGCCAATCTTTCAGATTGTTTCTTTAAGTTACTAAAAACTTCTTGAGTTTTAGCTATTTGTTTTTCTTCTGCAGTTGCATATCCTCCAGCTAAAGCAATAGCAGAAGAATATCTTTTATATTCTGCTAAAGAAATTTTTCCAGTCAATTGTAAAAGAGTAATATTATTTTTTAAATATTCAGCATTTTTAGAATTAAGATTAACTACAGCGTTTTCTAACGCAGGATACTTCTCTACTAATCCTCCTAAGGTTTGGATTAATTCTTTCATTATTTCAACGTTCCCGCCAGTTGCCTTACTTAAACGTATCATACTCTTTTCAAAATTTCCAACCGAAACAGTTGGCATAGTATTAGAATATAATTCAAATAGTTCACTACTGCTTTGTTTTGTTAAAGAAGTTGTTCTATTTAATTTTTCAATAGACCTTTGAACATTTCCCATCCCCCCACCAAAAGCTTTAGCTAACCCAGACATTTTTAACAAAGAAGCATTATATTTTTCTAATGTTTGTAATCCATTACTAGAAACTTTTCCGCTAAAAGCGTCTGCAAACATCCTAGTAACACTTCTTAAAGAATTTGAGGCGATAGAGCTTAGTTTATTTACTACTTTACTAGACCTTTCAACTTGGCTCTGCATTGTGGTAAATAATTTTGTGGATTTTTCTACTGCCTTAGATAAATCATTCTGACTTTTAGCTAAATTTCTATCTTGAGCTATAAGTTGAGATAATAAACTTTTAACAGAATTAATATTTTTAGCCGTTGCAGCAAAACCATTATTTTGAAGATTAATAATAATTTCCTGAACAATAGCTTCTTGTTGATTTGGAGCATCTGCCATATTGTTTCCCACAAAAAAATACTTAATATATGTATTAATAATATATTAAAATTATTTTTCTAAAAACCTTTAAAAAAAGACTTAATAACAATATTAAGTCTTTTTTATTAAAAATATCATATTTTCCTTTCAATTTATCCTAAAATAGATCCCACCTCTTGACTTAATTTTTCTGATATATAGTCTGCTATTTTAGGAGATAAAGCCCTTATTTGTTTCTCGTCTGGCTTAATATCATTTCCATCTTTATCTTTAAAAGACCATCTTTTTATTAATTTAGAAACCTTATTTAACTTATCGCTCATAGCATTAAAAGCAAATTGTCCATCTTCTGTTCCGAAAATTTTATTAGTTATATCTACAACATCTCCAAAACTAGGTCTTTTAAAGACTACAAAATGTCTCTCTATCTCATTTTCATTTACTTTAATATCTTTTTCTATATCTCCAATATAAATTTTCCCATCCTCATCTGTTCCTATAAAAAAATCTATTGTAATCTCATCATTTTCATCAATAAAAATACTTATCATATTAAATCTCCTTTTTTATTTTTTATTCTTATTTTTTATTCTTTCCATTTCTTGATTTTGAACTTTATTATAAACCGACATAATTTGAGTTAATCCCTTAAAATCTTTACGAGTTAATTTTCTTACTTGATCTGGAGTCCAATGAAATTCTTTTGCAAATAAAAAATATACTATTTCTTGAGGATAAGGTTTAACCGAAATCGGTCTGCCACGAGCAAAATCACTCGCGGCTATGGCTATTTTCCCAAATCATTATCCGAATAATCACTCATTTTCTCAAATTTTTGAAATAATTTAGTTAAAATACTTAATGGTAATTTATTAATAGTATCATTATTAACAGGAACAAGTTGTTCTTTATATGTTAAATTCCATTTTTTTAAACATCTCTTAATAACTGCATCTCTATATTTTGCTAAATTTATTCCTCTAGAAATTCCATCTTCTCCTTTTTCTGTAGAATATTCTACAATTTGATTATTATCTTCCCAGGAAATATTTTTCCATTCTGTTTCTATAATTTCTACTCCATTTTCACTATCTTTAAATAAAGTTTCTCCCTTTTCATCATCATAAATAACAATTCTTTTATTTTTACCTTCCACGACAGTTTTATAATATAAAGAAATATATAAAAGATCTGTATCAAATAAAGACATATTTTGGCTCCTATATTAAAAATATAATACTTATTATGTATCGAAAGATTTGAGAAAATAAATGAAAACTAATAATATTTTTGTTAAATATTATTAGTTTTTAATATGAAAAATATATTTAAAATTAATTAAAAAATTAGCTAGAAAAAGCAACATCCGTATTTAATAAAGGATCATCAAATAAAGAAAATGTTCCAGCAGCAGGAAGCGAATGCCAATTTATAGTAGTTTCAAATAATTCATTTTTTAATTCCATTTCTTCTAATTGAAAAATAACATTTGGAAGTTTAACACCAAATGTATTATTTAAAACTCCTGATGAATTAGCAACAAAACCAAAATTAATATATGAATATTCAAATGCGTAATCTTGATTTGTTCTGGCACATTGTGCCAAGGCAGGATGTCTTCCAAGAACAACAGTAGTCCCAGAAATTTCTCTTTTCTTAGGACCTATTGCCTGAGGAACTAGTTTTCCATTTAATGTATAAAACCTTTCTGCGTTATTATTAATATTGACATCATAAGATCTTATATATTCCCCACCGATCATAGGGGTTCCGCTTGGCATCCCTCTAGAGGGGAATATTTCAAATCTAGCGTCAGCCCAAGTCACAATTCTAGAGTTTTCTTTAGCTGTTCCGTAAGTTCCAGTCCCACTCCCGGAAGTATCATCAAAATTAAATTCCGTAAATGGAGAAAATGCTAAAGAATTATTTCCAGAAAAACCTGGCTCTACCCTATCTTTTGCAATAACTCCAACAGTTATATTAACAGCATCTGATTGAGCAACAGAAAACTTAAAAGTATTGATTATACATCCCAAATAATTAAAATCAGCCATATGAGAAGAACCATCATTTGGAGCATATCTTACATCAATATCCATTTCTAATAAACTGCCTATTGCTGCATCTCTTGTAATCGCATGTCTATAACAAGATTCGATAACAGATGCGCCCCCCTGTGGATCGTAAATAGCTGGAAAGGATACATCCCCCTCCATTTCCTTAGGGCCTAATTGATATACAGTCATATCATATCTGCTATCAATTACATTTGGTTTTGTTATTTCTTGTTTCGCTGCTAAACTAGTAGACGTTGCCCTTACAATATAGGGATTTTCTCCGTTGGGTCTAAATCTTATAAAACCAACATAACCCATATAGGCAGGAGGGATATTAGGAATAGCCATATTTTTATATCTCCATTTTTATTTATTCATAATAAAATATATTATTAAATCTAAAAAATTATTATTACTCTTCTACTGTTCTCCATGAAGAGGTGTCATATCCAGCCGCCGTGCATAATATAATCCAATATGGAGGAACAACGTTTGTCCCCTCGGCAGAACCTGATGGGTCATCTAAGCTTGTATATTTCCAATTAATAGAATTAACGTATGCGGTCAATTTTTCTACAGAGGTTCCAGTTGTAGTTGCATTATTAATAACATAATTATTAACGGCTCTAACCCCCTCTAAATAAGGGGTTGTGCTACCAACTAAAGCTTTTACTGAAGAATAAGAAGCGTTAACTAAATTTAATAGAGCAACCTCAACATTAACTGCTTCTGTTGCATCAGGAGACCCGCTTCCATCTCCTGGAACGTAATTTGAAGTAGTAATATCTACAATAGCTTCAACAGCTTCTAAAATATAAATATCTGCCCCAGCAATAGCTTCTCTGGATTTGTCAAAGTATCTCGCTATTTTTTCATAAAGATCTTTATTTAATTGAGCCATTTATTTTCTCCTGATATTTTTTTTATATCTTTTTATTTTTATTCTACTTTAAAGATATAACTCCTTTTTTTTATTTTACAAAAATATTCTTCTTTTTAAAATTAATGCAACTTTAACTCATATCTTCGAGTAAATTGTAATTCTTCCTCTTCAGCAAACCATTTAATTGTAGCAGCCTTTAATAGGTCTCCTTTATGCACAGTGACAAAATCAATATTACTTGGCCAAGAATTATATATAAATCTATGAGGCAAAATAACAGAAGTATCTGAGGCTAAAAAATTAAAAATAACAGGATGATCTAATTTTACAGAATAATCATCAGTATCATATAAGTTCATAGCCCAACATTCTTGACAAGAAAATTCATCCTCTAATATAATATGAGGATGCCTACTAACTTTTTCCCTATCATTAACCTGTATATTTATATCCCCAACAACAATATCTTCCCTTAATGAAATAATATCATAATCATCTATTAAAGGCATAATATTTCTTTTTAATCCTTTTTGAATAGTATTCGCTACTTGCATCAAAAATCTATATCCTTCCTCATGAGTAGATGCCTGAACAAAAACAGATATCTCTAATTCATATCTTTCTTTTGAACTTTCTAATGTGAACCACTCTGAAGAACTACTAGAGCCATTAATAGTTATAGCAGGTAATCTTGGGATTACATCTGGGTTTCCTATATATATTCCTTGTATTATATTATTATTAATAGTTTTTATTAAAATAGTATTTTCACTAGTAGTCCAATCATTTAACACTGGATTATATAAAGTTATTATATGATTATTTCTATCAACACTTTCAATAGTTAGCCCTTCTTCATAGACAGAACTATTTTTAAGCATTAATTGATCCCCAGGTTCAAAGCGAATACTATTTTGAACAGAGATAGTAGTATCCCCCCTACTTACATTAACAGAAATAGGAGATGCTGTGTTCACCCATTTATGAACTATTCTTCGAACTCCGTCGATGACTGCCTCTATCCCCATTTAATCCCTCATTATATCCTTAAATTGTCTCATTATAATAGCTTGTATTGTTTTTTTATCTATTTCTTCTAATTCTTCTGGAGGAGTTTCTGTTTCATCAAATTTTTTTCCATATAAAACAGCATCTATTCTAGCATCCATTCTCGCATCTGCGTCTGAATAAGCTTTTCTTAACTTATCAGGGACCATTCCGCCTTCTTTCATTTTTATATTTTTTTCTAAATTATTAAAAAAATGTATTACTTTATCATTATTATCCATAGTTTATTTCTTGTTCGAAGCATTAATTTTTTCTGATAATCCATATTGATCAACTAAATTAGAATTATAAAACCTTCTTCCTATACGATGTATTCCGTGTAAAATAGTAACTCCATCTAAAATATTTTGAATATCATTATCTCCTAAAGTTCTTATTTGTTCTCCAAATTTTGAAGAATTAGGAGATGATTCTGCGGCGAAATATTTATCATAAATAGTTGCCGCTGCGTATCTTGCAGAAATAAATCTTATTGGATCTGGATAAGAAACTCTAACTATTCTACTATCTGCGGGGAAATTAAATAAAATAGGTTCTTCTGTTTCAAAAACTGTAGAACTAACAATATCTACAATAGTATGTCTTTCTTCATTATCTTCATAAATTAAAATTACCTCATCTCCAATTTGAAGAGGACAAACTCTTTCTGTTATAATATAAGAATTATATTCATAAATATCTGAAAATAAAACAGTTTCAAAATTAGCTGTTTCGCAAAATGGAGTTACATATAAATTGGTTAATCTTCCATCTATTTCTCTATCTGCCATTTGAATATAATAATCAACTATAGAATTTGTTATCATATTTTTATCAAAGCTATTACCAATATTCAATAGGCTGGAATAAGAATTTAACGAATCGGGAGTAGTCGCAGTTGACGAAGTTAAAGCCTGAGCAATGACATTCTGAACATCTATTCTAGAACAATATCCCATTTATTTTCTCTCAAAAAAAAAGAAATCATATATTTCTATATAATTTCTTTTTTTAATCAAAAAACCTTTATTTTTAATATTTTAAAAAATTATTCTAAGATTTTCTCTATTCCAGTATCCATCATCTTCTTTTGGGTTATAATAGCTTGAGTTAAACATCCTTTAACAACAGCATTTCTAACATCTTTAGCCATTCTTATTTCTTTAACTTTAAATGGAAGATCTAAGTTTTGGATAACTTCAGATACCTTATTTTTAAATCCATTAGGCATTGATGTTCCTCCAGCAATAACTATATCTAAGGGAGCATCAAATTTACTTTTTACTTCAGAAAATTTTGAAGCAAAGTTCTTAAATGTATATTCTAACATATTTGAATAATAGGCATCTAAAGCGAAAATAACATCATCCTCATCATCCATATTATCAAAATCTAATTTATTTTCTTTTAGTCCAGTCACCTGCGCTAATGGGGTATCTGTTTGTTCTGAGACTTTCCGGTCTATAAAATCTCCTGACCTATTTGAACTCATCCCTATAATTTGCAAGCCTTTATATGCTAAAACACAATTTACCCTACCAGACCCAAAAGAAATTCCAATACCAGAATAAGGAGACTCTGTTCCGTCTTTTTCTATCATCATTGGTCTTTCCGATAATATTACCGCAAGACCCTCCTCTATAACCTTTGTTTTATATCCCAGCCGCTTCACCATCCCCTCTAATCTAGCTCTATGAAAGGTATTATCAATATTGCTATCAATCGATTCTGATGACACACAAAAGCATACAACTGAATTATCATCTGTTGCTTTCCCTATTGCGTCTTCTAACATTTTAGTCATAACTAATACTTTTTTATCTTCCCCTTTATTTAAAACTCCATCCTGCATAGGTCTTCTTAATTCTACTTTTCCTGGGAACATTTTTGCTACTCTTAAACTATCTTCCCCAAGAATATAATATTTTTTATCATCTTTAATATATTGCCACTTATTTTGAGTTAAAATTTGCTCCATATCCTCTGTAGCATCCATCTCAACAAAAGAATTTCTCATTGTCTTATAAACAATCTCATTTCCTATTTTTTCTGCTGTTTGAAAAAACATTGTTCCTGGATCATTACCTATCGCTCTACTCATATATTAATCTCCCAACATACTTTCTAATTCTGATATACTATTATCTATAGTTTTATCTTCAGAATTTACTTTTTGATAATTTATTTCACTTTTTTCTACTTTTTTAGAAACTCTATCTATAGTTCTCTTATGAATATCGGACAAAACATCATTATTTATTGAATTATCTTCTATATTTTTATTAGAAACATTTATATTGTTTTTTCCAACAAAAGAAGATAAAATAGATATTAATTCATCTTTAGAAATTCCATTATTTTGAGATTGAGAAGGGATAGTTCCAATTAAACTCTCTTTTACCCCCTTAATAATATCTTGTTTCATCTGTTCTATATCTAAACTTTCTGTATTTTTAGGAAGTTCTTCTTTCTGTATCTCATCTATATTTTTTTCATCTTTATTTTTAACCTGTAAAATACCCTTAAAAAATAAAGACTTTAAACATTTAGATTTATTAATATCTTCCCTAGAGATAAATCTATCAAGGTCTATACCTTGTCTAGGCCCTAAAGTAATTTTTATGTCAGATATAATAACAGTTTGCTTTGTTGTATTTACTATAAGATACATATTTATAATCTTTTAACTTTGGGGAAAGGAGAACTTAATGATATCAAAGATATTATATTTTCTTTTTTACATTCCCTGCATATATAATAAATTTTCCCATCTTTAAAATTTATTTCTATATTTGGGTCTGTATCATGATATCTACAAAAAGAACAAACCGTTGTTATATTCATTGAAAAATCCAATTTATTTTTTAAAAATATTATATAGAGTTCTATATATCTCTCTATCGGATTTTTCCATTAAATTTTTAACATTTTGAACACATGCGGTCTTAAACATAATAGATTTAGAATACATTTTATTTAAAGCGTATTTCTTCGTCCAATATTTATTATATGCAATTTGAGCTTCTTTAGCTTGTTCTGGAGTAATATTGTTTTGTTCTAAAAGTTTTTCTATTTGTTCTTTTATCGATTCTATTCTTTTTTTAAGGTCTTCTATCCCTAAATACTTACTCCCAATACGTTTTTTATCAGATGGGTTTTCTTCATTAAACTTATTTACCGATTCAATAACATCTACAAATCCATCATCAAGTAATCTAATTTTATTTTCTATTTCAAACAAAACTTTAGGGGCCAAAGACATATTAAAATTAAGATATATAGAATCGGGAAGCCTTTTTGTTCTTGACCACTCCTCGATTCCAATTGCTTGCTCCATTGTTTGCGCTGGCAATCCTCTCTTTTCTAAAATTTCATTTTTCTTTGCTACATTATTTTCTAATTTTTTATTATATACTTCTACCTTCTCTTCTAACATTTTCTCTAATTCTTTTTTTCTTCTCTTCTTATCTTTATATAGCTTAAGTGTTGGGGTATATTCTTTCATAAGAATATTATATTGATTTGTTATATTTTTTGTCACATCTTCTATTTTTGCATTAAAACTAGAGGGACTAACCTCCCTATCGGATTTTCCAAATAAATATTCATATTCTTTAGTTTTTAAATCTTGAACTTTAGCATGAGGTTTAACCATTCCTTCAAAAAGCTTAAATGTATCTGGAGAAAATTCTCCTGACTTTTTCATCTCTATTAAATCAGGTAGAATATCTAAAAAATAAAACTGAGGGTCTGCTCTTAAATTTAATTTATTATACCCTTCTCCCTTATTTTCATAATCCCATTTTTCAGGGTTTTTACTTTTTTGATAAAAATCAAAATACCTACTATTAATAAAGCTTTCTTTTGGAATTTGTCTTCCACTCTTACGAGCAGTTTCAAATTTTCCTACATGCCTTGTATCTTTAAGCTGAAGTATAGTCCCTTTTATAAAATTTATCATTTTTTGAGTATCTTGGGGGGATGCTTCCATCGAATTCACATTCGAGAAATATTTTAATAAATTATAATTTTCTGCCCCTTCTTGTTCTGAAAAAGTTTTTATAATATTTTGAGGGTCAATATTCCCAGAATTATATTCATCTCTTATCGCCATTTTTAATTCAGCCATTTTTAAAGTCGGCTCATATAATCCAGTAGAAGTTATAAATCCCTTCTGAGATTCTTTTGTAAAAAACGGAGGAACATCAATATCATTTGATTTTATCTCCATTGATTTTTTATATAATTCTTCAGCAGATAAATTTTCTATATTATCTACCCCAACGCTTTCATATAATTTTTTCACATAATCATATGGAATATTTAAATCTCCATTTTTACTTTTATAGGTTATTGTTCCTTTTCTCTGCATTTCCATTGTTACATCTGGATTATTAACTATATTATCAAATTGTTCTATTAAAAGATTAATATATGTATTTAATTTCTCAAGTTTATTATAAGAATTAATATCCCCAGTATTAATTGCGCTATTAATTTTTTGAGACATCACTTCTTTTATCTTTTGGCTAAATTTATAAAATTGCTCTCCTAAATAAAATTTAACAAAAGAAGAAACCATCTTTTCTAAATCATTTTTCTTGTTATTTACAAAGTCAAAATTTCTTCTTACATCTTGCAAGTGTTCTTGTCTATCATTAGATAATCCCCTATTCCCTACCCCTCCACCATCTTCTCCAACAGGGACATCATATGATAAACTATAACATTTATCTAATAAGCATTTAGAACTAATCCATTCTTCAATTACTGGATTCTCCTCTTTAATAATATTTAAAATTAAAGATTTTAATGCAGAACTTCTTTGTTCTAACATCTGTAAATATATTTTTTTATCCCCTTGTTTTTTTTGCTCTTGAACATCCTCATAAGAAGGACGAACAATATCTAATTGCCTATTCTTTTTAAAAAAATCTTCTAAATATTTAGGATAAGCTAATTCTCTTATATTAAATAGTGCCTTACTAGATGTTTCGTCTAATAAATTTTGCGGAATCCCCTTATTTGATAATATTTCTCTTAATCTCTCAAATTTTTTATCAGAATCATTTTCTAAATATGTTTTATATAAAAAATCTGCTTCCTCTTCTTGTCTTTGTTTATAGTCTAACTTTGGGTCAACTTGTTGAACTGGTTTAATCTGTTGCGCAGGAGAAGTTCTTCCAAAAAATTTATTTAAATAATTATCAGCTAAATTTCCTTGTAACCTTTTTCTTACTAATAATTCAAAATATTGCTTTTCATTCTCATCTTGTAATGCATTTCTTAAATAATTAGGAACATATGAAAAATCTAAAGTAGATGATGTCTTATCTATATAATCATTCATTAAATGGCTTATTGGACTGACATATTGATTCTGCTGATTAGGAAGCCCCATAGTCCCAACCCCAACATTGTCATCTTCTCCCTCAACATCTTCGTCTATATAATTGCCTTGCTGATCAATATATCCAGCTTTTTTCTTAAAAATATTATCGCTCTTAGCTTTTTTATAATTAAAAATTCTTTCATTTGAGTTAAAATTATGTATCTTTTGAAGTATTTTTTTTAAAAAAGACATCTTATTCTCCACTTTTAATAGAATTTATAGTAGAATATTATTCTATTTTTATCGTTATATCCCTTTATTTTTTATCTAAATCTTCATATTTTTTCTCTATACGAGCAACTACTGGATGTCTACAAATATCTTCTTCAGTTAATTCGACAATATTAATATCTTGAACATCTCTAAATCTTTTTAGGGCATCACTCAATCCATTTTCCCCTTTAATATCAGATTGATTAGGATCTCCAGTAATCACAACCTTGCAATTATCTCCAATTCTTGTTAAAAATGTCCTTAATTGTTTAACGGTGGCGTTCTGGCTTTCGTCCAACAATACAAATGCATTTTTAAAAGTAACTCCTCTTAAAAACGCTAAAGGAATTGTTTGTAACATATTTTCTCTGGATAATTTTTCTATTGCATCTGCATCCATATAATCTGATAAAAAGTCAAAGATAGGCATCATATAAGGAGATATCTTTGCATTTAAATCTCCAGGTAGAAACCCTAAATTTTCATCATTAGCTTCTACACAGGGTCTTGTAAAAATCATTTTTCCATATTCTCCCTTAGAAAAAGATTTTAACCCACTTACAACACTCAACAACGTTTTTCCAGTTCCGGCATTACCCGAAACTATTGTAATTAAATTATTTTTTATCGATTTGAATAACTCTATTTGATTTGGTGTCCTCGCAGCCAAACTTAAACTTTTTTTAAATTTTATTCCTAAAGAAAATTCTTGATCTTGATTTGCGGTCTTTTCACACGGTGTAACGCCCTTAATTTTCTTTTTACTCAATTTTCCTCCTTTTTAAATAAAATATTATATAATTTTTTTACTCTTCTCTAAAACATTACTAGATGCGGGAAGCAGCAATACAACATCTGGGTTATTATGACATTCCTCGGCAATAATCCCTCCACAAATTAAGTTATAACTTGAAATAGCTGCTCCATTTACTCTTTTTGTAACATTCTTCCAAAAAGCTGTTGGCAAATAAACACTTTTTCCATTTAAAACTTTTCTTCTAATATCTAATAAGTCAAAATTATAAATACTTTTCATTTCTTCACTAATATTATAAATTAAATTTCTATTTAATAAATCTTCCCACCCGTCATCAATACAGGATTTTATTAAAAGATCTTGGTCTGTTCTACTTAAACTTTTAAAAATTATTTCTTTTTGATTAAAAGAAAGGGAACTTACATAATGCCAATACTCAGAAAAGTCTTTAAAAATATTCTTTTTCTTTTTCTTATTTGCCATTTTTAATCTCCTCTAGATGTATTAAAAAAAATATAATATTAAACTAAGGCAAAACTTTTATATCTATCGCATGATGTCCTACATATAATAAACAATCTACATTATTCTTTTCTAAGAACTCTTCCCATGATTTTCTTACTTTTTCTATTTCTTCTTCAGAAGCATGTTTTGTTTCTGTCCCAACTTTTATAAAAATTAATTTTCCATCTAACTCTTTATATATTTTCTTTTTATTATGAGAAACCTTTTTCTGAATATCTACAATATCTTTATCTTTTTTTTCTATAATATCTTCTTTAATTTCAGAAAAACCAGTAGTTTCCATATCTTTTTTTTCATCTTTCATTTATTTTCTCCTTTTTTTAAAATATTTATTTTCTCTCTCCTAGGAATTATATTTATGTCTCCGTGATGTAAAATAAAAGAATTTTTATCATCTAATGTTTTATCACAAAATTTTAAAATCATCTCTGTATCTACTCTTATAGGTAATTTCATTAATATTAACTCTTTAAATGTTTTAGCTATCCCTCTAACAATAGGAATATCTTTAGCTATCATATCACATAATTCTGTTGATGGTGTAAATTTAAATTCTGCACCATTAAAAGCATATTCTTTTATTTTTCTTATTACATCTTCAGTTAATATATTCATTTTTTCTCCTTTATATTAAAAATACTACTACTAAAAACATCGGCTATTTTGACAATATATAAATATCAACTGTCTTTTTGACATCTTAAAAAATATAAAAACCTTATTAATTAATAAAAAATAATGGATATATAAAATGGCATACTATTTGCTATATATAAAAATAATATTATTAACATTTTTTTAAATAAGGAGATTTATATGTTTCAATTACAAAACAGAACAGGAGTAAACCCAATGGCAAAATTCGGAGATGCTTACGACCAATTAGGAAAAGAATTCGATGATATCTTTCATTTTTTTGGATTTCCTACTACAAATGGACTAAATAATTGTCCATCTTTTTCTCCTCCAATTAATGTCTCAGAAACAGATACTAATTATTTAGTAGATGTTGAACTTCCAGGATTAAAAAAAGAAGATATATCGATTAATGTTTCTGATAAAAATGTATTAGTAATAAAAGGAGAAAAAAAGAAAGAAACATCAGAGAATAAAAAAGAAGTATATCAATATGAATTTGTTTATGGAGCTTTTCATAGAGAAATGTCTCTCCCCGATAATATAAATAAAAAAGATATAAAAGCTTCTTGCAAAGAAGGAATATTAAAAATAGAAATTCCTAAAAATAAAAAAGAAATTCTGCCATCTCAAAAAATAGAAATAACCTAAAATTGTTAAAAATCTATTTCAATAATAAAAAACCCCTTAATTTTAAGGGGTTTTTTTATAAATTTATTTTTTAAAATATATCTAAAAATTAAGACATCTGTTCGATATTAATTATTTCTGCATCTATCTCGTTATCTAAATATTCATCAATAGGAGTATTGGTAATATCTATATCTCCATCTCCTAATACTTTAAATATCTTTTTCCATTCAATAGTATTTTTAGTCTTATTATATTTATATTTTAAATATACAAATACAGTAATAATTTTTCCAGAATAAAACGAGTTATATTGTTCTATTTCATTTTTATCTCTAGTCCAATTATAAAAATCTTCCCAATTAACATCAACTTCAATAGGATTTTTAGAAAAATCTCTAATAACTATTTCATCTTGAAACTCTTCTCCAATTGATCTATTAATATCAAAATCAGTAACCCCTTCTGGATAGCCTTCATAGCTACTCCCCATATTAGATTGAGCAATTTTATATTTATTTGTAATTATCTCTTTCATTTATATCTCCAAAGAATTTATTTTTTAAAGTTTTATTATAACCCTACCGACTAATCGCCTATTAAAAAATCCCTATTCTTGATATCGGCATATTCGAGACCCCGACCTTCCCATTATTAACGATTATGGGGTCTCCGTCTCCAGTAATAATATCTGATTTTGCAATGGGAGCAGCACTGGATATAGTTGTTACGTTTACGCCGCCGTCTGCGTTTGTTCCTTCTGAGTATATCTGCCCATAGAATTTTGCAGCAGTGTCTTCTGCTAAATCCGATTTTAATTTAACAAATAAATTGCTCTGACCGGCGGCAAAAACAGGTAATTCCACCAAAAACCCAGCCTGGCCTGTCGAAGTAATTGGAATTGCAACTGAAATCGCAGGCATCATATATGCCAAAATGTCTTTAGTGCTTGCAGCATAAGGTTGTAAAGTAAAATTATGTGCGCCAGCCGTATTCAAATCTATTATATAAACACCCAAGAAAAATTTACGGGCACGAAACGGTAAGTTAATAATTAAATTATCAAACGAAACATATAGAGCCGTACCATTCAAAGAGATACCTTTAGCTGCTGTATAAATATCTACTCCAGTTTCCTGAATACTACCAGTGTATAAACTAAGCATTTTTGACTCCTTGACATATAAATTCTAGGCAACTGCGACTTCTTAAAGGTCTAGGTATCTTGCATCCTTCTGCACCTAAAAACCCATTTTGTTCATCCCATAAACCATTTATTAAGTTTCGCTCTACTTGTGTGAATCTTAGCTCAAATTCTAAATCAGAATAAGCTCCCTTACATTGCACACATATATTATTACAACAATCAGGATGTCCATTTGGGCAATTCATATCGCAAATTGGATTCTCAATTAGCTCCAGTAGAGATTTATTGTGCTTTCCTAATGAGTCAACATAAGCATTCCTTTCTACCTGCGTCATTGTTTCTAACTCTTCTCTTGTTTTTCGTTGCATACTATGCTCCTCATATTAGCAAAAATCTTTGTGGACTTTCAATGTGACAAAATGCCCCATTATCTATTTTTTTTGTGATTATTACACGATGTTTTTGTCCGAAATAAGAAATCTGTTTTTCTCCTGACACTACAGAATCTATTAGACCGCCATCACCAGTTTTCCCCGCATGAACCTCTATAACATTATCCACATTCTTAAACGCCAATGGAACGCCTTCGTATTTTTGAACAATTTGCCCATCACCAATAAAAATGTTATTTGACAGTGAAGCAAACTCAAAACTGGATTGACCGTATAGGATTCCATCATAATCCTTATAGTCAAGCCCAAAGTTTCTGTAAATTTTCTTACCATTCAAAGTAACTTCAGAGGACAAAAATGATTCTGGTGTTACTGGTTTTCTCTGCTCCCATAACCAAGCTCTTGTGCTTTTTCTGTTTTCACCAGCCGCCGCGAAATACTGCTCGCCAAAATCAGTCACATCAAAGGTATTAGCAGTGTCAGTCCATCCTTTCCACGAGCCTTGTACTAGCGGACCGTCCCAATAAGTATCTTTATCTACAGAACTTGGCGAATTAGTCTCGGATGCCGTATGAGCTATTTTAGGTCTATAAAACTCTCCATTAAAATAACTCACTCCTCCAGCTATTGAAATTACGCGACCTTCATACCACAAAGCGGTTGTTTTATAAATGTCTCCAATGCTGGAATGGACTGCATTGGTTAATACAGGAAAATACCATTCTGGAGTAATTGGAGACATATCTGAAACAGCTTGTAAAATCCCGTAGTATGAAATGGGATCATCTGTAGAGCCGGTGAAATAAAAATCTCTCCCCGAAACACTATCCCATTCACCGGTAGCAAAAACAATTGGAATATGAGCAATATCTAAAAGAGAATTTCTTAACATGTCTGAATTTTTCTTATTATAATATACAGACGTTTCTCGGTACAAATCTCTTGAATAATAAGAGGAACCTTGTTTAACCCCAAATCCAGTAACAACTGCACCAGCAAGCATGTCTCGCAAATACCAAGCAGCATCAAAAATCTTGATTCCGCCCAAAGAGTAGCCGGAATAATAAATTCTATCACTGTCTGGAGGGCTTAAAGTTAAAGCTCCTGAACTCCATGAAGTAGTACACTCTTCGGTATCATAAAAAACAACAGTCCCATCTAAAATTTCATCAAGAAGCAAGTGCAAAATTCTAAAGCCTATTCCATTTCCTGGATAGTTATTTAATGGATTATAGAAATCATTTATCTCGGAAGACACATACGGAAAATCTAACCATTCCGAGTAATCATAAATTTTTGGCAAGATTGAAATGCAAGGATAATCCTCCGAGGTATAAAGGGCGGGGGGGACATCCTCATCAGAGAATGCCGTTTGGTTAACCGGCGCAGAAGACGATGGAGTACTATACCCCATATCTTGATAGTACGTATTTGCGCCTCCACCTGCTTGCAAAATCAAAATAGGATACGCTGCCAAACCAGAGGTATCATCCGGATTCGGCATCTGTATCCAGTATTCCAGTGGCTTTGATAAACCGGAAATTCTACCGGTGTACGGGTAAAAGCATTTATAGTAACCTCTTGAATAGGTTCCCATTATGATTTTACTCCAATATTAACAACATCCCCGTCCGCACCAGAAATCCAAAGTAAAG